>Ga0265306_10000398_pt1 | contig 20553 bp, 23 predicted proteins | sample Helome_3_FD_192493 | JGI IMG/M metagenome (GOLD analysis project Ga0265306, IMG submission 192493) | Marine sediment microbial communities from subtidal zone of North Sea - Hel_20160420 (Illumina Assembly) | ecosystem: Environmental > Aquatic > Marine > Subtidal zone > Sediment ... | reverse complement strand
TCTTCAGGAAAATCCTACTTTTGCAAGGTGAAGATACATGAAAAATATATGCGTCGTTGCATTGAATTAGGCAAAAAAGCCCTGGGCTCTTCATCTCCAAATCCAATGGTTGGAAGTCTAATAACCCATCAAGATAAAATAATCGGGGAAGGATTCACCAGTCAATATGGCGGACCACACGCTGAAGTGAATGCAATAAATTCTGTGGCGGATAAATCACTTTTAAAAGAAGCTACACTTTATGTTACGCTGGAGCCCTGTTCCCATTATGGAAAAACCCCACCCTGTGCAGATCTAATAATAAAAAATAACTTGCAAAAAGTGATTATAGGCATTCAGGATCCTAATAAAAAGGTATCTGGCCGTGGTATCAAAAAGCTTAAGGAAGCCGGATGTGAAGTATTACCAGGAGTATTAGAAGATGAGTGCAGGGAGCATCACAAGCGTTTTTTGACTTTTCATGAAAAACACAGGCCCTATATTATTTTAAAATGGGCCGAGACTAAAGATGGATTTATTGCCCCCAAAGCGAACATGCGCAAATCTAACCCACAACCTTACTGGATTAGTAATTCTTATGCGAAACAACGCGTGCATCAATGGCGAAGTGAACAACAAGCAATATTAGTTGGGACAAATACCGCTTTAGAAGATAATCCTAGATTAGATGTTCGTTGTTGGAAAGGAACCTCGCCTGTTCGAATAATTATTGACAAAATGCTAAAACTACCAATAGATCTTCATATTTATGACAATTCTGCCCAAACCATAATCCTAACTCAGATTGAGGATGAAACTAAGTTTCAGGAAGGTTTGCAATATGAAATCGTTGATTTTGAGAAGAATCTGGCCGAAGAAACCTGCAGGATACTGTATCAAAAAAATATAGCCAGTGTTCTAATTGAAGGAGGTGCTTTTACCTTAGCCACTTTTATCAATGCCGGACTATGGGATGAAGCTAGAATAATTACCGGAGATATAATTTTTGGTGCAGGCACAAAAGCACCACATATTGAAGGTAAACCGGTTGATAGAGAAATGATAGGTAATAACATCATAAAGACACTCTTACATGATTGAGAATATCATCTTTGATTTTGGAGATGTCTTCATAAACCTGGACAAACAAGCAACTGCGAGGGAAATGCAGGTATATGGCTTTAAAAATCTTAGCCCTGATCTGGAAGGGTTGTTTATAGATTATGAAAAAGGATTGATTACAACTAAACATTTTCTTAATCAAACTAATCATATGTTTCCCAAAGCAAGTAGATTGGATTTAATTCACGCGTGGAATTCTATAATTCTTGATTTCCCAGAACAGCGATTAAAGTTTATAGAAAAATTGGCTAAAGAGAAAGAATATCGTCTTTTTCTGTTAAGCAATACGAATGAATTACACATAGAATTTGCAAAGAAGAGAATGGGTGAAGAAAGGTTTGTACGGTTTAAAAACTGTTTTGAAAAGTTCTATTTATCTCATGAGCTTAATTTGAGAAAACCCGAACCTGCCATCTTTGAATATGTGCTGAATTCAAATAATCTCAGGGCAGAAAAAACGTTCTTCGTAGACGACAGTAAGGAACATACCTCTGCAGCTGCAGAATTAGGCATTACATGCTGGAACCTTAAGGTTGGTGAAGAGGATATTTTAGACCTAAATACTAAAATATTAAAATGTTAGACCTTTCATTAAGTATCCTTTTTTCAAGTCTGATATTTGTAATTTTTAAATTATTTGACACACACAAGGTCCAAACTATTTATGCGATAATTATAAATTATTTTACCGCATGTTTTGTAGGAGTTCTATTTTACAACAAGCCCATACAGTTGTATGAAATTCCAAAAAATGATTGGTTTTATGGTACCTTGTTTTTAGGTGTTTTGTTTATCGTGGTCTTTAATCTTATGGCTAAGACTTCGCAGCGTCTGGGCGTATCGGTAGCATCTGTCGCCACCAAAATGTCCTTCGTGATCCCTGTGATACTGGGACTGATATTGTATAGTGAAAAACTCAGCTTCTTTAAAACAACGGGTATTGTATTGGCACTGGCTGCGGTATATTTTGCATCTGTGAAAGATACACCCAGAGCTATTCAAAAAAGATCTCTTTTGTTGCCTGTGATGGTGTTTTTAGGTTCCGGTATTATTGACGCGAGCATAAAATACATGGAAGAAAATCATGTTGAAACAAGTGAATTTCCAATATTTTCAGCAACTGTATTTGGTGCTGCAGCATGTACCGGAATCTTGTTTATTCTTTTAAGATCTTTTAAAAAACCCTTAAAACTCAATTTCAAAAATGTTTTGGGGGGTATAGCACTCGGGATTCCTAATTTCTTCTCTATTTTCTTTTTATTAAGAGCGCTCCAAAATGAAACGCTGAACAGTGCTTCGATTTTTACACTAAATAATGTTGCCATTGTAATGTTTTCCACCTTACTTGGTATTATATTATTCAAAGAAAAGATCAGCTCTAAAAACTGGGGTGGTATCTTGTTGGCAGTTATAAGTATCATTCTAGTGGCATTCTTCTGATGGAAAATAAAGTTGGTTTATATAAAACAGTTTCCAAGGCATCAGAAGGTATACTTTATAAAGACCGCAAGAGCAAATTTTATGCATATACATTTCCAATAACCAATGAGAATGATATAAAGCCAATTATAGAACGTATTCGTAAAAAGCATCCAACGGCGAATCATGTTTGTTATGCATGGAGAATTGGTGTTGAAAAACAAAGGTATAGAGCAAATGACGATGGGGAACCAAACAACTCTGCCGGAATGCCAATATATGGTCAAATAAAATCTTTCGGATTAACTAATGTTCTGATAGCCGTAGCACGTATTTTTGGAGGCACTAAATTAGGTGTTGGTGGACTTATATCTGCTTATCGGACAGCAGCTCAATTCGCTCTGGAATCTTCTTCAATCATTGAAAAGGCGGTTAAAGTCAATTATAAACTTTGTTTTAGCTATCCACTACTTAGCAGAGTAATGCGGGTAATTAAACAAAATGCAATTGATATCGTTAAGCAGGACATGTCAATAGACTGTACTATTGAAATATCTGTAAAACTGCGTAATGCGCTACAGACAGAACACATCTTTAAGGGTATTCACGGAGTCTCCATATCAAAATTAGATGACTAGTAATTCAATAGAATTTTGCATCCGGACTAAGTCAAATCACTTATTGAATCATTATCATTATTTTGCAGTTTATTCATCAGATAATCAGGGCATTTAACAGGTCTATTAGTCTTAACATTTACAAAGGCCAAAACGGTGTTTGCCTCCACTAAAAGTTCAGCTGCTTCATTGTAAATTTCGTAGTCAAATTCTATTCTAACAGAGGGTGTTTTTTTAAGTTTTGTAACTACCGTGATAAGATCATCATAAACAGCAGATTTTATAAATTTTAGCTGTAAGGAAATTACGGGCAAGATTATTCCGTTTTCTTCCATGCTTTTGTAAGAAATACCCAAAGCCCTAAGCCATTCAACCCTTCCCATCTCCAGGTATTGTGCATAATTACCATGATACACCACTCCCATTTGATCAGTTTCTCCGTAACGAACCCTAAAAGAAAATCGATAAAAAAGCATAATTTATCAGCTAAAAGGTATATATTTATTATGTGACCTAAAGCGGGAGATGAACATGCAAAAAAAAAAGAAAAAAATCAACCCAAAATGATTTTTTTATTAGAATATTTGTTCACATATTTGTCTCGCACTAAAGAATGCCAAAATAGGCATTTTCTTTGACCAATTAAGATAAATTTCTAACCACCCAAATAAGATATTCTTTAAAATGAGTGTTACTGCTAATTCCGTTTGGAACAATTGCTTGGCTTTTATCCAAGATAATATCCAACCGCAGGCATTCAAAACATGGTTTGAGCCTATCAAACCAGTAAAGTTATCTGATAATGCATTAAGTATTCAGGTTCCCAGTAAGTTCTTTTATGAATGGCTGGAAGAACACTATGTAAAATTACTTAAGGTTGCCCTCACCAAAGAACTTGGAGAAAATGCCAAGCTTGTGTATGTCATTAAGATGGAGAATACTTATGGAAACAGAGAACCATTTACAGAGCAAATTCCAAGTTCAAACCGAGGCAGTGTTAATCCTCAGGAAATGGATGTTCCCATAAAATCTAAAAATCCGGAATTAAAGAATCCTTTTGTAATACCCGGAATTCGAAATATAAAGATAGAATCTCAGCTTAATCCTAATTACAATTTTGATAACTTCCTGGAAGGTGATTCCAACAGGCTGGCAAGATCTGCTGGTTTGGCTGTTGCCAATAAGCCTGGTGGAACTTCTTTTAATCCTCTTTTGATATTTGGAGGTGTAGGACTAGGTAAAACGCATCTAGCGCATGCAATAGGCGTTGAAATTAAAGATAAATATCCCGAACGCACTGTACTTTATATATCTGCTGAAAAATTCACACAGCAGTACATTGAATCTGTTAAGAAAAATACCAGAAATGATTTTATACATTTTTATCAGTTAATCGATGTCCTCATAATTGATGATGTACAATTCTTATCTGGAAAATCGGGCACTCAAGATGTTTTCTTTCATATTTTCAATCATTTACACCAAAATGGAAAGCAGGTTATTCTAACTTCAGACAAGGCGCCTGTGGACATGCAGGATATTGAACAACGTTTACTTTCCCGATTTAAATGGGGATTATCAGCGGAGCTTCAAAATCCTGATTATGAGACTCGCATATCCATTTTAAGGAACAAACTATACAGGGATGGTGTTGAAATGCCTGATGATATAGTAGAATATGTTGCCAAACATATTAAGACAAATATTAGAGAATTGGAAGGTGCCATTATTTCCCTTATTGCCCAATCTTCCTTCAATAAGAAAGAAGTTACCCTTGAATTGGTACAACAGGTTGTTGAAAAATTTGTAAAAAACACGAAAAGGGAAGTTTCCATAGACTATATACAAAAAGTTGTTTCTGATTACTTTGAAATGGATGTAGCCACTTTGCAATCCAAAACACGGAAACGACATATAGTTCAAGCGCGACAGCTAGCCATGTTTTTTGCCAAAAAATTTACTAAGGCTTCATTGGCGAGTATAGGTTCGCAGATTGGCAAAAGGGATCATGCGACTGTACTTCACGCATGCAAAACAGTGGATAATCTGGCGGAAACAGATAAGCAGTTTAGAAAATACATCGAAGATTTAACAAAGAAATTTTCCTGATCAAGCTATGCAAACAAAGGTTCTTATGGTATGCCTGGGCAATATCTGCAGGTCGCCATTGGCCGAAGGCATTCTAAAGTCAAAAACCAACTCGCAGGTTGTTTTTGTTGATTCTGCCGGTACCGCAGGATATCATATTGGAAATAATCCTGATAAGAGGTCAGTGGCTGTTGCCAAAAAATATGGTATAGATATTTCTGGTCAAAGATGCAGAAAATTCAGCACCATCGATTTTGCTCAATTTGACGTTATTTATGCGATGGACTTAAGTAATTACCATGACATCATAGCTTTGACTGATGATAAAAATGAAATTGAAAAGGTAAAACTTTTATTGGAGCAGGGAAATGCATCCGTAAGTGAAGTCCCGGATCCATATTATGGCGGAGCTGATGGTTTTGAAGAGGTTTATAAACTTATAAATCAAGCTTGTAATATGATTGCTGAAAAATTGAATTCAAAACGGAGTTTATAAAATGAAAAATAAAAATACTTCACAGGGTAAGTTATATATGATCCCTACTACTCTGGGTGAAACTGAACCACTAGAAGTATTGCCGATTTCTATTAAGAGAATAATAGAAGAAATTGATTATTATATTGTAGAGAATGAAAAATCTGCAAGAAGGTTCATTAAAAAAATCAATCCCAGAAAATCACAACCCAATTTAAACATTTCTCTTCTCAATAAATTCACTGACACAGAAATCATTCCCTCTTTCCTCAATCCCTGTTTAGAAGGCCAGAATGTGGGTGTTTTATCTGAAGCCGGATGCCCGGGAATTGCTGATCCTGGATCTGAAGTGGTCCGAATTGCTCACCAGAAAGGAATAGCGGTAGTTCCGCTGGTTGGACCTTCATCTATAATATTAGCTCTTATGGCAAGCGGTCTTAACGGTCAAAATTTTGCCTTTAACGGTTATCTGCCTATTGAAACTGCAGAGCGAAAAAAAGCTATTAAAAGATTTGAAAAAATTTCCAGGGAAAATAATCAAAGTCAACTATTTATTGAAACTCCATATAGAAATAATAATCTGCTGAAGGAGCTTGTTAAAACACTTTCAAAAAATACCTGGCTTTGTGTAGCAACTGATATTACATTACCATCAGAATTTATATTAACCAAATTAACTGGTAGTTGGATATCCGAATCCATTGAACTCCATAAAAGACCCACAATTTTTATAATTCAGGCCTAAAAAAGCCCTGACTATAACATCAAGGCTTTTAATATCTCGGTAGTCTTATTCAATTATACTTTAGGGTTCCTAATTGCTGAAACATCGGAAATATCGTATCCTGAAAACTTTTTTAAGTAATCCGCAAGACTGGTTCCATAGGCATCATGGACATCCTTCCTGCCATTGGAGTATAAATACTTCATTACGTTACCCGGGCCTGCTAAATGAGCAGCTGCTAATATTCCGGATTCGGTTACTTCAACACCCTTAACTTTTCTACCAACAAAATATTTGATGTATTTACGTAATATCCATTTGTTCCGGGAAATATTTGTATAAAATACTTTCTCCTGCAAACTTGGGTCATTTAGAAATTTGGTGGCATTATAAACACCCATTAATTGAAGAGTTCCTATTCCAAATTGATACTTACCCAGATAGCCGAGTGTATTTATAATAAAATAATCTCCCTGAGACTCTCTAAATGCGAGTGCCTCTTTAAATCCTATATAACAACTTCCCAAAAAGGGAGGTGTTACAAAAGATGGGTTAAAAATTGTCCTGTTTTTGGGAAACAGAACTAAAGTAGGTTCTTTAACTTTTAGTTTTTCAGGGACCTTAACTTCAGACTTTGTAGTAAACCCAAAACTAACTAAAACTAAAATCATGATAAGCGGACAAATAATAAGTGACCACTTCTTCATATATGTGTTTTCTTAAGACTAACTACCAAAAAAGATGGTAAGCTTAAATTACTAAACAAAGATATAGGAGATTTGTACGAATATTCTTTAGAACACCTTAAAAGAGGTCTTTATTTGATGAGCTGTTCAAAATTTTGGATTAACAGTCTACCGGTTTATATTCTGTTCGTTTATCCATCGGATGTATTGCGTTTTATTCCGGTTATGTTGCGCGAGGTTTTTGGCAAACTTATGGTAGCCAAAGTCTTCAACGTTGGCTACCATATAATAGTAGTCATGTTTTTCCGGATTAAGAACGGCATCAATGGCTGAAATATCCGGCATGGTAATAGGTCCTGGAGGAACTCCTGCATATTTATAAGTATTATATGGCGAATTAAGCTCCAAATCTTTATATAACACTCGTTTGATAACCGTATCAAAGTTTCCAAGTTCTCTTTTTAAGGCGTAAATTACGGTAGGATCTGCCTGCAGTAACATATTTTTTTTCAGTCTGTTAAGATATAACCCTGCAACCCTTGGTCTCTCATTAACCTTGGCTGTTTCCTTTTGAACAATTGAAGCCAGGGATATTACTTGTATTTGTGTCAAATCTAACACTTCTGCATGCTTTAGTCTATCGTCATTCCAAAAACGAAAATATTCCTTCAGCATTCTATCGCGAAAACCTATTGCAGACGTATTCCAAAAAAATTCATAACTGTTGGGAATAAAAAGTGAAAGTCCAGTATCTCCCGTAAAGCCATTTTCTTGCAGAAATTCAGGATTGGTGAAAGCTTTTAATAAAGAAATACTATCTGCCTCAATTTGACTTGAAACTCTTCCCGCCAATTTTCCCATGGTTTCCTGATTATTGAAGGAAACATTGACCGGAATATTCTTACTTCTTAAAGTATTAACAATCTCATTGTTGTTCATTCCTTTCTCTAGAAGATATTTTCCGGGCTTTATATTGTCAATATATTTTTTCCGTTTTGCTACGGCCTCAAAAGTTTCCATATCAGATAAAAGCGGTGTAACCAGATTTTTAAAATCATCATATGAACTGCCTGTTGGAATATAAATATAAGCTTCCTTATTATTAAAGGCAGTATTGGGTGAAAAAAGAGCGTTATATATTAAATATGAAAAGGCCCCTCCTGCAATCAAGCCAAGAAGTACTATGAGCAATAAAATTTTCTTGATATACATTATTATCCAAACATTTGAAAAAGTAATTCATTTTTAAACTTTCCTCCAAAAAGGATCCAATCTTTTTTAACTCCTGCGAGTTCAAACCCCATCTTTTTGAATAATTGTATGCTAGCCTGATTCTCTTCGCCTACATTAGCGTATACCTGTTTCAAATTTAGCACAGTAAAAGCATAATTACATAGCAAAGATAAAGCTTCGGAACCGTGACCATTATTTCTATCGGCCTTATCCAGAATAACGATCCCAATTCCCGCTCTTCTGTTTTTGGGGTCAAAGTCAAATAGATCTATTAAACCAATTACTTTATTAAGTTCGTTACAAATAGCAAGACGCAACTGTTTTACTTCATAAATATCTCTATGCGCATTATCCAGATACAATTTGAGTACATGTCTGGAATATGGTGCTATTGTACCACTAATTTCCCAGATATCTGAATTATTTTCCAGTTCGTATAAAAATTCCAAATCTGACTGTTCCAGTGCCCGTAATTTGGTTTGTTTTCCCTTTAAAATCAAATCTCTATTATTCCTTTATATACTTGTTTAGCCGGACCTTCCAGCCTTATATTTTCATATCCTTCTGGGCCTTTGTTAAACTTAACTGATAAATTTCCACCTATAGTAAAAATATTAACCTCTTCACTATTTGTCTTTCCCCAATAATGCATTCCCAGCGCAACTGCGGTGACCCCTGTTCCACAGGACAAGGTTTCATTTTCCACACCCCTTTCATAAGTACGTACAGAAAAATCGTTGTGTGAAACTTGTTCAACAAAATTTATATTGCTCCCACCTTCTCCATAATTTCCATATCGCAGCTTTGCCCCTTCCTCCACTACCTTATAAGTATCTAAATTAGAAACCATCTGAACATGATGGGGAGAACCGGTATTTAAAAAAAGACAATTAGGTTTTGCCATAATTTCGGTGACTTTTTGCATCTGAAGGCTAATAATTCCGTTGTCAATTGTGGCATGGTGCAACCCATCTACAGCATTAAATTCTGTTTTTTGCTCAATAATTCCAAGAAATTGGGCATACGCCACAATGCACCTACCACCATTACCGCACATACTACCAGGATTTCCATCAGAATTATAATATATCATCTTAAAATCCGTTGAAATATCATTTTCCAATAAGATTAATCCATCTGCACCAATACCTAAATGTCTGTCACAGAGAAATGAAATTAATTTGTTATCGGCTTTTGGAAATTCTCCAATCCGATTATCAATCATAATAAAATCGTTGCCTGTTCCCTGATATTTATAAAATGTAACTGTCATAGCTAATTCGAGTAACAAAGATATGACTTTATTTAAGCAATTTTAATGAGTTAAAAAGTCGTTAAATGAAAATATTTAGATTAAAAATCAAGTATTTTTACTGGGCAATTCGAAAGATTATTACTTTATGAAAAGATTTGGAAGTTTATTGTTAGTTGCTGTTTTCGCCGGGGTAATTACTCTTATTTCCTATAAGATGTTTTTTGAAAAAATAAATTATGCGGTAATAACAGACAATTCAGAGATGCCATTATTAACTACTAGCAACAAAGCAGTATCCTATAAAGGAAATGGTATTAATGAAGTTGATTTCACCATTGCTGCGGAAAATACCGTTAACGCGGTTGTACATGTTAAAAACCTTACTTTAAATAGCAGCTCGGGAAGCTTATTGGATTTTTTTTATGGCTCTGAAAGTCGTCAAATTCCACAGGTGGGCACCGGTTCTGGAGTTATCATTTCCCCAGATGGGTATATTGTAACTAATAATCATGTGATTGCCAAGGCTAATGAGATTAGAATTACGTTAAACAATAATAAAACTTATGAGGCGGAAATTATCGGCTCGGATCCTAATACCGATATTGCACTACTTAAAATTGATGTGGATGAGATCCTCCCCTATCTTGCTTTTGGTGATTCTGATGAAGCTAAAATTGGGCAATGGGTGTTAGCTGTTGGTAATCCGTTTAATCTAACATCGACTGTAACGGCGGGAATAGTTAGCGCCAAAGCCAGAGATTTAGGCAGAGATCAATCATTTATCCAAACAGATGCTGCCGTTAATCCGGGCAATAGCGGAGGTGCATTAGTAAATACAAATGGTGATCTAATAGGTATAAACACTGCCATTACTTCACAAACCGGTTCCTATGTTGGCTACTCCTTTGCAGTGCCGAGTAATATTGCGAAAAAGGTAGTTGAGGACATTATGGAATATGGAAACGTTCAGAAAGGAATACTCGGTATAACTTCTCCCCGACTTAGTACCCCCTATGCTGTGAATAATGGCATAAATGAAATTGATGGCGTATATATTGATGGTATAGAAGAGGACTCAGGTGCAGATGACGCTAATTTAAGGTCAGGAGATATAATAAAGATGGTTGATAATATTAAAGTGCGGAAATTTGCAGATTTAACTGGCTATGTATCCACAAAGAGACCCGGAGATAGAATTAAAGTTACAATTGCTCGAAATGGAGAAGATATTATAATACCGGTTGAATTAAAAGAAAGGCAATCCATTATTGTTCCGGTTATGGGACTCCGAGTTAAAAACTTGTCAGAGAATGACAAAGAAATTTTTAATACAAATACCGGTGTGAAAATTACGGGGGTACCAGAAACCTATAGGGGGTATGGGCTAAATGGAAAAGTTATTTTAGAAATTGATGATGAAAGAGTAAATGATATCTATGAAGCGAAAAACATCTTTGGGGCTATTTCAAGATATGATAAAACGGTAATAACCCTTATCGATAAAAATGGGGAGATAGAACGAATTGTTTTTCAATAAAGAAATTACTTTTAATGCTATAAAAAGCGCTCTGTTTGGAGTGCTTTTTTATTTATCTTTTCCTTATGTGATCCCATTAGAATTCAATAATTTTGCGTCTAAATAAAACAACGTAACATAGATGAGCCCAATCAAATCTTATGAAAAAGAGCTTGCTTTTCAGGCCGATAGAAGAAAAGCTACTACGGAATTCATCAAAATTATAAGTGATCTATGGTACGATAAAGCCATCGAAGTTGTGCTTTTTAAGAACCAAGTAATTGATAAAAACGTCAGTGATATAATAAATCTTCACGAATACGCAGGTGAATTTGTACAAAAACCTATTTCTATTTTTGATTCAATAGAATTATTGCGCGCAATTAATGACATTAATTTACCTCCTTCCAAGATAGATATAGGCAAGCTTACCTATGAGTACCATTCAGATAACAACAGCTATCAGGAAGTTAAGACATTTATTATTTACAAATTAAAAGATGCCAATAATACGAAAGAAATTAAGCCTAAGGATGTGGTGCTTTACGGTTTTGGAAGAATAGGAAGACTAATAGCAAGAGAGCTCATGGCTAAGACAGGCAAAGGCAATCAGCTAAGGCTTAGGGCCATAGTTACCAGAGGAGAATTAACTGAAGAAATTCTGGAGAAACGGGCTACATTGTTGAAAACAGATTCCGTTCATGGTCAATTCACAGGAACCGTAGATTATGATATTGCCAAGAAGGCCTTGGTTATTAATGGGACTACGGTGCATATTATTAGTTCTGATAATCCTGAAAAAATAGACTATACCAAATATGGAATTAATAATGCTTTGATTATTGATAATTCGGGTGCCTTCAGAGATAAAAAATCTTTGGAAAGGCATTTGAAAGCATCCGGGGTCAGCAAAGTTCTTCTGACCGCCCCCGGTAAAGAAATACCAAATATTGTACATGGTGTTAATCAATATGATTATGATCCGGATACTATTGACATCTATTCCGCCGCCTCATGCACAACTAACGCCATTACACCAATATTAAAGGTTGTTGACGATTCACTGGGGATAAAAAAAGGACATTTGGAAACCATTCATGCCTATACAAACGATCAAAATTTGGTTGACAATTTACATGGTAAATACCGAAGGGGAAGAGCAGCTGCACTAAACATGGTAATAACGGAAACAGGGGCAGGGAGTGCAGTGGAAAAAGCTCTGCCATCACTGAAAGGTAAACTAACATCAAATGCAATAAGAGTACCTGTTCCGAATGGTTCATTGGCTATACTCAATCTGGAGATTAAAAGTAGGACATCAGCAGATGCGCTAAATACCATAATAAAAAAGTATGCTTTGGAGGGTGATTTGGTGGAGCAAATTAAATATTCACTAAGTAATGAACTGGTTTCAACAGATATTGTTGGGACAGCTGCACCTTCTATATATGACAGTAACGCAACTATAGTATCCGCTGATGGTAAAAATATTGTGCTTTATGTTTGGTACGACAATGAGTTTGGGTATTCACATCAGGTAATCAGATTAGCAAAATATATAGCAAAAGTGAGACGATTCACGTATTATTAATGGATTTTTTCAACAATTGTGACAGATGTCAGAATTTTCAGGAATAATTTATGATCGTCGAATTTTTTTTATTAATTAATAATATTAGAGTACTTTCGTTACTTCTCTAAATCATATATTAATACTTAGAATTATTTTAATGAAAGGTTTTAGCAAATTTTATATTGTAATCGCCTTCCTGACATGTAACCTACAATTTGCACAACAGAGTGCCCAGCAGGAAGAATTGTCTTTAGATAGTGGTTCCATAGAAAGTCAGTTTCAATATTTATACAAAAAATCTGGCAACTACAATGCAGAAGGAAAAAGATATGAGGTGGTGCGTATTATCAACCTCGATAAGCTCAAGAAAAATGTTCTTGATTCTGTAAATGCCTCAAATAAAAAGGCTATTGAATTAAAAAATACTATAAGCAACCATGAAGCCACTATTAGCTCCCTAAATAGTAAATTAAAAGAAACCACTGATAACCTTACAACCGTTAGCAATGAGAAAGACAGTATGTCCTTATTAGGTGCTCAGGTTTCAAAGGGCACCTATAATGTCGTTCTGTGGACCATAATTATTGGCTTACTTCTATTATTCTTTATGTTTGTTTATAAGTTTCGAAGAAGCAATATTCTAACTCAGATAGCAAAGGCCAATTTAAGCGAGTTGGAAACTGAATACGAGGACCATAGGCGCAGGGCTTTGGAAAGAGAACAAAGGATAAGCAGGCAACTCCAGGACGAAATAAATAAATACAAAAAATCAAAATAAAAAAAGCTCCTAAAGGGAGCTTTTTTTAGCATAATAGGTCATGATCAATATTATTCAGGCAAAAGAAAAACATATCCCAACATTGATTCCTCTTTTGGATAAATACAGAATATTCTACAACCAGAATTCAGATGAACAGGAGGCCCAAAGATTTTTGGAAGCCAGAATAAAGAATAAAGATTCTATAATTTTTATCGCATTTTATGACGGTTCTCCAGCTGGTTTCACCCAATTATATTCTTCTTTTTCCACGGTAAGCCTTAAACCCATATTTATTCTAAATGATTTGTATGTATATAATGAATTTCGAAAAAAAGGCATTGGCGAAGTATTATTGAGCAGCGCCAAAGATTATTGCATATTGTTAGAATACAAGGGATTGGCCCTGGAAACTGCAATAAACAACCCTGCTCAAAAATTATATGAACGCCTGGGTTGGAAAAAAAACACTTCCTCTCTTTATTATTTTTGGGAAGCTAAATAGGTCCATTAAAATAGAACAAGAAGAGCTCTTATGCGAATAGATATTATTACTGTCTTACCAGAATTATTAAACAGCCCTTTTGAGGCCTCTATATTGAAACGGGCAATAGAAAAGAAACTTGTTGAAATACACCTACATAACTTAAGAGATTATACGGATAAAAGCTATAATCAAGTAGATGATTACCAATTTGGGGGTGGGGCCGGTATGGTTTTAATGATTGAACCTATTGATAAATGTATAAGTGCTCTTAAAAAAGAGCGACATTACGATGAGATTATTTATATGACCCCTGATGGCGAGACCTTAAATCAAAAAACCTCAAATGGCCTGTCCTTATTAAAAAACATTATTATTCTCTGTGGTCATTATAAAGGAGTTGACCAAAGAGTTAGAGAAACTTTAATTACGAGGGAAATATCTATTGGAGATTACGTATTATCGGGAGGTGAATTGGGGGCAGCTGTGCTGTGTGATTCTGTTATTCGTTTGCTTCCAGGTGTGCTTAGTGATGAAACTTCTGCCCTGACGGATACTTTTCAGGATAATTTATTGGCCCCACCTATATACACCAGACCCAGAGAATATAAAGGCCTGAAAGTTCCTGATATTTTATTAAGCGGTAACTTTCCTGAAATTGAAAAATGGCGGGAAGACCAAGCAATGGAAAGAACTTTAAAGCTCAGACCTGATTTATTGGAAGAGTAAAACTTTTGGTTTCGCATAAAATTTGCGAAAAATATCTTGTAAGTAATAATTTAAAGACTATTTTTGCATTCGATTTGAAATCAACCTCTGACGAAGTCCGTGAATGTTGGTTTTGATTTAATTAAAATAAAGATAAATGGAATCCTTAATATCATTTGTTGAAAACGAATTTGTCCCAAAAAAAGAATTTCCAAAATTCACTCCTGGTGATACAATTACCGTTTATTACGAAATAAAGGAAGGTGAAAAAACACGTACCCAGTTTTTTAAGGGCGTAGTAATACAAAGAAGAGGAACTGGTGCAACAGAAACATTTACAATTCGTAAAATGTCGGGCACAGTTGGTGTTGAAAGAATATTTCCTGTAAACATGCCGGCTTTACAGAAAGTTGAGATTAATAAAAAAGGTAAAGTACGCAGAGCTCGTATTTTTTACTTTAGAGGCCTTACAGGTAAAAAAGCCAGGATCAAAGAAATTCGTTCCTAGGAAGTACACAGAATAAAAAAACCCTGATAAATATATCAGGGTTTTTTTTTATCCAAACATTAATAAGTCTATTTTTTTAAGTTCTTTTTTTCTCGAAAGCCAATATAGTTTTAGCAATAATAGAAACACAGTCTAAGAGTTGGTCCTCCGTTATTACCAATGGCGGTGCAAAACGTATAATATTTCCATGCGTAGGTTTTGCAAGTAAGCCTTTTTCTTTAAATACTAAACACATTTCCCAGGCAGTAGCGCTGTCTTCTGTATCATTTATGACTATAGCATTTAAAAGTCCTTTGCCACGGACCAGTTTCACAAGAGCACTTCTTTCTATTAATTTTCTCATTTCAGACCGAAATAATTTTCCCAGGTAGTAGGCCTTTTCAGCTAGATTCTCGTTTTTGACGACTTCCAAAGCCGCAATGGCAACTGCGCAGGCCACAGGGTTTCCTCCAAAGGTAGAACCATGATTCCCGGGTCGGATGACATCCATTATTTCATTATTAGCAAGAACAGCCGATACTGGGAAAACACCTCCGGACAAGGCTTTTCCTAAAATCAAAATATCAGGTTTTACTTCCGGGGTACCACTACATAACTTATCTGTACAGGAACAATTACCACAAGAAGCCAATAATCTGCCGGTTCTGGCAACACCAGTCTGCACTTCATCTGCAACGAATAAAACATTCTTTTGCTTACATAGATTATGCGCTTCTTTTAGGTAGTCGTCCTCTGGAACATAAACACCTGCTTCTCCCTGAATAGGTTCAACCATAAATGCAGCAACATTATTGTCCTCCAAAGCCTCTCCAAGCGCATTTATATCATTATACCTGATTGATAAAATCCCAGGAGTAAACGGACCAAAATTCTCTGTAGCTATTGGATCATTAGAGGCAGAAATAATGGTAATAGTGCGACCATGAAAGTTATTTTGACAAACAATTATTTTTGCCTGATTCGCATGAATCCCTTTTTTCTCATACCCCCATTTTCTGGCCAGTTTCATTGCAGTTTCTACCGCTTCAGCTCCCGTATTCATAGGTAATACGCGGTCAAAACCAAAATATTCGGTAATGTATTTTTCATATTTACCAAGCATATCATTATGAAACGCTCTGGAAGTAAGAGTTAATTTTTCGGCTTGTTCTTTTAAGGCAGAAATAATATGTGGGTGGCAGTGCCCTTGATTAACAGCTGAGTATGCTGATAGAAAATCATAATATTTCTTACCTTCTACATCCCATACATAAACTCCTTCACCCCTGTTCAGAACTACTGGTAAGGGATGATAATTTTGTGCACCGTATTTAGCTTCCAATGCTATAGCATCTTGGGAAGATATCTTTTCTAATACCGCCATTTTCCAGACAATTTAAATAAAACTTTAGCTATTCCTTCTTTGGGAGAGAAATCATCCTATGCGGATGCGCTAAAATACAAATTATGCCGCTATTAATGAAATAAGCTATTTGCTTCTCATTTTTATTTTTCAATCCTGCTAAGGGTTGCTATTTGTAGTTCTAATCGTTTGAGTTCACGGAGAATATCATTCTTATCCATTTGCATCCAAACAAATAACTTGAGCATTCCCATTGCTATCATACTCAAAAAACCGGCAGATGCCCATTTTATAAGTTCATTAGTGTTATCTGTATTAAAAAACTGAACTATACAATAAACGAATGCCATAAACATTAGCACGGTCACTACATTCATAATGATAGCTAACCATCCTAATTTTCCCCTATAAACTTCCCCAAGTTTCCCAATCAGATTTTGTTCTTCCAACTGATCGTAAAAAGCAGCTTCTTCTTTAGATAAAGTCTCTTTGATTAGTTCGTCAATTTTTTCTGTCTTCTTATTCATGATTTCTGTTTTTTAGAATTGTTTTTAATTTTTCACGGGCATGGAATAGTCTTGATTTTACCGTCCCTACAGATTTGTCTAAAATCTCACTGATTTCCTTAAGGGAATATTCTTCCAAATAAAACAACCGTAGAACAATTTGTTGATCTTGAGGCAATCCCTTAATAGCCTCATAAACTTTTATAAGATCAGATTCTTTGTGGTCAAAATCATTATCTACTTTCTGCTCATTATAGTAATCCCGAAATTTTTCTCTATCCCTATGAGTTTTGTTTAAATAATCAATAGATTTTCTGGTGACTATCTGCATCGCCCAACTACCAAAACTATTTGGTTTTTTTAAATAGGGTAACTTTTTAATAATTATTCCCCAACTGTCCTGAACGATATCCTTAGCTATGTCTTTATCATAAGTGAACCAAAAGGCGTGGTTACACATTTTTGTATTATATCGCTTTACTAGTAAGGAAAATGCTTTTTTATTCCCTGATCGATACTGTAAAACCAACAATCCTTCAAATATTTTTTTAGCGTTTCCCATATCCATTCTAACAGTAGAGACCGATTAATTTGGAAAAGGTTCAATTATATTTGACTTTTTTTAACCAATTCCTCTTAAAGATAGGATTAAAGATTCGCTGTAAATAGTATTTTTGCCGCATGAGGAAAAGCAGAACCAGGGAAATTTTTGAGAATGTAGCTATCACAGACGCAGGTGCCAAAGGAAAAACTATTGGTAAAGCACCAGATGGCAGAGTTATCTTCATCTCCAATGCTGTTCCAGGCGATGTTGTAGATGTTCAGACCACAAAAAAAAGAAAGGCTTATTTTGAGGGTGTTGCGACTAAATTTCACACCTTGTCTGATAAACGCACCGAACCTGTATGTGAACATTTTGGGGTTTGTGGAGGGTGTAAATGGCAACATATGGATTACCAGTACCAATTGTTCTACAAACAAAAAGAAGTGGAAAACAATTTAAGACGAATAGGCCATCTGGAAATTCCGGAAATTTCACCTATAATCGGATCCGTTCAAAAGTATTTTTATCGGAATAAAATGGAATTTTCATTTTCGGACAGCAGGTGGCTAACTCAGGAAGAAATCAATTCAAAAAATGAAATAACAGATAAAAATGCAATTGGATTTCATATCCCGGGAATGTGGGATAAGATACTAGATATTAAAAAATGTCATTTACAAACAAATCCTTCTAATGAAATACGCCTGGAAATAAAGAAATATGCTCAGGAAAATGAACTTAGCTTTTTTAATCCTAGAAATCAAAAGGGGCTCTTGCGAACACTAATGATAAGAACGTCGTCTACTAAAGAAATCATGGTTCTAATTCAGTTCTATGATGATGACGAGGACAAACGAAACGGATTGTTAAATCACCTGAAAAATAAATTTCCACAAATTAACTCTTTATTATACGTTATTAACCGCAAGGGTAATGACACAATTTATGATCAGAAAATTTACTGCCATTATGGCAAAGATTTTATTTACGAACAAATGGAAGGTCTTAAATTTAAGATCACGGCAAAGTCGTTTTATCAGACCAATTCCCAACAAGCCCATGAACTTTATAAAGTGGTCAGAGAATTGGCAGGTTTAAATAAAACGGAGCTGGTTTATGACTTATATACCGGAATAGGTACTATAGCTCAATTCATTGCCTCGGAAGCTAAGAATGTTGTTGGAATCGAGGCGATACCAGAAGCCATTTTAGCCGCCAAGGCAAATGCTCAGGAAAATAACATTAACAATGTAACTTTTTTTTCAGGTGATATTAAAAACATATTTAATGATGAGTTTGTGGCCAATAACGGAAGACCGGACCTTATAATAACAGATCCGCCACGAGATGGGATGCATAAAGATGTGGTCAAGCAAATTCTTGAAATTGCGCCAGATAAAATAGTTTATGTCAGTTGTAATAGTGCCACACAGGCACGTGATCTGGAACTTATAAAAGAAGCATATGAAATAAAAAAAATACAGCCGGTAGACATGTTTCCACAAACACATCATGTAGAAAATGTTGTACTTTTGGAAAAACGGATCCACTGATAAAGAAAGTCTGATATGCTTAATAAATTTGCTTACTGGGTATGGAAAAAATAAGGGTTCTCCTGCTGGTTCTAATAGTAATTATTTCCTTTATTGCCTGTGAAAAAGACGATATCTGCGTGGATGGAGATACGCCTTTAATGATCATTCGATTTTATGATAATGAAAATCCAAGTGAACTAAAAGCCGTACCCAGTTTAAGAGTTATTGGTTTAGGGCAATCCTCCACGGTTAACACATTTACCGATAGAACTTCTTTAGACTCAATTGCCCTGCCTTTAAGAATAAATGAAGCCAACACCGGGTTTATATTGACTTCTGATTCAGCTGATGAAGATGACTTGGAAACTGGTAACAATGATACACTCACTTTTGACTATAGTACACTGGAGATTTTTATTTCGAGGGCCTGTGGTTTTATTGCAAATTATGATGACTTAGGTGAACTACTTACTTCAGACAGTGAAAACTGGATCCAAAACATTGAAATAGTTTCGCCTTTAATACAACAGCAAGACAGCGCCCATGTTAAGATATTTCATTAGTTGCTTTTTTCTTTTTGGCTTCTTTTTAAGCGAAGCACAGACGGATTCTATCCAAATAGGTTCGCGAGATTCAACAAGTTTTGGCCAACGTTATGGATTGCGTGTTGGGGTTGATTTAAGTAAACCGATAAGATCACTTTTTGATAGTGATTATTCGGGCCTGGAATTCGTAGCTGACTTTCGTATTACCAAAAAACTTTACATTGCCGCGGAATTCGGTAATGAAAAAAAAACCAGTACTGAAGCTCTTGAAAATATAGATGACATCGATAGAGTTGTGTTGTATAACTATACTACTTCTGGAAGTTATGTAAAACTTGGAGTTGATTTTAACACATATGAGAATTGGTACGGGATGACTAATGCCATTATTGTTGGGGCTAGATATGCGGGTAGCTCCTTTACCCAGACATTAAATAATTATACAATTTATGATAGCAATAGGTATTGGTATCCCAATAATTTTGCTCCTGGTTCTGGTTCGTCTGAAGAATTCAGCGGTTTAAATGCTACCTGGTTAGAGCTTCTTTTTGGTATTAAAGTTGAACTATTTGCAAATTTATATCTTGGCGCCAGTGTCAGACTTAATTATTTATTCACGAATAAAGAAGCTGATTTCTTCCCAAACTTATGGATTCCCGGTTTCAATCAGGTAAATGATAATAGTAACTTTGGAGTAGGTTATAATTATACTATTTCTTATTTGATCCCATTATATAGAAAAAAGGAAAATAAAAAGAAGAAGGAAAGCCCTCCGGATGAATAGCTCAGATTTTCCTTTTCTCTTTTGAACCAAAATTCTTAAACACAAAAGCTTTAAACTCAGGATTTATTTAATCGACCTGATTTTTGTATTTAGCTTTTTTACTACCCTTGTACATTACATACTTTACGAGGCGAGATTCCAAATGACTGTTAA
>Ga0265306_10000397_pt1 | contig 20556 bp, 18 predicted proteins | sample Helome_3_FD_192493 | JGI IMG/M metagenome (GOLD analysis project Ga0265306, IMG submission 192493) | Marine sediment microbial communities from subtidal zone of North Sea - Hel_20160420 (Illumina Assembly) | ecosystem: Environmental > Aquatic > Marine > Subtidal zone > Sediment ... | reverse complement strand
TGCTGCCGCTATGCTCCTGGGGGAGGAAAGATCCAGGAATTTATCGCCTTTGCTGGGTGAACTGACGGGTAGAATAAATTCCTTGCTGGTGGGTACCTGGGTATTCTTGAAAATGATGATCTCGACATCATAGCGAGGAATTACCTCGACTTCCGTCGCAGTAGTGGTTTGTGCTAGCCCACTGCCGGGAAGCAGCATGGCGAGCGCCAGTAATGTTAATGATTTACGGTCCATTCTACTCTGCAGTCAGTTTCTTGAGCAGGTTTTCCACCTGCTGGAATCTGGATTCAAGTTCAACATTTTGACAGACAATACGCAAGGTTTGTTTGCCATCGAAGCGGTACTGCTGAGGATCAGCCTGAATCAGTTCGATAATCTTGAGCGGGTTAATATTAGGGTTGCGGTTAAACATAATTTTTCCGCTTTGTTCACCAATATCTATTTTTTCGACTCCCAGTGCTATGGTCTGCAATTTGATTCGGGTTATTCGAAACAGGTGTTTGAGTGGATCGGGAAGTAATCCAAATCGATCGATCAGCTCCATCTGAATTTCTCTCAAACTGGTGTCGTCTGCCGCGGAAGCGATGCGCTTGTACTCGATCAATCGTCGGTGTATATCTGCAATATAGGTTTCAGGAATCAATGCAGGAATATGAAAATCGACTTCGGAAGCACGCATTATCGGTTGCTCGAAATCGATCGGTAAGTTGGATTTGAGCGACTGTACCGCGCGTTCAAGCAACTCTGAATAGAGCGTAAAACCGATTTCGGTAATTTGTCCGCTTTGTTCGTCACCCAGTAGTTCCCCGGCCCCGCGTATCTCGAGATCGTGAGTGGCGAGGGTAAAGCCTACACCGAGTTCTTCAAGTGATTCTATTGCCAGCAATCTCTTCTGGGCGTCACTGGTCATAGCGCGTTCCGGCGGTACAATCAAATAGGCGTAAGCGCGATGATGCGAGCGACCAACCCGTCCGCGAATCTGGTGCAACTGGGCAAGCCCGAGTTTATCTGCACGGTTGATGAAGATCGTGTTTGCGGTGGGTACATCGATTCCGCTTTCGATTATGGTGGTGCAAACCAGTAGATTGCAGCGATGGTGATAGAAATCCAGCATGACTCTTTCGAGCTCTTTTTCTTTCATGCGTCCATGCACGATACCGATGCGGGCTTCGGGTAACAGCTGCTGCAATTCCTGGGCGGTTTTGTCGATGGTTTTAATTTCATTGTGCAGGAAGTAGATCTGACCACCGCGCTTAAGCTCACGTTGACAGCCTTCGAGTATAGTGTCCTTGTTCCAGCGCGAAACAAAGGTCTTGATCGCATGTCGCTGCATCGGCGGGGTCGCGATGATTGACAGGTCACGCATCCCCGATAGTGACATGTTGAGCGTGCGTGGTATCGGTGTGGCGGTCATGGTGAGTAAATCGACGCTGGCCCGCAAAGCCTTCAGCTTTTCTTTATGGCGAACCCCAAATCGATGCTCTTCATCGATGATAACCAGTCCAAGATTCCGGTATTTGATCGCGTCCGATAAGAGCTTGTGAGTGCCAATTACGATATCAATTTTGCCAGCTTCGATTTGCGCCAGGCTGTCATCCAGTGCCTTCTTTGCGGTGAACCTGGACAGGCAGGCAATGCGGATCGGCCAGTCGGCGAAGCGATCGAGAAAGTTCTGGTAGTGCTGCTGCGCGAGCAGGGTCGTGGGCACTAGTACCGCCACCTGGGAACCGGAGCTGGCGGCGATGAAAGCGGCACGCATACAGACCTCGGTCTTACCGAATCCGACGTCACCACAGACGATCCGGTCCATCGGCCGGGGTGCCTGCATATCTTCGATCACGGCTTCGATAGATGTTTCCTGGTCGGGCGTTTCTTCAAATGGAAACTCGCTCGCAAATTGCTGGTACTCGTCAAGTGTGACCTGGTGCGCGAAACCCTGCATGGCTTCGCGCCGTGCCTGAATATCGAGTAGTTCAACGGCGATGTCGTGAATTTTCTGCTGGGCTTTTTTGCGTGAACGTTGCCATTGCTCACTCCCCAGGCGATGCAGTGGCGCATTGTCTTCACTGGCGCCGGCATAACGGCTGATCAGGTGCAATGAAGATACAGGTACGTAAAGCTTGTCCTGGTTGGCATACTCGATACAAAGAAATTCGGTCGCTATCTCCGAGATGGTCAGCGTTTTCAAACCTTGATAGCGGCCGACACCATGGTCTTCGTGGACTACTGCTGCGCCCAACTGCAAATCCGCGAGGCTTTGAATAGTCGATTCCGAATCGCGGGTCTTGCGGTATTTACGTCGTCGTCGTTGCACGGCTCGCTCACCGAAAAGCTGATTCTCGGTAACGATCGCAAAACCCTGACTGGTCAGCGTCATGCCATTTTCCAGCGCTGACGCGATCAGGTAGTAACGGTTATCGTCACGCTCGAGAAATTCGCTCCAGCTTTCAACCGCGCTAGCCTGAACTGAATAGTGGTGCAGCATTTCGTTCAGGAATTCACGTCGCCCCGCGGATTCCGTGCTGAACAGGATTTTTTCAAATACTGGTTTGTCGATAAAGTTTCGCAATGCCCGATCTGGCTGTTCAGCGTTTGCCTGCAGGGTTAGCTGAGGTATCGGCTGAGAGTCACTGTTGATGTTCGAGTTGTCGGTTTGATCCAGTTTAAACGCCGAAAAAAACAGGCAGGAAAAATTCTGCAATTGCGTCTCAAACGTGTCGATATCCAGGAACAGTTCGGCAGGCGGCAATAAAGGCCACTCCAGATTGTAACGACGTGACTCATAGCGTGCGGCAACCTGATCGCTAAACGTTGTTGCCTGAGCCAGGGCATAGTCATCGATTAACAAACGACTGTTGCGTGGCAGATAATCAAACAGACTCACCAGCTGATCGAAAAACAGGGGGAGATAGTATTCGACACCAGGTGATGAGATACCTTCTGAGATATCGACATACACCGGGCAGGTGTTGGGATCGATATCGAAGCACTCGCGAAACTTCAGTCTGAAACGTTTGATTCCAGTTTCATCTAGCGGGTATTCCTGTGCTGGTAAAAGATTGATTTCATTGATTTTTTCGATCGAGCGTTGGGTTTCAGCATCAAAACTGCGGATCGATTCAACCTCATCGTCGAAGAAGTCGATGCGAAATGGTCTGGAGCTTCCCATGGGGAACAAATCCAGGATCGAGCCACGCACGCTGAACTCCCCGTGTTCTTCTACCTGCGCTACGGCGCGATATCCGTAAAGGCTCAGTTTTTCGCGCAATGCAAGCGGATCGAGACGGTCGCCGAGTTGCAGCATGAGCGAGCGTTGGTGAATAAAGTCGGCGGGTGCGATTTTTTGCAACAGTGTGCTAACCGGCAGGATCAGTATTCCCGATCTGGCGTCCGCAATCGATGCGAGGCACTTGATCCTCTCCGAGACGATATCCTGGTGCGGCGAAAACTGATCGTAGGGCAGGGTTTCCAGATCGGGAAAGCGATAGATTCTGGGGTGCTCTGAACTGAAGAAGCGAATTTCCTGCTCCAGTTGCTCTGCGTCGGCCATATCGCAGCAAACGATTACCGACAGACCCTGATGCTGAGCGATCTGTTCGCTCAGCAGTAAACTGCGGCTACTGCCATAGAGCTGGCCAACGCGTAGCGCTGGCGCGGTTGCAGGCGCTGGGATTTGCAAAAATTGTGTGGGCATTACTGCCTTTTAAGAAGGCTATTCCTGGATTGGTTTTGCGGTGGTCAGGCCGAGAATTTCCCAGTTTTGCATACCGCCTCGATACCATTTGATCTTATGCGCGGGGTAACCAAAGCCCAACAGGTTCTTGATATTGTTGGGTGACTGGCCACACCACATGCCGTTGCAAAACATTACCAGGGTTCGTGCATTTCGAAAATCCCACAGGCCTTCAAGATTTTTTGCATTGAAGCGCTCTTCGAGAATCTCACCGATCGAAATCGGGTCTGCGCCCTTGGCGGGATTAAGGCTTGTCCAGGGGATATTGATCGCACCGGGAATAGTGCCCTTGGCGACCCAGGCTTCAGTGCGAGAATCGATTACGACGATACTGTCATCGCCCTCGCTCATACGTTTCAAGTAGTCCAACACTTCCAGCTCAGCTACGGTTTCGACACCAGGCGCGAGCTCGGCTGGTTGAATACAAAACGGAGGGCATTTGCGCGAAGTCCTGGCAAAAGCGGGATTTATCGTGTTTTTCTGGTTCTGGTTACGCATGATGTTGACATCATTCTCACCATGTTTGACGGTAACACTTTCAACATCGGGTGTTATGTTAACTTCGGCCGCATGCAGGTTCATGCTGCTCACCCAAAATCCCAGTGAAGTTAAAATAACAGGTAAAAATCTGTAGGTATTCATTATCGGCAACTCCGGTTTAACCAGTCGTCTTTAGATTGCGATTACTCTGGTCGATATAATATGGGCGGCTTTTCTGGCCGTCCAGGACCGGAAAACCCAATGGCGGTGCTATTGGGGCATTATTATTGTGTTTAAATCGATTGTATGCAACACGATTTGATGTTCGAAATAGACTCTGAATGATCCATATACCCATTCGGTAATGGGTGGCTCGCCGACCGGACCAAACCGTTCATCGGGTTCGCCGAATTGGTTGAGTACGTCGTCCATATTGATGCCCCGCCTCGGCATCGTCTGTTTTTCCATAGCCTCGATATTGCCGGGTATGGTCAACTCGTCTCCCGCAATCGCTGGCTGCAGGATCATGCTACTACCCAGGAGTAGTAAATAAATTCCTGTGCGCATGTTGTCAATCTCCCAAATATAATGCTTATAACTATAGCATGCCTCAGTGACTAGACAAGGGCGAAGCATGTTGCCTCGCAGCGGTGGTGAGAGACCCGTATTCATGGTTTAATCCGCGCCATGAAATTACCCCTCGAAATCTTTGTTGGCCTGCGTTACACCAGGGCCAAGCGGCGCAATCATTTTATCTCATTTATTTCGGCGATATCGATGCTGGGAATAGCCCTGGGAGTGATGGCGTTGATTGTCGTATTGTCAGTAATGAACGGTTTCGAGAAAGAATTGCGGGGACGTATACTTGGCATGGTTTCACATGTCACGGTATCCAGTTTCGGTGGCCCAATGCAGGACTGGCAATCCTTGCGTGATCAAACCCTGAAGCATCCCATGGTTATCGGCGCTGCTCCATATATCGAGGCCGAGGCGATGATTTCGAATTTTTCCTCGGTGAGTGGTGCATTGATACGTGGTATCGACCCGGAGTATGAAAGCGGGGTTTCGGAAATTCATGAAAACATGAAATTCGGTGCGCTGACCGATCTGGTCGCGGGTGAATATGGAATAGTGCTGGGCAGTGGACTTGCCAATACGCTAGACGTCGTACCTGGAGATCGTGTCACGATGGTGACTCCACAGGCGACATCGTCACCCCTGGGCTTTTTACCGCGTCTGCGTCGTTTCAAGGTCGTCGGGATTTTTGAGATCGGTGTTTACGAGTATGACCGCAGCAGTGCGCTTATTCATCACCGGGATGCGAGTCGTCTGTTTCGGCTCGACAGTGGGGTCACTGGCTTACGTTTGAAACTCGATGACCTCGATCTGGCACCGCTGGTGCGCGAGGAACTCAAGCAGAGTATCGGGCTCGAGTACTGGGTTTCAGACTGGACCTTGCGGCATAGTAATTATTTCAAAGCGGTGCGTACCGAAAAGACGGTAATGTTCATCATTCTTTCGCTGATCGTCGCAGTCGCCGCCTTCAACATCGTATCGACGCTGATGATGGTGGTGACCGACAAACAGGCTGATATCGCGATTTTACGTACCCTCGGCATGTCGCCATTGTCTGTCATGTGGGTGTTCATGGTGCAGGGAACGCTGATCGGTTTGATAGGAACCCTGTTTGGCCTGGTCAGTGGCGTTGCCGTGGCTTCGCATATCGATGTGATCATACCAGCCCTGGAGCAGTTTTTTCAGACTCAGTTTTTACCGCGAGGCGTTTATCCAATTACCGATCTACCCTCCGAAATGAAGCAGGCCGATATTATCAAAATCTCATTGTTGTCTTTCGGTATCTCCGTGATAGCAACCTTGTATCCAGCTCTAAGAGCCTCCAAGACCAGGCCAGCTGAAGCGCTAAGCTATGAGTAAAGGGGAGTACTAGTGTCAGAAATCGTTATCGAAGCAAAGTCGGTATCCAGGGTGTTTCAACAGGGTAAGCTTGATGTCGAGGTGCTGAAGGGAGTTAATTTCAGCGTCGCCGCTGGAGAAAGCCATGCGATCCTGGGGGCATCAGGCGCCGGTAAGTCGACCCTTATGCACCTGCTCGGCGGACTGGATCATGTCAGCAGTGGCGAGATCAGGATAGTCGATAGCAATTTGTCCAGACTTTCGGAAACCAGTCTGGGGAATTTACGTAATCGACATCTCGGATTTATCTATCAGTTTCATCACCTGTTGCCTGAATTCAGCGCGCTCGAAAATATTGCGATGCCACTACTGATTCGCAGGCAAGAGTTCACCGCAGCCTATGACGAAGCGCGCGAGTGGTTGACGAAAATAGGGCTCGAGCAGCGAGCAGATCACAAGCCGGGAGAGTTATCAGGCGGAGAGCGTCAACGAGTTGCACTGGCGCGCGCTCTGGTAACGCGACCTGATTGCCTGCTCGCGGATGAACCTACCGGTAACCTCGATCAGCATACCGCAGCGCAGATGCTGGAATTGATGCTGGGTTTGAACCGGGAGATGAATACGGCGCTGGTAGTCGTCACCCATGACCTTGCTATCGCCCAACGCATGCAGTTTCGCTGGCATATGCATGACGGCGTCCTCACCCCCGAAACCTGACAGCGTATTCTAAAGATTCTCGCTTACGTACAGTATTGCTCAGGATATAATGTCCCTGTTCGGTGGTAAGTCTAATGTCACCCGGCCTTTACGGCACGAGGGGCTTCATCGATTTCTCTTTACTGTGAGTGGCCCCCCCGAGGGAACTTCATGGGCGCGAGTGAAACGTCAGGGGATAGTGAGGTCGCCTGGTATTAGTGATGCCCGCGTTAACAGCGCTGACGGTGATAATAATTACCCGCAACAGGTTCACCGATGCTGATGTGCATGCCGACGGCGATTGTGCAGCCGTTTCGCCCTGGCTTTAATGTGCTTCAGAATATGTAAATGCCATAGAATTCGGACCAGCAGAAACGATGCCAGCGCGCTGACCAGGCCCACCGTGAGGCAACCCAGCAGAAACGGTTGCCAGATTGCCGCCAGGCTATCGACTAGCCATGCGAAGCTGAGTTCGAAATGGAAGCCCTGTGGCTCGAGACTCAGCATCTCGACGCCAAGCAGATAACAGAAATAATACATCGGTCCCATCGTGAATGGGTTGCTGATCCAGACCATGGGTACGGCTACCAGGATGTTGACCCTTATCCAGATCGCCAATACAGCCGCGAGGAGCATTTGAAACGGGACCGGAATAAAGGCGCAAAAAACCCCCAACGCAACAGCTCCTGAGCAGGAGCGGCGATTAATATGCCACAAAGACGGTTCCTGCAATCGCGGGCCGAGTAACTTTATCCAGCGATTTTTTACGATAACGTCAGGATGCGGCAAATATTTCCTTAAAAGCTTCTTTGCCATGATGTTTGTATTATCGACATTAATTTAATATTCTGCAAAGAGTTGGATCACAAAACATGGAAATTAAGGCAGGGACTGCATGCCTCAACTCGCACTTGCTATCGTGCTTGGTTCACTACTGGCCTTTTACGGTAATGAATTGCCGGATCGGGCCTGGTCGGCGCTCATGCCGATACCGCTACTGCTTTGCCGGTATTGCCCCGGTTATCGCTTTACCCTGGCACTAAGTGCTGCTTTTCTCTGGAGCAGCGCAGTATTTCACTATCATCTTGGTCATCGGCTGATCACAGCATACGATAGCCAGGTGGTGCTGGTTCGCGGAATTGTGGCCGATATTCCCCAGATCGATCATGGTCGGATCCGCTTATCTCTGCAGGCGATTGAAATCGCTGATTATCCCGCAGCTATGCCGCGCCAGGCACGCTTTAACTGGTATCAGGATAAAGTCATTCCGCGTGCCGGGGAACTATGGCAGTTTGAAGTGAAGTTGAAGCAACCCAGGGGTATGGTAAATCCAGCTGGTTTCGATTTTGCTGCCTGGCAATTCGTTAGTGGTATCGACGCGACCGGATATATTCGTGATTCGACCCATAATATGAAAATTCGCGTTGCATCGGTCATAAACGTCAACTATTGGCGTGCAACGCTGGCAGCGGCGATAGATCGGGATTGTAGTAGCTGTGAATATCGGGGTTTGATCAAGGCGTTGGCATTGGGATTTCGTGGCGATATCAAAGATTCTGAAAAACGCTTACTGCAGTCCAGTGGTACCGCACATTTACTTGCCATTTCCGGGCTGCATATCGGCATGGTGGCGCTACTATTTTATGGGATTGGGCGATACTGCTGGACTCTGGGGTTTTATCGCACAGGTATGAATCGAGCCCATACGGCGTCGTTACTGGCAATTAGCGCGGCCCTGGCCTACGCGGCCCTGGCTGGTTTCAGTTTGCCCACCGTACGCGCATTGACGATGTTCAGCGTGCTGTTACTCGCGCTATTGTGTAAAAGCCGGATCAATCTGCTGCAATCCATAAGCCTGGCGGTGGTGGTGATACTGATTATCGATCCGCGGGCCGTCGGCTCGGCGTCGTTCTGGTTGAGCATAGGCGCATTGATGGTAATCGCTTTTGTACAGTATCGATTACCTCGCAGGATGAGCTGGTGGCGACAGTTGCTGGTATTGCAGTGTTTTTTCTCGTTGCTGTTCGCACCATTTGGTGTGCTGATATTTAATCAGTTGAACCCAGCAGGTTTTCTCGCCAACATTATCGCGATTCCGGTGGTTAGCTGCGCCGTACTGCCAATAATTTTGACGGCCTGCCTGTTATCCACAACTGGATTTACTGGTGCACAAACTCTGTTCGTCCTCGCTGACAAACTACTCGTGGTGTTACTCGATTATCTCGAATTACTGGTTACTTCCGATTTGCACTCGGTCGCCGTAACCTATCCAGCGCCATTGCTGTTGTTGGCTGTCGGCGCAGTTGCATTGCTCTTGATGCCTCATCTTCCCGGGTCTCGTAAAGCCGGGCTGGTGTTGCTGCTGGTGCTTATGAGCTGGCACCCTGCGAGGCTTAAACATGGCGACTACGAATTTACTGTACTCGATGTCGGTATGGGCACGTCGGTGCTGTTGCGCACTCGTTACCATAGCCTGGTTTACGATTTTGGTCCCGGTAAACCAGGTGTTTTCAGTGCCGCCGACCATGCATTACTGCCGTTGATGCGACGTCATGCAATCGACGTACCCGATTTACTGATTGTGAGCCATGTCGATCAGGATCATAGTGGCGGTTTGCAATCGTTCCTTGGTCGCTACCAGCAACAGCGCCTGTTATCGGGAACGCCGCAGAAACTAAAAGCAAGGTTCGCACTTGGACACGAGGTTCGTTCCTGTCATGAATACCCCGCATGGCGCTGGGATGGTGTTAGTTTCAGCTTCGTCACCACGGCTACGCTGTCAGCCAGTTCAGCCAACAACAATCGTTCCTGCGTCCTCTTAATTCAAGGTAAACACAAAACCCTGATTCCGGGTGATATTGAATCAGCACAGGAATTAAAGCTGGTGCAGGAACATGGAACTGCAATGGCGGCCGATATTTTGCTTGCACCGCATCATGGCAGCCATACTTCTTCCAGCTGGCGCTTCCTGAAGCAGGTGCAACCAACACATGTTGTATTTACCCTGGCGAGAAACAATCGTTGGGGCTTCCCCAAACTGGGGGTAACCTCGCGTTATGATACTTTACAGGCTCGGCAGTATCGTAGTGATCGAGATGGCGCCGTGAGCATAACGAGCAGTACTGATGGCCTGGCCGTAAAGACCGCCCGCACGCCGCTGCGACGTATCTGGCGACGATGGTAAAACGCTGCCTGTCACAGTATGATGTGCGGCATTAATTTCCGAGGAAGAAAGCGTGTTCGAACTGGTTCAAGCTGGGGGCTGGCTGATGCTTCCGATATTGTTGTGCTCGGTTATTGCCGCGGCCATCATTATCGAAAGATTATGGACTCTGCGCCAAAAGAAGGTAATTCCTGAAAAGCTGCTAACCGGGATCTGGAACCTGTTGAGTAGCGATGCCCTGACCGAACAACATATTGCCGAAATCGAAAACGGGTCGCCGCTTGGCAGGGTGCTGGCGGCTGGTTTAATCAACCGCCACCTGTCACGAGATCTGATCCGTGAAAGCATCCAGGAGAATGGCCGGCATGTCGTGCACGAGATGGAAAGGTTTATGAATACACTGGGCACAATATCGACGATTACGCCGTTACTGGGCCTGCTAGGTACAGTAATAGGTATGATACGTGTTTTCACCGCGATAACCGTCATCGGGGTTGGGGATCCGGCTCAATTGGCGGGTGGTATTTCCGAGGCGCTGATTACCACGGCTGCAGGCTTAAGCGTTGCCATTCCAAGCCTTATCTTTTACCGCCACTTAAAGCGTAGGATCGATGAACTGGTGGTGGCGATGGAGCAGGAAGCGATGAAACTGGTCGAATTTTTGCACGGCGATCGTACCGAGCTGGCCTGATATCATGAATTTCCGTAGCAGTAACATCGAAGAAGACGCGAATATTAATCTGACTCCATTGATCGATGTCGTGTTCCTGTTACTAATATTTTTCATGGTGTCGACCACTTTTGACACCACCTCGCAGTTGAAAATCAATTTACCCGAGGCGAGCCAGGAAAAGACTTCTATCCCACCGCAAAAACTAAACCTGTTAATCGATGCGAAAGGTAATTTCTTTATCAATTCACGAGAGCTGACAAATAACCGGAGTGCTACCTTGAAAGCCGCGTTAGAGCGCGCTATGGCAGGTAGCAAGTTGCCGATTGTGATCCAGTCCGATGCCGATTCGCCAGTCCAGTCGTTGGTAACCGCGATGGATGTTGTAGGCCGGTTGGGCCTGTCACAGGTTTCCATCGCAACTACTCGCCCCATCGAGTAGTCCAAAACGTGCAGTTGTTGAGGTTCAGACAGTGAAACCGATTACCGGAAACCTAACAGGCTACAATGCCTACCGTGCTCTGTTATCGCTGGCTTTGGAGCACAAGGGATACTTTCTGATTGCGTTGACAGGGATGGTTATATTTGCCCTCTCGGATGCCGCCTTCGCCTACCTGATGAAACCGTTGATGGATGAAGGCTTCATAGATCGCGATCCGACAATCATCAAGTGGATACCAGTCGCGATGATATTGATCTTCCTGGTGCGCATGGCTGCGATATTCATGCGCAGCTATTGCATGAGCTATATCGGGCGTAACGTAATTAATACCTTGCGGACAATGATGTTTGAAAAGTTGCTGACCCTGACCAGCGACGAATACGATCAATCTTCTACCGCCAACCTCATTACCCGATTCTCCTATGACGTCGAACAGGTAGCCAAGTCGGTTTCAACATCGTTAACAGTTTTTATCCAGGATAGCCTGCGTATCATAGTTTTGCTTAGTTACATGTTCTGGCTAAGCTGGCAACTGACCTCGATATTCCTGGTCGCCGGGCCGATAGTGTTCCTTATAGTGGTTCGAATTTCAGGTCGTTTTCGTGGCATCAGCAGGAATATTCAGCAATCCATGGGTGGCGTCACCCAGGTAGCACAGGAAGTGGTCGATGCTAACCGTATTGTCAAAATCTTTGGTGGTGACGGATTCGAGCGGAACAAGTTCGATAAGGTCAATAATAAAAACCTGCGGCTGCATTTAAAGATGACGATCGCGCAAGCGATCAGCACGCCACTCATACAGCTGGTCGTCGCAGTCGCTTTTGCGGCAATAGTCATGTTCGCAACTTCGGAGACCATGCGCGGTGTAATCACGACCGGTGATTTCGTGTCTTTCATTTTTGCGCTAACGATGCTGCTGGCACCAATGCGCGTACTTTCATCGATTAATGCACAAATTCAGAAAGGCATTGCCGCCGGCGAAAGTGTGTTCGAGTTTACGTCCCGTGAAAGTGAAAAAAATGAGGGCAAGCTGCAACTGCAGTGCGCCGAGGGGCGTCTTGATTTCGACAAGGTGGTATTGCGTTATCGACGCAGTGAACAACGGGTGCTCGATGAAGTCAGCTTCAAGGTCAAACCCAAGCAAACGGTCGCTATCGTCGGGCGATCCGGCAGTGGCAAGTCGAGCCTGGTAAACCTGATCCCGCGCCTTTATGAGTACGATAGTGGTGAGGTATCTCTTGATGGTGTGCGGCTCGATCAGTATCGCCTTGCTGATTTGCGACAGCAGATTTCCTACGTGGGCCAGGATGTGCGTTTGTTCAATGACACTATTCGCAATAACATCGCCTATGGTATCGCTCACGAGGTAGATGAAGATCAGATAATTGAAGCCGCGAAACAGGCACATGCCTGGGAATTTGTCTCGGAGATGGCCGACCAACTGGGCACCGAAGTGGGTGAACGTGGCGTGCTGCTTTCTGGTGGTCAACGCCAGCGAATCGCGATTGCGCGGGCATTCCTGAAAGATGCTCCAATTTTGATTCTCGACGAGGCGACCTCTGCCCTCGATACCGAATCCGAGCGTTATATCCAGCACGCGATGGAGCATTTGATGGAAAATCGCACCACCCTGGTCATCGCCCATAGACTGTCTACGATAGAGCATGCCGACCACATTCTGGTAATGGATCAGGGCAAAATCGTCGAGCAGGGTAGTCACGGGGAATTGCTCGATAACGACGGAGTTTACGCCAAGCTGCACTCGATGCAGTTTCGGGACAGCAAGGACGGTGACCTCCAGTCAGCAACGCGACCGAAAATCATCCGCTCGTCGGTGCTCAACAAGTCGCTGATGCAAAATTGGGTCAATTTGTCTACCCAACGGCGACAAGGCTGGTGGCTATGGTCGATGAATCCGCTTTCGATACTGCTGATGCCGCTTTCGCTGGTTTATTATGTGGCCGTCAGTATGCGTCGCTTCGGCTATCGGACAGGCCTGCTCAGGTCGCGTAAAATACCGGTTACGACGATCGTCGTCGGCAATATCACACTGGGTGGCAATGGCAAAACACCGATCGTTGTGGCGCTTTATCAACTGTTAAGTGAAAAAGGTTATAACCCCGCGATCATAACTCGTGGCTATAAAAGCGGTCATGAACAGAAACTGCAGATATTGCACGACGGTCTCACGCAAAACTCGGTTGGCGACGAGGCCAATATGATGTCGGAAATCTGTCGTTGTCCAATTGGTGTCGGTGCTGACAGGGTCGCCGCGGCGACACAGATACTAGAGCAATTCCCCCAAACCGATGTCATTCTTTCTGACGATGGACTGCAGCATTATGCGCTCGGGCGCGATATCGAAATCGCTGTCTGTCGCTACCTCGCGCTCGGCAACGGATTAATGCTACCCGCCGGTCCATTACGTGAACCTCGCAGCAGATTACGGCGCGTTGACATCACCATCAATCGTGATAGCGACCAGGTAATCGAGGCGCTGGGTGAGGTCTGGAATCTGTTACAACCCGAGCAAAGACGACATATCAGCGACTTCCAGGGGCGGCAGGTTCACGCACTGGCAGGTATTGGTTTCCCGGAAATATTTTTTGCCAGCCTGGCGCAAATGGGTATCGATAGCATCGAACATGAGTTTCCCGATCACCACGAATTCAGTGCCCAGGAGTTGGATTTGAAACCCGAGTTACCCATCCTGGTTACTCACAAGGATGCGGTAAAGCTGAAGGGTATTGCCCGCAATAACGTCTGGGTAGTGCCACTCAACATCGAACTGGGTGAAGAGTTAAGCAACCAGATCATGCAACTACTGGAGAACCGTCATCGTGGATAAACACTTACTGGATATACTGGTCGACCCGGTCACCAAGGGACCGTTGATTTATGACAAAAACCGGCAGGAACTGATTTCACGGGCATCCCGGCTTGCCTATCCAATACGGGACGGTATCCCGGTGATGTTGCCGGAAGAGGCCCGCGAGCTCAGTAGCGACGAGGTCGAGGCACTGGGTTAAACCGATGGCAGTCGACTTTCGAATCGTAATTCCGGCACGTTATGCATCACTGCGCTTGCCCGGGAAACCTCTGCGTCGTATTCAAGGCAAACCGATGATCGAGTGGGTATATCAGGCGGCGCTACAGGCTAATGCATCCGAGATCGTGATCGCAACCGATGATCAACGTATTTACGATCAGGTTGCAGGTTTTGGTGGGGATGCCTGCATGACCTCCAGCTCGCATCGAAGTGGCACCGATAGAGTTCTTGAAGTTGTAAAAACTCGGCAGTGGAGCAGCGACAGCATCGTGGTTAATTTGCAGGGCGATGAACCGTTGATGCCGGCAGTCAATATAGTCCAGGTCGCTGAAAATCTCGCGGCAAACGATTGCTCGATGGCTACGCTGTACAAGCTAATCGGCTTAACCGAGGCGCAGGATCCAAACCAGGTAAAACTGGTTCATGATCAATCGGGCCATGCGCTTTATTTCAGCCGCTCGCTGATTCCCTACAATCGCAGTGGTGAGCTTGAGCAATATTTTGGTCATATCGGTATTTATGCCTACCGGGCAGGGTTTCTTGAAACTTTTAGTCAACTTACGCCCTGTGAACTGGAAGTTACTGAATCTCTCGAACAACTGCGCGCGCTTTACAACGGCTACACTATACACAGCGAAATTGCAGCTGCCGTACCAGGTCCGGGAATCGATACCGAGCAGGACCTCGCGCGAGTCAAAAAGCTGATCGTGGCGATGTCGCCATGAAGTATCAATGGAAACTGAAAAAACACCTGACCCTGTTCGAGAAATATTTCAAACTGGATGAGTACAGTATCACGCATGAATTGTTCGGCGGTGGGTTCAGTCCGGTGTTTACCCGCGAAATTTTCGAGCGCGGGATCGTCGTTGCGGTGCTGCCTTACGACCCTCGACGTGGCAAGGTTGTATTGATCGAACAGTTCAGGGCAGGGGCGATAGGCGACGACGAAGGCCCCTGGCTGATTGAATGCGTGGCAGGGGTTATTGATGCCGGCGAATCCGAGGAACAGGTCGCATTACGCGAGAGTCACGAGGAGGCGGGCTGCACCATTAGCGAGCTGGAATCTATCAGCCGCTATTACGTCAGCCCCGGCGGTACTACGGAACATTGCAGCCTGTTTTGCGGCATCGTTGATAGTGAGGGAATTGGCGGCATCCATGGACTACCCCATGAGCATGAAGACATCCGGGTCATGGTGATCGATTCCGCACAGGCCTTTGCCTGGGTGCGTGAAGGCAAAATAAGGTCTTCAGCAAGCATCATCGCGCTGCAATGGCTGGAACTTAACGAAGCACGTTTGAGACAGTAAGCGAACCATTTGACCCGAACTAAAAAGCAGTTGAAATCATTACCATGCCAACCACGCTAAGTACGATGGTGTAAGACAGGGCCATCCATAGCATCTTCACGTAAGACAGGCGGATTAGCGGGGCCAATGCCGATGTCAGTAGAAACAAAAATGCGGCCTGCCCATTCGGTGTGGCAACGCTGGGCAGATTCGTGCCGGTGTTGATTGCAACTGCCAGGACATTAAACTGTTCCCGATCGATAGTACCGCTTCTCAATGCCTCGGCTATTTCGTTGATATAAACTGTAACCACAAATACGTTGTCAGAAATCATCGACAACACACCGTTAGCGATAAAGAACATGAGCGGCTGTAGATCGCGGGGCAGGGATAGCACCTGGTTGATCACGGGGGTAAACAGATGCTGCTCATGGATCACCGCAACGATGGCGAAAAACACCACCAGTAACGCGGTAAATAACAGGGCTTCTTCAAATGCATGACCGATACGGTGTTCCTCCGTTACTCGATTAAAGGCAGTTAACAGGATAATTACCATCAAACCAACCAGTCCTACCGAGGCTACGTGAAAGGCCAGCGATAAAATTAGAATGATGCCGACGATTGCCTGCACGATCAGGGTCACGGTCATTCTTTGATCGTGTTCCACTTCCTGTTCGGCGTTGAATTTCGCTAATGTTTGAGCTATCGATGTGGGCAGGGTGGCGCCATATGAAAACCACTTTACCTTTTCCAATAGCACGCAGGTAATCAACCCGGCAACCAGGACTGGCACAGTGATCGGTGCCATGCGCCAGAAAAACTCCATGAAATTTCAGCCGGCGCGTTCGGCGATGAGCAGGTTTTGCGGCTCGCCGACCAGGGTGCAGACACCCCCCAGCGTCGTACCCACCGCACCATGCATAATCAGGCTGCGCAGAAAGGAGCGAAATTGTTCGAGTTCTTCACGCCGGTCGTGTTTAACCTCATGGTCGACGCTGTGATCATGATCAATCTGATGAGATTGTTTTCCCGAAGCGACCCGGTGGTAAACCGAGTAAAACCCGACCGCGACTGAAATCAATACTGCGGTTACCGTCAATGCGTCGAGAAGGGCACTCAGGAACGCTGCGGTAATGCTGCGGTAATGCTAAATAGAAATGACAGGATGGCTTTCGATTTAATCGATAACAGGATCTTGGTGAAGGTATAAAGCAGCAATTCACGCATGAAGTAAATGCCAGCAACCATGAACATCAATAGCAAGATGACTTCGAAGTTGGCGATGGTTTCCTGGTAGACGGCCTGTGGGCTGGTCATGCCTATTACCACGGCCTCGACGGCGAGCAAGCCACCTGGCTGCAACGGGTAGCATTTGAGTGCCATCGCCAGCGTCAGAATGAATTCGAGGATCAGCAACCAGCCAGCGACATAAGGGCTGATTGCAAACACGATCGGGTTGATCACCAGGAAGGCGATGATTAACTGTTTATACCAGGTAGCCGATTGACCAAGGAAATTTGCGCCAAAGGCCCTGCCTAAGCTTGTAATCATAGATGCTTACACTTGCGTTTTGTTGACGGAATTATAGTGGGCACTTTTTTTTATCATGCCACTGCTTTATGATCAATCTTGCCAGCTGGCAAAGAAAAGAAGCGCGCTCATTATCAACAGTGACGCTGAAAAGATAAGCAGGACCTCGGCCATGGTTATGCCGAAAAATAGTAAAGGTGTGTATCCACAGGAGGTTTGCACCTCAAACATCGCCGGAATCCATTTGTCCAGTGCAAACCATGTCGGCATGCCAAGATCCATTTCACAGTCACCGAAAATCCAGCCACGTTCTACCGCGAGTACCCTCCAGCTGCGCTCCAGCAAGCCGGCCATGATGAGCACGGTCAGGCCGTGAGCGGTGCGTATTGCAAACTTTGACGAGGTACAAAAAAAAGCAACTATCCCCAGCAGGATGAATGCAATAACCCAGATGCGAACATGGATGCAGAGCACGCAGGGCCACTCGTCGAGCGCATACTGGTAATACAGCGCAGCCGCTTCCAGTGCGAGTCCGATCAGTACCAGTGCTGCCCAGTAGCGACGTTGCAAGCTGAGGTCGATTAGAAATGGTTTCATAAATAAAGAAATTCGCTAGGTTATGACTGGTAATTCGGCCGCAGCTCGTTTGCTCAGCAAATCAGCACCGTTGTCGGTGATAAGAATATTTTCTTCGTGCACCATCAATTTTCCTGCTTCGAATTCCATGCCCGGTTCCAGGGTGATGACCATGCCCGCTTCAAGGGTGGTGTTATCGCTTGCGGTCAGTGACGGCCATTCTGTTAACTGTGCCCCGAGTCCGTGTCCCATTCGTCCCACGTCATTGCCACGTGCACCACCAGACTCGAGTATAGACCACATGGCCCGCCAGACATCGGTCGTGGTGGCGCCGGGTCTGGCCGCAACCAGTCCTGCCTCGGTGCTATCAAAGACGGTAGTGTAGGCCTGCTTGGCCTTGTCCGAAGCATAACCAAAGGCGTAATTACGATCAAAATCACAGTAATAGCCATCATAGACGGTACCGGTATCGATAATCAGGATGTCACCGTCCTCGAGAGGGCGATCTCCCGGCCCCATGATGATGTCACCATAACCGTCTTTACCCGAGGCTGAAACGATGTATGGCGTATGATCTGCACCGCGTTTCAGCAAATCGATGCGCATCGAACGCACGATTTCGCGCTCACTTTGGCCAGTTAGTGCGAAACCGGGCAGGGCGTTGAAGCTATCCGAAGTGAGCTCGCATATATACCTGATCTTTTCCACTTCGGCCCCAGATTTGATACTGCAGAGATTTAGCAGCAGTGCAGCACAATCGACCATTTCCATATCAGCCAGCTCGGTGCCAAGCAATTTGTAGTCATTGATGGGCATGCGTAAATGACTCTCTATACCGAGGGTCATTCCGAGTCGTCCGAAGCGTCTGGGTAGCTCGCGAATGGTCGATGATAGCAACGAAACACCGTCATCCTGTGGTTGTGGCGAAGACCAGCTGCGGATGTCTTCGATCCAGGTCTGCTGCATGCCGGCGACCCCGATCGTCGGGATCACGGCGATCGGTTTTCCGCTAAGCGGTAATAGCAGAAACCAGGGCCGGGTCGGGCTTTGCCAGAACTGGGTTAAAAACCCGCTGAAATAACGTACCTGCGCCTCTGTGGTCAACAATATTGCATCGACTTCCAGCGCACGCATCATACGTTGTGCGCGCTCGGTGCGAGCTTCAAATTCAATTTGAGTAAACCCGCGTAAAGGGGGACTGGACATGATCAGGCTCCCACCAGCTCACGGTAGAGCTCGGGATCGGTTGCTCCCTCGGTACCGATGACAAATATTCGGCTCGATTCATTGAGTCCGAGTGTGCTTGACATGGCCTTATCGTCACGCGCCGCGACCAGCGCAGCGATCCCTGCTACCGCAGATTCGCCGGCCTCGATTGCAGGCTCTCCATGAGCGAGCATACGCATCCAGTGCGCCACCGCATCCTCGCTCACGGTCATAAAGTCGTTAGCGCCAGGCTTGAGAATCTCCCACGCAAGCGCCGATACCTCACCACATGAGAGTCCTGCCATCAGGGTGTCGAGATCTCCCTTTACCGTAACTGGTTTTCCTGCGCGCGCCGATTGCTGCAGGCAATTGGCCTGTTCGGGTTCGACGACGATAAATCGGGGGCGCTGCTCTCCCCATAGTTCCCAGAAATATGCGCACACCGCGGCAGCCAGGCCGCCAACGCCGGCCTGAATGAAAACATGCGTTGGTATCGAGCCCTGCATCTGGTCGACGGCTTCGGCAAGCATTACCGTGTAACCGAGGGCAACATCCTTCGGTATGTCCATGTAACCAGGGTAGCTGGTGTCCGAGACAATGATGCGCTGGTGTAAACTGGCATCGTTATCGGCCTGTTTGACCGAAGCGTCATAGTTACCGTCGATACGGATAACTTCCGCCCCCAGGGCCCGCATGGCCTGTTGGCGTCCTGCAGATACATCCCGATGGATATAGATAACGCAGCGGCAGCCGAACATCTGACAACCCCAGGCGACTGAACGGCCGTGGTTACCATCGGTAGCACAACTTATCACGACTTCATCGATAATCGACTGGTAATGATCGCCCAGTAATTCATCGATCGACGCGTTTTGACCGCAGCGCTGGTATATCCTCGCCTGCAGTTGACGAGCGACCGCGTAAGCGCCGCCCAGGGCCTTGAAACTCTTGAGATTAAAGCGCTGGGATTCATCTTTGTAGAAGATTTTATCAACGCCTGTATCCTGCGCCAACGACGCGAGTTGATACAGCGGAGTTGGCTGGTATCCCGGCCAACGCGAAATCTCCGCAACGGCAAGCCGAGATTTTTCCAGGCTCGCAATTTCCAGTAATTCGGATGGGTAATCTGCACCGGAATCGAATTCTAAATTGGCATAATGACTCAGCGTTGCGTGAAATTCCGACATGCTATTCGCACTCAAATCTAAAGCACCAAGTCTACCGCAATGCTATCAGGAATAAAGCCGGAAATACCGCTGGCCTCGTTATGTATGAAAAGTTAGGCTGATATGCTGGACATATCCTCCGGAAGCCCTAGACTTGAAACAGTCATATCGTGCAATCGAGCATTCCCTAACAATAATATGAAGAGCCAATCGGTAACCAGGCAGGACCCGGTCGAGATTGAAACCCCTGATAAAAAGGGGACAAACTCGTCTTTTGAGCCGTCTCTAGACACTGAGCGAGTACTTGGGCGATTCGGCGATGTCGCGATGATGGCTGCAGACTGGTTCTGGGAAATGGATGCAGAGCTGCGCTTTACCTATCAATCTAGTCGTTTTGAAGAAATTACCGGAATCCCGGTTGCGGATGTCATCGGTAAGACTCGTGAAGAAGCTTTTGCCGGGCGTATCGATGATTCGAACAAGTGGATGCAGATCGGTGCTGCGTTGCGCAAGCGCGAAAAGTACTGCATGGTCTGGGCGTTACAGCACCCTGACGGAGCGATTCGCCTGTTGCGCACCCAGGGTAAGCCGATTATTGGTGCTAACGGAGAATTCCTGGGTTACCGCGGGGTCGGCAGCG
>Ga0265306_10000396_pt1 | contig 20570 bp, 15 predicted proteins | sample Helome_3_FD_192493 | JGI IMG/M metagenome (GOLD analysis project Ga0265306, IMG submission 192493) | Marine sediment microbial communities from subtidal zone of North Sea - Hel_20160420 (Illumina Assembly) | ecosystem: Environmental > Aquatic > Marine > Subtidal zone > Sediment ... | reverse complement strand
CATGCTCGCAGAGGAACATATCGAGACGCATTACAAGATCGATCCGCAGATATTTAACCCCAAACCGCACTATTTGCTGCGCGTACAAGGCATGAGCATGAAAAACGCCGGTATCCTCGATGGTGACCTCGTCGCCGTGCATCGCACCCCCGAAGTTCGTAGCCGCCAGATCATTGTTGCTCGTCTCGATGATGAGGTGACCGTCAAACGTTATCGACAGACCGGTTCGTTGGTCTCGCTGTTGCCTGAAAACGAAGACTTCGAACCTATAGAGGTCGACCTCAAGCATCAGGCACTGGTCATCGAAGGCGTCGTTGTTGGGGTTATCCGCAACGGTTTACCGCTGCATTGAGCCTGGTGTATTGAAGATTGTCATCGTCTCTCGACAAGTTGCTGGAGAACCCGCGTGTCTGGCGGGGGCGCAATCAGGTACAGCGCGAAGCCGCGCTGTCCAGTGGCTACCCGGAGCTGGATCGACATCTGCCCGGGGGAGGTTGGCCCCTTAAGGCACTGACTGAAATCCTGACTGAACAGTACGGTATCGGCGAGTTACGTTTACTGATGCCGGCACTGGCCCGGCTGACTGCCGAAAACACACCAGTGGATGACAATGAGCCGGGCTGGATAGCCTGGATAGCACCGCCTTTTCAACCGTATCCACCCGCACTGCAACAATGCGGTATCGATTTGTCGCGTATGCTCATTGTGCGGCCCAGGGATCCCAGCGAAGTACTCTGGTCGGCCGAGCAGGCACTGTCCTCGGGCACTTGTGCCGCCGTGTTGTTCTGGCCCGAGACGCTGGATGATCAGGCCAGCCGGCGTTTGCAACTGGCGGCTGAAAAAGGCCATAGCTGGGCTATTGCTTTTCGCCCCATGCTTGCGCGCAAGCAACCATCTGCAGCTGCATTGCGCCTTGAGTTGCACCCCGAGGGCACGCGGCATTCCAGTGGGCAAGGTACCCGCATTCATATCCTGAAGAGTCGCGGCGGTCGCCCGGTTGTTCTGAATAACCTGAAACTGTCCCAGTACCCCGCATGAGCCGCATTTCTGTGCCGAAATCGCTCGTCACGGCGCGGGACGCTGCCCCGACTCCCCATGCTGCACAACAGGTATTGCCGTTCGTTGAGCCAGCACCGCTGGCCAAGCCGGTTTTTTTGGTGCCAACGTCGGCTCAGCGTTCGTGGTTTTGCGTCTGGCTGCCGCAGCTGCCGCTCGAAGCGAGCCGCTCGTCTGATGAGGCCATGGCTATTGTCGAAGAACAGCAGGGTATTCACCGGGTGTTGCTGGCGGACACACAAGCACAGGCGGCGGGTGTCATGGCGGGACAGTCGGCCAATGCGGCACTGGCATTGCTACCCGCGTTGCGGCTTGAGGAACGCAGCCTGCTGCGGGAACAGCAGGCGCTCGAGGCGCTGGCAGGCTGGCTGGAACGCTTTTCATCATTTGTCTGTATTGCCGATCGTGATGTGTTGTTGCTTGAGATAGCAGGCAGCCTGCGTTTGTTTGGTGGTTTACGTCCATTGCGCGAGAAGATTTCCAGGGGTTTACAGCAACTCGGCTTTGCGGCGTCACTCGCCATTGCACCAACACCACTTGGTGCAACCTGGCTCGCCAGGGCAGGTCGTCGTGTGTGTATTCGCGATCAGCAGAACCTCAAGAGTGCATTACGCGATTTGCCGCTGGCGAGCCTCGATTGGCCGAAGCACCTGTGTTCGTCTTTATCCGGGATGGGTGTGACGACCATTGGTGATTGCCTGCGTTTGCCGCGGGAAGGTTTCGTCAGGCGCTTTGGTGCGGAGCAGATGCTAAACCTGGATCGTGCGCTGGGACATTTGCCGGATCCCAGACACTCGTGGCGTGCGCCCGAGCGATTTTGTGCCGACTATGAAATGACGGAAGAACAATCGGATCGTGAATTGTTGCTTAACATTTGTCGGGAGTTGTTGCTGTCATTTGAACAGTTTTTGCTGACGCGGCAGCTGGGGGCACAGCGTTTACGTTTCAGTTTTTTTCACTTAAAGGGTGTGGCTACCGAGTTACGGTTGGGCTGTGCGCGCGCAGAACGTTCGGCCGAATGCTGGCTCGAGTTGTTGCGCATTCGTTTCGATCAACTGTTATTGCCCGAGCCGGTTATTGCCGTTCGCTTGCAGAGCGGCATGACTCAGGCGCTGCAGGCGGAATCAGCCTGTTTGAACTTTCACGCCGCAGTCGATGCACAGGCACGACGTTACTCAATCACACAGCTTGCCGAGCGCCTGATTGCGCGTATTGGCCATCAATCCGTGCATTCTGTCAGTACGGTTGCGGAGCATCGACCACAGTACGCCTGGTGCGCACAAAGTCTCTTGTTGGACTGGGCCAGCAACACCTTGTCAGAAGCCAGGCGACATTTGCGGCGCCCACTGTGGATGCTGCCTGAGCCGGCTTTGCTGCCGGCGGATAGCGGTTACCCGTTGTACCAGGGGGATCGTCTAGTGTTGCTGGACGGTCCGGAACGCCTCGAGACCGGTTGGTGGGATGAGGACGGCATTTCCCGTGACTATTACACGGCTGTAAATCGGGCGGGGATGCGATTATGGATCTTCCGTAATCGTTGCCAATCGTCATCCTGGTATCTGCATGGCTACTTTGGATGACCCAATACGCTGAGTTACACGCACTCAGTAACTTCACGTTTTTACGCGGTGCGTCCCATCCCGAAGAGCTCGTCGAGACAGCGGCAAAGCTCGGCTACGAGGCACTTGCTATCACTGATGAGTGTTCGATGTCCGGGATCGTTCGCGCACACTCGGCAGCAAAGGAATTCGGACTCAGGAAACTGATCATCGGTTCAGAGTTCAAGTTGCAAAGTGGCCGCAGGCTTGTCGCGTTGGCACAAAACCGAAATGGCTACACTGCACTGTGCCGGTTGATTTCCGATGCGCGTCGAGCCGCCGAAAAGGGCCGCTATGAGTTGCCACGTACAGCGTTTGAAGATGGCCTGTCTGATTGCCTGGTGTTATGGGTACCAGACCAGAATTTTACCCTTGATGTCGAAGACCACTGGATACGTGAGACCTTCCGGGATCGCCTCTGGATTGCCGTTGAGTTACTCGCTGATGGTCGTCAGCAGGAGCAACTTGCCAAACTTGGTGAGGAGGGACGGCGTCTCAAATTGCCTTTGGTGGCGTGTGGTGATGTGCACATGCATCGCCGGGCACGGCGTATTCTGCAGGATGCCGTAACGGCAATACGCCATGGCACGACGGTCGACAACGCCGGGTTCACGTTATATCCGAATGGTGAACGTCATCTTCGCTCACTCGACGTGCTGCAACGAATTTATCCACCCGAATTACTCGCCGAAACGGTACGTATCGCCAATGCCATCGATTTTTCGCTCGACGAACTGCGCTATGAATATCCGGCCGAGCTGATCCCCGATGACGAAACACCGGCAACGTATCTTCGCAAGCTCACTGAGGAAGGCATGCAGCGTCGCTGGCCCGGCGGAGTCCCGCGCAAAGTAACGCTACTCATTGAGCACGAGCTCGCGCTGATTGCCGACCTCGCTTATGAATCCTACTTTCTAACCGTGTATGACATTGTCGCATTTGCACGCTCGCAAAATATTCTGTGCCAGGGACGTGGCTCGGCGGCGAATTCCGCGGTGTGTTTTTGTCTGGGGATAACGGAGGTCGACCCGGCACGTATGGAAATGCTGGTCGAGCGCTTTATTTCCAAAGAACGGAATGAACCTCCCGATATCGATGTCGACTTCGAGCATGAACGCCGTGAAGAGGTTATCCAGTACATCTACGCCAAGTACGGTCGAGAGCGGGCGGCGCTCGCCGCGACTGTGATTACCTACCGGCCGCGCAGCGCATTGCGGGACATTGGCAAGGTACTGGGCTTAAGCGACCTGCAGGTCAGTCGCCTGTCGCGATCGATGCAGTGGTGGGACGGCCAGAAAGTTGATGACAGCCGTATCCTCGAAGCAGGGCTCGATCCGGATAGTCCCGTGGTGCGTCGACTTTTGTATCTCGTTCGGGAGTTGGTGGGCTTCCCGAGGCACCTTTCACAACACGTTGGCGGTTTCGTTATCTCGGATGCGCCGTTGTACGAACTGGTGCCGATCGAAAATGCTGCGATGCCGGACCGAACGGTCATTCAGTGGGAAAAGAATGACCTTGAAGAGCTGGGCCTGCTCAAGGTCGATGTACTGGGTCTCGGTATGTTGACGGCGATTCGTCGCAGCTTCGATTTGATACGGGATTTCAGCGGAGTGCAGTACACGCTGGCGACGGTGCCTGCTGAAGATCCGCGCGTGTATGACATGATTTGCGATAGCGACACGATGGGCGTTTTCCAGATCGAGTCACGGGCGCAGATGGCGATGTTGCCAAGGCTTAAACCACGCTGTTACTACGACCTGGTGATCGAGGTGGCGATTATCCGGCCCGGTCCGATCCAGGGCGACATGGTGCACCCGTATTTACGCCGCCGAAATGGTGAGGAAGCGGTCGATTATCCGAGCGATGCCGTCAAAGACGTACTGCAGCGAACGCTGGGCGTACCGATTTTCCAGGAGCAGGTGATGCAGCTTGCCGTCGTAGCGGCCGGCTTCACACCGGGTGAGGCGGACCAGCTACGGCGTGCCATGGCGGCCTGGAAGCGCCGTGGCGGCCTCGAGTCGTTTGAGAACAAGCTGATCATGGGCATGCGTGAACGTGGGTATGAGGAGGAGTTCGCGCGACAGATATTCCGCCAGATTGAAGGTTTTGGCGAATACGGCTTTCCCGAATCACATTCCGCCAGTTTCGCCCTGCTGGTTTACGTGTCGTGCTGGTTGAAGCGTCATGCGCCGGCTGCGTTTACTTGTGCCTTACTGAACAGTCAGCCGATGGGTTTCTATTCAGCGTCACAGCTCGTTCAGGACGTAAAGAGGCACGAGGTGGCAGTGCGGCCGGTCGATATTAATCACAGCGCATGGGACTGTTCACTGGAAGCCGATGACGAGAGTGCGGCGGTGCTGCGGCTGGGTTTGAGAATGGTCAAGGGACTGTCCGAAGAGGCAGGGCAGAGAATCGTTGCAGAGCGGCGCTTGCGTCACTATGACCGCGTGCAGCAATTGGTCGAACGTGTGGGTCTTGATCAGCGTGAACTCGACGTACTGGCATCGTCAGGTGCCTTGCAGTCACTCGCAGGCGATCGCTACAAGGCGCGCTGGGCGGTTTCCGGCGTCGAACATCCCATGCCATTGTTTCCGACAATGGACCGCTATGAAGCGACGCCACTCCTGAGGAAGCCGACGGAGGGGCAGACTATTGTGGCCGACTACCAGAGTACCGGGCTGACCCTTGAGCGACACCCGATATGCCTGCTGAGAGGGCACCTGGATCGCTACCGGTATGTGTCCGCACAACAGCTGCCCGGTCTCGGTACGGGGCGAAAGGTCAACGTAGCGGGGTTGGTGATCACCAAGCAACGTCCGGGTACGGCCAGTGGCGTCACTTTTGTCACGCTCGAAGACGAGACGGGGCAGATCAATCTAGTGGTCTGGAAGCAGGTCGCCGAGCAGTATCGTGCGGCATTATTGAATGCGCGTCTACTGGGTGTTGCCGGGGAACTGCAGATCGAGGGCAAAGTGATACATGTCATCGCGAATCGCTTGTTCGATCACAGTAATATGCTCGGTGACTTGACGGTGCGGTCGCGGGATTTTCGTTGAAGGAGGACGGCAAAGAGTCCCGACAATGCCAAAAAAATAAGTGCATTCAATGGCCTACTGGCAAGCAAGTCATGACATAATCAGCCCGAAGCGAGCACTCAGGGCGCCGGCAACGGCGATATTCTGGCGCGGCTTCATTGGTTACACTGTCAATCACGCACTCGCCAATCGAGGGATTATCGTTGGACAACGGCTCTGATCGTCGATGACTCCAGAACGGCACGGGCGGTGCTGCAGAAAATGCTCGAGGAACATGACCTGTTGGTTGACAACGTCGGGTCAGCCGAACTCGCACTGGCTTACCTGAGCGAAAATCGGCCCGATATCATCTTCATGGACCACGAAATGCCTGGCATGGACGGTTTCGAGGCCGTGTCAGCAATCAAGAAGAATCCGGCGACGGCAACTATCCCGATCATGATGTACACCGCGCAGGAGGGTGAGCTATACGTTGGTCAGGCGCGCGCATTGGGTGCTGTCGGTGTACTGCCCAAACAGGTTGAGCCGGTCGAATTGTCGAAGGTGCTCGAGTCGCTGCGCGTTATCGGCGAGGAGGCTGAGCGGCGTGAGCATTATGACGAGGCCAAAGACGATTACGTCACGGGCGAATATCCGGGTCTCGAGAAATTCGATCAGGACCTGGGCGTCCTGATCCAGGAGTTGTTTGACCAGCAGCGCGCCATCTTGCGACGTGACCTGCGCGATAGCCAGGAGACAATCGCGGCGCGCGTTGCCGATGAGATCAGGTCTCCGGAGCCCGCAGAAAGTACGCCAAAGTCGGCATGGCACCAGGGACACATACCTGCTCCATTGCAATTGGCGGTCGGAGTGCTGGCGATCATCGCAGTGATCTTTGCATGGTCATTCTGGCGAGCGGAGAGATTTGCAGAAGGAGTTCAGCGGCAGAATGTTGTGCTGCGGCAGACCCTGGACCAGCGGAAGATGGGTGAGGATGAGGACTCGTTTCAGGTTCAGCAACAACTGGATGATTATCGACGCTCCCTGGATTCCGCCAACGCAGTTGCATTGCGCGCGCTTGAATGGGGGGCTAACCAGTCCTCACTGTATGACTTCAACGAACAGCCACTTGGCGATTTTCGACTGTCCGTAGTAGCGGAATTGTCCAGTCAACTGGCGGCGCTTGAATTCCGTGGGCTCGTCAGAATCGAATCGCACGTAGGTGACTTCTGCATGTCCGTCGGTGGCACTGATGGATACACGCTGGCTGTGCCGGACATGCCGGCGCGGCAGTGTGATCAGATTGGATTCGCACTGGACGAAGCCTACGAGCTCGGGCTCAGGCAATCCGTGGGCTTTGCAAATTTCATGGATCGCGCCGACGACCCAGGTGCCGGACGAATTCGCTACGAGATCATCTCGCTCGGCAATTCGAGTCCTTTGCTGGACTACCCGGTCACGACAACGGGCATATCCGCTTCAGTCTGGAATGACATAGCGGCGGGCAATAACCGGGTTGAAGTTTCACTGCTTGAGGATCAACCGTAGCCGATGATCGAGGGCGTACTCCGGCAACCATTTGCACGTGAGCGCCCTTGCGATTATGTCAAATGTCCTCGTCGAGATTGATGTTGTAGGTGCTATCGAGTTCTTGTTCCCGCTGTTCGCGTTTCTCTTCGAGTTTGCGGCGGATCTCTCGTCTGTGTTCCGACTCTTCGTCTCCACCGGACTCGAGGTCGGCCACAAGCTCTTCGACATTCAGCTCCACGGACAGGTCGCCAATATTGTCGTCGTCCAGACTCGCCACAACCTCTGTGTCGAGGAACTCGTCCTCTTCATCATCTTTGTCAAGCACGTCATCGGGCTCGTCAATTTCACCGTTCATCGCGTTGGTCTCCGGCAACAAGCACATCAGTCGATATTATTATCGAATCAGGTTATTGATTTCAAAGATTGGCAGCAAAATTGCGAGAACGATCGTCAGGACGATCGCACCCATGATGACGATCAGCAGCGGCTGCAATATGCCCAGCAACGCAGCAATGAGGCCATCAACTTCCCGTTCCTGCCCGGCCGCTGCGCGTGACAGCATTTCCTCCAGCCGACCACCGGCTTCGCCACTGGAAATCAGGTGGATCATCATCGGTGGAAAAAGTTTGCTGGCGTCCAGTGATTTGCTGATCGAGGCGCCTTCGCGCACGCGCAGGGTGGCATCCATGACGGCATCCCGCATTGGCAGGTTTTCGATGACCTCCGCGGAAATATTCAGCGCCTCGAGAATCGGTACGCCACTGCCGGCCAGAATACTGAGAGTGCGCGTGAAGCGCGCCGTGTTTACGCCGCGCGTCAGCCGACCCACAATCGGCAAGCGCAGCAATAGCGCGTGGTAGCGCCGCCTCGGGCCGTCCTGTCGCAATACCCACCAGGTACCGTAGGCAATGATGCCGAGTGCGATGATCACGAAAAGCCAGTAATCTCGAAGAAAATCACTGGTTGCGATGAGACCACTGGTCAGCGCCGGTAAGTCGGCGGAAGTGTTCTCGAAGACATTGACGATCTTGGGTACCACGGTCGCCAGCATGAAAGTGATGATCAGAACGGCCATCACGACCAAAGCGATGGGATAGACGAGTGCATTAGTAACGCGCTGCCGAAGTTCCTGCCGGGCTTCCGTGTAGTCGGCCAGGCGTTCCAGCACGACATCCAGGTGCCCCGATTGCTCTCCTGCCGCAACGGTTGCGCGATACAGCTCAGGAAATGCCTGGGGGAATTCGCTGAAACCGTCAGCGAGTGTGTGACCCTCCATCACCTTGGAGCGGACACCGAGCAGCATACTCTTTGTCCTTGGCTGGTCATTCTGCTGGGATACCGCAAGCAAAGCTTCTTCGAGCGGTAGTCCCGATTGCGAAAGAGATGCCAACTGCCGTGTAATCAGCGCCAGCTCCCCGGAGGACATTCTGCGACGCAGCGAAAAACTTCGTTGTCTCTTTGCCTCTTTTTTCGCAACCTCGGTGACGCTAACGGGAAGAAGATTTCTATCTCGCAGGATTTGCCGGACGTGCTTGGGTGTGTCGCCCTCGAGCAGACCCTTTGCCTGCTTGCCGGACTTGTCCATCGCTACGTATTCATACGCGCCCATCTAGTACCCCGTCAATCTGATGACACTGGCTGGTTCCGAATTGACTCAGTCCTCGCGCGTGACGCGCAGGACCTCTTCCAGCGTCGTCGTACCGTTCAGTACCTGGCGACGTCCGTCAGCACGGATGCTCGGGCTGGATTTGCGCGCATGCCGATCGAGCTCCTGTTCGCTGATGCCGCCATGGATCATCTCGCGCATGTCATCGTCAACGGTGATGAGTTCGTAAATACCCGTGCGACCCGAAAAACCACCGTTCGCTCCTTCGCCGGGGTGATAGAGCGTTGGCGGATTGTCAGGGTCCGCCCCGAGCAGCTCGCACTCATACTCTCTTGCCGCATACGGCACTTTGGTACTGTCGTCCAGAACGCGCACAAGGCGCTGTGCCAGAACGCCGAGCAGGCTCGACGATAGCAGGAAGGGTTCAACACCCATGTCGCGCAGGCGCGTGACCGCGCCGGCCGCCGTATTGGTGTGCAACGTAGAGAGCACGAGGTGGCCCGTCAAACTCGCCTGTACCGCGATTTCTGCCGTTTCCAGGTCCCGGATCTCACCGACCATCACAACGTCCGGGTCCTGGCGCAGAATCGCGCGTAGTCCGCGCGCAAACGTCATCTCGACTTTTGTATTGACCTGGGACTGTCCGATGCCGTCGATGAAATATTCAATGGGGTCCTCGACGGTCATGATGTTGCAGGTGTTGTCGTTGATTCTCTCGAGAGCGGCATACAGCGTCGTTGTCTTGCCGGAGCCCGTTGGGCCGGTGACGAGGATGATGCCGTGCGGCTTGTGGATCAGGCGGTCCATCGTCTTCTGGGTGTTCTTGTCCATGCCGAGGGACGTCAGATCGAGCCTGCCTGCCTGCTTGTCCAGAAGACGCAGTACGACCCTCTCGCCATGGCCGGATGGCATGGTCGATACGCGCACGTCAACGGCTCTGCCAGCGATACGCAACGAGATGCGGCCATCCTGGGGCAGGCGTTTCTCGGCAATGTCGAGTTTGGACATGACCTTGATGCGTGAAACGACCAGTGGTGCTAACGCTCGTCGCGTCTGCAGAATTTCCTTGAGGACGCCGTCGACTCGGAATCGCACGCCGAGCCGATTCTCGTAAGGCTCGATATGTACGTCCGAGGCATTCTCCTTGATGGCCTCGGTGGGAACTGCGTTGATGAAGCGAATGATCGGTGCATCGTCATCGCTTTCGAGCAAATCGGACGGCCCCTGAAGCTCCTGTGCGACCTGTGTCAGGTCGAACTCTTCATCAAGTCCATCGACCATCTGCGATGCTTTGGTGCGATCCTGCTCGTAGAACTCCTGCAGCAGCTTGTCAAAGACTTCCGCCGATACTCGCGAGAGGTTCAATGGTACTCCGGCGAATCGCCGAGCCTCTGCAAGGCTCACTGGCGACACACCACTCCGATAAACGGCGTCGGCTTCATGCTCGTCGATATGGCGAATTAACACACCGTGCCGTTTCGCGAATGAATAGGGCAGGCTTCGGTGTTCTACTTCCGCCGGCGCGTCTTCTTGCTCCAATTCGAGAACGATTTCGCTATTCGCTTCCATAGTCACTACTGGCTGGTCGGGTCGGCGTCGGTCGTCGATCGGTCGGCTTCCTCGAACGGCGGCAATGAAAAGTGATCTTCTTTCGGCATCAGTTTGATACCGTCACCTGCACTTTCCTTGAGCACGTCGCGAATGTAGTTGTACTTCCTGTTGGTTTCGCTGGTAACGGTCGCCGAATCACGCAGGATTTTTGGCCGGATGAATACCAGCAGGTTGGTTTTGACCTTGTCGGTTGAACGACTGCGGAACAACGCGCCGAGCCCCGGGATGCTGCCGAGTATGGGTACGCGCTGCTCGCTCTCGCGCAGCACATCCTCGAGCAGTCCGCCAAGTACCAGGATCTGTCCGTCATCGACAATGACCGTCGTCTCGATGATGCGCTCGTTAGTGATCAGGTCGACCGCGCCTTCTGCCGACTGCGCGATATTGGAGATCTCCTGGGATATCTTGAGCAGCAAAGAATCGCCTTCGTTGATCTGCGGCGTAATCGTGAGCTTTACGCCGATCTGCTCACGATTAATCGTCTGGAAAGGATTAACCGCGCCTCCCGTACTACCCGTGTTCGAATACGAGCCGGACAGAAACGGTACTTCCTGGCCGACGTTGAGGCTGGCTTCCTCGTTATCTGTCGTGACTATCGATGGGGTGGAAATAATATTGGTATCCGCTTCTCCCTGCAGTGCGCGCAGAATTGCAGCAAAACTGAGGCCGGAATCGCTGATACGTCCGACGCCGACAGTCACACCCTCGCCGATCAACCCGAGGCCGCCGCCGGGGTCGTCGCCGCCGATAGCGCCGCCAAGCTGGAGGACGCCGGCGCCCGAGTCGGGGAAATTCGTAATTCCAATAGGCGTATTGGACCCATCTTCATCGCGGATTGCCCACGTAACGCCCAGATCAGCGGTTTTATCGGCAATGACTTCGACGATGATGGCTTCGACCAGCACCTGCGCTCTGCGAATGTCGAGCTGGTCCACAATCTGCATGAGTGATCGCATCATCTTCGGCGGCGCATTAACGACGATAGCGTTGGTCTGGGTATCGGCCCAGACGCTGACATTGAGAGCCGACGGTGCAGCGGCTCCTGCAGCCTGGGCGGCGCCGGATACCTGGGTGGTGAAGTGCTGCTGTAGCTTGGCAGCAAGATCCTCTGCATCGGCGTAACGGAGATAACGGACCTTGGTGTCACCGCCGTCTTCGAGGGGGGTATCGAGGTGAGCGATTAACGTCCGGAGGCGCAGCCTGTCCGACTTGTCGCCGCCAATCAGCACGCTGTTGGTTCGCGCATCTGCGACAAGGCTCGTTGTCGTCTGAACGCCGTCGGAACGTGGCGCCCCGGTCAGTGCCGTCATGATGCGAACGATCTCGGCAGCAGAAGCGTGTTCCAGAGGAACGACCTCGATGTCTTCGTCACTTGCCTGGTCGATGCGGCGGATGATGGCGACCATGCGGGCCACATTGGCCGCTCGATCGGAGATAATCAGCATATTGGAGCCCGCATGAGCCACCATGTGTCCATACTGCGGAATCAAGGGGCGCAGAATCGGGACGAGCTGTGTGGCACCGACATTGCGAACCTGCACGACTTGTGTGGCCAGGTCGTCGGGTCCGGCCGCGCCGCCTGTTCCAATGGGGCCGGCAAATTGTCGCGCCGTGGCATCCGGAATTATCTTGATGAGGTCGCCGCTGGTGATCGCGACGTAGCCGTGCACCTGCAGAATAGAGAGGAACGCTTCGTAGAAGGCATCCGGTGACATCGGCGTCGCCGACAACAGGGTCACCTTGCCGGTGACACGCGGATCGAGGATGAAGTTCTTTCCGGTGACTTCACTGACGGCTTCGACGACCTTGCGTATGTCGGCGTCTTTCCAGTTCAGTGTGACATCCGCTTGTTGCGCCGACACGATAGCAGTCATCGACAACACAATCGTTGCCAACAGCAGCCGGACAAATCCGCGCTTCAGGGCTCTTGTTTCTTGATTCATTTGGTTTGCTCGCCACCCAGGTCGAGTTGACTGGTCTTCAGAACAATGGTTTCTGGCTGTCCATTGCGTTCTACAGTAACGGTCACTTGTTCTGAAGTGCCGAGTGCTTGAAAGATTTCCATCGCCTGGGTCGGGTCGGTTAACGACTGCCCATCGATATCCTTGATGAGGTCGCCAGGCCTTAGTCCCAGAGCCGAAAATTGCTGTCTGTTACGGCCAGGATAAACACGGTAGCCACTTTGCTGGCCATTGACGAAATACGGTGTCGGTCGAATGACGTCGGTGAGCTTTGTCAGGTTCTGCGAAACGACGGCCTGGATGCTTTGGGTATTTCTCGCGGTCTGGCGCGTATTGCTGCTCATACGACGGGTCGGCGCCGCCTGGCCCACGGGAAATTCCTTCGGCAACTTGAGATTGGTAAGCACTCCGTTCTCATTCAGCACCACGCGATCGGCGTACACCGCGTGAAGTTTCGCGCTGGAACCGATCGGATCGCCGATCGCGTAAACCTTCTCCTCATTGTTGCCATCGGAGATGACAGCCACAGAAAACTCCGGGATGTCCGAGGATACCGTGCCCTTCAGCGAAAGGTTGGTCAGGCGCGTGTCGCTGAGATTCTCATCCACCGTCGGCACAGGCGCCGTATCCACAGCTTCCGCGTCCGCGACGCCAAACATGTGCGCGTCGACGATCGCCTGAACATCGCCTGCCGTTGTCGTCTGGACGCTTGCCGCAGGTGTATATGCCGGCAGCGGCACGCTGTCGCCGGCGGCGGGTCCGGGCACCAGCATCCAGATCATTTTCGCGACTTGCCATGCGATGGCAACGACCAGCAGCAAGCTGGCCCACGGCGGCAATACCCTGCTTGCCGCGGACAGCAGGTTGCTCCCGTCTATGTTCGAAAGATCGGACCAATTGGCTTTAGTGATCATGTCGCGTCCGGCTAAGGTCTCTACCCTGACCTAATTACTAACGTAGCGGCCCGATGATACGGGTTGCGACACGACAACGGCAAGTGCATAAAGGAAAAAAATACTATATATGGCAATGGGATACCCGTATTTCTTAAAGTTAACCTAAGCTCGCCTATCGGCGGTCCGTCCGAAAAAAAAGCGATCACTAATGGTGCCCGAAACTGCGCTCGATGCGACAGGTCCATATATAATAACGCGCTTGCGGCTCGCATATTGAAATTCTCGTAGTTGGCCGCAGATTAGGCAATCAACTGAATCCATGGCATGCCTCTTGACCGATGAGTAACAATTCGACTGACAATGATCGATACGACAGCCAGGATCTCGCTGTCGAAGAAGCGCGCCCGAAACTCAAGCAGCCGCCATTGTACCGGGTGGTCCTGATAAATGATGACTTCACGCCCATGGAGTTCGTTGTCGATATACTGGAGACAATTTTCGGCATGGAACGTACCCGCGCGACCCAGGTTATGTTGGAAGTCCACACGAAGGGCAAGGGCGTCTGCGGGGTCTTCAACTTCGAAATTGCAGAAACCAAAGTGGCGCAGGTAATGGGCATCGCCAAACAGCATCAACATCCGTTACTCTGCACTATGGAAGAGACCTGAACCGGCAATGAGGCAGCACTATGCTCAGCAGTGAGCTTGAATTCTGTTTGAATGAGGCATTTCAGCGGGCGCGAGATCGCCGGCACGAGTTCATGACGGTCGAGCATCTCCTGCTGGCGCTGCTCGATATTCCAAAAGTGCATGAGATTCTGAAGGCCTGTAACGCGAATATCACGGAGTTGCGGCGCCAGCTGGCTGAATGCGTTGACGAACAAACGCCGTTGCTCCCGGAGGATGAGGACACCGACGTCCAGCCGACACTCGGCTTTCAGCGTGTGCTGCAGCGCGCCGTATTCCACGTTCAGTCGAGCGGCAAGAAAGAGGTGACAGGTAGTAATGTCCTGGTCGCTATATTCAGCGAGAAGCAATCCCAAGCTGTCTATTTCCTGAATTTGCAGGACATTACGCGCCTCGATGTCGTCAATTACATTTCGCACGGCTTGCCGCAAGTGCCTGGAGAGGGGTCGGACGAAGAGCCGGATTCGCAGCTCGAGTCGGATGCAGACGTCGAATTATCGCCACTCGATCAATATGCCACGAATCTGAATGAGCAGGCGATCCAGGGGAAGATCGATCCGCTGATCGGCCGCGAACTCGAGATCGAGCGCACCGTGCAGATCCTCTGCCGGCGGCGCAAGAACAACCCTCTGTACGTCGGTGAGGCCGGCGTCGGCAAGACCGCGCTGGCCGAGGGGCTGGCGCGCATGATCGTCGAAGAGCGTGTTCCGGAAGTGCTGCGGGACAGCACGATCTATGCGCTTGACATGGGCACGCTGATCGCGGGAACCAAGTACCGCGGAGACTTCGAAAAGCGACTAAAAGGCGTGATCGCGGAGATCAGCGAAGATCCCGGCGCCATTCTGTTTATTGATGAAATCCATACGGTTATCGGTGCTGGTGCCGCCTCGGGTGGTGTCATGGATGCCAGCAACCTGATCAAGCCGGTGCTCGCCAACGGCGAGATCCGATGCATCGGCTCCACGACCTATTCTGAATACCGCGGTATCTTCGAGAAGGACCATGCGTTGGCGCGGCGCTTTCAGAAAATCGAGGTGCCCGAGCCGAGTATTGAGGAGACCGTCGCAATTCTCAACGGCCTCAAATCCCGTTTTGAGGAGCACCACGGCATTCGTTACGATACCGCAGCGCTTGAATCGGCTGTGGAGCTTTCGGCGCGCCATATCAATGACCGGCACCTTCCTGACAAAGCCATCGATGTCATGGACGAGGCGGGCGCGAATCTCAGGCTGCAGCCCGTCGCCGAGCGTGGCGAGCGTGTCACGGTCGAGATGGTAGAGAACATCGTGGCGAAGATGGCGCGCATCCCTGCAAAGAGCGTATCCGCGTCAGACCGCGACGTGCTGCGCACGCTGGAGCGTGATCTGAAACTGACGATCTTCGGCCAGGATCGCGCAATCGAGGCCTTGAGCAGTGCGATCAAGATGTCGCGTTCCGGACTGCGTGAGGAAGAGAAGCCGATTGGCGCATTTCTGTTTGCCGGACCGACTGGTGTCGGCAAGACCGAGGTAACCCGGCAGCTGGCCATGATAATGGGCGTCGAGCTGATTCGCTTCGATATGTCCGAGTACATGGAACGGCATACCGTCTCTCGCTTGATCGGTGCGCCGCCGGGTTACGTGGGCTTCGACCAGGGCGGATTGCTGACCGAGGCCGTCAGCAAGAACCCGCACGCCGTTGTCTTGCTCGATGAAATCGAAAAGGCGCATCCCGAGGTCTTCAATCTTCTGTTGCAGGTCATGGATCATGGCACGTTGACCGACAACAACGGCCGTAAAGCCGACTTCAGGAACATCATCCTCGTCATGACAACGAACGCCGGCGCTGGCGAGATGAGCCGCGCATCAATTGGCTTCACGCAGCAGGATCACAGTAGCGATGGCATGGCGATCATCAAGAAATCGTTCTCACCTGAGTTCAGGAACAGGCTGGACTCGATCATCCAGTTTGCATCGCTCGACATAGACTCGATTGAGCGCGTCGTGGACAAGCTTGTTGTCGAACTCGAAGCGAAACTCGGCAACAATAACGTCACGCTGGAACTCGACGATGAAGCGCGGGAGTGGATCGCTGAGCGCGGCTATGATCCGAAGATGGGTGCGCGACCGATGGCGCGAGTCATTCAGGAGCAAATCAAACGACCGCTTGCCGAGGAGTTGCTCTTTGGCAGCCTCGCCGATGGCGGCCACGTGAAGATCACCGTCGGCTCAGACGGCCAATTGCAACTGAATGCGGAGCCGGTACTCAAGGAACTCGAGCACCTGCCGGAGAGTTAGTTAGCGTTTGTTGCTACCGTCCGCGGTAGACGATACGACCTTTGCTGAGGTCATAGGGCGTCAGCTCTACCGTGACTTTGTCGCCGGTGAGGATACGGATGTAGTTCTTGCGCATTTTTCCTGAAATATGCGCAGTCACAATGTGACCATTTTCCAGTTCTACCCGGAAGGTCGTATTGGGCAGCGTCTCAGTAACGACGCCTTCCATCTGAATGGCTTCTTCTTTCGCCAAGGGTCTCGCTTCTCTCTAGTGCTAAAAGGCTGGCGAATTGTGCAGAAATGGTCGGGGTATTGCAACGCAACAAGGCTCATTCCGGCAACAACTCAGGGATTGACATTGGGGCAGACGGCCAGTTTTCAAACGGTGTTGCGGGCTCGCAGAGCTGTTTCAGGATGCCGACAAACTCCCGCCGTGGGATCAGCGTTGCGCCGAGACTGAGCAGATGGCTTGAAGGCACCTGGCAATCGAGGATGCCGAATTCATCAGCATCCATCATCCGTGACAGCGTGAGGAGTGCGATTTTCGATGCATTCGCATCGTCGCTGAACATGGATTCGCCGAAAAACGCTCGCCCAATCACCAGCCCGTACAGGCCGCCCACGAGTGATCCGTCCTGCCATATCTCCACCGAATGCGCCCAGCCCTCACGATGCAGTCGCTCGTAGGCTGCGGACATATCCGGGGTGATCCAGGTTCCCTGGCCGGACCGCCTGGGTCCGGCACACGCGAGAATGACGTCACCGAACGACGTGTTGAATCGGACTTCTGCGCTGGATTGCCGCAGATAGCGACGCAAGCGTCGCGACAAATGCAGGCAGCCCTGTTTGAACACACAACGCGGATCAGGAGACCACCACAGGAGCGGCTGCCCGGAGTCGTACCAGGGAAATATCCCACGCGGGTAGGCAGCTAACAGTCGGCCTGTGCTGAGATCACCACCTGCCGCGAGCAAGCCACTGGGCTCGCCGAGCGCGTCCTCGACCGGCGGAAACGCATCAGGCGGATCGTCCGGACCGAGCCAGACTATGCGATTGCCACTCATTCTTTGGTCTTGTACGGGCTGCGAGAGTCTACGGCATCCATGTAGCGGTCAACGTGACGCGCTTCCTCGTCGAGGTACCTGCCAATTGCGTCAGCAAATTCCGGATGCGCCAGCCAGTGTGCTGACCACGTGGTCACGGGTGAAAAACCGCGGCTAATCTTGTGCTCTCCTTGCGTGCCGGGTTCGAAAACCTGCTTGCCTGTGTCGATGCAATAGTCGATTCCCTGGTAGTAGCAGGTCTCGAAATGCAGTGCGTCATAGTGACCGTCGCTTCCCCAGTAACGCCCGTAAAGGACCTGCTCGCTCTCGAAAAATACGGCAGCCGCAACTGTACGAGCATCTTTCTCAGCCAGGATAACGAGAATACTCTCGGGGAGTTGCCGGCTGAGCGACTTGAAAAACGCTTCGTTGAAGTACGGTAATGAGCCTCTTCGCATGAAGGTGCGGCTGATCAGGGCGTACACGACAGCCCAGTCTGTTTCCCCTATCTCGTTTCCTTTTAGACGCCGAAATCGTATTCCGTTTTCCTCGACCCGACGTCTGTCTCGTTTCGCCTTCTTGCGTTTTGCGGCCGTAAACGTCGCGAGAAAATCGTCGAATGTTTTGTATCCGCGATTGCGCCAATGAAACTGGCAATCCTTGCGTATGAGCAATCCTGCAGCTTCAAGCAGTGGGACTTCCTGTTCTGTTGGAAACTGAATGTGAAACGAGGAGCACTGCGATTCACCGGCCAGGGCAACCGCGGCGGCAACAAGGGCTTGCGCGCCCTCCGTGTCGTCGGGATCGGCAAGCAGAAGCCTGCGGCTCGGGGCGGGCGTAAAGGGCACCGCCGATACCAACTTCGGGTAATACGGCAAGCCCGCCTGTTCGTAGGCACGCGCCCAGGCCCAATCGAACACAAATTCGCCCCACGAATGGCTCTTCTCGTACAGCGGCATCGCCGCGCGAAGCCGGCCTTCCTCGCCCAGCGTGAGGTGGCGAGGGATCCAGCCCTGCTCAGGTGCGACGCAGCGTGTCTGTTCGGCAAGATGCAGAAATTCGTGCCGCAGGAACGGGTAGCCCTTGCCGGCGAGCCTGTTCCACTCGTCGGCCTCAATATCAGCGATGCTGCTGTGGACGGTGACCTTCACTCGGACCTGCCAAGTGTTAGCGGGCCCTGGGCCACCACAGCGTTACGCGGCGGCATCGTCCGCGGCGGCATCCCGACTGTCCAGTGCGTCGATATATTTCTCCGCATCGAGGGCCGCCATGCATCCGGCGCCGGCTGAGGTGACAGCCTGGCGGTACACCTGGTCGGCCACATCGCCGGCCGCAAAAACGCCCGGCACGCTGGTGGCGGTTGCGTCGCCGACAATACCGGACTTCACGATGATGTAGCCGTTCTTCATATCGAGCTGGCCGTCAAACAACGACGTGTTCGGCTTATGGCCGATGGCGATGAAGACGCCGTCGACGCTCAGATCCGTCGTTTGCGAGCTATCCTTGGTACTGCGAATGCGAAGTCCGGTCACACCGGAATCGTCGCCGAGCACTTCGTCAACGACGTGGTCCCACTGGATTTCAATGTTGCCGCTCTGTTGTTTCTCAAAAAGATGGTCCTGCAGCATCTTCTCGGCGCGCAGCTCATCGCGACGGTGCACCAGTGTGACCTTGGACGCGATGTTGCTTAGGTAAAGAGCTTCTTCCACGGCCGTATTCCCTCCGCCGACCACGGCCACGGGCTTGTCGCGGTAGAAGAATCCGTCACAGGTAGCACAGGCTGAAACACCACGGCCCTTGAAAGCTTCCTCGGAAGGCAGGCCCAGGTACATGGCGGTAGCCCCGGTTGAAATAATCAGCGCATCAGCCGTGTAACTGCCATAGTCGCCGTCAAGGTGGAACGGCCGTACGGACAGGTCAACATTGTGGATATGGTCATTGATGATCTCGGTGTTGAAGCGCTTCGCGTGACGCAGCATGCGGTCCATCAGGTCCGGACCCTGCAGCCCTTCGACGTCGCCGGGCCAGTTGTCCACGTCGGTTGTGGTCATCAGCTGCCCGCCCTGTTCAATGCCGGTAATCAGAACAGGGTCCAGGTTAGCTCGTGCCGCGTAGACAGCGGCCGCATAGCCGGCGGGCCCCGATCCCAGGATCAGAACCCGGCAATGTTTCAAGTCACTCATGTATAATTTGTCCGTAAATTCGCGATGTAATGATTTGCCCGCGCAGAGCCCGGAAATGCGTTCCGATTGACAAGTTTCAAGGGCGATGATGCGGGCAAGCTATATGCGGAACAGCGCGTCCTTGGGCTAGTGTAGGGAAAACAGTTTCTTCATGGCAAGAGCCACAAAAGCGAAACAGCCTGAATCACGATTGTCATTGCAGGTTCATCGAGCATTACGCGAGGGTGCCCTGTACGTTTTCGGCGCATTGGCGCTGATACTCTGGTTCGCTCTCTTTACCTATGATCCGGCCGACCCGGGATTCAGCCAGGCAACAACCGATGCCGAGGTGCGCAACGGGGTCGGTCGATTCGGCGCGTTGGTTGCGGATTTGCTGTTCAATTTCTTCGGGCGGCCGGCGTATCTGTTTACCGTGATGGTGTTCTACCTTGGCTGGATGCTGTATCGCGAGCAAAAGACCCAGATCGAACTCACCAAACTGGATTTCGGCCTTCGCTTTGCCGGCTTTGTGGCCACCCTGGTGACCAGCTGTGGTCTGTCGACGCTACATTTTTCGTCGGCGGGATTCAACGAAACCGCAGGCGGCATTATCGGCCAGATCGTCGGGCACAGGCTCGCCGATGTCATGAAGCTGCTCGGAGCGAGCACCTTGCTTTTTTGCCTTTGGGTTGCCGCTATCTCGTTATTCCTGGGGATCTCGTGGATCGATGTGATGGACCGACTGGGTCAATGGTCGTTGTCGGCGTACGAGAAGACCAAGGTCAAGATCGGCGAGTTGCGCGACAGGGCCGAAGGCCGACGGCAGGCGGCCGTCCGCCAGGACATCGTCAAAGTCAAGAAGACGCTGACAGCGAAACGCTCCAGGCCGCGTATCGAACCGGTGTTGCCTTCGCTCGAGCCCAGCGCCCGGGCCGAGAAAGAACGGCAGGTGCCTTTGTTTGAACCGCCCGATGCGGGCGAATTGCCGCCGCTGTCGTTGCTCGATGATCCGCCTGAGCAGAAACGAGGTTACTCGGAGGAGTCGCTCGACGCGATGTCCCGCCTGGTCGAACTCAAGCTCAAGGACTTCAATATCGATGTCGAGGTGAGGTCGGTATCGCCCGGCCCCGTTATCACGCGATTCGAGCTGGA
>Ga0265306_10000395_pt1 | contig 20577 bp, 23 predicted proteins | sample Helome_3_FD_192493 | JGI IMG/M metagenome (GOLD analysis project Ga0265306, IMG submission 192493) | Marine sediment microbial communities from subtidal zone of North Sea - Hel_20160420 (Illumina Assembly) | ecosystem: Environmental > Aquatic > Marine > Subtidal zone > Sediment ... | reverse complement strand
TGCTGGCAAAAGGCGATGAGGCCGCAACCATGCAGGCGATCTGAAGCATCCATCTTGCGAGTCTGTTCATCAAGGACGGCTCCTGAAAAGATTGATGATCCGGGTTTGCGGCGAGCCGCAATCGTCTCGGATATTTGCGTCGATACGGTGTCCCCCACGGACAGATTTACACCTATCAACCGATAAAGTGAATAGCCAGACCATTGATCACGATATGCAGCGTATTATCTACGATGATCAACAGCCAACCCGAGAGCCATGCCGGCGTCTCCGGAGGGAACCCGGTCTCCGTTCGGTCCTGCCAGGATGGACTATCGGGCCATGGCCAGTTCTTGAGCCAGATAAAGTGTCGGGCCAGGTTCCAGCGGTCGAGCACGAAGTGGGTGCCGCCGATCACCGCCAGGGTATAGGGATTCTGTGTAATGAACAGAAACGGAAGCAGATAGAACACGCAGTGGAGCAATGTGGCTGCAGACTGTCTTGTCTTGCGTGTGGCCATCCACTCGCTCTGAAGCAGGTAGTCTCCTACGAGGTGAGCCACGATCTGGTCGGCTGTAAACATGTGTTATCCGTGGTTTATGAAGACCATCCAGCTGGTGGCGGATGGCGCGCTGCAACGTGGCCAGACCGCTGCGCCGCTGCTGCTGGACTTTGGCCCAGCCCCTCTGCGGATGCAAGTTTGCGTAATGGGCCGGCAGTTGTCCGTGCTATATTTCCCCACCGCGCGGCCATGACGCACGGCACAGGAAAAGCGCCACATGACCTATCCACATGAGTTGCTGGAAGATGCCAGGATGCTGGGCAGTTTCGAGGGCTGGAGCGAGGATGTCTATCGCGATTTCCTGCGACTGCAGCGTGGAGAAATGACTGAAGCGGAATTCAGCGACAAGTACCATTGGGAGCGCGCGGTCCTGTCCATGGATATGACCGGCTTCACTACCTCGGCGATGCGCCGCAGCGAGCTGGATAGTCTGCTGCGGATTGTGGACGCGCAGAAAGTCTGTATACCCGTGCTGCAGGATTATGGTGCAGAGCTTGTCCGTTGTTTTGCGGACGACATCGTTGCCTTGTTCGCGGATCCGCATGCCGCTATCGACGCGGCGCTGGAAAGCCATCGACGTATCCGCTTGTTCAATGACTCGGACCTGTGTTCGGAACATCCGACGCATTGTTGCGTGGGTATCGGCTTCGGCCGGGTATTTGCGATTGGCCCGAATCTCGCCCAGGGCGACGAGATGAACCGCGCCTCAAAACTCGGCGAGGACATTGCCCGCGCAAACGAGACGCTGCTGACAGAGCGCGCCTTTGCGGCACTTGATGGCCGGGAGGACCTGACGTTCGAACATCAGGATCAGGACGATCAGATTTTCCCTTTCTATCGGGTGATGAGCAAAATCTGAGCGCGGCGTACGGACGGGGAGTTCCGGGCGCGCTATCTCAATGCCAGCGAGGTGTCATCGTGCGCGCCGCTCGGTGACGCTGCGTCCGCCGATCCCCCAGTTATCGGTCTCGACTTCGTCGATGATCACGATCGTGGTCTCCGGGTTCTTGCCCAGTTCGCGCTGCAGAAAATCGGTCACCGCCTGGATCAGCACGCGCTTTTTTTCCGGCGTAAGTCCTTCCGGAGTCAGTTTGAAATTCACATAAGGCATGATGTCACCCGACTGGTCGTTTGTGGGTTGAGATCGGACCGGCGGTGAACGGGTCCGCTTGCTGCGGATTGTTCAATCCTCATGGCCGTCAAGGAACACGCGTCGGGTCGCGATCAGCGGTATCGCAAAGAGCAGAGCGAAACCTGTATTCAACACCGCGTTTTGCCAGAACCCGGTATACAGGGAAAACGCGGTGTCCGGGACAAACCATGCCACCAGGGGCCACGCTATCAGCTGCCACCCCAGGGCTTCCCCGCGGCGAAACAGACCCCTCAGAGCAAGAAGCATGGTCAGACCCCAGCCAAACATCACCGCTCCGAGCACGCCGTGGACGAGGGTCACATATGAATTGGCCGCGGTGGAGAAGCGACTCTCAATCGCTGTGGACGAGCCGTATACCATCAGGCTGAAGAATCTGCGGATCCAGTCGGGCGCCAGCACCATGCTCAGGCCGAAGATCATCAGTATCCACACCGCGACCAGCAGCCAGCGGTACCAGATGGTTGGAATCATAGCGCGTGACTCCGATTGTCTGGCGGAGTCTGTGCTCAACGATAACGAGCCGCGGTGATAAATTCGCCAAAGGACTCGCACCACACGATTACGGAGTTGAACTGAGCCGCGTCGACGCTTTGCGGGATGGCCACGATAAAATTGTCGAAGGTCCGCACATCACCGATCCTGACCATGCGGTCCCTGGATGCCTCGAATTCGGCTTCCGTCTGCACGAACTCCGGCGATAGATAGAGTTTGTAATCGGGGCCCGGCGCGATCTTCCCCTGCAGCGAGATGAATCGAGGCCCGACCGATATCGTGCCCTCGCCCCAATGGAGCGCGTCGCTGCCCGTCAGGTCACGACGGAATTCGCCAGTGAACTGTGCAGTAGCAGCCATTGCCGCCACGTCGGTCGAAGAGGGCGCATCTGGCGCGGTGAGGATAGGTAAGGCGTAGATACCCGCGGCAAAACCGAGGGCAGCGAACAGAAGATGGGAGAAGATAAAGATGATGGTTCTCGTCATTGCATTGCTCATCCGTTCAGTTGACGTTCGAGGAATACGGAATCCAGGGTGACACCGCCGCCGAGCTCGAAATCGCCCCGGCCATATTCGACAAATCCATTGGCCTGATAGAAACCGACCGCGTTCAATGAAGAATTTACCTTGAGCCGGGTCAATCCTGCGCGCCCCGCCAGATCTACGAGAAATGCGAGCAACTCCCGGCCGACGCCCTGGCCGGCGAACGCGGGCTCGACGAACAGCGCCTCGAGCAATTCCCGCTCCAGATTGAGGGCGCCGAAGGCCGCCAGTCGACCGCCCCGCCGGAGGATAAAGTGCTCATCGCCGCGCGTCTGGCCGCGCACGATACGCTCGGCGCCGGGATTTCCGGCCCAGTGCTCAATGACTTCGGGTGGATAGAAATCCGCACATAGGGCCTGGACGGAGGCGCGGAACAATGCGTCCATGTCCTCATGATCAGACCTTCTTGCGGCACGGATCATCGCTATCTCGGTCTTCAGGCTATGGATGACAACCCGGCGCGTGCGGATAGATCCGGCTGCGCATTCGCGTGTGGGTTCAAGGCCCGACACGGCGGAAGCGCTGATGATTGCCCGGCTTCCAGGTCAATCCCCCATCCTCGGTATAGTCCATTTTCGATTCGAAGGCGTCAGCCGAGACGTTGAACCGCGTGAACCGCAGCTGGCCCGTGCCACCGTCGGCGGTGTCGAATGGCTGTGACAGACGCTGTTCGCCGCCGAGCGGCCCGGTCATGACCCAGAGCCGGCCGTCAGCGCCGACGGATACCATCTCGATCTGTCGCTCGGAGGGCTTGATATAGAAGAGGATGCCTGCCATCTGCTGCAGCTCCGGCATTTCGCTGTGACCGCTCAATACGCGATCAGGAATGACCCAGGAGAACTCGTAGCTGCCGCTCACCGATCGCGCCAGCGAGCTGTCCTCATTCAGAAATTCAGTGACCACCTCCCAGCGGCCCACCGAGGTTCGCAATTGTTCCACCGAGTGGTGCATCGCTTCATCTTTGTGGTCGCCGTGGCCGAGCGCGAGACCGGAGACCAACAGCAAAGACGCGACAACTGCTATTCGAAACATGCTCCCTGTCCTCCGCCGGTGCCGGTGCCGCATGCCGGGGAATGCCAGGTCACGGCGTGGCCCTTGGATCTGGCCTGTGCAGGAATTTATGTTGCCACAACGTGGTCATGCCCACACCTGGCCCGCTCTTGCCGGATGCCGCCAGCTACGGATGCGCCGCATGCGTGCTTTGCCGACGGAAGATCCGGCTTCAGATCTCAGTCGACCGGCGACTGATCGACGATGATAAGACCCTCGGTCGGGAAACCGAGTTCCGTCGCGTTCGCGACGAATCGGTCCATGACATGTTTTTCAATGGTCGGCGTCCGCGCCAGGAGCCAGAGATAGGAGCGATCCGGCCCCGACACGAAGGAGTACTGGTACTCGTCCTGATCGAGGCCAAACACGACATAGGCGCCGTAAAAAGGACCGAAAAACGACACCTTGAGATAGCCTTCATCGCGACTGCGGACGAAGAAAGCCTTACCGTCGGCCTGCTCCCACTCGCCGCTGGCTGTGTTGTAGCCGCGGTTAGTGACTCTTATGCCGCCGTCGTCGCGCAGGCTGTATTCGGCGGTAACCCGGCTCAAGCCACGCTCGAAAGAATGATCGAGCCGGGCGATCTCGTACCACTTTCCCAGATAACGGTCCGCGTCGAAATCGCTGACCGGCTCTATACCATCGGGCAGACCCGTGCAGGCGCTCGTTAGCGCCGCAGCAAGGAGCAGGAAGATAAGCATGGTTACCCGCTGCAGCCGGCTATTCGCGCTACGCAGGGGCTGGTCAGCGTTCGATGTCATGGCTCCAGAATCCTGTTGGCTACGGCACGGGCACTGTCGAGACAATCGGACAGGCCCGGTCCGCCGCGGTAATTGGCGCAGAAGTGCAGACCCTCCCAGCGCTTTTCGACACCTTCCAGTGCGGCCAGGAAATCGCCATGGCCGACGTTGTATTGGGGTATTGCCAACGGCCAGTGGGTGGCGCTGGTGAAAACCGGTGCGCCGCGGATACCGAGCAGATCGGTGAGCTGGCCGGTGGCCAGGCTCACCGCCTCGGGTTCGCCGGGTGTGGCGCAATCCGGCATGGTCGCGCCGCCGATAAAGATCATCAGGGCCACATGTCCGTCCGGAGCGCGGCCCGGGAAGATCGTGGAGGAGAAGATGGCGCCCAGCACGCGCCGGTTCTCCACCAGCGGGATGAGCATGCCGAAACCATCCATCGGATGCTCGATCTGCTCGCGGCGATAGCCCAGCACCAGGGTCGTCACCGGGGGGTAATACAGTGCGGGTACGGCGGCCATCTCGGCGGCGATGTCCTGTTGCCAGGGTAATTCGGCATTCACGTGACCGGGTACCGATATGACCAGCGCGTCGAAACGCCGGTCGTGTTCGCCGGTCGGGTCATGCCAGCGGACCTGCCAGCCAGCGTCCGTGCGCTTCATCGACAACGGTTCGGCGCCGGTGCGGATGTCTGCGCTCGCCGTCGCCGCCAATCGTCGGGTCAGTGTCTCGGTGCCGTCGGAGAAGGACATCATGCGCGGCTTGTAGGCGACCTCGCCACTACGCTTGCGTTCCTTACGCAGCTTTACCGCACCGCCGATCAGGGAGCCGTAACCGGCCTCCAGATTCCAGACTTTGGGGAAGGCGTAGCGGATCGACAGCTTCTCCGGATCGCCGGCGAAGATGCCCGAAACCAGCGCGGCGATGCCGTAGTCGAGGAACTGCCGCCCCATGCGCCGTGTGACAAAACTGGCGACACTCTGGTCTGCATCGGCTGGCGCCGCCTTGATGAACGGTTCGGCGAGCAGGCGGAACTTGCCACCCAGGGTATACAGCGGTGTGGTGATGCCGCCACTCATGGACATCGGCAGGGGCAGCACTCGTCCGTTCTTTACCAGGAAGCGCTTGCTGGCAAGTGGATTGGCGTCGACGATCTCGCTGGTGAGCGCGAGATCGTCGAGGAAGTCCTCAGCCAGCTGGCTCTTGATCAACATCGAGTTTGGACCGGCCTCGCACAGAAACCCGTCGCGGCGCTCGCTGCGGATGACGCCACCGGTGCGGTCGGATTTTTCGATCAGGGTGACCTCGGCGCCGGCATGGCCGAGTCGCCAGGTCGTGGCCAGGCCGCTCAAGCCGCCGCCGATGACCGCGATGCTGCGGGGATTGCCTGGCGGGTTCATAAGCACTTCCGGTGGATGGCGGAATCTCCGTGGTTCACGCCAACGCAGCCCTGATCTGGATGTCGCTCACCGGGTTAGGCGGCAGAGGCCTGCCGGCCGCGTGCCGCCAGACGGCCCCTCAGCCGCCCCGCTTCTCCTTGGCGATCAGGAAATTGACTACGTCGAACAGCTGTTGGTTGCCACCGGCCAGATCGGCGCCGGTCACGTACTTGCCGTTGACCACTACCGCCGGCACGCCGCTCAAACGGAATCGGCGGACCTGGGCGTCGGCACGCCGCAGATTTGTCTGCACCGCAAACGAATCCCAGGCACTGAGGAAATCCTGCTCCGTTACATCGAAGCGGGCGAAGAACTCGATCAGTCGCTCACGGGTATTGAGCGGGTTCCGGTTGACATGAACCTCCCGGAAGATGGCCGGATGTACCTGCTCCAGGATGCCGAGCGCTTCGGCGGTGTAGAACACGCGGGCGTGGATCTGCCAGCTCGGATTGAGCGCGGCCGGTATCTGCACGAACACGGTGTTGTCGGGGATCCCCTCCAGCCGCCAGGACTGTATAAAGGGCTCGAGGGTGTAGCAGTGCGGGCAGCCGTACCAGAACACCTCCGCCACTTCGACCTGCCCCGGTCCGGCGCTGGTCGGCTGGGCGACCGGCAGGGTCGTGTAATGGCGACCTTCCTGATACCGCTCCAGCGATTTGGGGATTGAGGGCTTGGATGCCATCGGCACCACGTCTTCCTCGGCAAGGACCTCCTCGTCCACGATGGTCTCTTCTACCATCGTGTCTGCCGTGGTCTCGACCTCGGCTTGAGCCGCCGGGTCGGTGGCGACGCTGTCCGCCACCACTGCCTCTTCCGTCGTTACGACCTCGGTTTCCACTTCGGCGGCAGGCGTCGGGGCCTCCTCTCGGCCGCAGCCATTGAGCGCGAGCAAGGCAACGGTGATAGCAACGATTCGGATCATCAATCTCTCCACTGGATTCGGGTAAAGATCAGGCGCGCGCTCAGCGCAGCCCCTGGATATAGGCGGTTGCGGAGCGGATGTCATCTTCCGTCATCCGGCTGGCGATGCCACGCATCATCTGATTGGAACCCTTGCGCTCGCCGCTGGCGTACTGGCGCAGCTGGCTAGCCAGGTAGGTGGCGTGCTGACCGGCTATTGCCGGATAACCGGCCAGCGGATTACCGCTGCCGGTGGGGCCGTGACAGGCGATGCAGGCGGAGATGCCGCGCTCAGGGTCGCCGCCCTGGTAGATGCGCTGGCCACGGCGGACCAGCTTCGGATCCGCCTCTTTCGGCGTAAGCACCTGGCTGGAGAAATACGCCGCCAGGTCGGCCGTGTCCGGATCAGACAATAATGCTGCCTGGGGGCTCATCAACGCGTTTTGACGGGCGCCGAATTTGTATGCCGCAATCTGGTCGACGATATAGTCCGCATGCTGGCCCGCCAGTGACGGCCATTCCGGATTGACGCTGTTGCCATCTACACCGTGGCAGGCAGCGCACACGGCGGATTTGGCCTTGCCGGATTCAGCCGATCCTTCGGCCATGGCGGTGCTGGCGATGCCCAGGGTCAGGGAGATCAGGGCGATAGCGGAAATTTTGTTCATGGTCGGGCAACTCCGGCGTTTCGCTGGGCGGTCCGCACGCGGTCAACGGGCCACGAGGGCCAAAAGACCCCATGCTAGACTGCGCGCGGACAACAACAGCCGACAATTTTACACTACCGGGGCACTGCGGCGTCCACCCATATCAGCCATGTCCGTATTCTCCGAAGCCAGTTTCCTCACCAGCGCCAACAAGGCGGCGCAATTCTTGCCCGACGAGGGCCGGGAAGTGGCGTTCGCCGGCCGCTCCAACGCCGGCAAGTCGAGTGCGATCAATGCGATCACCGGCCGCCGCAGCCTGGCCCGGACCAGCAAGACGCCGGGGCGGACCCAGCTGATCAATTTCTTCGCTCTCGACGCCGACCGCCGCCTGGTCGATTTGCCCGGCTATGGCTTCGCCAAGGTGCCGCTGGCCATGCGGCGCCATTGGCGCCACCTGCTGGAAGACTATTTCTCGGGCCGCTAGGCTCTGAGCGGGCTGTTCGTGATTATGGACAGCCGCCGGCCGATGACCGATGTGGACCAGCAGATGCTGGCTATGGCCGAGGCGGTGGCCTGCCCGGTCCATGTCGTGCTGACCAAGGCCGACAAATTGTCCCGGGGCAAGGCAGCCGCGACGCTGCAGGCGACGCGCAAAACGCTGGCCGACCGTGCCTCGGTACAGCTGTTCTCGGCCCTGAAAGGCCAGGGTGTCGACGAGGCCCGGGCCGTACTCGAGTCCATGCTGGCCGGCGGATGATCGCCAGGTCCGCCAGGACAGACAAAAAAGAAGCCCCGGGTTCCGGATAAATCCGGCGATCCCGGGGCCAAGCGTCGCATCCGGCGGGGGGTCCACCGGGCTGCCAGCCCGCTCAGGGAGAGAAGCGGGCGAGCGTCTCGATAGCGCTCAAAATCATAGACCGTCCGTACCCATACGAGTTCCGTGGCCGGTGATGATATCGACGGCGCCTAGTGAGCCTCATCCCAGTTCTGGCCCCGCCCGGTGTCGACCTTGAGCGGGACCGACAATTCCGCCGCGCCGGCCATGCATTTCACCACCGCGGTTTCGGTGGCATCGATCTTGCCGGCCGGCACCTCGAGTACCAGCTCGTCGTGGACCTGCATGATCATCCGTGCCTGGGACCCGTTCTTCGCAAGCCATTGATCCACCTCGATCATGGCCCGCTTGATGATATCGGCGGCGGTGCCTTGCATCGGCGCGTTGATGGCGCTGCGCTCGGCATATTGACGGCGCTGCGGGTTGCGCGCGCGTATCTCCGGCAGATACAAGCGCCGGCCGTACACGGTCTCCACATAGCCCTGTTCGCGGGCCTGTTCCCGGGTCCGGTCCATATAGGCTTTGACTCCCGGATAACGTTCGAAATACAGATCCACGTAGGATTGAGCCTCGCCGCGCTCGATGCCGAGCTGGCGCGCCAGGCCAAAAGCCGACATACCGTAGATCAGGCCGAAGTTGATCGCCTTGGCCGATCGGCGCTGCGCTGTGCTGACATCCTCCTGAGCCACCTCGAAGACTTCAGCAGCGGTCGCACGATGGATATCGGCGTCGGCCCGGAATGCCGCCACCAGGCCCTCGTCCCCGGACAAGTGCGCCATGATCCGCAGCTCGATCTGGGAATAGTCCGCGGCCAGCAGCATGTAGCCCTGTTCTGCCACAAAAGCCTGCCGGATGCGTCGGCCCTGCGGGGAGCGGACCGGGATGTTCTGCAGATTCGGGTCAGAGGATGACAGGCGACCCGTTGCGGCGACCGCCTGGTGATAGGAGGTGTGGACCCGGCCCGTGTCGGGGTTGACCTGCCTTGGCAGCTTTTCCGTGTAGGTGGAGCGCAGCTTGGACAGCTCCCGGTGCTCGAGGATCAGCCGTGGCAGATCGTGCTTGTCCGCCAGCTCCGCCAGCACGTCCTCGGCGGTGGAGGGCTGTCCCTTCGGCGTCTTGCGCACGACCGGCAGCTCGAGCCGTTCGAACAGGATCTCCTGCAGCTGCTTGGGCGAGCCGTGGTTGAACGGTCCGCCGGCGGCCTCGTGCGCAGTCTGCTCGAGCTTGTGCATCTCGGTGGCCAGCTCGCGGCTCTGTTTCTCCAGCATCGTGACATCGAGACGCACACCGCAATGCTCGATCGTGGTCAGGATCGGGACCAACGGCATCTCGATATCGTTGTAGATCTCGGCGAGACGGCCGGTCTTTTCCAGCTCGGGATACATCTCCCGATGCAGGCGCAGGGTCACATCGGCGTCTTCGGCGGCATAGGGTGCGGCCTGTTCGAGATCTACCTGATTGAAGCTGAGCTGTTTGGCACCCTTGCCGGCGACTTCCTCAAAACGGGTCGTCTTGATGCCCAGATAGGCCATCGCCACCGAGTCCATGTCATGGCGGGTACTGGTGCTGTTCAGGACATAGGATTCCAGCATCGTGTCATGGCGGATGCCGGCGAGGCCGATGCCGTGGTTGGCCAGCACATGGGCGTCGTACTTGAGGTGGTGGCCGATCTTGCCGCGTTTCGCGTCCTCCAGCAGCGGCTTCAGGCGCGCCAGCACGGTGTCCCGATCGAGCTGGTCAGGGGCGCCGGGATAATCGTGACCCAGCGGGACATAGGCGGCCCGATCAGGCTCGACCGCAAAGGAGACGCCGACGATGCGCGCGCGCATGTAGTCGAGACTGTCGGTCTCTGTGTCAAAGGCAAACTCCCCGGCCTGGTCTAGTCGATCGAGCCAGGCTTGCAGCGATTGTTCGTCGAGCACGGTGTCGTATTCGGCCGCCGTATCGTCCGTCGGCGGAGCGTCGTCCGCGACCGTCGCCGTGTCGTCTTTTCCATCGGGCAGCTGGCGCAGCAGCGCGTTGAACTCGAGGTGGGTGTAGATTTCTCGCAGAGCCTCCAAATCGGCGGGCCTGCGCGCCAGATCCTCCGGGTCGGTCTCCAGCGCAACATCGCAGACGATGGTGGCCAGCTTCTGCGACAGCGCCAGCTGTTCCAGATGCGACCGCAGGCTCTCGCCGACCTTGCCACCGATCTCGTCGGCATGACTGCGGATACCGTCGATGGAGCCGTAGCTGGCGAGCCATTTGGCCGCCGTCTTCGGACCGACTTTCGGCACGCCGGGGATATTGTCGGAACTGTCCCCGATCAGTGCCAGATAGTCGATGATCTGATCCGGGCGCACGCCGAATTTTTCCTCGACCCCGGCCTCATCCAGAAACGTATCGTTCATGGTGTTGACCAGCGACACCCGCGCATCCACCAGTTGCGCCATGTCCTTATCGCCGGTGGAAACAAGGACCTTGCCCTGATCGTTCTGAGCCAGGGTGCCGATCACGTCGTCGGCCTCCACGCCCTGCACTCGCAGCAGCGGCAGGCCCAGCGCCTCGATGGCTTCGAGCAGGGGATCGATCTGTCCGCGCAGCTCGTCGGGCATCGGCGGTCGGTTGGCTTTGTATTCGGCGAACAACTCATCGCGGAACGTCTTGCCCGGCGCGTCAAAAACCACCGCCATCCGTGTCGGGGCATGATCCTTGATCAGCCTGTGCAGCATGTTGAGCACGCCGAGGATGGCGCCGGTGGGCTGGCCCTCCCGATTGCTCAGCGGCGGCATCGCATGGAATGCCCGGTACAGATATGAGGAGCCGTCCACCAGGATCAGCGTGTCGGAGTCAGGCCGGGTGCTCATCATCGTCAACGGTGGCCGGCTCAGGGTCCGGATTCGGCTTCGGCGTCATCCATCGACTCGGCGCCCGCGGCCTCGTCTTCCGGCTCGTCCTCGCCGGCCTCCTGCAGCGGATCAAACGCGGGTTCGGGTGCGACTTCCGGCACCGTTGCGACGCCGTCTTCGTCCGGCAGATAGAGGTCGCCGGGCTGGCCACAGGCGGTCAGTGACAGGATGACGATGAGCAACAGGCTGCGCATGGGTTCCACCGGCGGGATCAGGGCGCTCAAGTATAACCCCGGCGTCAATCCACCACGGCCTCGTTACGTGCCCATACCTGCCAACGCTCGCGGCCGACGAACACCGGCAGCGAGCCGGTCGACGCGCGGTCCTCCAGACGCAGGAACCAACGCGACAGCAGCGTGTGCAGATCCGCGTCGCCGATGCCAAAAGGCGGGCCATCGCTGGCTCCGGCATCGGTAAAAAACAGGCCGGCCAGGCGGCCGCCCGGCTTTAGCAGACGGGCGCACTGGCGGGCCCAGCCGAGGCGTTGATCCGGCGTCAGCGCGCACATAAACGCGCGTTCGTAGATCAGATCATAGCGACGTCCGGCCAGCTCGAAAAAATCCGCCTGCATGATGACGGTGCCACTGCCGGCGGTGACCGAGCGGGCCCGCGCGACCGCCGCCGCACTGAAATCTATCGCCAGCACCTGGGATCCGGCGCCCGCCAGGAGGCCAGCCTCATAGGCCGAGCCGCACCCGGGCACCAGCACCTGGAGACCGATCGGCCCGGCGGCGACAAAGCTCTCGAGCTCTGTCGGCACGCCGCCGGCGTCCCACGGCATGCGCCCCTCGAGGTAGAGCGCTTCCCAGTGCTCGGGGCCGAGGCTCACGCGGTCCGGTTCTTGTCCCTGGCCAGCACCGCCAGAGTCAGACGCGAAACGCAGACCAGCCGCCCGCGCTGGTCATCGATGCGGATACTCCAGACCTGGCTGCGGCGGCCAAGGTGGATCGGTTCCGCGCGACCGATGACCTCACCGTCCCGGACCGAACGGATATGGTTGGCATTGATCTCCTGACCGACACAGAAGAAGTGCTGGTTGTCGACGCAAAGCGTGGCGCCGGTGCTGCCCAGACTTTCGGCCAGCACCACCGAGGCGCCGCCGTGGAGGATGCCGTGGGGCTGGTGGGTGCGAGGGTCGGCCGGCATCCGCGCTTCGATAAAGTCATCCCCGAAGTCGGTGAAGCGTATGCCCAGCGCCTCGTGGATGGTGTCTTTGTTGAGCCCGTTGATGAGGTCGAGGTCCGGCGCGCGATACCAGATGGCCATAGCTTATCTTCCCGTTTCCGCTCAATCTTCGTCCGGCCGGAAACGCGTGCCGACTCGCCGATAGGCCTCGCGGAACGGCACGCCTTCCTCGACCACCATTCGATAGGCTTCTTCGGTAGCGTACAGGCCTTCTTCCATCGCGATATTCTCGGGGATGAAGCGAATCTCCGGCAGCGCCCGGACCAGGACGCCAAGGACATCATGGGCCAGGTCGATGGCCCGGAACAACGGCGCCTTGATCAGCTGCAGATCCCGGTGATAGCCCGACGGTAGCTTGGTGCCGACGCTGAGGATCTCGGTCAGGCACGCCAGCGAGGTGGCGGTGCGCCCGCGGATCAGCTCGAACACGTCGGGATTGCGCTTTTGCGGCATGATCGACGAGCCAGTCGTCATGCTGTTCGGCAGCGACACAAAGCTGAATTCCTGCGTGCAGAACAGGATCAGATCCGAGGCCAGGCGGCTCAGATCCGACATCAGCAGATGGATTTCGAACACCAGCTGTGATTCACCCTTGCCGCGGGAGAGCTGTACGGCCGTCACCGGCTCCTGGGTCTCGGCGAAGCCAAGGCGCTCGCGGGTGAACTCCCGGTTGAGAGGGAGGCTCGGCGCGCCATAGCCGGCGGCCGAACCGAGCGGGTTCTTGTCTACGCGCCGGCGCGCGGCGAGCAGGCCGGTCGCGTCATCGCGCAGCTCGGCGGCATAGGCGCCGGCCCACAGCGGCACCGAACTCGGCATGGCCGGCTGCAGATGGGTATAACCCGGCAGCCGCGTATCCCGCTCGCGTTCCGACAATGCGTCCAATTCGGTCGCGACCGCCTCGGCGCCGTCGTGGAGCTGAGCGCAGACGTCCTTGAGATAGAGTCGCAACGCGGCCAATACCTGATCGTTGCGCGAGCGGCCAAGATGCAGCCGCGGACCCGCCTCGGGTGACCGGCCAGATAGACGGGTCTCCAAAGCCGTATGCACGTCTTCTTCCTCGAGACTCACCCGCCAGCCGCCGGCCTCATGCTCCGCGGCCAGCTCGTTGAGCCCGTCGCGGATCTGCTGCAGATGTGTCTCATCGAGCAGGCCGCTGGCTGCGAGCATCTCGGCATGAGCGATGGAGGCCCGTGCATCGTAGGACACCAGGCGATTGTCCAGCTGGTGATCCTCGCCGGCGGTGAATTCCAGCACATCACGATCGAGCGGATCGCCTTTATCCCAGAGTCTGCTCATGTGTTCTCTTGCCCGGCCGGCGGATTGGTTTAAGACACGCCCATTCTAGCGGCTCAGCCCTGGCCGCCGGCGCTTTGCTCGGCAGGCGAGAGGCTTTCGATGTCATCGACGACCAGCGTACCGGTGCCTTCGTTGGTGAATACCTCCAGCAACAGGCTGTCGGCCAGGTCATGAGACACCACGTGTACCCGGCGTACGCCGCCGCGCACCGCCGCCTCGATAGCGTCAGCCTTCGGGCCCATGCCGGCGGCGAGTTTGCCCGCCTTGCGCAGACGTGAGAGGCCGGCCAGGTCTACGAAAGAAATCAGCGAATCCGGATCATCCGGGTCCTCGAGTATGCCCGCCGCACCTGTGGCCAGGATCAGCTTTTCTGCGCCCAGCGCCGCGGCGATTGCGGCGGCCACGGTATCGGCGTTGATATTGAGCAACACGCCGGAGTCGTCGGCGGACAGCGGGCTTATGACCGGGAGGAAACCGGCCTCCAGCTGCCGTTGCAGGACTTCGCTGGAGACCATGTCGATATCGCCGACGAAACCATAGTCGACCTGGGCATCGCCGCCGCCTGGCAGATCCACCGGTGGCCGGCGGGTGGCCTGGATCAGGCCGGCATCGACGCCACTCATCCCCACCGCCTGCAGGTCCAGGTCACGGCAGGCGGCGAGGATCCGCGTGTTGACCAGCCCGTTGAGCACCATGGTGGAGATCTCGAGGGCACCGGCGTCGGTGACCCGTCGACCCTCGACGAAGCGCGCCGGCACGCCGAGTGCATCCGCCAGTCGGGTCGATTGAGGTCCGCCGCCGTGGACCAGGACCACCCGGATCCCAAGCTCGTGCAGCAGCCCGACCTGCTCGACCAGGTGACGCGTGGCCTCTTCATCGGCGAATACGGCGCCGCCGCATTTGATCACGAAGACCTTGCGTTTGAACATACGGATATAGGGCACGGCGTCTTTTAGCGCCGCGACCACGATGGCCCGATCACTCCGGGTTTTCACGTCGGATTGCTCCTGCTTAACAGACGATGCAGCACCGCCATTTGCGCAAACATCCGGTTCCGGGCCTGGGGGATGACACGGCTGCGCGGTCCCTCAAGCACGTCACCGGCCACTACCACTTCCCGCCGCACTGGCAGGCAATGCATGAAATAACAGTCTTCGGCCGCGGGCCGGAACCAGTCTTCATTGACAGTCCAGTCCGCATAGCGCGCCCGCAGCGCAGCGTCTTCCTCAGCGTCGCCATAGGCCGAGGTGCATGCCCAGGATTTTGCGTACAACACCTGAGCGCCGGCCATGGCCGCCTGTCGATCATCGGTCTCCTCGACCCGCCCGCCGCTGGTGGCGGCCGCTTTGCGCGCCCGCGCCATGATCGGCTCCGGCAACGCAAAGCCCTCGGGTCGCAGCACCGTGACATCCATCCCGCGCAGCGCAGCCATATGAACCACCGCGGAGGGCACCGCCAGCGGCAGGGCCTTGGGATGGTTGGCCCAGGACAACACGAACTTGCCGCCCGTCGCAGGTACCTCCAGATCGTCAAGGGTCTTCCAGTCGCCCAATGCCTGGCAGGGGTGATTGGTCGCCGACTCCATGTTGATCAGCGGCACCGGGCAGAGTTCGGACAAGGCCCCGAATACCGGCTCAGAAAGATCTTCTCCAAGCGTTTGTCCCTTGGCGAAGGCGCGTACTCCGAGTACGTCGGCGTAGGTGCCCAACACCGGAATCGCCTCACGGATATGCTCGGCGGCCTCGCCGGTCATGGGTACGCCGTCGCGGTATTCCAGCTCCCAGCTGGAGCCGGTCGAGATGACGAAGCTGTTGCCGCCCAGACGCGACATACCGGCCTGGAAAGAAGCCAGCGTGCGCAGCGACGGATTCATAAACACCAGACCCAGCACACGGCCGGCGAGCGCCTGGGGTTGTGGGCTGCGTTCCAAGCCGGTGGCCAGGGCCAGCAACGAGCGGATCTGGTCGCGGCTGAGGTCGGCGAGATCGAGAAAATTGTTCAAGGCTGGATCTCCGTCAGGGCTTCTACGAGCTGGTCGACATGGCTGTCCGCCAGCACCAGAGGGGGCAACAATCTGAGGACGCAGGGATCGGCACTGGTGCCGGTCAGGATGTCGCGCTCCAACAGCGCATCACGGATCCCGGCCGCCGGTCTGGTCGTGCGCAGACCGAGCAAGAAGCCGCCACCCTGGACCGATGTGACCGGACCCGTGACGCATTCCTCTTGCAGCCGTGCCGAGAGTCGCCGCACGTTTCCCAGCAGATGCGTTTCGCGTATCGCCGCGATCACCGCCTCGATCGCGGCACAGGCCAGCGGACCGCCGCCGAATGTCGTACCCAGTTCACCGGATCCGAGCTCATCGGCGATGGCGTCGGTCATGATCACCGCGCCGGCCGGCAGCCCGCCGGCCAGGCCCTTGGCGGTAGTCAGCAGGTCAGGCGTGACACCTGCGGCATCGGCGGCGAACGGGTAGCCGCTGCGGCCGACACCGCACTGGACTTCGTCAAAGATCAGCAGGCTGCCGTGCGTGGTGCTCAGGCTTCGCGCCGCGCGCAGATATTCATGGGAAATATCCACCGCGCCGGCGACGCCCTGGATCGGCTCGATGATGACTGCGGCCACGTCGGCCCCCATCGCATCCGCCAGCGCGGCGGGATCATCGCGCGAGACAAAACTCACCTCGAACGGCATCCGCGGGAACCCGTACCAGCGTTCTGCCGCGCCCCAGGTCACCGCGCTGCAAGCGGCGCTACGACCGTGGAATCCGCCCTCGAGCGCGACGACCCGCTCGCGTCCGGTGCGCCGACAGGCGATGCGTAGCGCGTTCTCGTTGGCCTCGGCGCCGCTGTTGACCAGGAATACCCGGTCCAGACCTGGCGGCGCGAACGCAGTCAATGCAGCGGCGGCCCGGGCACGAATGTCCAGGGGTACGACGTTGCTCTGAAACAGAAGCCGCTGCGCCTGCTCACAGATGGCCGCGGTAAGTCGGGGATGGCCATATCCGAGACTGGACACCGCATGGCCACCGTACATATCCAGGACCCGGCGGCCGACACGGTCCAGCAGGTAGACGCCGTCACCAGCGACCGGTTCGAACGGCAGCTGTGGATAGACCGGTACCGTGAAGGGCGTTTCGTCCAGGTGCGTGGTCGGGTTGTGATCCAGAGGTGTGGCCATATCAGATCCACGCCGGCCCGGCCGCGTCCAGACCCGCGGTCTCGTCGCAGCCCAGCAGCCGGTTCATCCACTGCATGGCGCCACCGGCGGCGCCCTTGACCAGGTTGTCGATGACTACCATGACGACATAGCGATCGTCGTGGCTGTGCACACAAAGCCGGGCCCGGTTTGAACCGACCACGTCCTTGATCCGGGGCGGTGCGTCCACAACCTCTACAAAGGGGGAGTCTGCATACGCCGCGTCAAACGTGGCGCGCAAATGGCCGTCTGCATCAGGGCCCGTCAGCCGACCCTGGACAGTCATATGGATGCCTCGCGCGAACGGTCCGGAATGAGGTATGAAATTGATCCGCGGCGTGACGCCGGTGGCGGCCGCTGTCAGGGCCTCGACTTCCGGCGCATGGCGATGGGCCAGCGGTTTGTACGCATAGAGGTTGGCATGACGCTCCGGATGATGGGTTGTCGCCAGTGGCGAGCGGCCGGAACCGGTACTACCGGTGACACCGGCGGTAAAAAACTCGGATTCTGCCAGCCCGCTGCGCAACAGCGGCACCACCGCCAGCAGCATCGCGGTAGCGAAACAGCCCGGGTGCGCCGCATGGGCGGTCGGTGTACCGTCCAGATGCTCTGGCACCGCGCAGCAGAAATCTGTCTGTAGTCCCGGTGCGCCATGAGCATGGCCGTACACAGACTGATAACGTTCCACGTCGGTGAAGCGGAAATCCGCCGATGCATCCACCACCGTAGGCGGCGAGTCGCCGGCTGCCGCCAGCAGACTTGAGATCAACGGCGCCGCTGCGCCGTGCGGTGTGGCGCTGAATACGCCGGCGAGTTGCCCACCAGCCGCGGCTTCGATGACATGTTGCGGCGGTACGAATGAAGTCGAACCCAGACAAGCAGCCAGATTCGGGAAGGTCTCCGCGACGGCTTGCCCGGCGCGGCTGGAGGAAGCCACCGCCGCCAGATCCATAGCGGGATGAAGCGCAATCAGCCGCAGCAGCTCGCCGGCCACATAACCGGTGCCGCCCAGGATCGCCATCGGCATCCCCTGGGTCACGTCTGCGCGCTCCGCGAGCTGCGTTCCGGAAACAAGGCGTCGATCAATACGCCGGCCAGGGCTGCTTCCTCAGTCAGCGCGTTGTGCGCGGGAACGTTCAGCTGTTCGCGGATCATGTCCGAGCCGACGGTGTTGTCAGTGGCGCGGCCGGTGACGGCGGCGGGCTCGATGCCAAATCGATCACGCAGCAGCGTTACGCCGCCCCAGGCGGCGACCGGATCATTGGCGCACAGCACGACGGCATTCAGCGCGGCCCGGATCTCCTTATCCTCGAGGATAGCCTGGACGCCATAGGCGCCGAGGAGACCGTCGCCCAGCTCGAACACGATGACATCGGGCGCTTCGGCAGCAAGCTCGTTTAGCAGTGAGCGTGTCAACGCTGGTCCTGATCCTTCGGTGGTGGTGACGACGCCGAAATCGGTAAATATCGCGGTATCGCGAGCGCCCGCGTCCTCCATCGCCAAGACATCCCGGCGCAGCGAGACTCCGGTGGCCTTGAATGCGGCCACACGCAGCCCGCAATGGGTAAAGCGGCTGATGATCGCACAGGCCGCCGCGGTCTTTCCCGAGTCCATACAAGTGCCGGCCAGTGCCACCACCGGTACATTCCTGGTGTCCAGCCCGGGATTGCTCTCGAGCGGCTTCTCGCCGACCCGGGCCGGATGACCGATACGTTCGCCCAGATACGGGAAGTGCAGCACGGTGCCGAGCACTTCGCATTCGAAGGGCTGCCCGCGGTCCGGGTTGACCGAGTCACAGACGCCGAGCACGCCGCCCAGATTGAGGATATTGATGGCGTCCCCGGGCGCCAGCCGGGTGGGCAGATGACCCGAATAGCCGAACAGCGCATGCCGGTGACCCAGCGCGCCAACCACCACATCGCCTGCCTTGACCTGGGCCATGCGTCCCGAGGTGAGTTCCAGCTGGTTGTAGCTGGCCTTGTTGTTCAACACCTTGACCGCGACAACCACCCCTTCTTCGCAGGGTATCTCGGCTGCAATCCGCACTTCCCGGCTCAGCTTGCAGCTGGCCGCAACCGACGCGATCTTGTCCACTACCAGTGATTTCATCATGTGCGTGTCCCGCTCAGGCGGCCCGGGTGTGCAGCATGCCCGGGAGGGACAGCAGCTTCGAATAACCCACGGCGTCGCTGGCGTTCCATTCGCCGGCGGCTTCGCCGTAAGCGCCACGGCTGGCGGCCATCAGGGAGTGGGGCGAGACCACGCCTTCGACGAACACCTGGCCGGGTCGCAACAGCAGATTGACCTCGCCGCTGACCCGCGCCTGCGAAGAGCTCAGCAGCGCCTCGGCATCGCGGCAGGCCGGATCCAGATGCTGGCCCACATGGACCAGTTCACCATAGTTCGCTGCCACCTGATCCTTGAGCCGTTGCTGCCATCCGCTCAGAGTCAGTTTTTCAAGCTCCCGATGGGCCGTCAGCACGATCTCCGCGGCCGGCGCCTCGAACGCGACCCTGCCCTTGGTGCCGAGCACGGTGTCGCCCAGGTGGATGCCGCGGCCGATACCGAAAGGCGCGCCCAGCGTTTCCAATGCCTCGAGCAGGGCGATGCAGTCGAGGGACTCGCCATCCAGGGCGACCGGCACACCGGCATCAAAGCTCAACACATGGCGTTCCGCCGTCCGCGGCGCGTCGAATGCGCCCCGGCTCAACTCCCAGGCGGATTCGGGGATCGACGCCGAGGAACCGAGCGTCTCGCGGCCGCCGATAGTGACGCCCCATAGCCCGCGATTGATGGAATACGCGCCGCCCCCGGGGGGCATCGGCAGCGCGTGTTTTTCCAGATAGGCCAGCTGATCGGCGCGCGCCCAGGTGTTGTCGCGGACCGGGGCCAGGATGTGCAAGTCCGGATTGAGCGTGCGCAACGCAACTTCGAACCGCACCTGGTCGTTGCCGGCGGCAGTGCAGCCATGGGCGACCGTGTCAGAGCCGAGCTCAGAGGCGATCCGCGCCATGGTCTGCGCCTGGATCACGCGCTCGGCGCCAACGCACAGCGGATACAGATGGCCGCGCCGGATGTTGCCGAAGATCAGGTAGCGCAAGACCTGATCAAAGAAGCTTGCGCGACCGTCTACGGTGACGTGCTCCCTGGCGCCCAGCGCGGCGGAACGACGCGCAAGATCATCGGTGCTGGCGCTGTCCAGACCCCCGGTGTCCACGGTCACCGTGACCACCGGACGGTCATAGGTCTCCTTTAGCCAGGGCACGCAGAAGGAGGTATCCAGCCCGCCGGAGTAGGCGAGGAGGATCGGATTGTTGCTGCTCATGGCTTGCGCGCTCCCGGGAAGATGTTGTCGAGACGCGCCAGCAGCGAAAGCTGCTGGCGCTGGGTGGCCGTGGCCACGAAAATCGTATCGTCGCCGGAGATAGTGCCGGCAATCTCAGACCAGCCGGCATCATCCAACGCCACCGCGACGCTCTGTGCGGCACCGACGGTGGTGCGGACGACGGTCAGGTTGGGCCCCGCCGGCGCGACCTCTCTGACGAAGCCGGACAGCAGCTGGAACTGAGGGTTGCCGGGGACACGGACATTCTGAGGCGCCACATAGCGCTCGCCGACCTTGGCCACGCCGAGTTCCTTCAGGTCCCGGCTGATGCTGGACTGGGTGGCGTCCA
>Ga0265306_10000393_pt1 | contig 20651 bp, 18 predicted proteins | sample Helome_3_FD_192493 | JGI IMG/M metagenome (GOLD analysis project Ga0265306, IMG submission 192493) | Marine sediment microbial communities from subtidal zone of North Sea - Hel_20160420 (Illumina Assembly) | ecosystem: Environmental > Aquatic > Marine > Subtidal zone > Sediment ... | reverse complement strand
TCCAGGCCACGATGCGCACCAGCAGTGAGGTCCAGAACGGCATCAATACGCAAATCATGAGTAAATTTGATATTCGCATGGGTAAGGTAGCGAGTAAATAGGATACCGGGTAAGACAGGATCAGGCAGGCGATAGTAACGATGAAGCTGACCATCAGCGTGCGGTACCAGAGCAGGTTATAGACTCGCTGTTCTTCTTTCACCGAAATGATGTTCTTGTCGAAATCGTAGGTCTTATCGACCGAGTTAAGAAAGTAACCGAAGGTACGCTTGTCCTTCATGATACCCAGCGACAGCCAGAACTCTTTGTCGGCCCAGCGTTCGTCAATTTTGATCAATGCTTCCTTGTAGGGCCCTTCCTTTATTTTTTTTAACTTTCTCGCGGTCCGCTTGACCAGGCTCTTCCAACCAGGCTTGGCGTAATTCATGCGCGTGCTGACTTTACCCATGTCGGTTCTTTCGATGTTGCGCAGGTCATCGACAAACGATGCATACAGTATTTCGGGTGGTTCTGAGGTTTTATCCCAGGCTTCAAAATTTTCCAAAGTGATGGGTAAAACCCGGTTGATCAGCGAATCGTCGACGCTGCGTACCAGCATGTTACCGATCGGGATAATGAATAAAAAAACCAGGAACAGGAGTGGCCCTGCTACCAGGGTCATTGCGCGCAATTTGCTGCGACGCAATGATACTTGCAGAGCATCCTTCAGCGGTATGCCGTCTGTCGTGAGTATCGGTCCGTCAGGTATCGCTGCTTGGGCTGTGGTCATGGCTTTTTTATCGATTATCGATGGTGAATGAAGCTGGAGACGGACACCGTGTCCGTCTCCAGACCTTTACAGTTTTACTGAGCCATCCATGCGGTGTAACGCTCGCCGATGGAATCGCCGTAGTCGGCCCACCATTCAGGGTTAGCAATTACTGAACGTGCCATGACTTCTGGACGATTCGGCATGTGCTCCATAATGTTTTTGCCATTGTGGAACCAGGGTTCGCCTTTTTTCATGATTTCAAACGCAGATGCGCGCATCGGACCGTAGTTGATGTACTTGGCCTGTCCCGCCTGTTGCGCGGGTGCGGATGCGTGAATCAGGAATTTCTTGGCTTCCTCGGCATTTGGCGCGCCTTTCATCAGAACCAGCCATTCTTCTTCGATTACCTGTCCGTCCCATACGGTAACAAACTTGGCACCTTCAGAAAGAACCGCGGCACCGATACGACCGTTGTAGGCCAGTGACATCGCGACTTCACCAGACTGCACCAGTTCCAGCGGCTTGGCACCCGATGACCAGAATACAGAGTGATCCTTGATCTTGTCGAGCATTGCAAAAGCACGATCGATACCGGCATCGGTGCTCATGACCTTGTAGACGTCTTTAATCGCAACACCATCGGCCAGTAATGCCATTTCGATCAACGCATTCGGCCAGGTGTGGATACCACGCTTGCCCGGGAATTTCTTTACATTGAAGAAATCAGCAATAGTCTGTGGCTGTGCGCCACTGAAGGTGCCTTCCTGATAAAACGGTACATAAGACCAGAAGATCTGGGGCACCACGCAATCGTTGGGTGGCTCGACCATCATGTCTTCATCCATCGAGGTGCCGTCGGCTGCCGGTTCGAACATACTGCGATCCAGCTCTTCGAACAGGCCTTCGTCACAACCGACACGGGCTTCGTGTGGCAGAACGTCGACGATGTCCCAGGTAACCGAACCTGATTCCACCTGGGTCTTGACTTCACCCAGGCCGCCGTTGTAGTTGATAAAATTGACGGTTCCTTCTTTCCAGGTATCGGCATAGGCTTTCTGCTGGGAAGCAGTATAAGCCCCGCCCCAGGAGGTCAAGTTCACTTCAGCCTGTGCTGCGCTGATTGAAGCTGCGGCCACCACTGAAGCCAGCAGGGTTTGTTTAAATATTACATTCATTACGTTATTTTCCTCTTCGGTTTACTTCACAAAAATAATACAAAAAAAACTGCGGCCTAATCCGATGGATCAAGGGCCCGGCAGTCTTCCGCATTCCAGCCGATATTAACCGTGTCACCTTCTTTGAGGTGCGCATGGGCGGCTGAATTTGGAATCTTTACAATAAAATCGTCATGCCCGAGAACCGTGAAGCGGGTGCGTATGTGATCACCCAGGTAAATCAGTTCTTCTGCAAGACCGGAAAAAATATTCGGCACCGAACCCGGTTCCGGATTGACGGTAACTCGTTCAGGACGCAGTGATAACGTGCTTCTATCACCGACACCACCAACGTTGACTTTCTTGGCAATGACGGTCCCGACGTCGTTGTCGATCTCGACTCTGACCGTGTCGCTGTTATCTTCGACGACCTTACCCACAAAGCGATTGTTTTCACCGATGAAGTTGGCCACGAAAGCATTTTCCGGCTCTTCGTAGAGCACTTCAGGCGGCGCGCATTGCTGAATGATGCCGTCGTCGAACACCGCGATGCGGTTAGACATGGTCAGGGCTTCACTCTGATCGTGGGTAACGTAAACCACGGTAAGCCCGAGGTTTTCATGAATATGCTTGATTTCGTACTGCATCTGCTCGCGCAGGTTCTTGTCCAGCGCACCCAGCGGTTCATCCATCAATACCAGGTCGGGGTCGAACACCAGTGAACGGGCTACCGCGACGCGCTGCGCCTGTCCACCCGATAGCTGTGCCGGCCGCCGGTCACCAAATGCACCCAGCTGCACCATGTCGAGCGCGCGTTTGACGCGCTGCTCGCGTTCGGATTTTTCCATGTGGCGCACTTCCAGCGGGAACGCGAGGTTCTCGGCTACTGTCATGTGCGGGAATAATGCATAGTTCTGGAATACCATGCCGATGCCACGCTTGTGCGGCGGCACCTTGTTGATCGGGTGTTCGTTAAGATAAATCTCGCCGTGGGTTGCCGGCTCAAACCCGGCCAGCATCATCAGGCAGGTGGTTTTTCCGGACCCGGACGGCCCGAGCATGGTTAAAAACTCGCCCTTGGCTACATCAAGGTTCAGGCTTTTTACAACCAGCGCTTCGCCATCATAGCTTTTCTGGATATCGACGAAACGTACAAGGGAATTATCACTGGACATGGTAGGTATTTCTCGGCTGTATACGTGACTCTAATTATTAGTTATCGGCCGGGGTATAATAGATTTTTTAGATGCCCGGTACCTCTGGTAGCGCACAACCTTAGCGGTCTTACCCAGCAAAATCAACCGTTTTATAAGAGTCGGGATGCGCATAGGCAATAGCTTATTACTATTAAACTGAACCAAATCTGAACTGGTTGGCAAACCTGTATTCACCCCAGGGTCTTATCGGCATCGCCCATCGCCGGGTCGAGGCTCTCGTACTGGCAGTTGTAAGTGATTACCTCGCCCTTGACCCCACCGATGTTACTTTGCACGCGGGTGGCGATCATGGTCTCGACTTTAAAGTTGAAGACAAAGGTCCAGCTTTCGGTGGAAAACGGGTTCGAAGCCGACGAAACCACGATTAGACTGCTATTGGTGCGGGAGCGTATCTTGATCAGGTTATGCGCCTTGTCGGTGGTTTCGATTTTGATCGTGGGTCTGTTGCCACCCCTGGGTTTCCACACAAAATTGATCTTTGACTTCTTATCGCCGAAATTTTCCGCCATTATCCATTCGGAAAACCAGGATTTAGCCTTGTCGGAGCTGTCGCCGGTTGAAAATTTCTGATGGCGTCCCTGCAGGCTGGACTGATCACTTATGCAGGATATTGTGTTTTGCAGATTGATATCAGCTGCTGAGACTATCAACGGTAGCAGTAGAATGGTGGTGAGAATGAATCTCATCGGCACAGTATAGCGCCTGGTGTCAAAGCAAGCGAGAAAGCGTATGCTAGGCGGCGGAGGTTAGCAGGATGTTCAGAGTTAGATGCACCATTATGGCCGCTTTTGCGATGTTTTCGTTGCTGGCGGCGCCCTTGCAGGCAGCGCTGTCGAGTAAACCCGCCGACACGGTGATAGCGCAACCCCGGGTAGACCTGGCACCAGAAGATGTTGTCGGCATAGTAATCAATGCGCTGGCTAGCAACGACCAGCCTTATCCCGATGCCGGGATTGCCACCACCTTTGCATTTGCCTCCCCGGGCAACAAGGCTAATACGGGCCCGCTGGAAAAATTTACGCGCATGGTTAAAAGCCACCCCTACGCAGTCATGGTGAATCACGTTGCCCACGATTTCAGTGAGGTGGTGCGCGTCGGTGACGATGCTTTCCAACTGGTGGCTCTGACCGGACTCGATGGCAGTGAAGTGGTTTTCGCGTTTCGTCTGAGCAGGCAACTCGACGGCGAGTTCGAGGGTATGTGGATGACCGATGCGGTTTGGGCGGTAAGCAATGGCGTTCCCAAACAGACCCTTTAAAGTCCAGGTTTTGACAAAGCCGTCGCCAGCGCAACGTGACAGTATGTTTTGTAAGCAGGTTGCGGGTTTGACGGTGCAGGCCGTTCAAGGGTAAGCGCGATGCCGGAAAATAAATCAGGCGCTGACACGGCAACTGTTCCAGTCTCGCTGGAAATTCTTACCGGGCCGGCACGGGGTACTGCATCCTGGTTGAGCGGTACCACCCTCGATATATCGTTGAATCCCACGGATATGATTCGCGTCGCCGAGGTGGGCAGCGAACCGCTGGAAAACGGTATAGTCGCGCGTTTGCATCGCTCCGGTGACAGTTATGAAATCGAGGCCCTCGAAGACAACCCGCTGTGGATTAACGGTACCCGCATCGATTCGAAGCAGCTGGAACAGCGTGATTTAATCGAGTTTGGCGAACAGGGGCCACTGACGCGCTACCGTGTTCATCGCCAGGGCGACCGGATCAGGCGATCACTCGGCGACATGCTCGATGATTGTATCGACTATACCCGGGTCAGTCGCAAACCCCGTGTCGCACGTCTGCAAAACGCGTTGCGCGACCTAAGCTATGATTTTGTATTGCAAACGACGCTGTTGTTCCGCGTCAGCGTGATCGTCGCCCTCATCGTGCTGGGCGTCATAACCTACCAGCAGTACCGCTCCGATATTCAGTTACAGCGCCAGGCCGAGAGCAGCGCGGATCGACTGGAAGATTTTGCGCGCACACTGACACGCACCAACCGGGAAGCCCTGCGTCCGGCGGATCTCAGCAATCTGCGCCGGGAACTCAGCCATTCTTTGAGTGATGCCGCCGAAAGACTGGAATTGCTCGAAAAGCGTTCCGCGGCCAGTACCCGGATCATTGCCGACGCGACCCGTTCGGTTGTGTTCCTGCAAGGCGCCTATGCTTTTCGCGACGTCGAATCTGAACGCGTGTTGAGGTATCAGACCGATGAAGAAGGTAATCCATTGTTCACGCTGCGTGGCCAGCCGTTGCTGACCCTCGAGGGGGAGGGTGAGGTCGCCGAACGGCCTTTCACCGGCACCGCTTTCATAGTGAGTAAAAGCGGGGCGCTTTTGACTAACCGCCACGTGGCTTTGCCATGGGAAGACGATACCCGTGTCGAAGCCTTGATCGCAGCAGGCATGGAACCCTTTCTGATCAAGTTCGTCGGTTACCTGCCAGGCATCGAGACTCCGTTTCCAGTCGAGTTGTTGCAGGCCAGCGATGAGGCCGACCTCGCGCTATTGCTTTGTAGCGAATTGCTTAGCGATCTGCCCTGGTTGAAGCTGAGCGACAGGCCAGCCGAACCCGGTGATGAAGTCATTGTAATGGGCTATCCAACAGGCTTACGCGGGATGCTGGCGCAAACCGGCGACAGTTTTCTCGCCGAAATGCAGCAGGATGAAAGCCTCGATTTCTGGGAGGTCGCCGAACGTTTGTCGCAGGCACAATTTATCCGACCGCTGGCGAGCCGCGGTATTGTCGGTCAGCGCTCCGCGGCGACCGTGGTCTATGACGCTGATACCACCCATGGCGGCAGTGGCGGACCGGTACTGGATATCAACGGTCACGCGATTGCGATCAATACCGCGATTATCCCGGAATACGGGGGCTCGAATTTTGGCATTCCAGTTGAATATGCGCGTCAGTTGCTTGCAGCGGCAGGTGTGGAGATCGAGTAGCGAACAGGCCAGGGCCAACAGATGGCGCTGATCTGATAATGATTTGTAAACGTACCCCTAAGCAATAGCATACAAATTTAGCAGGTTGTTACCATGAAAAACTATCTTATAGTGTTGTTAAGCCTTGCGACTCTCGCATGCGCCTCCGGCTACAATCCGAGGTACTACTTTAACCAGGTTCAGGCCGTCAATCTAACAACGGCGACGATTACAGATGTCAGTGTGAACTTCGTTGGTTCGCCCAAAGCCCTGGCTTGTGACGAAGTTGCAAAAAACGCCATGTGCGCAGACCTGTTTGGTAGACTTTTCTACCCGCAGCAAGGCATCGAACTCAGCTGGACCCATACCGACGGTAACCGCAAATCAGAGGTCTTCTCCCCCGCGGTACCTGTGACTTTCAGTTCGGGTTTTCCGCTACGTATCATGATGCTGATAAATGCAGACGGATCGGTCAAAGTTTTTTACGAACAGGAAGATCCGGGCGGTTTATGGGACGTTTGATCAATAGTAAACCGTCGCGCCCCACGCGGATGTAAGACAGCAACAAACGGAGAGTTTCGTTGCATTCGCACTATTAACATGGTGATCATATTCAACCAGGCGGAGTATGATTAAAACCATGTCACAGCAAAACACGAAAACATTGCCAAAGTTCGTCGAACTGGCGCGCTATATTGCCGCCAACGCAGATGAACAGTTGACCCTGCAGAAGCTTGCAGCGCGCGTTCACTTGTCACCATCGCGATTTCAGCGGGTGTTCAAATCGACCTTTGGCGTGTCGCCGAAGAAATTTCAACAGGCCGCGCGCAGTGAACGGTTCAAGGCCTTGCTGCGCAGCGGCACCGATATCACCGCTGCGATTTACGCCGCCGGTTATGGTTCAAGCAGCCGGGTTTATGGTCAGACCATGCATAACATCGGCATGACGCCAAAATGTTACCGCGCTGGCGGCAAGGGAGAAACGCTGAGCTGGGCCTGTCGTGACACGACACTCGGGCCCATCCTGATGGCCGCTACCGATCGTGGGGTTTGCTTTGCGCAATTCGGTGCGGACTGTGAAACCTTGTTACAGCAGCTCCGCGATGAATTCCCCCGGGCAGAGCTAAAACCGTACCTGGAGGCATCATCGCAGCAACTGGATCAATGGATTGACGCGCTGGACGCCTACATCCAGAATAAACAGCCACGCCCCGAGTTGCCGCTGGATTTACAGGGCACCGCCTTTCAGATCAAGGTGTGGGAGTTTTTGTTGAGTCTTGAGGACGGCGACGTGATCAGTTATGCCGAACTGGCGCAGGGTATCGATAAGCCGAAGGCGGTACGTGCTGTCGCATCGGCCTGCGCAGCGAACCGGATCGCGGTGCTGGTGCCCTGTCATCGCATCCTGCGGGGTGATGGTGGACTCGGTGGATATCGCTGGGGGCTGGCGCGTAAACGCGCATTACTCGATGCCGAAAGAGTGCGTAAAACCTCACCATAAACAAGCAATCAAGTAGACGCTGCACATGACCCAGACATCGTTCTCCACCTGCAGGAGTGGATACCGCGACTGCAGTCCGTTCGTGCTGTTGATGGTTCAGTTTGACCCGCAGTCTGGCGAAATTGTCGGACCATTTTGAATGCTGGTAGAAATCCTCAATATTGTAGCCCCGGTTTTTCTCGTCATCGCCGCGGGTTACCTGGCGGTCAGAAGTGGAATTACCAGCGCAGAAGCCATCGACCAGTTGATGAAGTTTGCGATCCAGTTTGCCATTCCCTGTTTGCTGTTTCGCGCGACCTCGACCATCGACCTGGATGTCGCCTTCGGCTGGCGCATGCTGTTGGCTTATTACCTGGTCGCAATCGCTTGTTTTATAACCGCTTTTTTTATAGTCAAAAGCTTTTTCAAAAGGCGACCGGGAGAGGCGGTTGGAGTTGCCTTCGCCGCCCTGTTTTCCAACCTGGTGATGCTCGGACTGCCAATCTCGGAGCGCGCCTGGGGCGTGGATAACCTGGCGCCAAGCTATGCGTTGGTCGCGGTCAACGCCCCGATCTGTTACCTGATCGGGATTACCGCGATGGAGTTTTTGCGCGCCGATGGTCGCGGTGCCGCGGAAACATCGCGCATCGTGCTCAAGGCAATGTTTCGCAACAGCCTGATGATAGGCATCGGGCTCGGCTTTATCGTCAACCTGGGCGGCATCGCTTTGCCTGGCGCATTGCTGGCGGCAATCGAGTTACTCGCGCGCGCAGCTTTACCCGTAGCGCTGTTTGCGCTTGGCGGGGTATTGACGCGCTACACCCTCTCCAAATCCCTGGGTGAGGCGGGACTCATAGTAGTGTTATCTCTAATCGTTCAGCCGGCGTTGACATTGCTGCTGGGCTGGCAATTGCAGCTACCACCGGCAACGACGAAATCCATTGTGCTGATGTCTGCAGTGGCGCCGGGACTGAACGCTTACCTGTTCGCCAGCATGTATAACCGCGGTACAGAAGCGGCAGCGAGTGCGGTTTTACTGTCAACCGTTCTGGCGGGTTTTACGGTAAGCGCATGGTTGATTTTTCTTTAACCCGGGCTGCAGTATGATCCACCTGTCTAAACTTCCCTGCCGACGATGATAGTCACTGGAAACAGCGCCGTAATGCGCAAAGCGATGCTGGATGCGCTATCGTTACCAGCGTTCATCCTGCTGTTTACCATGATGGGATTCGGCTCGCTGGCGCGAGGTGCCGGTTTCGGTGCCGATATGGCGGCTATCGCCACGTTGTTTATCTGGGGCCTGCCGGGTCAGCTCGCGATGGTTGAATTGACTTCCACGGGGCAGGGGATAGTCGCGATTGTATTTGCCTGTTCGCTCGCCAACGCGCGTTTTTTACCGATGGTGGTATCGTTTGTGCCGGCGATGTCGCGGGGTAGATCGAACCTGTTGGGCAGGAGTCTCGATGCTCAACTATTGTCGATCAACTCCTGGGCGATGTGCCTGCGTGAATTCCCCAATATCGATACCCGGTTCCGACACCGTTATTACGTCACTTTTGCGAGTTGTATCCTGATGGCCGCGGTGATTGGCACTTTGTTTGGCTATCATGGAGCGGTTTTACTGCCCGCTGCAGTAGTGCTCGGGCTGATTTTCGTCAGTCCGTTGTTCTTTGCACTGGTGCTGTCAGCGGTACCGGGTTGTGCGCAACGATTATCGATGGTGCTCGGCTGTGCGACCATTCCAGTCGCCAACTTCCTGTTCCCATCGGTTGATTTGCTGATAACCGGCCTGGTCGGCGGCAGCCTCGGCTTTGCCGCGGGCAAATTGTGGAAGACGGTCGATGCAGGCTGAAACCTTATGGTTGATCGTGTTGGGTTGTGGTGCGGCAACTTTCGTCTGGCGCTTTCTCGGCGTGGTCGTGGTTAAGCGCATCGATGCCAATGGTGCCATATTCCAGTGGATAACCTGTGTTTCCTATGCGATGGTGGCGGGGCTGATTTTCCGCATGGTGATTATGCCGGAAAGCGAACTGGCCGGTGTTTCACTGGTGATTCGTATTACCGCGGTGGCGATCGCGTTTGCGGCTTACTTTCTGTTCAGGCGCCGCCTGGTGGCCGGCGTGCTGGCGGGTGGGGTCAGCCTGTCGACGATGGTGCTGTGGTTTGGTTGAAGCGAATCGACACGGGCGACGGTTACCCGCCGACGGGCAGATGGTCAACCGGTCATTTGCCCTGGAGGATGTTTCTTTTTGATGAAGGCGCCATAAATACTGCCGCAGAGTGTCAGTACGCCCGCAATCAACAGTCCAAGCGCAATTGGCCGATCGAAATAACCACTCCATTCGAAGTGCAGCATTTGCATCGCCTGGGCAAAGGTTTGCTCACCGATCTTGCCGAGGATCAGGCCGAGCACGATACCGGCCACCGAGTATCCCGAACGGCGCAGGAAAAATCCGACCACGCCGGCGAGAAACATGACGATGACATCGATGGTCAGGCCGCGCACCGCGTAGGCGCCGACCGTGGCGAGTAACAAGATCATCGGCGCGAGGAACTGGAATGGGATCCGCAGCAGGTTGATGATGGTCTTGGTTTCGAGGAAACCGACAAACAGGATCGACACATTGGCGAAGAACATCGCCGCGAACACGACCCAGACCAGGTCCGCACTGTTCATAAATACCAGTGGACCGGGTTCCATATCGTGCATTTGAAACACGCCGACCATCATCGCGGTCAACGCGCCGCCGGGTAAGCCGAGCGCCAGCAGCGGGATCATCGCCGCACCCGTGGCCGCATTGTTGGCGGTTTCCGAAGAAATTACCCCTTCGAGTTTACCCTTACCGAATTCTTCAGGTGTCTTCGACCAGCGTACGGCTTCGTTGTAGCCCATGAATGCCGCCAGGGTCGCACCGATGCCGGGCAGGATACCGCAAAAGAAACCGATCACGATCGAGCGGAAGACGGCCCACTTATGTGCAATGAGTTCGCTTAAACTCGGGAAATCGACGCTCATTTTGGGTGCTGTGTAGGAACCCCTGGCTTTCTTTTCCGCCTGCACGAAAATCTCCGAGACTGCGAAGAAGCCGAGGATCGTCGGGATAAAGTGAATCCCGGCAAGCAGGTAAGGCATTTCGAAATCGTAGCGTTCGATGCCACCTACCGGGTCGAGGCCGACCACGGCGACCATCAATCCAATCAAAATCGACAACCAGCCTTTCCAGAAAGTTTTGGCGCCGACCGACGAGGCAACCGCCAGGCCAAAAAATACCAGTGCAAAAATCTCGGGCGGACCGAACGCGGAAATCGCCCAGTCGGCGATCGGTGCGGTCGCCAGCATCATGATAATGCAGGATATGGTGCCACCGAGCGCCGAACACATGACAGCCGCACCAACGGCTTTACCAGCCTGACCCTTTTGCGTCATCGGGTAGCCGTCGAATGCGGTCGGCGCATTTTCCGGGGCACCGGGAATGTTAAACAGGATCGCGGTAATGGCGCCACCGTAAACCCCGGTACAGTAAATCACCGAAAACAGCATGATGCCGTGCTCGGGCGACAGATGCGCGGTAAATGGCAGCAGGATCGCCGCCAGGGTTAACATGCTCACGCCTGGAATCGCGCCAAATAACATACCGCCGACGACACCACCGAAAAATATCAGGATGCCGACCGGATCGCTGAACAGGGTAATGGTGCCAGTCAGAAAATTATCGAATGCGTCCATTGGCTAACTATTGCAACACCGTGACTACCCAACTACCGATATCGTAGAACGGATGTATATTGCCCACCGGTAAACCAACGAACAGAATTTTTACGAACAGCAGCATCAGCAGCCCGAAAATCAGCGCCATTATCGCCATCATTGGTTTGGGTCGTTGTTCGCCAAACAGGAACATGACGCCGATAATAAAAAACGGCGCCAGCGAGTAAAAACCCATGTTTTCGAGCATTGCCGCGAATAGCAGGGGCAGGGTCAGGATTGCGCCGACCATGTTGCGGCGCATGTAATAGATGAATATCCCGATCAGAATTGCGGCACAGATAATACGGATTATATGAACCGTTGTGCCTTCGGCAGACACCAGTGCGGCGATCCAGTCCGGGATGTGCATGTACGCAAACGGAATTAACAGCAGGCCGAAGGTCGATGCATACCATTTGATATCTTCGTGGTGCGCATCATGTGCGGCTTCTTCGGCGTCGTCGTGGGTCGCGGCGTCTATAATTTCCGACGAGACTTCATCGCCGCGCTTCCAGTGGTGAAATAACTGGCCGAGCGCCGCAATCGTCATCAACAGGATAATGGCACGTGGCCAGGCGGTCGCGCCGAACTTGTAGATTTCGATATCTTTTTCGAATTCGAAAGAATAGATATACAGGAACAGACACAGCCCCAGCCACAGGCCGGCTTCTACCAGGTGTCCGGTTCTCAGTTTGCCCATGATTCAGTCAATCGGGACGGGTAGAAAAGCACAGCGCCCGAGGGAATTCCCGGGCGCTGAGAGTCGTAGGTCATCATTTCAGGAACTACTTAACTTCCAGTCCCATTTGCTTGTAAACGTCACGGTACTGACCGACGGTAGTGGTTATCAGGTCTTGCGAACCCGCGGTATCGCGATAACTTTCGATCAGGGTCATGTACTTGCTGTCATTGAACTTTTGATAGCTGGGTTGGCAGTAAGCCTTCTGAAAAGCCCATTGCAGCCATTCAACACGTTCGGCAGGCGTAGCCTTGTGTACGTAGAAACCACGGAAGCGGAACAGTGGATCAAAGTCCAGTCCGGCGTCGGTCAGGCTCGGTACGTCGGCAAATGCGCCGGGGCGCTCCTTGAGGATAGTCAGAATCGGTTTGAACTTGCCTGCATCGAGGAATTTGCGCACGTCACCGGGCTGCTCGAACAGCGCGTCCACCTGACCGCCGGCCAGCGCGCCGTAACGGGGGGCGCCCTTGTCGAACGAGATCTGCTGGATTTGCATGCCGGTGGCGTCGGTGATGTACTTCATTGTTATCCGTTCCATCGAGCCTTCTTTGGAGACGTTGGCGATAGTCGCCTTGCCGTTTTGCGCCTTGACCCAGGCGACGAAAGACTTCCAGTCGCTGAAACGCTCTTCGTTGGTGCGAATGTAGATTTGCGAAAAGGTAATCTGCGAGGTCACCAGTGGAATCAGGTCGGTGGCCGGATTCGGCTTGGTCGAATCGAGAGCATGTGCACTGGAGGCATCGTCGATATGTTCCATAACAGTGTAACCGTCGGCTGGTGCAGCCATGTAGGAAGTCATCCCCACCGTGCCCGAACCGCCGGGCTTGTGATCACGGTTGATCGCTACGGTGGTCAGATCGGTCACCGCCTGGGCCATGGCCTGGGCGACCTGGCCCGAACCACCGGCCGGGCCGTAAGGTACCACCATGGTCAGCGCGCGCGCCGGGAATCCGCCGGGATAGTCTTTCGTAGCTGGTAATGCGTCGGTTGCGCAGGCCGCATAGGCGGTATTGGCGGAAATCGCCGTAGTGGCCAAGGCGATGCTGCATGCAGTCAGATATTTACTGAGTTTCATTGTGCTCCTCCGAGTTGTTTTATTATGAGTAAAATTAATTATTAGAATTGTTCGGCGGATGGTATACAAGCTTGCCAAAACTGTCTAGCACCAGCGCGGTTAGTACGGGTCCTTTATAAAGTGTCCCTGAAAGTGGGTGGCTACCTCGGTAGTAAGCCCGCAAAAGACGCTCCCAAACGGCAAACAACGCCGTTTGGTCCATCCATGGAATCGCTTGGAACCCGAGGCGTCGGACCGCGGCATCCATGCCTCGTTACACTTTTGCGGGCTTACTCCCAAGGTAGCCTTAGCACGCCAGAGAACCAGCGATCAGCTGTTTATTCCGGATATGTAGTGCGCTTACGCGGGGATGACTTCAATTTTTATTGGTAGGCCCGCCACAGCATCGAGGCCCCCGAAATCACCAGGATCCCGATAATCAGGTTGTGAAACCTTGCCTCGCCGATATGACCACGCAGGCGTTGTCCGGCTAGCAGTCCGAGCGTTACCGGCAGCGTGGCGAAAGTCGAGTAGATCAGCAGGCGCTGATCGAGGATGTCATATATATAGAGAGTGATCGTCCAGGGTATTACCGCGCTGACATAGAGAAAGCTGATCGTGCTGACGAACTGGTTTTTAGCGAGACCACGAATGGAAATCAGGTAGGTAATCAGCATAGGGCCGAAAAATGACGATACCCCGCCGATGACGCCGGAGGCGCCGCCAAACAGGACGCCTGCCGGTTTCACCAGTCGAGCGGGCAAATGCAGGCGAAACCGCGAACCCTGCAACAGTGCGAACGCAATGACCGCGACCCCGACCAGCACCAGCAGTGTCTTTTCGTCGATGACAGACAGGATTTTCACACCGACCCAGGTGCCGATAAGGATGGCGATGAAAGTCGGCCAGAAGCGTGCTACCACCGCGGTGCTGCGCTCGGCCTGGGCGAATTGCCACAGGTTGGCGACCACCACCGGCACCGCCATGATGGCGATTGCCATTTGCGGTGGCAGCACCTGCGCCATCATCGGCACCGTCAGCAGCGGTGTGCCGACGCCGAGAGCACCCTTGATAAAACCCCCGCAACACAGAGCGAAAAAGCACCAGGTTACGATCCAGGGTCCGTATTCAGCCAGCAAGACGGGATTCCTCGAACAAAGCGCAGCATCTTATCAGTTCGCGTTATTTTGGGAAGTAGTGCTGACAGCCTCTCCTCTTTATTGATGTCATCCTCGTGGCCCTATTACTGTCATGCCGCGGCTTGACCGCGGCATCCAGTCAATTCAGTAACATAAGAAGCATTCACATCATTCTTCTATTAAAGTTCAATACGTTATTGATCTCGATTCCATCGACTATCCCTGGATCCCGCGGTCAAGCCGCGGGATGACATCTCTAGCAAAGAGATCAGATTGTAAAAAAAATTCCGGACAGTAGTGGGCGAAAGCGGGGATGACAGGAGGGAGCGGGGATTTCTTGATTTACAGCGGTTGTAGGACAGATCGGGAAAGACATTTACCCGATTTGAATTCTGCAGAGCTGCGAGTAAACTTGCGCCTTCGAAAAAGGCATAGAGTAAATGTTATGGCCAAGCCGGCAGTATCCGCGGTGATCAACGCGACTGAAAATGAATTAACCAGCGTCGAGCAGTTGATCGTTCGCGCGCGTAATGCACAGCAGCAGTTTGCCGACGCGGACCAGGCGCGGGTGGATGAAGCGGTTACCGCAGTCGCCTGGTCGCTTTACAAACCGGAAAATGCCAGGAGCCTGGCCGAGCAGTCGGTCGCCGACACCGGTATCGGTAACGTCGCCGACAAGATTATCAAGAATCAGCGCAAGACCTTCGGTACCTTGCGCGACCTGATGCGTGTGCGCACGGTCGGTATTATCGAAAACGATACCGGCAACGGCATGATCAAGTATGGCAAGCCGGTGGGCGTCGTTGCCGCGATTACCCCGTCGACCAATCCCGCCGCGACCCCGGTCAACAAGACCATGATGGCGCTCAAGGGCGCCAACGCAATTGTGATCGCGCCATCACCGGCAGGCTGGAGCAGCACCAATGCAACGGTTGAACTGATGCGCGATGCACTGCGCAAGGTCGGGGCGCCGGAAGACCTGGTGCAGATTCTGCCGCAGCCGGTGTCGCGTAACATGACCCGTCTGTTGATGGAACAGGCGGATTTGATCGTCGCCACCGGCTCGCAGAACAATGTGCGCGCCGCTTACAGCAGCGGCACCCCGGCAATCGGGGTCGGCGCCGGCAATGTACCGGTCATCATCGACACTAACGCCGATTTGACCGATGCCGCGGAAAAGATCTGTGCTTCAAAAACTTTCGATAATTCAACTTCCTGCTCGTCGGAAAATTCGCTCGTCATACTCGATGACCGATACGAAGAAGCCATCGCCGCGCTCAAGGCTGCTGGTGCTTACCGTTGCAGCGCCGGGGAAAAGGCCCTGATTGCAGATAAACTCTGGGTTGACGGTAATCTCAATCGGGACCTGATCGCCAGGGATGCCGACGTCTTCGCGGCCGGAGTAGGGCTCGAAGCGGGAGCCGCGCAGGCGCGTTTTTTCATGGTCGAGGAAGATTTCGATCCCGCGTCACCATTTACCGACGAAAAGTTATCGCTGGTACTTACGGTCTACCGTGCGCGCGATTTCGATCACGCGGTCGAGCTCGTCACCGATATCCTCGATGTGCAGGGGCGTGGGCATTCCTGCGGCATTCATACCCGCAACGCGGATCACCCGATTCGCCTCGCCGAGGAAATCGATGTCGTAAGGGTGCTGGTCAACCAGGCGCATACCTTCGGCAACGGCGGCAGTTTCAATAATGGCCTCAATTTTACCCTGAGCATGGGTTGCGGCACCTGGGGCGGAAACAGCATCAGTGAAAATCTGAACTACCGGCATTTTATCAACACCACCCACCTGGTTACGGCGGTTGCCGAAGACAAACCCTCCGAAGAAGATTTGTTCGGCGCCTATTTCGCCCGCTACGGTAAAGACTGAACATGGAGACGGTCCGCGCCTGCATCGAGCAGCATGCCGTTGCTTCTCCTGAGCGCCTGTTTTTGATCGCGCCTGACAGCGGGCAATCGCTCAGTTTTGTGCAATTGAAATCCGCGGTTGACGAGCTTGGCGAGCAACTCGATTTGCTCGGCCTGGCGCGCGGTGCAAAAGTCGCTTTCCTGTTGAATAACGGCTACTGGACATTGCGCCTGTTCCTCGGGGTGATGGCGAGCAATCGCATCATTGTGCCGCTAAACGCGGTCGCGGGCACGGTACAGCTGGTACATGTGCTCGACCACTCGGATGCGGAAGTCGTCTTCGTCGCACCCGAGTATCGTGACAAACTGGCTGAAATCATGGCTCAGGTCGAACGCCCGATCCGGGTCATCGAGACCAGTGAAGCAACCGGCCCTGACTGGCCAGACGAGCAAAATCCAGTCAGCAGTCCTGCCGCAGCAACGCCAGACGATACCGCGTTGCTGCTTTATACCTCGGGCTCAACGGGATTGCCGAAGGGCGCCATTATCAGTCATCGTGCGGTGACCTGCGGTGGGCGTAACGTTACCGAAGGGCATCAACTGACCCCGGATGACCGTGCCTTGTGCGTGTTGCCGGTGTATCACATCAACGGCGCGATGGTGACGGTATCTGCGCCGCTTTACAGCGGTGGCAGCGTGGTCATGCCGAAACGCTTCAGCGCGACCGATTACTGGCGGCTGGTGGCCGAACATCGCTGTAGCTGGAGCAGTATCGTACCGACGATTATCAAGTACCTGCTCGACCGCGCCGCGCATGAACCTTTTGCTTTTGGTAACGACGAACGTCTCGCGAAATTCCGCTTTGCGCGCTCGGCTTCGGCGCCGTTGGCCGCGGTTACGCTCGAGCAGTGGGAACAGACTTTCAAGGTGCCGATGATCGAAACCCTCGGTCTCACCGAAACCGCGGGTACGGTGGCGAGTAATCCGTTACCGCCGGCAGCCCGTAAACCCGGATCGGTGGGATTGCCCTATGGGAATGAAATTATCATCGTCGACGAACAGGGCAATGAATGCCCGCCACAGGGAGTCGGTGAACTGATTATCCGTGGCAGCAATCTGCTCGATCTGTATTACAAGAATCCGGACGCGACCGAGGCATCGATCAGGCAGGGCTGGTTTTATACCGGCGATCTCGGCAGGAAAGACGAGGAAGGTTATATCTTTATTACCGGACGCTCCAAGGAACTGATTATTCGCGGCGGCGAAAATATCGCGCCGCGTGAAATCGATGATGTCCTGTACAAACATGAAGCCATCCTCGAAGCAGCCGCGGTCGGTGTCGACGATGAAAACTATGGCCAGGAAGTGGTTGCCTGCGTGGTGCTGCGCGACGGCTATGCATGCGGCGAGGAAGAACTCAGGGCATTTTGCGAAGCCGGGGTCGGCCGCTACAAGTCGCCCAAGATTATCTACTTCTTCGATGATCTGCCCAAAGGGCCATCGGGAAAGATACTGCGCCTCCAGCTACCCGCACTGATCGCAAAGTCAGCCGACAATTAACTCATGGTCATGGGGACCGGCGCGGCTGCATGGTGCGCTTTCGTCAACCCTACCACTGACTACTGTCATTCCCTCAATTACTAATGTCATCCCCGCGCAAGCGGGGATCTCATAACGATGACACAATTGCAAGATCCCCGCTTGCGCGGGGATGACTATTTATTCTGGACAGGTCAGCGGAATTTTCCGCTGGCGTAGAAATTATCCAGCTGGGTCAGGTAAGGTTTGAGATCGAAGCCCTTCTGTTTTAACCATTCATCGTTGTAATAACTGTCGAGGTAGCGCTCGCCACCGTCGCAGAGCATCGACACCACGCTGCCTGATTCCCCGGCTGCACTGAGTTCGGCAATAATTTCAAAGGCGGCATAGACATTGGTGCCGGTGGAGCCACCGCAGCGGCGGTCCAGTACCTGTTGCAGAAAATGGATCGTCGCGTAAGAGGCTGCATCCGGCACCCTGATCATGCGATCGATGACGGAGGGAATGAACGAGGGTTCGACACGTGGCCGGCCGATGCCTTCCACATTTGAACCCTGTTGCGACGTCAGCGATCGATCGCCGCTCAAATAAGAATCGTAAAAAACCGAATGCTCTGGATCGGCAACGCAGAGTTGCGTGGCATGGCACTGGTAGCGGATGAAACGCCCGATGGTTGCGGAGGTGCCGCCGGTACCGGCGCCGACGACAATCCAGGATGGCGTCGGGAAAGCCTCGCGGCTCATCTGCGCGAAAATCGACTCGGCGATGTTATTGTTGCCGCGCCAGTCAGTCGCCCGCTCGGCATAGGTGAACTGATCCATGTAATGTCCGTTTAGCTCATTGGCAAGCCGGGCGGCCGCGGCATAAATGTCACCTGGCTCGACAAAGTGACACTCCCCGTCATAGAAAGTAATCTTGTCGACTTTTTCCTGCGAGGTGCTTTTCGGCACCACGGCGATAAAGCGCAGGCCCAGCAGTTTGGCGAAGTAGGCTTCTGAAACCGCGGTACTGCCAGATGATGATTCGATAATCGTGGTGTCCTGTGCAATCAATCCGTTGCACAGGCCGTAAAGAAAAAGCGAACGCGCCAGGCGATGTTTGAGGCTACCGGTCGGGTGCGTGGATTCGTCCTTGAGATAAAGGTCGATATTGTCGATCGCGGGCAGTTCGACCTTGAGCAGGTGGGTATCGGCGGAGCGTCTATAGTCGGCTTCGATGATGGAAATCGCATGGTTGGTCCAGTCACTCATTAGCTTGCCTCGATTCGGAACCGGCATTATACCGGTTGCTCAATCCAGTTGGCGACCGTTGTAAACGGCTATTGAGGGAGCTGATTGAGCTCGTACTTGTCGCGTAAGCTTGCCTTCAGAAACAGGGCGATATATGAGAATCCCCGGGGCTTTTCCCTGAAACAGACGATTGTGTTGACTGCTCCCGGATCTGCATGCAGGTAAGTTTTATCGCCGACAACCGTGGCTTCATACCCGCTATCCTGCAGGTAGTTGTCTACCTGGCCAACGCTGCTGTCCGGTGGAGTGTAGGCTTCCGTCGAGGCCGATTCGCTCGTCTTCACGATGACAAAATAATTAAAACCGTTCTCGAGTGCGGTTTCCGCACTCTTGAGCAGCGTCAGGTCAACGACCTTGTCCGACCCGGCAACGGCGCTGCCGCGATAGGAAACCAGGAAAGAGTCCTGATCGAGCCGGGTAGCCGATATCCGCTCGGCGTAGTTTTCGGGCTGCAAGGGTTTGGCGCAGGCGTTTAGCAATAGTAACAGCAGCACTGGCAGAATGATTTTCATGACAGGGGATTCGCCCGGCTGGTGTCCTTGATATGCATGCCCGCGATTCTGACACTGTCGAACCTGTCTGCATACCGGAATAGTTGGGTTTGCAAAGTTGTTGATGTTTTTATTGTGAAGTATGTCGCCGCAATTCTGCTTGATTCGCTTTATCATTTTAACCAGTACCCTTAACTCAGTACGAACACCTTGACCCGATGCCCCCCGTCGGGTTTTTTATGCCCTCACTCACTATCATCCCGACGAATCGGAATGACAGTTCCCCGTTGCAGTATTGAATCCGCATTGTTTTCTTGAATAAAACCGGTGCTACTGGGATATAATTGCATATTCTCAGTTTGACGAATCTTCGACGGCGCATTTCATACTGGCCGTTGAGTGGCAGGAATATAATGGATAAAAAAATCAGCGACCGCTCAACCAGCGACCGCACAACGGTAGACAAGGCGCTACGCATAAACCTTGACGAAAAAAAATACGGCACGATCGTCGAGATTGGTGCCGGCCAGGAAGTGGCGCGGCAGTTTTTCAAGGCGGGAGCGGCCGCGGGCACCATCGCCAAAACCATGTCCGCCTACGACATGAAATTCTCCGATGCGATCTATGGTGTGCAGGAAGACCGTCGTTACGTGAGCCGGTCGCGGGTGCAGGCGATGCTGGAAAAGGAATTTCAACTGGTTGTTGACCGGGTGGGTAAGTCCCGCTCCAAGGCGTCACGCTTTTTTGCCTACGGCGCGACCGTCGCTGCAAAAAGTTTCAAGGGTGACAATGAATGCCATGCCTGGTGTGGCATCAGGGCACAGATGTATCCAGCTGCCGAGCCTTCCGACATCATCGTCCATGTACGCATGCGCGACGAGAATGCGGAACGCCAGCAACAGGCAATGGGTATATTCGGCGTCAACTTGATCTACGCGGCTTACTATTACTTCGAAAATGCAAAAACCATCATCGAATCACTGACCGACAACCTCGAACAGGATCGTATCGAAATCGATTCGATCGAATTTTACGGTCCCTATTTCGAAGAGGTCGACAACCGTGCCATCAACCTGCACCTGATCCGCAGCTGGAAGACCCGCGCCATCATGTTCAAGCCGGACGGGTCGGTGGTGATACCGGCCGAGATGCTGTACAAAAAAAATGTGCTCACCATCCGGGGTACTTTCAGGCCGGTGACCCGCCTGAATGTCGACATGATGGAACAGGGATTGAAATTCTTCTGCAAACTGGATGGCGTGACGACTAAAAACAGCGT
>Ga0265306_10000392_pt1 | contig 20655 bp, 17 predicted proteins | sample Helome_3_FD_192493 | JGI IMG/M metagenome (GOLD analysis project Ga0265306, IMG submission 192493) | Marine sediment microbial communities from subtidal zone of North Sea - Hel_20160420 (Illumina Assembly) | ecosystem: Environmental > Aquatic > Marine > Subtidal zone > Sediment ... | reverse complement strand
GGATGAATGTCGAATTGTGGAAATTGTTTCACTCATTCATTTTTCATTCGTCAATATAAAATATTTAATCCGGAAGGGTGATCAAATGACTGACGATAAAAAAGTTACCGCTGCCATTGCCGCCGTAATGAGTTATATCCAGGATGAAGAAGCCATAAGCATGCAGGCTGCCATGTCGGGCATGCCTCAGGCACCGGCTGCTTCGGCAGCTATTGCGGCGAACATCATTAAACCATGGGGAATGAGCGGCAGGCAGGCGCAGATGCAGATGCGCAACCTGATGCAGATGCGAACTTTTCAACGCAATAGGAGTTACTAGAAGCCGTCTTAAAAATAGGATTTTGGTTCAAGCACCAAACACCCATATTTTACAGGAGAACATTACAATGAGTGACCAAATTGAAGTCAAAGCGACCACAATGAATTATGACAAGGACCGGCCGGCGGCGGAAAACCCCGTTAAAATTGAGGACCTCAGCCTGCGCGACGGCCACCAATCTCTGTTTGCCACCCGCGGCCGAACCGAGGACATGATTCCGGTGGCTGAAATGATGGACGAAGTCGGATTCTGGGCCATGGAAGTCTGGGGTGGGGCGACCTTTGATACCATGCACCGCTTTTTAAACGAAGACCCCTGGGAACGAATTCGGACATTAAAGCGCTACATTAAAAAGACCCCTTTTTCAATGCTGCTCAGGGCGCAAAATCTGGTGGGATACCGGAACTACGCCGATGATGTTGCCAAGGCCTTTGTCGACCGGACGGCTGCCAACGGGATGGATATTTTCAGGACCTTTGATGCCCTCAATGATTACCGTAATTTTGAAACGGTGGTTCCGGTCATCAAAGCGTGCGGCAAGCACTTCCAGGGCTGCATCTGCTATACCATGACCGAACCGCGGATGGGCGGCGAGGTTTACAACATTGACTACTATGTCAACAAGGCCAAGGACCTCGAGGCCATGGGCGCCGACAGCATCTGCATCAAGGATATGGCCGGGCTGATAGCGCCCTATGACGCCTATGCCATTGTCAAGGCCCTGAAGGAGACGGTCAAGCCGCCGATCCACCTGCACAGTCACTTCACATCGGGGATGTCGTCGATGAGCCACCTCAAGGCCATCGAGGCCGGGGTGGACATTATTGACACCTGCATGTCTCCTTATGCCTTTCGGACCTCCCATGCGGCCATCGAGCCATTAGTGATGGCATTGCTGGGTACCAACCGGGACACCGGATTTGACATCAAGCAGCTGGCCGCCATCAATGAAATTTTTGAAAAAGAAATTATGCCGAAGTACAAACATCTGCTGGATGACACCAAGATGTCGATCATCGATATTAACGTGCTGCTGCATCAGACCCCGGGCGGCATGCTGTCCAACCTGGTCAACCAGTTAAGGGATATGGATGCCCTGGATAAATTAGACCAGGTTTTTGCCGAACTGCCGCGGGTCAGAAAAGATCTGGGACAGATTCCACTGGTAACTCCCACCAGCCAGATTGTGGGCATCCAGACGGTCAACAACGTTCTTTTCGATGATGAAAATGAGCGCTACAAGATGATTACCGGCCAGGTTAAAGACCTTTGCTACGGTCTTTACGGCAAAACCGCTGTTCCCATTAACCCGGAAGTCCAGAAGAAAGCCCTCAAGGGCTATGATCGCGGTGAGGAACCGATTACCTGCCGGCCGGCCGAGGTTCTGGAGCCTGAACTGGAAAAAGCCAAAGCGGACACGGAAGGTTTGGCCGTTGATCTGGATGATGTGCTGATTTATGCGCTTTATCCGGTTACCGGCAAGAAGTTTTTGAACTGGAAATACGGCAAAGAACAGCCGCCGGCAGAGGTTAGACCCCGGACACTGGAAGAAGCCAAGGCCGAACTGGAGCTGCTTAAAAAGGCCAAAGCCGGGCAACTTTTTGAAAAGCCGGATAAAGCCGCTCCGCCCAAAGGTGAGAACCTGCGCACCTTTAATGTGTTTGTGGATGATGATTATTTTGAAGTCGGGGTCGATTCGGTTGACGGTGCCCCGATGATCAATTACGTCCAACCGATGCCGGGGATGGCGCCGGCCTATGCAGCTCCGGCAGCAGCACCCGTTGCTCCTGCCCCTGCAGCTCCGGCTGCAGAAAAAAAAGCGCCTGAAGCTGCCCCCGCACCGGCGGCCGCGGTTGAAGGCACGCCTTTAAACGCCCCGATGCCCGGCATGATTATCAGTTATGAGAAGAATGTCGGTGATTCCATCAACGAAGGGGAAACGGTGGTCATTCTGGAAGCCATGAAAATGGAAAATGCGCTGCCGGCTCCGGCCAGCGGCACGATCAAAGCCATCAACTTCAGCAGCGGGGATTCGGTTGCCAAAGGTGCTGTGCTCTGTGTTATCGGCTAAAGGCTCAGGGCGCAAGGCTCAAGGTATAATGCGCCCGGTTTTCCAGTTCCGGCCTTCCATGGTCGCTGGACCCCGGGCGTTGTTTTCTGGAGTCTGTCTGCTGGCCACTGGTTACTAATGGTAGAAGGTGGTCAAATAGAGAATTAGTCAAATAGAAAAATAGTTGACCATTCCGATAGTCAGATAGATTGAAATCCTCTATCCTAATTAACCAATCAATTTACCCAGTTAAATTCTTCGGAGAAGAGGAGCAAAGCGAATTTAACAGGGGCTAATCAACCAATCAACCAAAGGTCCTCCCATGAAGATTCACGAATATCAGGCCAAAGAATTATTTAGAAAATATGATGTGCCCGTCCCCCAGGGAGGTGTGGCCTTTTCAGCCGACGAGGCCATCGAGGTCGCCCAAACACTGGGGGGTTACCCCGTGGTCATAAAAGCCCAGATCCATGCCGGAGGTCGCGGCAAAGGCGGGGGGGTAAAACTGGCCCAATCCGAGCAGGACGTTAAAAGCGTCGCCGGACAGATTATCGGCATGAATCTGGTGACCCATCAAACCGGCGACCAGGGCCGGCCGGTCAAGAAAGTCCTGGTGGAGCAAGGTCTGAACATTGCCAAAGAGCTCTACCTGAGCATTATTCCGGATCGAGAAACTGCCAAGATTGTGGTGATGGTCAGTGAAGCCGGGGGGATGGACATCGAGGAAGTAGCGGCGAATACACCGGAAAAAATTATCAAAGTCCCCATTAACCCGTTGCAGGGCATTCAGGCCTATCACTGCCGGGAGGTCGCCTTTGGCCTTAATTTGGCGCCGGCAGTCATGAAACCGTTTGTCGCCATGGTCAAAAATCTTTATCGTATGTTTGTTGAATATGACTGCTCTTTGCTGGAGATCAACCCCCTGGTGATTACCGCCGAAGAAACCGTTATGGCACTGGATGCCAAAATCAATTTTGATGACAATGCCCTTTTTCGCCACAAGGATATCCTGGAATACCGGGATCTGGATGAGGAAGACCCGCTGGAAGTGGAAGCATCCAAATTTAATCTTAACTACATCAATCTGGACGGCAATGTGGGCAATATGGTCAACGGCGCCGGTCTGGCCATGGCCACCATGGACCTGATCAAGCTGGCCGGTGCGGAACCGGCCAATTTCCTGGATGTTGGCGGCGGGGCCAGCGCCGAAATGGTCGAAAACGGTTTTAGGATCATATTAAGCGATCCGAACGTAAAAGGAATCCTGATAAATATCTTCGGCGGCATCCTGCGATGCGACGTGCTGGCCGAAGGCGTCGTCCAGGCCGCCAAAAAAACCGGCATCACTGTTCCGGTTGTGGTTCGCATGGAGGGCACCAACATCGAAGAGGGGCGCAGAATCCTGGCCGAATCGGGACTTAAACTGACCACGGCCTCCGATCTGAAGGACGCCGCCGCTAAAGTAGCTGAAATCGTTGCTTGATATAAACTCTGTGTACTCGAGCGAAGCGGGTGGTTAAAGAAAATCTCCAACGCTGCCAATCATCAAAGTCATTAGAGGAACAGACAATGAGTATATTTGTCGACAAGAACACGAAAGTAGTGGTTCAGGGCATTACCGGTAAAGAGGGGCAGTTTCACACCCGTCACTGTGTCGATTACGGCACGAGCATCGTCGCCGGGGTTACCCCGGGTAAAGCCGGCCAGAAAATGGACGATGTGCCCGTCTTTAATACGGTCAGGACAGCGGCGGCTGAGACCGGCGCCAACTGCAGCCTGATTTTTGTACCCCCGCCGTTTGCAGCCGATGCCATCATGGAGGCTGCGGACGCCGGTATCGACGTCATTGTGGCCATCACCGAAGGGATCCCGACCCTGGACATGATGAGGGTCATGAATTATCTGCAAGACAAACCCTCGCGCTTGATTGGCCCCAACTGTCCCGGGATCATTACCCCCGGTGAGGCCAAAATCGGCATTATGCCGGGTCCGATTCATAAGCCCGGAGGCCCGATCGGAGTGGTATCGCGTTCCGGAACCCTGACCTATGAGGTGGTCAATCAGTTATCATTGGTGGGAATCGGGCAGACGACCTGTATCGGGATCGGCGGCGATCCGATAATCGGGTCCAACTTTATTGATTGCCTGAGGGCTTTCGAGGAAGACCCGTCCACCAAAGGAGTCGTCATGGTCGGTGAAATCGGCGGCACCGCTGAAGAGGATGCCTCAAAATTTGTGTCTGAAAAAATGAGCAAACCGGTTGTCGGGTTTATTTCCGGTCTTACCGCCCCGCCGGGTCGTCGTATGGGCCATGCCGGTGCCATCATCAGCGGCGGCAGCGGCACCGCCGAGGCGAAAATTAAGGCCATGAAGGCTGCCGGAATCCATGTCAGCGAAAACCTGGGAGCGCTCGGCGAACTATGTGCCAACGTATTCAAATAAGTATCCAGATTTATTATAACTTAATGAAAATATCGGAGGCTTATTAAGACCTGAGCTGTAGTCGCTACCATGGAATACTGGAATAGTGGAATGATGGAATAATGGGTTTTAGAAGGAAAATATCCATTCTTATTTTATCATTCCGCCTTCGGCGGACCATTAACCCAGCCGTTCAGTATCTCTCAACCCAATATTCCAGCATTCCAACATTCCTATTGGGGCAAAGCCCCAATTGCAAATTGGAAATTTGCCGTTATGCACGAAATGGGCATTGCCCTTCAAATCATTGAAATTGCCACCGCTTCCATCCCGCCGGATGCCGGCTCGGTGCGGGTAGAAAAGATCAATTTAAAAATCGGTAAACTGGCTGCCGTGGTGCCGGATAGCCTGCGGTTCTGTTTTGATGTGGCCGTCAAGGACAGCCCCCTCGACGGGACCCAACTTGCCATCGAGGAATTACCCGTGGTGGCAAAGTGCAATGACTGCCAAACCCAATGGACCATAAACAGCCCGGCATTTAAGTGCGAAAACTGCGACAGCGGCTCTCTGGAAATTCTTTCCGGCCGGGAGCTGGATATCGAATCGATTGAGATCGCCGAAGAGGACGACCATGTTTCTTGATAACTTGTTTAAAACACAAAGATATTATCACCATGACGGTTCCCGCCATTCCCACCCCCATCCTCATGAATCCGGTGGAGATGTGAGTATCGCCACCCGGAAAAGCGGGACCCGGGAAATCAAGGTGGTCCGCCGGGTGCTTGACGTCAATGAAAAAATGGCCGAGCAGAACCGTAAAATGTTCACCGCCAAAGGCATCTTTGTTCTCAATCTGATGAGCTCACCGGGTTCCGGGAAAACCACCACCCTGGAGAAAACACTGGTCCGCATCACACCTCAAATTAAATGTGCCGTCATCGTCGGGGACATCTGTACCACCAATGATGCCGACCGGCTGGCCGTCAGCGGGGTTCCCGTGGTGCAGGTCAATACGGATGAATTCGGGGGCGATTGCCACCTGGCCGCCCACGTGATTGAAAAGGCGGTGGGGGGGCTGGACCTGAATGATATCGATTTGCTGATAGTGGAAAACGTCGGTAACCTGGTCTGTCCGGCTGAATTTGATATCGGCGAGGATGCGCGCGCCGTGGTGTTAAGTGTTACCGAGGGTGAGGACAAACCGGTCAAATATCCTCTGATGTTCAGAGAGTGTGAGGTGGCCCTGTTGAACAAGGTCGATCTGCTGCCCTATCTTGACTATGAAAAGGATAAGGCCATCGATTACATCCATCAGGTTCACCCGGATATGCCGATTTTTGAAATTTCAGCCAAAACCGAGGAAGGCTTTGAGCCCTGGCTTGAGTGGCTGATCAATAAGGTCAAGCAGAAAGGGCAGTTAAATGTTTGATTGGTCTATCTTAGTTGATTAGATGATTGGTTGATTGGTTAAATAGGGTTATTGGATTTCAGTCTATTTTACTATCAGTCCCCTCAAAAAAAACGCAATCAACTTTATCAACTCAATCAACAACTTGTACCCGCAACGCGCACCCCGTAACCCGCCCCCCGCACCTCGTAACACAGACCCCGCACCCCGTAACCCGTCGCTTACCACACAACCGGAACTTTGTATTTTTTGATATTCTTGTCTTTGGATATCAGGGACATATCCTCAACTTGAGACTGCGCAATTATCATTCTGCCAAAGGGATCTCTATGAATTTCAGGAAGCTTTGAAGTGTAAATTGAATGGGAAATTGTAACAGATAGCGCGTGAAAGCTGTTCTCTGCTAATTGATTAACAATAAAAGAATCCAGATCATCTTCAATCGTCAATCTGCCAAGCCTGATTTTTATCGACATTTCCCAGGCGCTCGCCGCACTGAAATAGACTTCGTTATTTCTGTTTTTAATTATCGACTTTGCTTTTGAGGATATTCTGTCGTCATCGGATACGAACCATAGGAACGCATGGGTGTCCATCAGAAATTTCATTTGTAAAATTCCTTTAAAATTTCGTCCGGAAGTGGGGAATCGAAGTCATCTGATATGCTGATTTTACCTCTGGCTGAGCCGGGTATGCGATCTCCGGGCGGCTTTTCGAAAGGTACCAGCCTGGCGACTGGTTTTCCTGATTTGGCAATGATGATTTCCTCTCCGGCGATGGCCTGGCTGATTAATTTAGAGAATTTTGATTTCGCTTCGTATATGTTGACTTGAACCGACATATTTAATACCTCCAATTTTCAATACCAATAATATAGACCAGGTCATTGGTCAGGTCAAGTTTTAATCAGAGGGCAGATACCAGAGGACAGATGGCATAAAACAAAAATGCCCCGCCAAAGATTTGGTGGGGCTTTTTTATAACAGCCGCAGGCTGTAACTTATTCAACTAATCAACCAATCAACTATTCACCTGCCCTTTCTGTTTCCAGAACGGCGACAGCTCGCGCAGGCGATCGATAATAGGCGGCATTTTTTCAATCACAAAGTCAATTTCCGCTGCCGTTGTATAACGGCTGAGACTGAAACGGATGGAGCCGTGGGCCGCCGTGAAGGGGACACCCATGGCGCGCAGCACATGGGAAGGCTCAAGGGAGCCGGAAGTACAGGCTGAGCCTGATGAGGCGCAAATGCCGTGTTCATTCATCATCAGCAGGATGGCCTCGCCTTCCACGTATTCAAAGGCGATGCTGGAGGTATTCGGCAAGCGGTTTTCAGTTTCGCCATTGACCATCGAATTGGTGACTCGCTCCAGCAGGCTGGTTTCCAGCTTATCACGCAGCTGGCCGACACCCGCGTAGCCGTTTTCATCAAGATGTTGTTTGGCCATTTCGGCTGCTTTACCCAGGCCGATAATGGAGGCCACATTCTCGGTACCCCCCCGGCGTCCTTCTTCCTGATGACCGCCGATCATATACGGGGAAAACTTGGTGCCCTTACGGATATAGAGCACACCGATTCCTTTGGGGGCATGAAATTTATGACCGGATAGTGACAGCATATCCACGCCCGTGTTATTTACATCTATCTGGAATTTGCCCGCGGCCTGTACGGCATCGGTGTGGAAAATGATGCCCCGGTCCTTGACCTCCCTGGAAATTTTTTCCACCGGAAATATGACGCCGGTTTCGTTATTGGCCCACATCAGGCTGACGATGGCAGTATCGTCGTTGAGGCTTTTGTATAAATAATCCAGGTCCAAACGACCTTCGTTGTCAACCGGCACAAACGTCACCTGATAGCCTTTTTTTGATAGGGTTTCATAAAGGTTTTTGATGGCGGGATGCTCGACCCTGGAAGTAATGATTTGTTTTCGGTCCGGGTTTGATTCGATGGCCGCCCGAATGGCGGTGCCGTCACTTTCAGTGCCGCAGCTGGTAAATATAATTTCCTTCGGAGAGGCGCCGATCAGGTTGGCAACGTGCTGCCGGGCCGCTTCGATTTTTTCACTGACGTTGCCGCCAAAAGAGTGCATGCTTGACGGGTTGCCATAGTATTGGGACAAATAGGGCAGCATGGCCTCCACAACTTCCGGTGCTACTTTGGTGGTTGCATTGTTGTCCAGGTAAATGACATCCATTACTGCACCTCCTCAACAACAATTTCAGGGGCGACCAGCTCGCGCAGCTTGCTTTCAACATAATGTTTGAGCGTTACGGGGGATTTGACACAGGATGCGCAGTTGCCGCCCATTCTCACCAGAACCCGGTTTCCGTCCACATCAACCAGCTCAAGCCTGCCCGCGTCCTTTTTTAGATTGGGGTTGATCTCCCTTTCAATACTTTCTTCAATTAATTTGATTTTCTGCAGGTTGGTCAGGGCCGGCGATTTTTTTCTTTTCGGGTGCACGGTACCCCGAATACCGTCGATAATTTCCTGGATGCGATCGTGGCAATTGCCGCAGCCTCCGCCGGCCTTAACAAAATCAGTTACATCTTCAATGGTGCTCAGGTGGTTCTCCCGGACCACCCGGTCAATTTCAACATCGGTCACGCCGAAACACTCGCAAACAATCTCCCCTTCGACCTCTTTTTCAGCTTCACCGAGATGACAGCTGATGGCTTTTTCAAGGGCATCGCGGCCCATGACCGAGCAATGCATTTTTTCTTTGGGCAGGCCACCGAGATACTCGGCGATGTCCTCATTGGTGATTTTCTTGGCCTCCTCTAGAGTGAGCCCCTTCACCATTTCGGTCAGCGCAGAAGATGATGCGATCGCACTGGCACATCCAAAGGTTTGGAATGTGGCATCTGCGATTTTTTCGTTTTCATCGAGCTTAAAATAAAAGGTCAGTGCATCGCCGCAGGCAAGAGATCCGACTTCCCCCACCCCGTCAGGGTCATCGATGACACCGACATTGCGCGGATTGAGAAAATGATCTTTTACTTTGTCCGTGTATTCCCACATAACAACCTCCTGTAAAGGTCAAATTTAATCAACTTCGATGTTGCCTTAATTATAGGTAGTTTTCAGCACCCAGAGCTTGAACATATCATATGATAATCATCCATTTTTAAAAGGAAACTTGATTAAACAATAATAATAAATGTTACGCTGTCAAGTTGGCTGAGACCCCGTTCCAGACTGATTTTTGCGACACGCCCCCCCCAAACCCTTCGCCCGTCGGAGGGGGAGAAATTCAAAGGATTTGCAGAGGTTATTGGGCAGCCTGCCGCGTGTCAGCAGTTCAAAACTGCAATCACATGCTTTGCATTCGTATTCGTAAATTGGCATAGACATCCTCCTATTCTTTGTTTATATTCTAGGAGAAGCCGGATATAAAAACGTTACAGGCCGAAATGCCGAATTCGCTGAAGGCGGACAAGAGTGCCTAAAACTTAGCAATCAACCGCTATAGACGATCCTGACGATCAAAACTATATAGACGCTCCAACGATCTTACCGGAAGGGGAGGTGAATCATGAAATCTGCAAGCGTCAGACGGCCGGTTTTTGCAGGCAGCTGGTATCCGGCAAAAGCATCCGATTGTGAGGAAGAGATAAAGGGTTTTCTCGAAGAAGGCCGAAAGCTTGCGCTACCGGACAGAAAACTGGTGGCCGGCATCGTACCCCACGCCGGATGGTATTTTTCTGGAAGCATCGCCTGTAATGTGATCCATTGCCTAAAAGGCGATAGACCCCCGGATGCCATCGTGGTGTTTGGCATGCACCTTCATCCGGAATCGTCCTGCTACATGATGGCTGAAGGGGCCTGGGAGACCCCTTTCGGTGAGATTTTGGTCGAAAAGAAGCTGGCGGCTGAGCTTACCCGTAAATTTTCATTTACAATTGAAACGCCTCAAAATTTTACCAAAGACAACACCATCGAATTGCAGCTCCCGTTCATCAAATACTTTTTCGAAGATGCCAAAATTTTGGCCATGGGAGTGCCGCCGGACAAAAGCTCACTGGACATCGGCCGCGCGGTAGCCGCCGTTGCCGGGGAAATGGGTTTATCGATTAAAGTGATCGGCTCCACCGACCTTACCCACTACGGCCGCAATTACGGATTTGTGTCGGAAGGCTCCGGGAAGCAGGCCGTGGACTGGGTGCGCAACGAAAACGATCGGCGCGTGATCGACGCCATGCTGGGATTGGAGCCTGAAAAAGTCATTGCCGAAGCGCGGGCCAGTCAAAATGCCTGTTGTGCCGGGGCCGCCGCAACTGCGATTGAAACTGCCAAACATCTCGGGGCGGACCGTGCCGATGAGATTGCCTATGCCACCAGCTATGACAAATCGCCGGGAGACAGTTTTGTGGGATATGTGGGGATTGTCTTCTGATTTCGGATCTGGGATTTTGGAGTGCTGCATTTGAATAGTTGCATCGCAACTATGTTCGGGCGGGCCGTAAAGAAAATTCGCTCTGGGGAAGAGCGCAATTTTGTGATGATCGCTTCAGCAAGATGGAGAATCTTTGGAAGCTCAAGCTATCTATAGCACATCATCGCAATGGATTCAAAGCAATAACTTCTTGCGCCATGAAGTGCCGGAACTTCTGTGTTTGGCACTGCATCAGATCTTACATCAGATTCGAAATTACCCCTACTGTTCTCCCCCTTACACCTGCTCCAGGCGTCTCGCTTGATTCAGTGAAACTACCCGCAGCCGGTAAATTTCGAACTAAACCCGAATTAATCTTAACAAAGTGTTTTTTAATTCGGATTCTCTGACTTGCAATTGAGACCAGACAAACCGGCGTACCGTTAAAAAATGTCTTTTTGCCTTCCTCTATCCCCCCTCCCCATTCACCCCAATACGACTGGTTAACTCGATGACTATCTCCGCCGCAGTGCTGACAGTCCCATCAACCCATAAAAAAAGCCGGGTTGCAAAAAATTTATGCTAAAAAACTGGAAAAATCAATACATAAAAATACTTTTACACGTTGCGCGCTGCCTGAACTTACTCGCAACGAAATTTTTCTATCTCAAATTGACTTTATGGCCGGTTCATAATAGATTGAATCCAGTCGCAGCCTGGCCAAGCATAGTATAATTTGATAAAATATCAGTTTCTTCTAACCTTCTCTATACTGGCTATTTTAGCTAAACCAGACGATTCAACTGTAATCAGACAGGAAAACGATGAACGACAAGCTCTCCCTAATGACGTCGATCCATGCGGCGATAGAAGCGGGAAGCGCCATTTTGCAGGTGTATCATTCTTCCAATTTCAAAGTCGAGGAAAAAGCCGACAGCTCTCCCCTCACCCTGGCAGACAGGCGTTCCCACGATGTTATCATGAAGCATCTTTCAGCCTTCGATATTCCCATTTTAAGCGAGGAGGGCCAAAGTGTTCCTTACGAAAAAAGAAAAAACTGGGATACATTCTGGCTCATCGATCCGTTGGATGGAACCAAGGAGTTTATCAAGAAAAACGGTGAATTTACCGTCAACATCGCGATGATTCGCGGCCACAAGCCTGTTGCCGGTGTCATCTTTGTACCTGACAGAGATATCCTCTATTTCGCATCGGATAAAATTGGCTCTTACAAAGCCGATTTTTCTCTAATATCTGATCTGGTGAACAGCCAGGGGCTTGTTGAAACGGGAAGAAGCCAAATAGATGAGGCCTTAACCGGCATCATCAATCAATCAGCGAAATTGCCGGTTGAGGATTCAACCGATCGACCGTTTGCCATAGCCGGCAGCCGCTCCCATTCAACACCCGAGCTGGAAGCAATCGTGGAAGAGAAACGCCGAGAGTACGGCGAGGTTGAGTTTATCTCTGCCGGAAGCTCGCTCAAGCTTTGCATGGTTGCCGAAGGCCGGGCCGACATTTATCCGCGGACAGGGCCGACCATGGAGTGGGATACTGCCGCCGGCCAGGCCATCGTTGAAAATGCCGGGGGTAAGGTTTTCCAATATGATACCGAACAACAACTTGAATACAACAAGGAGAATCTGCTGAACCCGTGGTTTGTGGCGCATAAAAGCAGTTGAATAGTTTATTGGTTGATTAGCTGATAAGGTTGGACTATCTGCCATAAAATGTTTGTGTGTTTCCGCTTAGGGCCTACCGCGACGCAGCTTGCCAGAGCGAAGACGGGTGGTAAAAAAATAAAATGAAAAAAACATCTAAAATATATGTTGCCGGGCACCGGGGGCTTGCCGGATCGGCCATTGTACGCAGGCTCGAGGCCGGAGGCTATAAGAATATTATTACACGAACCCATGCCAAGCTGGATTTACTCCGGCAGGACCGGGTGGAGGCATTTTTAAAAGAAGAAAAGCCGGAATATGTCTTCCTGGCGGCAGCCAGGGTGGGCGGTATCTGGGGCAACCACATTTATCCGGCCCAGTTTATTTACGAAAACTTGACTATTCAGTCCAATATTATTCACGCTTCCTACCAAAGCGAAGTAAAAAAAATGCTCTTTTTAGGCAGTTCCTGCATTTATCCCAAACACTGCCCGCAGCCCATCAAAGAAGAATATCTACTTTCTGATTACCTGGAGTCCACCAACGAACCTTATGCCATTGCAAAAATTGCCGGAATAAAAATGTGCCAGTCTTATAATCGCCAATATGGTACCCGCTACATCAGCGTCATGCCGAACAATCTTTACGGACCCAACGATAATTTTGACCTGGAAACCTCACATGTACTCCCGGCCCTGATCCGCAAATTTCACCTGGCCAAACTGGCTGCGGCCGGTGATTGGAAAGCAATTTTAAAAGACGAAACTATTTTTGGGCCCATCCCCGACGCTATAAAGAAATCCATCGGCATCGACCCTTCGACCAACCAGCCAGACCGGTCAGCGAATCAGCCATCGGTGATCCTCTGGGGCACAGGTGCCCCCCGGCGCGAATTTTTGCATGTCGATGACCTGGCCGATGCCTGTGTATTTTTGATGAATCACTACGATGAATCGGAAATCATCAATATCGGGTGGGGCAATGATCAAACGATTCTGGAGCTGGAGAAGCTGGTTTCAAAAATTGTAGGCTTTACCGGAAGTATAAAATGGGACACCGCCAAACCCGACGGCACCCCGCAGAAGCTTTTGGATGTCGCCAGGCTGGCAAATTTAGGCTGGCAGCCGAAAATTCCTCTGGGGGACGGAATCCGGCAGTCGTATAAGTGGTATCTCCATGCGACGGCTTAGATTGTTTGGATGGTTTAAAGAGATCCGCCCTAACGGGCACGTGGTGACTGAAAAATATACCGATAGTCTTCTATTTCCCTGCCTTCTTCTGGGCCTTGAGGATTTTCGCCCAGGTATCCCGCAAAATTGCCGTGCGATTAAACACCAGAGATTCAGGTGAGGAGTCTTTGGAATCCACACAGAAATACCCCAGCCTTTCAAACTGGCAGCGGCTTGCCGGCGCGGCATTGGCCAGGCTGGGCTCAACCTTGCAGTCATTCAAGACCTCAAGAGAGTTGGTGTTCAAGTAGGCCGTGAAGTCTTTGCCTTCCTCGACCTCGTTGGGGTTTTCTTTGGTGAAAAGGTGGTCGTAGAGGCGAACTTGGGCGCCAATGGCGTGTCTGGCAGACACCCAGTGCAGGGTGCCTTTTACTTTACGGCCGTCCGGCGCATCCCCTCCGCGGGTAGCCGGATCATAGGTGCAGTGAAGCTCGATGACTTCGCCCGTGTCGGGGTCTTTGACTACATCGACACAGGTGATGAAATAGGCATACCGCAGGCGCACTTCCCGTCCGGGCGCCAGGCGGAAGAACTTTTTGGGCGGGTCTTCCATAAAGTCATTGCGCTCGATATAAAGCTCACGGGAAAAGGGCACCTTGCGGGTTCCTGCCGACGGGTCTCCCGGGTTGTTGATAGCTTCCAGTTCCTCTTCTTCGTCTGCGGAATAATTGTCGATGATGACTTTTAAGGGACGTAGCACCCCCATCACACGGGGGGCGGTTTTGTTCAAATTTTCGCGAACGCAGTATTCAAGAAACGCCATGTCGACCATGCTATCGGCTTTGGCCACCCCGATGCGATTGCAGAATTTGCGCAGCGCCTCCGGTGGATAACCCCTGCGGCGTGCTCCGGAAATGGTCGGCAGGCGCGGATCATCCCAGCCATTCACATGGCCTTCTTCAACCAGTCGAATCAGTTTACGCTTGCTTAATACGGTAAAACTCAGGTTCAGGCGGGCAAACTCGATTTGCTGGGGGTGAAAGACTTCCAGGTTGTCCAGCACCCAGTCGTACAACTCACGATTGGATTCAAATTCCAGGGTGCAGTTTGAGTGGGTGATCCCCTCGATGGAGTCCGACAGGCAGTGGGTGAAATCGTACATCGGATAGATGCACCACATGTTTCCGGTACGATAATGGGAGACGTGTTTGATGCGGTAAAGGGTCGGGTCGCGCATAATGATGTTGGGTGAGGCCATGTCGATTTTGGCCCGCAGCACATGCTCCCCGTCGTTGAATTCGCCGGACCGCATGCGTTCGAACAGATCCAGATTCTCCTCGATGGTCCGCTCCCGGTATGGGCTGTTCTTGCCGGGTTCGGTCAACGTTCCGCGGTATTCCCGGATTTGATCCGCACTTAAACTGTCCACGTAAGCCTTGCCGGCCTTAACCAGTTGAACAGCATATTCAAAAAGCTGCTCGAAGTAATTGGAAGCATAATACTCCCGGTCTTCCCAGTCGAATCCCATCCAGCGCACATCCTCTTTTATCGAATCGACATATTCCATGGACTCCTTGCTCGGATCGGTGTCATCGTAGCGCAAATTGCACATCCCGCTGAACTCGTTGGCCAGCCCGAAGTTCAGGCAGATGGACTTGGCATGTCCGATGTGCAGATAGCCGTTGGGCTCAGGCGGAAAGCGCGTGTGGAGCCGACCGTCGTTTTTTCCGGCCTTCAGGTCGGCTTCAATGATTTGTTTGATAAAGTTTGTCGAGGATGTTGGCTGCGTCGAATTCTTAGCGTTGTTATCCGGAGTTTTCATAAATATTTTTCCTTGTAATTTAATTTTCTGTATGGACTGAATATTACAATATATTTTTCTATTGGCAATGCAAGATTTTTTTATTCATGAGTTGGGAATTTATGACCTGGATCTTGGATGAAAATTAAGGATGTGGGCTAAAATAGTCCTGTATTTTATGCTTAAAGTGATGTTTTTGACCCTAAAAAGGACGGTTTAAGAAAAAGCCAGCCACATGTTTTGCACCAATCTGAATTTTGCCTTAAATGCATCTTTTCGACATGGCGAAACTTGACTGCTTGAAGACTCAATACCTGTGGATTTGCAAGCCTGGCAGCAGCGGCAGGGCAAGGAGCGTTTTATCGAAATCTTTGCATGGAATATTCAGGCTGCCCGGTTGTCAACCCTGCTTCCAAGATGTTAGCCGAGAAAAATTTCCATGGTGCGGTAAAATTCAAACCGGTTTTCTTCATTATGACTAAAATGTTAACTTCATTGTAGGTTAGAATAAGTACAAAATTTTAATAATAACATTTTGGTCATCTTGCCGCCATCTTGCCGCTAACTCCCTACTTTATATTCAATCTAAATAAGGGCCAATTTCGGTCAAAACCAAGTCAGGGAGGAAAGCAAATGAAACAGAAATTCAAGTCTACAAAGTACATCGTAGTTATGGTAATGGTCGGGTTGATGCTGGGCTCCGGCCTTCCAATGGCAACGGCATCCAAGAATGCCCCGGTAAGAATGGTGCCGCAAAATTTTAGTACCCTTGCCGACACAGTCAGCCCGGCGGTGGTTCACATCCGGGTGGAGAAGACTGTCAAGGGCGGGGGACCGTCTTTTCATCAATTCGGCCAAAATCCGTTTGGCGGCAACGAGCGGTTCAAGGACTTCTTTGGCCGGAATTTCGGACAGCAGCGCCAGCCGGAATTCAAGCAGCCGAGTCAGGGCTCCGGGTTCATCATCGATAAAAAAGGCTATATTGTCACCAACAACCATGTGGTGGAGGGCGCCGACACGATCAAAGTTCTCCTCAAAGATGATACCGAATACGATGCCGAAATCGTCGGGCGTGATCCTGTAACGGATATCGCCCTGATAAAGGTTGAGGCCAAAGGCAATCTGCCCGTAGTGCCCATGGGAAGTTCCGACAACCTCAAAGTGGGCGAGTGGGTCGCAGCCATCGGCAGTCCTTTCGGGTTGGAGCATACCGTGACTGCCGGTATCGTCAGTGCCAAGGGACGGGTGATCGGCTCCGGACCTTATGACGATTTCATTCAGACCGATGCCTCTATCAACCCGGGCAACAGCGGCGGCCCCCTGATCAACATGCGGGGGGAAATCGTGGGCATCAATACCATGATCATCGCCGGTGGCAGTGGAATCGGCTTTGCCATTCCCATCGATCTGGCCAAAGATATTATCGCCCAGTTGAAAACCAGCGGTGAGGTCACCCGCGGCTGGCTGGGAGTCACCATTCAGGATCTTAAAGGCGATCTGGCGGAGTATTACGGATTGAAAGACAAAAGCGGCGTGCTGGTAGCCAGCGTCGTTCCCGGTGATCCCGCGGAGCGGGCCGGGATTCAACCCAAAGATATCATTATGGAAGTCGACGGCAAAAAGGTAAACACCAGCCGGGACCTGACTAACCTGGCCGCCAAACTGGGTATCGGCGATACAGCCAGGGTAACGGTTTTACGTGATGGTCACCAAAAGAACCTCGATGTTAAAGTCGGTAAAAGACCGTTGACCATGGCTGATGCTTCCGACCCCCAGCAGAAGGAAAAAGAGGGTGAATACGGCTTTCAGGTTACCGAATTAACACCGCAAATGGCCCAACGCTATAATATCAAGGAAACCACGGGTGTCATTGTGATCGGTGTTGAGCCCAACAGTAAGGCCCAGGCGGCCGGTATTCAGCAAGGTGATCTCATCATCGAGGTCAACCGTAAAAATGTTGCATCGGTGAAAGATTTCAAGAACTTGATCAGTCAACATAAGGAGGATGATGGAATTAAATTACTCGTCAAACGCATGAATGGCGGAATGATGGTAATTCACCTGGCATGAGGTTAAACCACAACACACCCGATTGAGCGAAAAAGCCCAATCGGGTGTTAATCGTATGCGATAGGAGAAGATTTCAAGGATCGAAACATGCCGACGAAATACCTTAAGTAACCCTGGGTAATCTAAGGCCTAAAAAGTTTCCCCGTAATAACTCAGGAGAGCGGTTCCGTTTTTAAGCTCATGCCCTTGTTGCCGGTATTCTACTTTGGTCCGACTCTAGTTTCCACGCCGTTCTACTTTGGCCCGACCCTAGTTTCCAAGAAGCACGTTGTCAGGTGTAGTTGGCCTATCCAAATATTCCGAAATCTAAAACATCTCCAACCAAGCAAACAAAATAATACCGTAAAACCATCCAGTCATCTCGGTATTTCTTGTCTTATACTTATTAATTTCACAGTTTTCCCGTCGTTGGCAATCTATCCAACACACCTTCCGTATACCACCTTCCAACTACCGGGTGTGGTTCTTTAATCTTACCAAACTGCGTTCTTTTTAAAACCAAATATGGTGCAAAAACCATATTTGGTGCCTTAAAGGCTTTTTTTTCTAAGTCTCTCCAGCACACCAATACAAAAAATTATTGCTTTTTCAAGTACTTAAAACTAAAAAAATCATTCCGTTCCAAACGGCACAGTTATTGATAGGTATTGAATTGATAGTTTGGCAAAACTGCTGCCACGGAGTGAGCCCATTCTCGTATCGCTGAATGGGGAAAGCAAATGATATATGAGACAAAGGCTCAGATATTCACCTGAGCCGGATAGGGGGTGATAGGTGTCGCAATGTAGAAAATAGTTAATATGAATTATTGTAGGAAAATGTAAAAATTTAATCTTAGAAAAGATAAGGAGATAGCTATGATTTACAAAAAACAAAAATTCGTCGGTTTTTTGGTGGTGGTGGCCTGTATGCTGGCCGCCAATTTTGCAGTTGCCGAAGAGACAACGCCGTCGGGCACAATAACGATCGAATCCCATTCCGTTGCGCTTGGTTTTGGGATCAACTGGGGCCATGGTACTTTGAAATTCAAAGAAAAAGAATACAAATTTAAAGTCACCGGCCTCAGTGTGGTCGATCTGGGTGTCTCAAATGTGAGCGCAGCCGGAGAGGTTTATCATTTGCGACATTTGTCTGATTTTGCCGGTACCTATAATGCTGCTTCAGCCGGCATCGATGTGGCCGTGGGAGTCGGCGCCTCATATCTGGAAAATCAGCATGACGTGGTTTTAAAAATCACCTCAAAAAAACAAGGCGTCCAATTTACCCTGGCGGCGGAAGGTGTCAGGATTAAGTTGGTAGAGTGAGGGAACCGGAGGTTTCAGGTGTTCCGCCTGAGGCGGATCAGGTTTCAGGAAAGATAGTGAGAAAGCAGGGTTCAGGTCTATCAATACTGAAACCCGACTCCCGAAACCTATTACCTGAATCTTGCAGGTATTAACTCCTGACACTTGGACACCTTCCAGCCCGTAGGCTTAAAGGCCGGCTTCCTGCTCCGCTTCCAGCCCGCTGCTTTAAAAATCACAGGGTTTTCTATTGATCTATCGGCAGCGCATTGGTAAATGAAAAATATTCCGTTATAAAGAGGAAAAACGAATGTGTGCCTAACTTTCTCACCCGGGGTGAAGGGGAAAGAAAAAAATGACAAAAGCAATAGAGGCTCAACCGCCGGCAGCCGGCAGGCCGCCTGAAATGACTGTTACCCGGCCCCGTGATGATACACGGTGCTTGCATCTTTCAGGAGACTGGCGCATCGGGCAGCCGATTCCATTGTCCGGGGACATGGAAAAGCAGCTTAAATCCGAACCCGGGATACAGAAAATTACCTTTGATACCTCGAAGATTGCCGGCTGGGACAGCAGCCTGTTGACGTTTTTGATGGACGTCCACAATGACTGTTCAAAGAATAGTATTGCTGTCGATACGAGCGGACTGCCGCAGGGTGTCGACAAACTGATAGCCCTGGCGACGGCCGTACCTGAAAGAAAGGGGGCGCGCAAGCAAGCCAGCCGTGATTCTGTTCTGGTTCGCATCGGCGCAGCATCCATTACGCTGTGGCAGGCCGGCTCGGAACTGCTGGTGTTTATCGGTGAGGCGGTGGTTGCCTTTTTAAGATTTCTGGTGGGCAAGGCCAGCTTTCGCCGCAGCGATTTGACGCTGCTGATTCAGGAATGCGGCGTCGATGCCCTTCCGATCGTGATCCTGATCAGTTTTCTGGTCGGTCTGATCCTGGCCTTCGTGGGCGCTGTTCAGCTGGAGATGTTCGGAGCCCAGCTCTATGTCGCCAACCTGGTCGGTATTGCCATGGTGCGGGTGCTGGGGGCTGTCATGGCCGGGATTGTGATGGCGGGGCGCACCGGTGCGGCCTTTGCCGCCCAGCTGGGAACGATGCAGGTCAACGAAGAGATCGATGCGTTGAAGACCATGGGGGTGTCTCCGATGGAGTTTTTGGTGCTGCCGCGGATGCTGGCCCTGGTTATGATGATGCCGCTGCTGTGCGTCTTTGCGGACCTGATGGGTATTCTCGGTGGTCTGGTTGTCGGTGTGGGCCTGCTCGATATCGGTCTCATCCAGTATCTAAACCAGACCAAAGCCGCCTTGAATTTGAACCACTTTTTTATCGGAATTTTTCAGGCCAGTGTATTCGGTGTGCTGGTCGCGTTGGCCGGGTGTTTAAAAGGAATTGAGTGCGGGCGCAGTGCCTCGGCCGTGGGTGACGCGACCACCTCGGCGGTGGTCACCTCGATTGTGGCCATTGTCGTGGCAACGGCAATTGTTACCCTGGTGTGTAATGTGCTCCAGATATAGAGGTGTCAGGAAGTAAAAGGTTTCAGGTGTCGGGTTTCAGGTGTCAGGATTTGAGGAATTCACGTATGGGTGAATTTTATCGACAGAATAAAAATAATGCCTAAATTCCTAAATTCGCAATTCCTCAATTATTGATTGCTGACACCTGACACGTTTCGAACTCGTACTCGAGCTCGTCCTCGAAAAGCGGAAGACGAGTAGAAGTTGCGCAAAACACTATCGAGTACGAGGACGAGCACGACGACGAGGACGATTCGACAGCGATAATCTCGTACTCCTCCTCGTGCTCGTCGTCGTCCTCGAAAAGCGGAAGTTCGTGATGAGGATGACCACCGATAAATTACCGAGTACGAGCACGACGACGAGTACGATAGGAAACATGATGACGAGGGGGGAGGTAACTGTCGCGCCTGACACCTGAACCCATGAACTTGTCAACAATTACTCTTTTTAGCGGGAAAGCTAATTATGCCTGAAACTGATAAAACCAAAGAGCCCCATATCATCGTCAATGATTTGACCATGGCTTACGGCACTTTTGTGGTTCAGCGGGACCTGACCTTTACGATCA
>Ga0265306_10000391_pt1 | contig 20655 bp, 16 predicted proteins | sample Helome_3_FD_192493 | JGI IMG/M metagenome (GOLD analysis project Ga0265306, IMG submission 192493) | Marine sediment microbial communities from subtidal zone of North Sea - Hel_20160420 (Illumina Assembly) | ecosystem: Environmental > Aquatic > Marine > Subtidal zone > Sediment ... | reverse complement strand
CGGTTTCCTTCGATGCCGTTGACCGTCAGGCTGCTACCATCAATCGTCACCGAACCCTTGGCAGCAATGTAATGCTGGATCTCGGGATCGACTTCAAAGCTATAGCGAATCGAACGCGCGTCTGCATGCATTTCAACCAGGGTGCCGAGACCGTCGACGTGACCACTGACCAGGTGACCGCCGAGCGCGGTATTCAGCGTCAGCGCTGTTTCGAGGTTAACCGGACTTCCCACCGCCAACTGTCCCAGGCTGGTCTTGCTCATGGTCTCCAGCGATACATCGGCACTGAAAGATTGCTTTTGCAGTTCCACCGCGGTCAGACAAACGCCATTTACCGCGATGCTTTCACCGAGCCCGGTATGCGATAAGTCGAGATCTCCACAAGCGATCGTAAGGCGTATATCACCACCCCTGGACTCGCTGAGCTCGACCTTACCGATTGCCTGGATAATCCCGGTAAACATCAGGCCAACTCCACACTGTAACTGGTCAGGCTGTCGGCAGCGATACAGGCGACATTGTTTTTTAGTACGGCAACAATGGTAGACACGGTAAATCCCTAGTTAACATTAAAAGTTAAACGCAGATCGTCGCCAACCTGGCGAATATCTCGGATACTACAGCTTTTACGCTGTTCCATGTCGGTTAGTTCGCCGAGATCGAAAACACCCCTGGCCTGGCTACCCAGCAAATGCGGGGCCAGGTATAACACCACCTGGTCAACAAGCTGCTGGCTTAACAGGGCACCTGCAAGACGCTGCCCACACTCGGTATGGACTTCATTGATGCCACGGTTCGCAAGGTCTCGCATCAGCGCAGGCAAAGAAATATGTCCGGACTCATCGGCTTCAAGCTCAATCAAAGTCACTCCACTGGCAGCCAGTCTCTCTTTCTTATCCTCATCCCGACTCAGTGTATAAATCCAGATCTCGCCTTTGGTCGAAAAAACTTTTTCGTGGCCGCTTAAACGCAGTCTCGAATCGACGATGACACGCGCCGGGTGGCGAACTTCGAATATCTGTTTCAAATCCTGCTTTGACAGACGCATATTCAACGAAGGATCGTCGTCAAGCACCGTTTGCGCGCTACTGAGAATTGCCGACGCGCGTGCACGCATCAGCTGGACATCGCGACGCGCGGGTTTTGCGGTTATCCATTGACTGATCCCGTTTTTCAGTGAGCTACGACCGTCGAGCGAGCAAGCCATTTTTACGTTGACGAACGGCATGCCCTGCTCCATGCGCTTGACAAACCCGCGGTTGAGTTCGCGCGCCTCAGGCCCAAGTACATCGGTTATTACCTCGATACCATGGTCGCGCAGTATTTCCAGGCCACGACCGTTATTCTGTGGATTCGGATCCTGCATCGCGACGATAACCCGCGCCGGTTTGGCCTCGATCAGGGCGTCAACACAGGGCGGGGTTTTACCGTGATGTGAACAGGGTTCGAGGGTAACGTAAAAATCAGCCCCGATCGGGATTTCTGCCGCATTGATTGCATTGACCTCTGCGTGGGGTCCACCGGTGTAGCCATGCCAGCCTGCCGCGACCATTTTGTCCTCGGCGACGATGACGCAACCCACGCGCGGATTAGGTGGTGTGGAATATAATCCCTTGCGTGCCTGTCGCAGCGCTTCCGCCATCCAGTAGTGATGAGACTGAGTTAACGCCATCAACTGTCCTCATCGATCAAAGGAACCTGTCTGCGGTGCATTTCTGGGGTGGGCTCGGAAGCGAGCGCCTGGATGGCATCTTCGAATGCCTGGATGTCTTCAAAACTGAGGTATACCGATGCGAATCTGATATAAGCGACCTGATCGACGCGCTGTAATTCCCGCATCACCATTGCACCGATTTCACGCGATGAGATCTCGCGCGCCTCGAGGCCAACGAGCTGGCGCTTGATATGACTTATCGCATCCTCGATCTGTTCCGCCGAAACCGGACGTTTCTCGAGCGCGCGCAGCATGCCGCTGCGTAACCTGACTTCGTCAAAGGTATCGCGGCTGCCATCGTTTTTAATCACCATCGGCATGTTCAACAATGGTGATTCATAGGTGGTAAAACGGGTTTCGCAGGAAACACATTCCCGTCTGCGGCGCACCTGGGCCGATTCCGACGCCAGTCGTGAATCAACCACGCGGGTGTCAGGCGTACCGCAGAAAGGACATTTCATCGGCTAGAGATTCAGTTCCGGTAAACCGGCAAGCGCGCACAGATTTCGGTGACTTTCGAGCGCACCGTTGCAATCAGATCATCGTTATCCATATTTTCGAGCACATCGCTTATCCAGTGCGCCAGGTCACGGGAATCCTGTTCGTTGAAACCACGCGTGGTTATCGCTGGCGAGCCGATACGCAGCCCCGAGGTCACAAACGGCGATTGCGGATCGTTGGGCACAGAGTTTTTGTTAACGGTGATATGCGCTTTACTCAACGCGGCGTCGGCGTCTTTGCCGGTCAGGCCCTTGCTGATCAGCGACAACAGGAACAGGTGGTTGTCAGTACCACCTGATACGACGTCGAAGCCACGCTTGACGAACTCTTCGGCCATCGCATTGGCATTAACAACAACCTGCTTTTGATACTCAACGAATTCCGGACTCATGGCTTCCTTGAAGGCGACTGCCTTGGCGGCAATAACGTGCATCAACGGACCACCCTGGGTACCGGGGAAAACCATCGAATTCAATTTCTTTTCGATTTCCTCGTTAGCCCTGGCAAGAATGATTCCCCCACGAGGCCCGCGTAGCGTTTTGTGGGTAGTGCTGGTGCAAACGTCGGCGATATGAACCGGGCTCGGGTAAACCCCGGCCGCAACCAGACCGGCGACATGCGCCATGTCGACAAAGAGATAAGCACCAACCGAATCTGCGATATCACGGAATCGCTGCCAATCCATAACCCGAGAATAGGCAGAGAAGCCGGCAATAATCATCTTTGGCTGGTGTTCCTTGGCCAGGGCTTCAACCTGGTCATAATCAACTTCACCAGTTTCGTTATTCAGGCCGTACTGGACGGCGTTAAACAGTTTACCCGAGAAGTTAACCTTGGCGCCGTGCGTCAGGTGTCCACCATCCGACAGGCTCATTCCCAGTATGGTATCGCCGGCATTCAGCAAGGCAAAATATACCGCGGCATTGGCCTGCGAGCCCGAGTGTGGTTGCACATTGGCATAATCGGCATCGAAAAGTTTCTTGACCCTCTCAAGAGCCAGCGCTTCAGCCACGTCAACATATTCACAACCACCGTAGTATCGCTTGGACGGATAGCCCTCGGCATACTTGTTGGTCAATACCGATCCCTGGGCCTGCATCACCCGCGGACTGGTGTAGTTTTCGGACGCGATCAGTTCGATATGGTCTTCCTGGCGCTTTTCTTCGGCCTGCATGGACGCCCATAGATCCGGGTCGAAATCGGCAATATTCATGGATTTGGAGAACATCGGGTATTCCTCGGGAGAAAAAGAAGGCGATAGTACAAAAAAGTCCCGCAAGTATCACTAAAAATCACGACAGATTAATAGGTTTTAGCGGCATAAAGACTTGTATTTCAGCCATTTTAACCCATATCAGTAGAACCATTGGAATAAATCGGGAATACGCAAAAACGTGTCGAATTCTGAAATTCGAGTGTATAATTCCGCTCATCGATCAAGCAGGTAAATTTTCATGGATAATGTAGGTATCTATAGGCCCCCTCAACCAGCCAAACCGGCTGCCAGCGGTGGCTCCGATGTATTTCAACCCAGTCTGACGGTCAGTGATCTCGAGGTTACCCAGTCGGCACAGGACAAGTTGCATGAAATTGTCACCCAGACCGAAGAAGACGTATCCGCGATTCGAATTTATATCAGCGGCGGCGGTTGCGGTGGTATGTCTTACGGCATGACCTTCACCGACGAGCAAAGTGACTTTGACACCACATTACAGTTCGACGGCTTTAAGGTCCTGGTCGACGTGGTCGCTTTGAATTATCTCAAGGGTGCCCAGATCGATTACGTGCAGGAAGTCGGGCGCGAGCGCTTCGTTTTCAACAACGTATTCGCCGAAACCGGCGGTTCCGGAGTTTGCGGTGGTTGTGGTGCAGCTGGCGGTGGCGGCCACGGTTGACCCCTGATTAGCTCCTTAGAAAACAAACCAAAGCCTGGCTCTAAACCAGGCTTTGTTCTTTTAGTGGCGCCTTCGGGTAGCTACCGCGTTTCCGCCTATACCAGGGCCGCACGCAATCTTGAAATGCCGATCATGGTGGTGTCCAACAGCGAGCACTCGCTGGTACCTGAAGTTGCAAATGGTATAACGGTTGACTTTAGCCTGCCTGATCAAGCATACACCGATATCATCTCGGCCCTGGAAACCATCAATGTCGCCTGTGTGCTGGCAACCGATGACAGCTGTGTCGAACTTTGCGGCTGCGTCGCGAAAACTCTCGGATTACCGCAAAACAGTGCAGCCGCAGCATTGCTAACCCAACGTAAAGATCTTGGCCGTGAAGCCTTATCCCGAGCGGGTTGCAACACGCCTGATTACCAGGTTTTGAAAATCGTCGACCACGGCGAGGTACCTTTATCGGTCGAGTATCCAGTTGTCGTCAAGCCACTGGCACTCGCTGCCAGTCGTGGCGTAATTCGCGCCAACGATGAAAGAGAATTCGATACCGCTGTGCAACGCATTGATGCAATTCTGGAATCTACAGGACAACAAGGGTTTGCGCGCGAAAATTTACTGGTTGAATCCTATATCGATGGCCAGGAATACGCGGTTGAGGGTTTTATTATCAATGGCAAATTCAGCTTGCTGACCATTTTTGACAAGCCGGAAGCGCTTACCGGACCCTACTTCGAAGAAACTTATTACCTCACTCCGACGCGTCTCGAATCTCAACAGAGGGAGACATTAATCGGCGAAATAACGCGTTGTTGCGCGGCCTACGGGCTTGAACACGGCCCTGTGCATGCCGAGGCCCGGTTAACATCTTCGGGCCCGATTCTGCTGGAGCTGGCAGCGCGTACCATCGGTGGACAATGCGGCCAGCTGATTGAATTTTCATTACAGCAAAAGCTCGAAGAACTTATCATTCAGGGCATGTGTGGTATTGCCCCACAGACCGATGGGGAAGGCGAATCCGCCGGTGTGCTGATGATCCCGATTACTGACTCGGGAATTTTAAAGCGGATCGAAGGATTAACCGAGGCTCAGCAAACGGAATATGTTCGAGATATCGAAATCCACATAAATCCGGGCTATGAATTGATCCCATTACCGGAGGGTGCAAGCTACCTGGGTTTCATCTTCGCCCAGTCGCCCGATTTCGATCAGACCTATAAAGCTCTGAAAGTGGCTCACTCAAAGTTAAGCTTCGTGACCCAACCAAAATGGGAGCTTGAAAACCTGGCGGTCTGAATTACTTCTTCGCACCGGGCGCACGAAAACCTTCCGGCTGTTGCCCGAGGTCACCCTCTTTGAAAATAAACCCGAGCATGTGCTGTTCTAGAATTGCAAGGCTGGCTGGATCTATCGTCGAGAGGCCGTTCTCGTTAATGATCATGGTTTGCCGCTCTATCCATTGCTTCCAGCCCTCGGCAGAGACATTTTCATAGATACGCTGCCCAAGTTCGCCTGGATATGGAACCCTTTCCAGTCCGGGTGCCTCGTGACCCAGAACGACACAGTTAACTACTCTCGCCATTAATCCATCCAAAAAAAAGCAGCCGGATATCGGCTGCTTCGTATGATACCAAATTTAGTCTCGATCAGAACGCATAATTCACGCCGATTGCCAGTACCGGCCAGAGGTCGTAATCGTCAGCATCATCTTCGGCATCATTGTCGAGATCTTTCAGGATTGCGTCGAGTTGCGCTTGAGTGTAATTAGCACCAGTCGTAGTTGCTTCGAAATCAACATCGGGATCGAGAACAGCAACCCCAAGGTCCGCCGAGAACGAAAATCCGCCGTTACCACCGGCACCACGGCCCCAGCCAATGCCAACATAGGGCTGGTAAGAGTCCCCGAGGTCTAAATCGCCGCCGACAGCGCCACCAACGAGGTCAGTTACTGCAAGGTCAGCACCATCGATTTTAATATCGTTCTGCAACACGCCGTCAATATCCGCCGAACCGTTGTTCTTCATCATACCGATGGTGAAACGAAAACCGTTATTGAAGGCATGCCAGTCAACCAGCACCGCGTTGGCGCCGTAATCGAAATCCAGATCGGCATCGATATCACCTTCAAAACCATCATCACCAACGGTGACGGATTCACTGTCGTCGTCAACATCGATAGCTGCTGCACTCAGGCGCAAATTAACATTTTTTGCGAGGCCGACACTGAGGTCGAGACCAACCCCGTTGATCCCGGCCTTGGCCGCAATTCCAAAGTCGAGGGCAAAAGCATTTGATACAAAAAACAGGAGTCCAAAACCCAGCCCTATTATTTTTTTCATACTTACTTACCCCGTCAAAAGTTATACACTAAAACCCTTTATAGGATAAATATTTCCCGGCGCCCAGATTTGATGCTCATCAGGTTATGCGGTCATCTTCAAGTTATACATACCATTTTGCCATTAATTTACTATTATAATTGTTAATGCCCAATAATCCCCGAATTAGCAGGAGTTGCGTTGTCACGCTACATAGCACATAACGATCAGCAATCCCCAATCAGTTTTCAAATTTCTAGCGACGGCGTGACCGACACCGGCCATGTTCGAAATAAAAATGAAGACTCCATATTGGTGCATGCGGACGAAAATGTCTGGATCGTCGCGGACGGCATGGGAGGCCATCACGCGGGTGATTTCGCGAGCCAGACTATCACCAACAATTTAAGCCTGTTCAAACAGCATACCTGTCTGGATGACAGCATTTTATTGCTTGAGGAAAATATACTAAACTCGAATTCTGTTATTCGAAAAAAATCGTATAAACTCGGACGCAACGCAACCATCGGCAGCACGATTGTCTGTGCCTATATCTGGCACAATTTGCTATTCACCTTTTGGGCAGGAGACAGTCGACTTTATCGCTTCAGGGATGCAAAACTGGAACGCCTGACTGAAGACCATAGCTATGTTGAGGAACTGGTCAGAATGGGAAAAATTGAGGCTCGTGATGCCGAGGAACATCCAGCTGCGAACGTGGTGCTAAAAGCAGTTGGGATCGACGATAAGCTTTGCCTGGATTTCGATTACTTCGAAGTGCAGGACGATGATATTTATATTATTTGTTCGGATGGGCTCTATAAAGATCTGGAAGAAACTAAAATAACCACCATAATTGAGTCTAATTCGGAAGATATGACTGAGCTCTCGCAAGCGCTGCTGGCCGCTTCGCTGGATGCTGGTGGTACCGACAACACCTCAATTATCACAATGAAAATGCAGCAAAAGGTAAACTGATGTCTGAAGTCTGCGAATCGCTGATCAATGACTACATCGCAGGATCCCTCGATATGTCCGACCTGGAAGAAGGTCTGGCCAGCATTTTCGACGCCCTGCCAAACGGCCACACCGATGCGCAGAGTTATCTCCAGTCCCTGTATACCAGCGATAAGATCGATTCAAATGGTTTTACCCAGATCTCGCATGTAATCTCAAAAATTAATATTAATGCCACGCTGAAAAATAGCCAGGAAACAGATATTTCCTACTTTGCTGAAGACAAGACGATGCATCTGACTGATCTTTCGGACCTGTCTCCCGGAAACGACACCGATGACGGCAATGACAAGACTGTTATCGTCAGGGCAAGTAGTAGTGGACAGGAAATCGAAATTTCGGAACCTTCGATTAGTATGGGCGAAGACGATTCACCGATGAGTCCAAAGATTGTCGAGAACCCTCATAAGTCGGCACGTTATGAAAATCTCGGTCCAGGTGTCACTCTGAAAGATCGCTTTGTACTGCTCGAGAAACTTGGGCAGGGCGGCATGGGCGTGGTGTTTAAGGCCAAGGACTTGCTCAAGGTCGAGGCCCAGGATAAAGATCCCTATGTCGCGATCAAAGTATTGACCGATGCGTTCAAGAAATATTCCGGGTCGTTCATCGCATTACAGCGCGAGGCCAGTAAAGCACAACGCCTGGCGCACCCTAATATTGCAACGGTTTACGATTTTGACCGCGACGGCAATACGGTTTTCATGACAATGGAATACCTGCAGGGGAAACCCCTGAATCAATTGATCAAGGAGATTAACAAGAAACCGCTCAAGCTGGATCATGCCCTGCATATTATTGAAGAGTTGTGCAGCGGACTTGCTTATGCACATGAAAAAATGCTGATTCACTCGGATTTCAAACCGGGCAACTGCTTTTTACTGAGTGATGGTCACGTAAAACTGCTTGATTTCGGCATCGCCAGGGCAAGTACACAAACCGACGAAGAAAGAGAAAACACGATGTTTGATCCGGCCAAGCTCAGCGCGGTCACGCCCGCCTATGCAACCCCGGAAATGTTTGCCGGCATGAACCCCGATCCCAGAGACGATATATATGGCCTCGCCTGCGTGGCCTACCAGTTACTTGCCGGGGGCAAGCATCCTTACAACAAGGTGGCATCGCCCAAAATTAAAGAACTTGGAATCAAGCCGAAACCGATCAAGGGATTAAACCGTCGCCAGCAAAAAACCTTGATGAAGGCGCTGACGGTAGTGCGCGAAGATCGGATTGGTAACGTTGAGAAATTTGCCGAGGGCATGCGCACCCGGAAGTCGCATAGCAAGACTATCTTGTTAGCGGCCCTGTTTGTGGGGGTGATCGGTGCCGGCATAGGGTATAAACCGTTTCTCGCGTTTCAGGCCGAGCAGCAACTCTACGACAAGATCCAGTTAATCAAGGATGGCGACAAGGCCCTGATGATCGAAACCATCTGGTCGCTGGATCAGTTAAATCCGGAACAGCAGAAAATCATTTCAGTCGGGTTGCGCCGCGAAATTATTACATTCTATCGGGATCGTATTCGCTCGGTATTTCGACCAAAAGAAGGTTTATACGATTATCCGCAAGCCCAGAATCTGTTGGCGCAGGCTAAAAAGCATTATCCAGATTCAGTCGCTCTGTCTACCATCGAGGACCAGGTCAAAGAGCAGCGCGATCGATTGATGAATAGCCTGATCTCGCTATACAAACGTTATTTCAACGCCAAGAAACTGGTTAAAACTCCGAACGGAGAAGATTTAATCACCGTCCTTCCACTGATTAAACGCGTAGACCCGAAACATTATCTGCTGAAGGATAAGGCACTATCCGATCTTTATCTTTCAGAATCAGAAAAGCTGATTGCCAGGCGTAAGTACAATGAGGCGGCAAACTACATAATTACAGGTTTGAAACTGTTTCCCGAAGACACGCGTCTGCAAAGCCTCAACAAGCAGATAAACGCACAATTTCAGAATTAATGAGCCAGCTAGTTTCTCCTTTGCGCCTGCTCGCCAAAACCTACGCGAACGACTTGATTTCTCGCGAACAGTACGTGGAGATTCGAGCTCAGTTGCTGAAGCGGCTTGAAAGCAAGGGTAGTGTTGACGAGGCAGACTTGAAAAACTTTACTGCCTTACAAGGTGGTGAAACCCCAAAAGTGCAGAAAACCTACACTTCTTCGGACTGGATCATCATTGCCCTGGGATTAGCAGCTTCCGCGGTATTGGCTTTCGTTCTGTATGGATAATTCTGAAATTGGGCCTGTTGAACGATTCAAAAAGATTAAATAGATCACAAAACCCCACTATCCTGCCCAGAACAAGGCTATTTACTTATTGAATACGAGTCAATATAGTCTATTATCATCAATCACTTAACTCGTATACTTAATTTTAATTATTAATATTTTTGCAGTGAAGATTGAATCAATCCTAAGTGCTAGCCAGGTCTCCCCGCAGAAACTTGCGCGGAGCTATGCTCCGTAACTGCACTATTACGATTTTCTCCGAGATAAGTTAAAAAATCCCGTTTTCGGTATCTTTATGACCACAACGACAGGCCGCGCTCTTTTATCAATAACAGTGTTCACAGGATTCATCCTGTCGCTAACATTTGTTGTGCCTGCAAAAGCGCTCGACATGCAGGATATGGTTGTCGACTCGATTAGTGCTCACCCGGAAGTCAAAGAAAGGATTCACGCCTACCGCCAGGTTATAAGTGACCAGGATATCGCGGAAAGTGGCTGGCGACCCAGTATCGATGCACGGGCTTCTGCTGGATTTTATGACACTGAGTCGCCCTCGACCGGTAACCAGTCGGTTGACTATGACAGCACCGACCTTGAACTATCGGTTACCCAGAACCTATTTAACGGGTACGACACTACCTACCAGATTGAGCAGACCAAGGCTCGAACCAACGCGGCACTTTTTGATGTTTACGATACTGCAGATAACATTGCGTTGCGGGCAATACAGGCATATCTCGAAGTAATAAAGCAACGACAACTTTACCAGCTTTCGATCGAGAACGTTGCTGCGCATGAAGAAATCCTGGCGCAAATCAGGGATCGAAACCAGTCCGGGGTTGGCAGGCTTTCGCAGCTACAGCAAACCGAGGGGCGCCTGGCAGGAGCCCAGGCAAGTCAGATAGCCCAGCAAAATAATCTCGAAGACGCCGCCACACAGTTACACAAGATCCTGGGACGTTATGTCGATCCAATGAGATTATCCGAACCAGACCTGCCCGCAATGCCTCGTTACGATCTGGACTTACTGATCGACCAGGCGCTGGCCGATCATCCGGCGATGCAGGTTGCACAAAGCAATATCGCAGCAGCCCAATCGGATTACCGACGCTCCCTACGATCTCGATACCCAAATCTTGACCTGCGACTTGCTACCGAATACGGGGATGATCTTGACGGTCTGGATGGAAATACCGAAGAAACCAGTTTGATGCTCAACCTCACGTATAATTTTTATAGCGGAGGTAAAAATGAGGCTGAGCAACAAAAGAAAATCAGTGCCGTTTACGAACAAAAGGAGTTCGCAGCTCGGGTGCGGCGCCAGATTATCAACACTTTGCGCTTATCCTGGACCGCAGATGATTTACTGGTTCGGCAATTGGTATTTCTCAACGCTTACGTAATCAAGGCCGGGCAAACCGTCGAGTCATACAAAGAAGAGTTTTTTATCGGCCAGCGAGACCTGATCGATCTGCTCGACGCTGAGAACGAAGTCAACAACGCCAGAAACCAGTATACCGAAGCGAAATACGACTCACAGGGAGCACGTTACCGGGTTTTTGAAGGTGTCGGCAAGTTGTTCGAAGCGGCTAATGTCGGGTTCGAATTGAAAGATGGAAACTTAGAAGTCGCCCGACTTGCGACCGACCAGGTTGACAAGCTCCCGCTGCCCAATGATGAAGATCGTGACAGAGAAACTGACCCGATGGATCATTGTGATAACTCGCTTATCGATATCGACGTAAATCCGTTTGGTTGTCATGAGCCGGTCGTGCTAACCAGGGTAGAGCCATCGCCACCGCGGCAAAATTCAGCGCCCAGTCTAACTGACGATCAGTTTGAGATCGAAACCAATGGCGTATTGGTAATTACGCCTGCGCAGTTGCTTGCGAACGATTCTGATGCGGATTCCGATCCCCTCGAAATCATAGATGTGAGTCAGCCCGATGTTGGCCGTATGGCATTTAATACCAACGGTAATCTGGTATATAGATCCCTGGAAGGATTTATCGGTGAGGATTTTTTCAAGTACACCGTTACTGATAATAGAGGTGGAGCCGCCACTGCTACAGCGACAGTACGGATTAGAGTACGCAAAACCGAAGTCATTAGCCTCGCGGAAATTCAGTTAGTCAACTTCATTTATGATGAGGCCGAACTGACCGAAGTCTCCAAAGCCAAAGTTAAAGCCATCATTGAAGAGATAAAAAAGGCCGAGGGCGTCATGATTGAGATTTACACCCATACCGATAACATAGGCTCCGACAAATACAACCGAATCTTATCCGCTAAAAGAGCCGAAGCACTCAAAGATTTACTAACCAGCAACGGAATTGATAGCGCAAATATATCCGCGGTAGGGGTGGGAGAAAAGAAGCCCATTGCCGACAATGCGACCGAAGCCGGCCAGGCGATAAATCGTCGAGGCGAATTCATTTTTAAAACAAAGGGGGCTGCAGAGTAAAGCTGGCTGCTAGTTGTAGCAATTGGTCTACACTTGGAAGCAGTAGTTTGATTTTGGAAGCCTCCCCTGTATACCCTATCGCAGTATTTCAAGAAATCTTACCGCTCGCCCCAATGTCACAGAACCTGCGGTAGCGCTTGCACGCAATGCCTGGAGACTTAGCGGTGCGAAAGATAGGTGTCTTTATGTTTACCGCATTTTTAGCAGTAGTTCCGGGTCAGCACATGGCGGGCTCCCTGGTGAGCAAAGACATGCTGAACCAGTTAAAGACAAGGTATTCAGATCAGGCTTATCGCAGGGGCCTGGCAATCAATAAACTACTGGTTGAGCTTGAGGGAAAGGGAGTCCAAAAACAGCTTGTCGAAGTAAATCGTTTTTTTAACCAATTTGAATATCAGGAAGATCATGTGCAGTGGGGAAAGCAGGATTACTGGGCGACGCCAGGCGAATTTCTCGGTACGCAAAAAGGCGACTGCGAGGATTTCGTCATCGCCAAGTATTTCGCCTTGCGTAAACTGGGTGTACCCGATGAACGTCTCTACCTGACTTACGTGAAGGCCCTGAAGCAAAATGTGGCGCACATGGTACTGAGTTACTTCCCTACCCCAAACAGCATTCCCCAGATTCTGGATAATTATAATCCCCTGATTGTCAGCGCTGACCAGAGGAAGGACCTGTTACCCGTATACAGCTTTAACGCAAAATCTCTTTTTTTGAGCAATTCATCGGCCGGACTCGGCAAATCGCTGCCTACTAACAAAATCAAGAACAGCAAGTGGACAAAGCTACTGGCCGATATTAAAAAGGAAAAACAATGACAATATTCAAACAATTAGCCTTACTGGTATCAACGTTTTTTCTGATTCTGTTACTTGTGATCGTATATAACGGCTTTACTCGTACCAGCCAATTTCAGCAGGGACAGCTACAGACAACGGCCCAGGACATGGCGACGACTCTGGGCATCGCAATCAGTAATTTACCCGAAGGCGATGACAATGCCACGCTTGAGGTCTTGTTTAACGCGGTTTTCGACAGCGGTTACTACACGCGAATCGAACTGGTTGCAGCTGACGGTCAGATTATTCATCAGAAAAGCCAGGGTCTTGGCATCGGGGGAGTGCCAGACTGGTTCCTGCATTTAGTGCCACTTGAGCCTGCTCGCGGCACAACCCAGGTCATGAAGGGCTGGACTCAGCTTGGCCAACTCAACCTGGAGATTCATCCCGGCTTTGCCTACAGCAGCATGTACCAGGCTCTTATATCTGCCCTGCTCTGGTTTGCGATCTTGTTCATAGTGTCCTTGATGATACTTTGGCTGGTGCTGCGATATGTGCTGGAGCCATTGCAACGAGTCAAGGAACAGGCCGATGCAATACATAACAACAAGTTTGTTCAACAAAAGAAATTGCCTGCCACTATCGAGCTGAAACGCGTGGTCGAAGCTATGAACCTCATGGTTGCCAAGGTACAGGGTATCTTCGATGACCAGGAAAAGACGCTCGGCGAATACCAGCAACTCCTTTACCGGGACAAGCTGACCAACCTGGGCAATCGTCGCTATCTTCTCGACCAGCTGCAGCAATCGATGTCAGAGGAATCGGGGCGCCACGGCTGTATGGCGATTATCAAGATCGTGGAATTCGAACAGTTGCGTGATCAGCATGGTTACGAACTGTCAGACAATTTAATCAGGATTCTGGCGGACCTGTTGCGCCAGGCGCAGGCAGATCACGGTGCCGAACGAATCTCGCGTTTCAACGAAGACGAGTTCGCTTTTCTGAGCGCTGCTGACGAATCCGCAGTCACAGATTTTATTGATAAACTGTTCGACGACTTCCAGGAACTCATACAAAAAGAATCCGATCTGGCGGAAGTGAGACTACTGGCTGGAATTTGCGACCTCGAAGTTGGCGGCGAGACCGGGAACGTCCTTTCCGGTATCGACTACTGCCTGTCACTGGCCAACACCAGGGGTCCATTTTCAATTGAACGGCAGCAATCGAGCAATCTCGATTTGCCGAAAGGTAAAATGCAATGGCGCAGCTGGCTTGAGTCTGTTCTGCAGTCAAACCAGCTGTTCCTGGTCGGTCAACTGGCTATCAGCAATAACCGCATTCCCGTTCAGCGTGAGTTATTTGTCAGGGCACGCAACCAGAACGACCAGATTATTCCGGCCTCGGCGTTTATGCCAATGGCCTCGAGTCTCGGCATGTCGCTGGAAATAGACAAGGAAGTGTTTCGCATGGTTGCTTCGAATAAGGACATAGACCGAAAGATTCCGCTGGCAATCAACCTGAGCGCCGCTTTTTTTGAGCTGGCAGAAGCCCAGGATGAGTTTGATCAACTGTTGCATGATTGCGAGCAATCCGGCACCAGGCTTTGCATCGAGGCCAGTCATCACGTTCTCAACCAGCATCCGATTATGTGCGCTAAAGTTTCCGAGCGGGTGCGAAAGCATAATCACCAGTTTGGCATCGATAACCTTGATCTTGGCCTGTCTTTACAATTGCTACAAACAGCCCAGTTTGACTACGTAAAAATCAATGCTAAAACACTACATGAAATGAGTCGAAATAAAATGCCCGCTGGATACCAGGCATTACGAACAATAACGGATACACTCGAGATCAGCGTTATCGCTGTCGCGGTAGATTCCAAGGAAGTCGTTGATGAACTTAAGTCACTTGGAATCGAGATTATGCAGGGCAATTTCCTTGGTTCACCTGATGCAATATGACGTGATTTTCCACGCCGGGCCGAGTACAGTTATGATCTATCGATTATCAATTAAAATGCAGGTTCACGGGAGCAGGAACACTGCCCCGCCAAATCGACCCGGGTTGTGTCGGTAAAACGCTTACACCAGATAAATCCCAATAAATGATCGATCCCCATCATCAGTATGACCCCCTGCTTGAATGCCTGGTTATCTTCGCCAAGTTACACAACCGGCCGATCAGCGTTGAAGCACTGATCGCTGGCCTGCCGGTTGAGCCCGGCGCTGACGGCCCGGAACTTTTCAGCATTGACAGTCCTAAGGGCCTGTTCTCACGGGTAGCGTCACGCGCTGGATTTGCAAGCCGTCTGATTCATCGTGATCTGGCTAAGCTCTCGAGGCTATTGCTGCCCTGTATCCTGGTTCTTAAAAACGGTAATGCCTGCATTCTTGAAAGCATAGATCGCAAAAACAAGCGCGCCAAAGTCATATTCCCGGAGATCGGTGAAGGTGAAGAATGGATGGAGCTAGGTCAGCTCAGCCAGGAGTATCTCGGGTATGCATTCTTACTTAAAAAAGAATTGCAGCAGGAGCGTACTGAGTCGAAGGGAGTCAGCAAAGACTCGAGTCACTGGTTCTGGGGAACCCTGGCCAAGTCCAGGGATATTTTCGCCAGCGTGCTGCTGTCATCGATCCTGATCAACCTGTTCATCCTTGCGACGCCGATGTTCACGATGAATGTCTACGACAAGGTAGTGCCCAACGATGCGATCGCAACCCTTTGGGTACTGGCAGCGGGCATTGTCACGGTTTACATTTTTGACACCCTGTTGCGTTTCGTGCGTAACTATTTACTCGAAGTCGCGGGCAAGAAAAGCGACATCATCATGTCATCGATCATTTTTTCACAGGTACTTAACCTGAAAATGGATCAATGGCCCGCGAGTATTGGCTCTTTTGCCAGCCAGTTACGTGAGTTTGAAAGCATTCGCAACTTTTTTACCGCATCTACCATCGCGACACTGGTCGACCTCCCCTTTTCGATTATTTTCCTGTTGGTTATCTATTATATCGGTGGCCCGATGATCGCCGTACCCCTGGTAATCATAGCTGTGCTAATGCTATACAGCTTCATCCTCGTCAGGCCTCTTAAGGCCAGCGTGGAAGCCACTTACGAGGCGACCGCGAATAAGAATGCCCATTTGATCGAAACATTACGCTCGATAAAAACTGTAAAGGCGCTAGGCGCAGCGAATTATTCGCAATGGGTATGGGAAGAATCCTCAGGCGTCATCGCCAACAAGTCGATGCGCGCGCGAATCCTGTCTTCTTCGATAACGGTCGTCACAAACCTGATGGTACAGTTCAATACTATTGGCCTGATCGTGTTCGGCATCTACCGTATCAGCGACCTGGAACTCAGCCTCGGTGGCCTGATCGCAGTAGTCATGCTGTCATCACGGGCGGTGGCCCCGTTGGGTCAGATTGCCGCACTGATTACCAGCTTCGAGCAGACCCGCACAGCGTTTCGCTCACTCGACGAACTGATGCAGAAGTCTGTCGAAAGGCCAGAAGGAAAATCGTACGTGCGTCGCCCTGGCTTCGAAGGGGCCATTAACTTCAGGGAAGTCGATTTCAGCTACCCCGAATCTCCAAAAAAATCTCTCACCGGTATTTCCTTCAAAATCAACCCGGGTGAGCATGTCGGTATCATCGGCAAAGTGGGCTCCGGTAAAACCAGCCTGATAAAACTGGTCATGGGACTCTACCAGGCAGAAAACGGCTCGATAGCAATCGATAATATTGACATCAACCAGATAGATCCTGCCGACCTGCGTAAAAATATCGGCTACCTTTCCCAGGACATCGAACTGTTGCGCGGTACTATCCGGGAAAATATAGCCTATAAAGATTTGCACGTTAACGATGAAAAGCTGCTCAAGGCCGCAGAAATTTGTGGAGTGGATCTCTTTGTTAACCAGTTGCCCCAGGGGTTTGACACCCAGGTAGGCGAGGATGGCGGATTCCTGTCCGGTGGCCAGAGGCAGGCAATTGCACTGGGACGGGCTGTCATGTTGAACGAACCTGTTCTGATTCTTGATGAACCAACCAATAGTTTCGATAACACAACAGAATCGATTATTAAGAAACGACTTTTTGATTACACCCGCGACAGGACCCTGCTACTGGTGACTCACAAAGCACCGATGCTGGACCTGGTAGAACGGATCATCGTCATCGACGAGGGAAGAATCGTCATGGACGGGCCCAAGGAAGAGGTATTGAATGCCCTGAAAGGTACCCAGAATGGATAACGACGACAATACCAACTTCGAAGACATAACCCAGCTAGGCGTCCATGGAAAACAGGACATGGTCTACATGCGCAGCCTTTCCGCAGCGGCGGTGCATCGTTCGCCACGCTACCTGATCGCGGTGGTAATGATCTTTGCGCTTTTCGTGATCGCCGCAATTGTCTGGATGAACTGGGCCAAAATTGACGTCGTCATACGTGGTTCAGGAAAAGTTTCACCGGCTAGCCAGGTGCAAAACATTCAAAGCCTTGAAGGCGGCATCATATCCGAAATCCTGGTCGCAGAAGGCCAGGTGGTTGAGGCCGGTCAAGCATTGATAAAAATCAGCGATGTCGCATTTTCAAGCTCGTTCGAGGAAAACAGACTGCTTTATCTTGAGCTGGTGGCCAAGGCCAGTCGCCTGGAGGCCGAGGCATTTGGCCGGGCTTTCAAGCCAGACAGCGAAGTTAGTGCAGAAGCACCGCACCTGATTAAGTCAGAAAAGAGCTTGTTCGACTCAAACCAGCAACAACTCAAGGAAACACTGAGTGTTCTCGAAGAAAAAATAAGTCAGCAGAAGAGCGCCCTGCTCGAAGCAAAGTCGAAGCGACGTCAATTGCAAAAATCTCTGGACCTGGTCAGGAAAGAGATTGTTATTAAAAAGCCGCTCAAGGATCGCGGCATCATCAGCGAAGTCGAATTTCTGCAATTACAGCAACGCGAGGCCGAATTCGAAGGCGAAATCGAGGCGGTCAAGTTTTCGGTGCCCCGGATCGAATCAACCATCGAGGAAGCCCGTTTCAACAAGCAGAAGGAAAAGCTGAATTTCCAGAACAATGCGAAAAAAGAGCTGAACGAAGTAACCGCCGAGATTAGCCGCATCAAGGAAACACAAACCGCGCTGCAAGATCGAGTCAAACGCACCACTTTGCGCTCCCCGGTTAACGGAATCGTGCAACGTCTTTACATCAATACCATTGGCGGCGTCATCTCCCCGGGAAACAATATACTCGAAATTGTTCCGCAAGAAGATTCTCTGCTGGTCGAATTAAAAATCAAACCGGCCGACATTGCCTATGTAAATGTCGGGCAGTTCGCCAGGTTGAAATTTTCGGCCTACGATTTCGCAGTTCACGGCAGTCTCCAGGGAATAGTTACATTCGTCAGTGCGGACACCATTACCGATGAAGAAGGCCAGAGCTTTTTCCTGGTCAGGGTCAAACCCGGCAAGTATTTTCTTGGCGCAAAACCCGGCGACTTGCCGATTAAAATCGGTATGACGGCCGAAGCCGACATTATTACAGCCAAGAAGACGATTCTATCGTACCTGACGGAGCCGGTTCATCGCGGAATTGATAAAGCGCTTAGAGAGCGGTAATGAAACTCATCGTATATTCAGCATCGCGTTCATTTGATCAATTTCTGCAGCGCCATTTAGACATCGCCTTTGAATATCGCAGGGATTTGCAGGTGCCATCTGACGATCCCGAGCAACTATATCTGATTCATGTATCAGGCAGGGAGCTCGAATGCCATGAATGGTTACTGAAACATGTTTCTGGTAAACCGCTTCGGGTGGGCGTCTGCTCAGACCGTCCCGGTATCCACGAAATGCTCGAATGTGTGCGACTCGGGGCCAAGGCCTACTGCAATAGTCACATGGGTACCTTGCATTATCAGCAGATGTTGCAGTTGGTGGAGAACGGTCAAAGCTGGTTTCCACCCCAGATGCTGGATGAAACCTTCAAACTTGCGCAACAGGCCGCCAATCCGTCTATAAATCACGAGCAGCTGGAAATATTAACCGCCCGTGAAAAGGATATCGCGTTTGCCGTTGGTGAAGGTAAATCAAACCGCCAAATAGCTGATTTATATGATATTTCCGAGCCCACCGTAAAGCGACATCTGACCAATATCTTCAAGAAACTTCAACTAAAGGACCGTGTCGGTCTGGTGCTATACCTCAAGCAAGCATAGTCTTTTGGCCGCTTTGCCACACCGGCTGTGTGACCTACCTCTCAATCTGTAACATTTGTGCTTCTGGTCTACGACTTTGGTATGACACAGACCCGTAAAAACTAGCCTATATATACTGTTCGTACAAAGTTTCTGCAGAAATATGGCTACTAAAAATATAGGTTTTGTCGCCGAGTTAATCGGTGACGCACAGGTTCGCAGCGTCGACGGTGTAATCAGAGTCCTCAGTATTGGTGATCAAATCTATGAGGGCGATATCCTCACGACCGGTCTAAATACCGAGATAGTGCTTGAGTTTTATGACGGCCATAAACTGCAGGTCGGTGAAAACACCGAAATACTGCTGGATGAGTCGGTATTTGCTAGCCTCGACGCCTACCCGGATGAGCGTGCCGACCAACTAGCCGAGCTGCAGAGCCTAATTACCGAAGGTGTCGATCTCGCTGAGCTCGAAGCGACCGCTGCTGGTGCTGCCAGCGATTCAGATGCGCTGCATCAGGCATCAGTTTATACGAGGATCGGTGACGAAGGAATTGTAGAGACCAGGGGTACTCCATTTAATCTTGGTGCGTCAGATCTTGATGATCAGTTTAATATTGACGATGACGGAACCCTGATTCCAGCCGATTCAGAAGATAGCGCTACGATCCAGGGTTCTGGTGCCATGCCACCCCCCACCACATCTATTACAGTCAATAGTATTACCGCTGATGATTTAGTCAACATTGTTGAAGCGGGCTCTCCAATCAATGTTACCGGTACTGTCGGTGGGGATGCAGGCCCGGGCGATAGCGTTACCTTAACGATAAACATGAACCCGTATTCGGGTATTGTCGCACCCGACAGCAGCTTTAATATATCAGTTCTCGGTAGTGACCTGGCAGTGGACACCAGTTTTGACGCTACCGTTACAGGGACCGATGCTGATGGAAACGCATTCAGTGCAACAACTACCTCAACACATACAGTTGATAATAGCGCACCTGGTCTTAGCGCCCAGACTTTCAGCTACGCCGAGAACCAGGTGGCTGGAGCGCCGGTGGCGAATGTGGTTGCAGCCGATAACATCGGGGTCACTGGATTTACCTTCACCGCCACCGGTACCGCAACCAGCGCCGATGGTTTTTACCAGATCGATAACAGCGGTAATATCACCCTCACCGCAGCCGGTGCTTCCAGTGCAATAAACGACTTCGAATCGGGCGCTAATACCGGCGTCTACAATATTACCGCTGTCGATGCTGCCGGTAATAGCAGCAATACGAACATTACCCTGAACGAGACTGATCTGGACGAAAGTGCTCCGAGCCTCGCCGCCCAGACCTTCAGCTACGCCGAGAACCAGGTAGATGGTGCGCAAGTCGCATCCGTTGTCGCTACTGACAACATCGGGGTGACTGGATTCACCTTTACCGCCTCTGGCACCGATGTCAGTAGTGACGGTTTTTACCAGATCGATAACAGCGGCAACATCACCCTGACTACTGCAGGTGCCACCAGTGCCGTGAACGATTTCGAATCAGGCACTAATACCG
>Ga0265306_10000390_pt1 | contig 20658 bp, 14 predicted proteins | sample Helome_3_FD_192493 | JGI IMG/M metagenome (GOLD analysis project Ga0265306, IMG submission 192493) | Marine sediment microbial communities from subtidal zone of North Sea - Hel_20160420 (Illumina Assembly) | ecosystem: Environmental > Aquatic > Marine > Subtidal zone > Sediment ... | reverse complement strand
GGCCCGCAGATCACTTCCACCGCGATGAGCTTGGCCGGTTGCATCGTCGCAAGCGCAGGGAAGTGATCTGCGGGCCGGAGGACGAGGACCACGATGAATGCAAGCGTTGCGTTCAGCGCGTTCGAAAGAACCCAGACGATCGCGGCGACACCGAGCACCACGCCGACGGCGGCCATGGGATGCAGCGCCGCGGCCGAAGCCCCGACGGCAACCGCGAGGCCCCCGAGCAGGGCTGTGCTGCGCACCTAGGCTTCTCCTCGGGGCATCCTGCCGAGGGAGGGGGCCCCAAGGGCCTCGGCGAGCTCCCTCTCACCGCGAAGCGAATCATCGAACGCGGAAGAGAGCGCCACCGCGAGCAGCGCGAGAACCAAGCCCGCGAAGAGCGCGCCGAGAAGCACGATCCAGAGTGGCGGAGTGAGCGAGCGGGTGGGCATCACCGGCTCCTCGACCGTCCAGACCTGGCCGCCCTCGGCGAACATGGACATCTCTTCGGTCACCAATCGCTGACGGAGGAGCTCCTCTTCGGCCGACGCTTCCTTGAGCTCCATCAGCAGAGCCTGATGCTTCGCGGCCGCGCTCATTTCGGACTTTGGACCCGCCCCGGAATCGTCCACCTGAGGCTCCGCCGTTTCGCCGGAGGTTTCGTCGCTATCCTTGCGCTGGCTGTTGACCGCCTGCTGCAGCGCTCGAACTCGCTGCGTGGCCGCCACGAGCTCTGGATGGCTTTTCCCGTAGCGGTACTTGATCTCGATCAGCTCGCCGCGCGCCTTCGACAACTCCCTCCGGAGTCGCGAGCTTCCCGGGCTGGTGGTCCCGGGGGCCTCCTCTTTGAGCTGCGCCTCGGACGCCTTGACCTGCTGCTCCGCCGCGGCGAGCCGAACCTCGGCTTGCGCCAGGGCTCTGCGGACGCTGAGTTTTTCGCTCAGCCTCGTCTCTGTTGCCTCCGGCAACTGGGCTATGGTCGGCTCGATGTTGGTGGTTTCACCTCGAAACCGCTCGAGCTGGTCCTCGAAAAACGCCGCGGACGCCCGAACCGTTTCGCGCTGTGGGCGCAGAATCTGTTCGGTGAAAACCCGAATGAGCTCCCTGTTCGCTTCGTACGCCTCGACGGGGGTTTTTCCGTCGACCTTGAGGAGGACGAGCTCGCCCCCAAGACCAAGGACCTGAAACGAGTCCTGGAACCGGTCCACCGCCTCGTTCACTTCTTCCGGCGTCGCCGCGTCATCCAGCCGTCCGAGGTTCCGAAGCACCTGCTCCGAGGTGCCATGACTTTGGAAGATGCTCTCGACCAGCGGCAAACGCTGCTTTGCCGACCACTCCTGCAACAGGTCTTTCTGAAAAGGGTTGATCGTTTGCTGGTCTTGAATGAGGAGCCGCGCGGTCGATTGATAGCGATCGGGGGAGATCTGCCAGGCGAGGCCGGCGGCCAAAAGCGTGAGCAGCGGTATCAGCAACAGAAGGTCCCAGCGCCGCACGACCAGGTGAAACAGCGAATCCGAGTTGAGCTCTCGTATCGAATTCTTCATGACCACCAACGGAACTGTCGCGTGAAGACACCGGGAGGAAGCTTGGGCGGCCAAGTTTGAAGACCCGCTCGGATGGTCCGCAGGGTTTCTGCAGGTGGCGGGCAGTCGGAGTCGTTCCAGATGCCACCGAGCACGCGCATGCCGAGGGTGCGGAGCTGCGCCGCGCAATCGGCCACCTCCGCCCGGGTCGTGACCATCCCTCGAGCAACGAGGAGCGCGCCGTCGACAGAAGCCCGGACGGCAGGAGCGAGCACCGCCGCGCCGTCCCCTTCGAGCAAGGCCACGCCATCCACCCAGACATATCCGCTGGCGCTCTCGGAGCGAGGCTGCGGGGGGCCAAAAGGCCGAACCTCAAATGGCTCGTCCGTCACTGCGCTCGCGTGCCGTTGGACGCAACGAGCGAAATGGGACTTGCCATCTCCCGTCCGCGCGGAAACCAAGAGAATGCGCCTGGCGTTGGCCGCTTGCGCGGCGTCAAACGCACGCGCGACGAGGCGGTGCTCCGCGCGTAGCAATTCGGGGGACCTGCTCACGCCGTCTTTCGTAAGCAAGATCGGATCCGAAGGCAAGATCCGACTCGAACGCACTGAGAATGGGTAAATTCGGCTACCCTCTCCGCATGGGGACAAGTTGCGTTCCGTTATGAAACGCAGCAAAGCCCTGCCGTGCCGATTCGGCACACTCTCAGCGCCTTGCTTCGTGGCTCAATCCTTGCTTCCTTCATGCCTTCCTGAAGCCGTTTGGTCCCGGAGTCCTGCTTGAACAAGTACCCGAAGTCGCGCCGGCCTCTGCGTGTCGCCCATCTGATGCAGTATTTCGCGATCGGCGGACTCGAGCGCATGGTCGAGCGGCTCAGCGTCGCTTCGAAATCGCGCGGCGTCGAGACCCTGGTCATCGCTTACCTCGGAGACGGCCCGATTCGAGCCGCGCTCGAGGAACAGGGTGTCCAAACCCTGATGCTCGACGGCGGACCAGGCCTGCACCCAGGGCTGATCTGGCGGCTCCGCTCTGTCCTTCGCCGGGAGCAGATCGATGTGCTGCACACCCATCACTTGGGCCCGTTCGTCTACGGAGCGCCGGCGTCCGTCGTCGCCAGATGCCCCCGGGTTCACACCGAGCACTCTCACGAGCTCTACGACACGACCCGACGGAAGCTGTTGGGGGCGATGATGTCACCGCTCGCCGAAGTGGTCGCCGTGACACCGGAGATTTCCGAGTTCCGGAAACGATTCCCAGGTCGGTCCAGGGTCATCACGAACGGGGTTCCGCTACCCTCGGTCGAGCCTTCGATGCGTGCCCGAGGGCGCGCTTTGCTGGGCGCAGAACAAGACCGCTTCGTGGTGGGCTGTGCGGCCCGCTTGTCGCCAGAGAAGAATCACGCCGGCCTCCTCGACGCATTTGCCCGGCTACTCAAGGACGAGCCCCGTTCGCTTCTCGCATGCGCCGGCGATGGCCCCCTCGCCGATGGGCTTCGCGCAGAGGCAGCGCGTGCGGGCGTGAGCGACAACGTGCGATGGTTGGGCCCGGTGGAGGACATGAGCCACTTCTACGCGGCACTGGACGTCTGCGTCCTGAACAGTACGCGCGAGGGATTGCCGCTTTGCCTGCTCGAAGCAATGTCATTTGGGATCCCGGTCGTTGCCACCGATGTCGGGGGCGTCGGAGAGCTGATCGCGGATGGGGCGGGGATACTCGTGCCGCCGCAAGCACCCCAGGTCCTGGCCGGCGCACTGCGCTCACTCGCCGCTCAGCCCGAGCGCGCGAACGAGCTCGGCCGCGTCGGAAAGTCCCGAATTCGTGAGCGTTACAGCATCGACCACATGGTCGATCGGTACGTCGAGCTCTACCGCGAGGTCGCCAAAAGGCCGTTTGCCCGAGCCGACGTGGAATCCGCCCCGTGCGCCTGAGCCACATCATCGCGCCGGGGCTCATGGCGGGCGCAGAGAATGTCGTCTTGCAGGCCTGCGCCGCTCTGATCGCAAGTGGACACGAGCTATCCCTTGTGGTCATCGTGGAAGAACGCTGCCCTGAGTACGGGGAGACGTTTCTGGAAGCCGCGCGAACGAGGGCCATCCCGGTCGAACCTCTGGTGGTCCGCGGTCGCCTCGATCTAGGCGCCGTCATGAAACTCCGCGCGGCGTTCAAAGCGCAGCGAGCGGAGGTCGTTCATGCGCATGGGTACAAGGCGCTCGTCTACGCCATGTTGGCTCGGAACCGAAAGCTGGCCCTGGTGGTCACACACCATGGCGAAACCGGTCACGATCCATTGGCGCGATTCTACGAGCGTCTTGCGCGTACGCTGTATCGACGGGTCGACTGTGTATTTTCAGTGTCGAGCGCGACGACCGAGTCGCTGGTCGCCGCGGGCGTGAGACACGCAACGCTCAGAACCGTGCCGAACCCGGTGTCGCTCCCCGCACCGAGCTCCGACAGAGAGCCAGGTCGGTCCGACGGCGCACTTCTGTTTGTGGGCCGGCTCAGCGAAGAAAAAGGGCTCGATGTGCTCCTTCGAGCGCTCGCAACGGAACGCGTACCGAAGCAGCTCATGCTGGATGTCGCGGGTGACGGGCCCCGCGCCGGCGAGTGGAAGGCACTCTCGACCAGCTTGGGGCTCGATGGGAGGGTGCGTTGGCTGGGTATGCGGTCGGACATCCCCGTACTGCTGGCCGAGGCCCAGGCGCTGGTCCTGCCTTCCCTTCGCGAAGGACTGCCCCTGGCGGTCTTGGAGGCGGCGGCGTGCGAGGTTCCGGTGCTCGCCAGCCGAGTCGGCGGCGTCCCGGAAGCCGTATGGGAGGGCGAAACCGCCATGCTCATTGCGCCGGGCGACGTGGACGCCTGGTCCAAGGCGCTCGAAGCCCTACCCTCGCAGACCGAAACGCTTCGGAACGGTGCCCGCCGCCGCGGTGCCGAGGTTCGCGCGCGACACGCGCCCCAGCGCTGGGCCGAGCTGACGACGCGGCACTACCGTGAGGTCGCAAGTTGACGGTGACCTTCGTAGAGAATCCAGGCCCGCGCGTTTCACTTCGGTAAATGCCGGACGACCGTTGTTTCAGATCAAACCATCCGTGGACGACTGGCTGAAACGATGTATCGAATCCCGATGAATATCTGAGCTGGCAATTTGGTCTGGTGGTTGCATATGTGACCCGCACCCCCCTTTTGAGTCGACGCGAATCTAGGCGTTGGCGTGCCAACTATGACTGACCTAATCATCATAGCGTTCCTGTTTCTAGGGCTGGTCTCACCGTACCTGCTCTATCCGCTCCTCGTGCGGTACGGGTTTCGCCCGAAAGAGCGAAGCCTGGTTCAGAGGGCCGAACGCTTACCCAAGGTCAGTGTGTTGATCCCAGCGCACAACGAGGCTGCCCGGTTAGACCAGAAGCTGCGAAACACGCTCGCATTGACCTACCCGCGCGAGCACATCGAGATCCTGGTCGCGTCGGACGGCTCCGATGACCACACGGCGGACCTTGCACGGGGGTACGAAGACTCTGGCGTGCGCGTCTTCGAGCTTCCAGAGCGAGGGGGCAAGCTCGCTGCGCTGAACCACCTGCTCGCGCAGGCCCACGGCGAGCTGATCTTATTCACCGATGTCGGCGCGAACCTGCCTGAAAATACCGTGTCGGAGCTCGTTCAGGACTTGGCAGACCCCGGCGTCGTCGTTGCGATGCCTCGGTACGCCTCGATCGGTGAGAATGGAACCGCGACCGCCGATGGAGCGTACTGGGATCGCGAGACGCGCCTGAAGGAGCTCGAGGCCGATCGCGACATGCTCCTCGGTGCCCATGGAGCGTGCTACCTCATGCGCCGCGATGCGATCGCCACCGTCCCGGCCGATACCATCCACGATGACTTGCTTTGGCCGTTGCTCGCGCGCGCGGCTGGGGGACGCATCGTCTATCGCTCCGACATCGTGGTTCCGGATGTGGCACCGGCCCACCTATCGACCATCTTCGAGAGAACCGCGCGCATGGCGCACGGCAATCTTCAGATCCTGTGGCGCAACCGTGCGCTGCTCGGCCCGCGACATGCGCGACTCGCTACGAGCCTCATCGGACACAAGCTGCTGAAGACACTGGGGCCGGTTTGGATTCTGGGCCTGGCACTCTGGGTCAACTACCGCGCCTTGAGCGCTGCGACCTTGGTCCCGTTGGCGATCGCCGGTGACGCGCTGATCCTCCTGCTCGCCGGGGCCATGCTCTGGCGAGGAGCGGGTCTTCCGCTACCACGCAGCCTTGCGATGGGCGTGCATGCGCTGGTTGCGATCTCGGCATGCGGGGTGGGAATACTGCGCTTCCCCCTCCGATCCAACGGCACGCGCTGGCGTCGCCCCCCTGAAAACGATGTCCTTGCACTGCATCGTCCCGCCCTTCCCCCGCGGTCGGTCAGAATCGTCAAGCGGACGCTCGACGTCACCGGCAGCGCGCTTGGCATTCTCGTCGCGTTGCCTCTGATTCCGTTCATCGCTTTCGCCATTCGTCTGACCTCACCCGGTCCGGTCTTGTACCGCCAGGAGCGGGTCGCGAAGGATTACCTCGGTCGGCCCCGTGGTTTTGCGATCTGGAAGTTCCGAACGATGCGAGTCGATGCGGAGGCCGACGGGGAGGCCATCTGGGCGCTCGAGAAGGACCCACGGGTGACCGCGGTGGGCGGGTTCCTGCGCAAGGTCCGGCTCGACGAGCTCCCCCAGCTCTTCCAGGTGCTCCGCGGCGACATGACCTTGGTGGGTCCACGGCCCGAGCGTCCTTCCATCACCGATTCGCTTTCGTTACAACTGCCGAGCTACGACGATCGACACTCGCCGTGCAAACCCGGCATCACCGGCTGGGCCCAGGTTCACACCGGGTACGACACGTCTGTCGACAGCGTGCGCGAGAAGCTCCTCTACGATTTCACATACAACGCGCATCTCTACCAGCTGCGCAGTTACCTAGCGATGGAAATGCGGGTCATCGTCCTGACGCTCGCGGTCATCGTCAATAGAAAGGGCGCGCACTGAGCTCTCAGCGCAGCCCGTACTTCTCGAGCTTGCGATACAGCGTCGTTCGACCGATTCCGAGTGCCTTTGCCGCTTCGGTGAGCCGGCCGTTTTTGTCTCGAAGCGCGCGTTTCACGGCCCAGCGCTCCAGGTCTTCGAGGGTCAAGGGCAGCTCCTCGAGAGACTTGGGCGTCGGCCGTTCGTTCGGCGTTCGGGGCTCGCTCTTGCTCTGATCCCTTGGATCAGACGAGGCCGCGTCCCCGGCGTCCGGTGGGAATATGGTCCATCTCGGCTGCTGCGTTGAACCGCCGTCATGGTCCCGAACCCTCGTGGGCAGGTCGTGAAGATCGATCTCTTCTCCGGTGGCGAGCACCGCGGCGCACTGCAAGATGTTCTCGAGCTCCCGGACGTTTCCCGGATACGGGTAGCGCTCGAGAGCCTCCATTGCTCGCGGGGTCAATCGCCTAGGCCCTGCCCCGAGATCGGCGGACACGTCGTTGAGCAGCCTCGGAACCAACAGGCGGATATCGCCATCACGCATCCGGAGCGCGGGAAGCTCGATCTCGAACACGACGATCCGGAAGTAGAGGTCTTCGCGAAACCTATTGGCTTCAACCATGTCGCGCAGCCCGCGATGCGTGGCGGTAATTAGGCGAAAGTCGCTTTCAACCGTGCGAATTCCACCGAGGCGGTCGAAGGAACGCTCTTGGAGCACGCGCAGCAGCTTGGCCTGCACGCCCAGCGAGAGCTCGGCCACCTCGTCTAGAAAAAGCGTGCCGCCGTCCGCCCTTTCAAAGCAGCCGGCCCGAGCCTTGTGTGCGCCGGTGAACGAGCCCCGCTCATGTCCGAAAAGCTCGGAGTCCTGCAAGGACTCAGGGATTGCTGCGCAGTTGATCGCAACGAAGGGGCCGCCCGCACGACGGCTGTTCTCGTGGATAGCCCTGGCGATGAGCTCCTTACCGGTTCCGCTGTCGCCGCGAATCAAGACGCTGATGTCACGGCCCGCCACGCGATCGACATGACGAAAAACCTCGCGCATCCGCGGAGAGCGGCCGATCACGCCGGCGTAAGAATTCTCCTCGTTGGAGTCATCGATCTGCCCGTGCTGCTCTTCCTCCGTGTATCGCAGGGCGCGCTGGACTGAAGACAGCAGCCTGTTTCGATCAATCGGCTTGCTCAGGTAGTCGCTGGCCCCTGCCTGCATCGCATCGACGGCAGACTCCGTGGAAGCCTCGGCGCTGAACATCAGGACAGGGACGCCGGGATGCTGTCGTTGCACCGCATCGAGCGCCTGACGGCCGCTCATCCGCGGTAAGCTGCAATCGAGGCACACCAGATCGGGCAGGCTGGTATCGAGGCTGTCGAGGAAGCTCTCGGCGTCTGGGCACTCGACCGTACGCATGCCCGCATCGTTGAGCCAGCGCGCGGCTGCTGCGCGTGGGTCCGGATCGCCATCGACCAACACGACCAGCCGGCCGGCTACATTGGAATCCATTGGGTTTCACTCCTCGAGGTTTGGCTCCTCGGCGACGCCGAAAAGACCGGAGCGAGCGACTCTGCGATGCCGTGTTCCGAATTGCAACACGGAAATTCGTTTCGTTCCGTTCTGAAACTCACCAAAGAGCGCGCAAGACCCAGTGACTCTAACCCTGTTGGGTGTCCGTCCCGACTTCGCCCTTCACTCGAAAACGGCGGTTTCGTCCAAGTCTTGCGGTCGCTCCAAGCTCCGGTCTCGGGCACGCGCGGCGTAATGGGCGATCAGCTGAAGCGGGACCGTCAGCGCAATCGGAGCCCAGACAGGGTCGATTTGGCCGGCGGAGATGCACGGCAACCCTTCGCGTTGGGCCATGACCGCGGTCTGGGCGTCACCGACCAAAATGGGCTCTCCCCCTTGTGCGATGACCTCACGTACGTCCGATAGCGTCTTGCCGAACGTCGCATCGTGCGACGCGACCACCACTACCGGCGTGCCACGCTCCAACAACGAGAGCGGCCGGTGTTTGAGCTCGCCCGCGGCAAGACCCTGGGCGGGCGCATCCGAGAGCGCCGTCAGCGTGTCCGCGCCTGCAAGGGCGAGCGGATAGTTGATTCCACGACCCAAATAGATTCCCTGACCCGCCTCGGCAATTCGGCGGCCCACTGCGGCACAGTCTTCTTCGTGCGCGAGAACGCCCTTCATCGCATCCGGAACGGCAAGAATGGAAGCAAGCATGCTGTCTTGGTCGACACCCCCACCCTTGAGTTGTCGAATGGCAATCGACGACGACGCGAGTGCACAGAGCTGAGCTGCCAGGCCATTGGTCGATGCCATTTCAACGTAGGGACCTGCCCTGCACTCGAGCACGGCATCGGACTGCCGAGCCATCGCACTCGAGGTCACGTTGACCAGCGACACCGTGGGCACGTCTTGCGCCTTCAAGTATCTGAGCGCTTCGAGCATGTCTGCGTTTTCCCCCGATTGCGAAACCAGGAGCGCCATGGTCCCCTCGGTCAGGATGGGTTCGCGGGTCTCGAGCTCGGAGCCGAGCTCGAGTTCGACCGGGATACCAGCGATCTGCTCGAGCCAGGCCCGAGCAGCGTACGCCGCTTGATAGGAGGTCCCGCAACCGATGGCGAGGATTCGATCCGCATACCAAAGAGGCCCGCACCAGCCCTCGAGCTCGCCGGACGTCATGTCTCGGTCGAGCTCGCCGAGCGTGTGCCCTAGGATCGCGGGCTGCTCGGCGATCTCGATGTGGGTGACGTGCTCGAGGATTTCGCGCTGGCCGCTCTCTCGCAGGCTGTCCAAGCTCTCGATTCGAGTCCAGCGGGGGGCGATCTGCTCGAGCTCAGAATCGAAGATGCGCACATGCCCGGGGCCGAGCTCGGCGATCTGTCCGTCCTCGAGCGGCGCGGTTTCATGGGCCACTCGCTCTAGCGCAGCTTCATCAGATGCCAGCCAGGAAGCGCCATCCCCACGCCCAACGGCAAGCGGACTCCCGCTACGCGACGCATACACGCGGTCGTCATGCTGCGTGCATATCAGCCCGAGCGCATAGGAGCCCTGCAGCCGCGGCAGCACATTGCGCAACGCCGCCATGGGATGAGCACGCTTGGCCAACTCTCGATCAAGCAACCAGACGACGACCTCACTGTCCGTGTCGCTGCGAAACTGAGTGCCCTCGCGCTCGAGCTCGGCCCGTAGCGCTGCGTGGTTTTCGATGACGCCGTTGTGAACGACGGCGACTCTCGAGCTCGCGTGTGGCTGCGCGTTGTACCGAGCGGGCTCCCCGTGCGTCGCCTGGCGCGTGTGGCCGATGGCGGTCATCGAGACGAGTGGCTCGCTGACGAGCAGCGCCGCCAACGAGGACAGAGGCCCCTTGGCTCTGCGCCGCTGAATCTGATGGTCGGTCAATACCCCCAAGCCGGCCGAGTCGAAGCCCCAATCTTCGAGGTCGGCCAAGCCCTCCATCACGATAGGGATCACATCTTCGTGTGCAGTGGCACAAAAGATCCCACTCATCTTTGTCCTTCTGGTTGAGGGCTCGAAATCGAAACCCCGGATCGACCGAAGCGTTATGCGAAAACCGGGCCAGGCGGCAGGACTGGATTTCGGAGGGTGACGTTTCACAAGCGAACGTCTCCGTGCCGTGCCGTCCCAAATAGGCACGCGGCGGGCGCCAGTCGAACGCAGTCGTTCCATTCCGGACGCTCGTTCTAGGGGTCACCAGGCAGGGGGCTGCTCGCCGTCACTCCACCGTCAGCTGCGAGACCGCGTACCAACCGTCTGCCCGGCGACCTGCCATGCCCAGAAGAAGAGGCGGGAGCGCTCTGGTAGTGGGTTTGGTTCCATCGCGATCCAGCATGGCGACCTCGACCTCATAGACGCCCTTGGGCAAATCTGACGGGACGGTGATCGTATCGCGGACTTTCCATCTGCCCGGCAACCAGGTGCGGGTATCCTGCGTGCTCGGAAAGAGATGCGACTTCGATGCGCTGCGCAGTCGATACGTCAGCGCCCGCTGGAGATACGCGGGTGCCACTCCGAGATTGCTCCAGTTCGCGATGAAGGTGACGCTGCTTCCAGCCCGAACGGTGCTCGGGTGATTAAAATGGTCGATGACGAACCGGTAGCCGTTCTTCTTGAGCAGCGCGTCGATCGGGCCGACGTAACTTGCGGGGACCGGCTTGGATTTTGCGTTGAGCACCGACGCATGCTGACTGAGCGCCCACTGAAAAGTTTTGTGGAGCTCGCCGTCTGGTCTGGACGCACTCCAGCCTAGCTCGTGCCATCTGCTGAGGGTGCCACAAATCTCGAGCTGGATCGGGGCTCGCTTCCAGACGTCGACGAAGCTGGGATCGGCGGCGTTGGCGGCTGCGAGCATCTGGGGATACATGCTCTTTTGGTGGCTCCAGGAACCTCCCCACAACCCCCAGTCGCCCCAACAGTCCGCGCGCCAGCCAGCCCCACCCCGTGTGGCGTGCAGCATGAGGGGCAGGTTCTTTCCGTCCAACGCCAACATGATCACCGGCGTCTTGGAAAACGCGCGCAAATGGTGATCGATGAGCTGGGTCAGGGCCGTCACGATCTGCTGGCGTTCTTTACGGCCCGTCGGGTTGTAGACATCGATGATGCTGTCGACGTCTGACAGACAAGCGGCGTTCCACTCTCCCCAGCAACCCACCGTGCCGATGTCGACGTGGTCAACCGCGGGATGGCCGTTGTATCGGTCTCCCAACGCACCGATCAGGCGGGCGTGCTCACGCCGCAGGGTGGCGTCGCGATAATCCGGCCAGAACGTCTTTCCGCCACCGCCCGGGCGCCACTGTCCGGCGACGTTGTACGGGGCGCTGGTCAGCCAGTCAGGAATCCCGGATTGCCCCTCGGCAACGGTCATCACCCGGAAGCCCAAGGTCATTCCGAGTGCGTTTGCCGACTGGATGGCATTGTCGATCATCTCGAAATCGATCTTGCCCCGCTCGGGCTCGATCTCCCGCCAGTGCCAGCGGAAGTAGGCGGTCCCGGATTTTGGGTAGTTCTCCGGCCAATTCTTGATCACGCGCGCGGCGCACTCCTTGGGCGGATAGGTGATCGGCGGCAGATTGCACCACCAGCCAAAATGGAAGCTGGCAAACCCCATGCCGGGGTTGGCCAACACGTCATCGATGCGTTTGGGATCGACGGTAACGGTGCCTCGACCCGGAGGATCGGCGGGTTCCGGCACAGAGTAGTCTGGGACGGGTTCGATGAAGCCCTCAGAGCCATGGCTGTTCATGGACGCGTTCCGCACGCCGAAGGCGAGCAGCCCGGCCGCGATGCCGGCCGCCGCGAGTACGAGACCGTAAACTGGGCGAAAGCGTGGTCGGGTCATTGCGTGGATCTCGTAGGAGGTTGGCACGATCGGTTCCTGTATCGACGTGCCTAGAACGACGTAAGCGTCAAGCCCTGGGTCGTCGCGCAGGTCCCGGTCGTCCCACATGGTGGCGCGTCGTTCCGTCGTGTCAGGCCGATCGCAAGGCCGGTGCCGACTCCCACGACTGCAATGGCGCCGATCATGACCCAGAAGCCGGGTCGTTTCACGAAACGCTTCCGATCGTCGGGAGCCGACTCGACGGGAGCGCCGCCCAACTCGGTTCCATCGATCGCAACACTCGATGGCGCCAACTTGATCGCCGGCGCCGCGATGGGCGTACGCGGATGCAGTGCAATCGTGTAGGCCTGTCGGCTGCCGCGTTCGAGATCGAGCTGTCGCGTCGAGGTATCGTACTCGTCGTGCGTGACGCGTAGTGAATGGAGCCCGGGGTTCAACCGGATGGTTCGGTCGGGGCCAGTCCCTTTGGTCGGCCGATTGTCGATGAACGCTTTTGCATCGCCCGGAGTGATGGCGAAGCGGACCCACGCGACCGAGCTTTCCAGCAAGCTTCGAAGCTTTGCTCCTCGCTCCCGGGCGACCGGGCTGCTCAAAACTTCGGACATCGACTCGTACTGCTGGACCTCCGCGAGGCCCTCGACGGGGCGATCCAGTCGGTACAGCGCATTGGCGATGTTGTAGGAAGTGCTCGGGCGCTGGACCAATTCGGCAGAACGACGAAACGCCGATAGCGCCTCGGGCCAACGCTCCGCGTTGGCGAGCGTGACACCGTCCTGGAACAGGCCACGGGCCCGATTCTGAGGCGATTGTTGACCTTGTGCCGCGGCAGTGGGCGGCATTTGGCCGGCGGAGATGCAGCACGCGATCGCGAGTGCCGAGACGGAGCGGAGCAGTATTACCATTCGGTCACCAAATCTGGAGGTTTCTCGTATCGTGAGCGATCCGAGGTCGGGGGCTTCCTCCTGCGCGCCGGAGTCGATTTTTGACGCCGCGTGCTAGCCGTGGGCTTGGCGGCCTTCGGCTCCGACTTGACAGTCACTACCTCCACGGGTTCGGCAGCGACTTCTTCGACGGGCTCGGCGGCGACTTCTTCGACGGGGTCCACGGAGGCCTCGTCGACGGGCTCCGCGGCGACTTCTTCGATGGGGTCCACGGCGGCCTCTTCGACGGGCTCGGCGGCGACTTCTTCGACGGGGTCCACGGAGGCCTCATCGACGGGCTCCGCGGCGACTTCTTCGATGGGGTCCACGGCGGCCTCTTCGACGGGTTCCACGGCGGCCTCATCGACGGGCTCGGCTGGCGCTTCTTGAAGCGGCTCACTCGGCACCGGGTTCGACTCGTCGATTCCCCGGAGCACCTCGGGCTCTGCAATCGCCGGCTTCAGGCGAAACACCGACCCTGGATCAGGATCGCGCACGGTCCACCAAGCCGAGAGGGCAACCACGATCGCCAAGGCGAGACCGCCAAGCAATGCTTTGCGATGGGACCGAACCGGGACCGTCACAAGCTCCGCGTCAGCCGCGATCGATGTACGTTCCGCAGAGTACAGCCCCTCCGGACCCAAACCAGACAAAGTTAGATTCGTCTTGCTCGGGACCGACGGCGGCGGCAACGAAGATAGCGATGCCGGTGCCGGGGGCAGCGAGGACCTCTCGATCCCCATGTCCTCAATGCGTGCCTTGAAATCCGAAAGGGTCGCGATTCGGACATCCGGCGTCCTACCCAGCGCATCCCGCAGGAGCGGGACATAGGCGTCCGGGACCCTCTCGAAGTCGATCGGCGACTCGCACACCGCGGTCAAGACGTCCACGGCGCTGTCGCCGTCAAAAGGCGCGCGCCCCGTCAAACACTCGTACCAAACCACGCCGACGCCCCAAACATCGGTGTGAGGACCGACCAGATGGCTCTCATCGCGCGCCTGCTCTGGGGACATGTACTGCGGTGTGCCCATGATCGCGCTGCCGTTGTTGGTTAGTTCGCGGGACCGTTGGTCCTGAAGGATCTCGGCGACCCCGAAATCAAGTAGCTTCGGACTCATCTTCCCGTAGGCGTCGAGGGTCACCATGATGTTCTCTGGCTTGAAGTCGCGATGCACGATGCCGAGCTGATGCGCCTTCTCCAGCGCATCCACCAGAGGCAGCAGGATCGCCAGTGTGTATTCTTCCGAAAGCCGCCCGCGCTCGATCAGCACGTCGCGGAGGGTGACACCCTCGAGGAGCTCCATCACCAGATACGCCGTTTCCCAATTGTCCTCGCCCATGTCGAGCACTTCGACGACGTTGGGATGGGCGAGCTGAACCGTCGCGCGCGCCTCTCTCAAGAAACCTTCACGGAGGCGCTCGAAATGCGGAAGCGTCGGATCCAGCAACTTCACCGCCACCTCGCGCTCGGTCCAGAGGTGGGTCGCTCGATATACGGCCGCGACCCCGCCCGAGCCGATCACCGGGCCCAGGCGGTATTTGCCGCCGATAAGACTGTCCTGTCGAATGAGAGGGTCCAAGCCAACCATGGGGAATTCTAGACTCTGTGAGATCTCTGGACCGGGGACAAGACAAAGGCTTCTCCCGGGCGCCGAGGCCTGCTGGAGTCGTCCATTTGCGGCGAACTGGTACGCGGGTATGTTTTCTGGCCTTGAATTCTTCATCAAACAGGTTCCCGGCGGGCTTTAACCCTTTTTCGAGCGCCATCCTTCTGTGTGTGCTCGCTCTGAGTTGCGCCGACTCGCCCTCGACGCAAGTCGTCGTCCTCATGGATACCGACTACGGCGTGCCGGGCGAGGTCGACCGAATCCAAGCCCGCGTCTCCAAGATGATGGATACCGATGCGGGGCTCGAAGAGGTGGAAACGTGGAGGAGCACGTTTCCGGTCTCTGATGACGCGCTCGGCCAGCCGGGCTTCTACCAGCTTCCTGCGACTTTTGGTGTCCTACCTGGCGAGTCGGACCTCGGGAAAGAGATCGTCATCGAGCTCCAGGCCCTGGGCAGCGGTACCGATCAAGCCCTCGTCTCACGCCGGGTCAAGACCGGCTTCGTGGCTGGAGAAATTCGTCTCGCCCGAATGGCTTTGTTTCGCGCCTGCGCCGAGATGGTCTGCTCGGAGGGAGAAACCTGCGGATGCCCAGGTGCGACCTCTTGTGCGGAGCCCTCCTGTGTCAACGAGCTGGTGCGCCCCGAAGATCTCGAGCGTGTCGATAATCCGGGCGTACTGCCAGCGGACGCGGGGATTCCAATCCCCGATGCCGGTTTGCCTGATGGCTCGGTTCCCGATGCTGGTTTGCCTGATGGCTCGGTTCCCGATGCTGGTTTGCCTGATGGCTCGGTTCCCGACGGCGGGGTCGTCGAATGTGAGCCGCCACTCATGCTCTGCGGCATGAGCTGTGTGAACCTCGAGGTTGATCCTCGCTATTGTGGAGATTGCGAAGTCGCCTGTCCGATGGGCTACGTTTGCGAAGCGGGTAGCTGCATCGACCCCGGCGACTGCCGAACGAACGGCGTTGGCTGCAGCGGCTTCACCTACTGCGATCAGGCGACGGGCGAATGCTTGCCTGGTTGCGCAGACGACGAGCAATGCGCGGGCGACAACGAGGCATGCGACACGGTCCTTCATGAATGCGTCTGCAAGCCTGGGTTCCACCTCTGTGGCGCGGTTTGCGTCGACGACCTGGACGTGAATTCCTGCGGCGACCGATGCACACCTTGTCTGGCGCCTCTTAGCGCGAGCCCAGTCTGCGACCTCGGAACCTGTGATTTCATTTGCGACGAGACCCATGCGGCCTGCGGGCAGCTGTGCTGTCCGACGAGCTGCCCGCCCGGCCAAGCGCTCTACAATGGGGCTTGCGCCGAGATCCACTTGCAGGTCGTCGACGACGCGGGGACCGTGGGCAAGTTCAGCTCACTCGCGCTCGACACGGCTGGAAGAGCACACATCGCCTACTACGCGAGCAGCGGCCGAGATCTCGCGTATTTGGCTCAGGAAGTCGATGACACCTGGGTCTCGCAACGGCCGGACGGCATGGATGAAGTCGGCCAGCATGCGTCGATCGCCATCGACCCCGAAGGCGTGGTACACATCGCGTATTACAATGCGAGCCAGACGAATTTGATGCTCGCGACGAACTGGGTCGGCGCCATTTGGACGGTCCAAACCGTGGACGGCGCCGACGACGTGGGTGAGTATGCGTCTCTGGCGTTCGATAGCGCCGGTGACCCGCACATCAGCTACTACGATCGGGGGAACAAGGACCTCATGTACGCCACGCGACAGGGCGTCGGACCTTGGGCGATTGAAGCGGTCGATTTCCAAGACAACGTGGGCGAGTACACCTCATTGGCGCTCAGCCAGTCCGGCGCGGTGCACATCAGCTATTACGACGCGGATGGTAAAAACTTGAAGCATGCCAGTCAGGGGTTCGACGATGCCTGGAGGACGCAGACCGTCGACAGCGTTGGTGACGTCGGCACGTTCACGTCCCTGGCCTTCGACCCGACTGGTGCTCCGCACATTAGCTACTACGCCCAGACCGGCAGGAATCTGCGCTTCGCGAGCGCCGATGATACGGGCGCATGGACTTTGCAGACGGTCGATAGCATCGGAGACGTCGGGAAGTACACCTCCTTGGCCTTCGATGCGAATGGTGGCGCGCGCATTAGCTATTACTATGAGAGCTTCCGAAACTTGAAGTACGCGTTGGGCTTGCCAGGTGAGGCTTGGCTCTTGCGGACCGTCGACAGTACGGGCGACGTCGGTCGCCACACGTCTATCGCCGTCGATGCGCTCGGTCAGGCGCAGATCAGCTACTACGATGTCACCAACGCCGACTTGAAGTACGCGATCATTGCCGCACCGGAGTGAGCGTCACAGATTCGACCGACGTCGGCGCTCCGCCGTTTGTATCAACGGGCCGAGGTCCGCGTCGCGACATCTACGCCGCACGGACAGGCAATAGCTCGATGACCGGTCCATGCCGAAGCGTGTGACGGACCCCTCGGTAAGGGCCGAGAGATTCATAGACAGCCGCGGTGACCATCACGGTCCGGAGCTGACCAGTGGGCGAAAGCGGGAGACCATTGTGCGTCAACGCTGCCGAAAGCTTGAGCTCCGGGTTGGCCCAGCCGCCGGCGCCACCCATCCCGAAATGGCCGAATGCGCTGGGGACATCCATGAGCAGCGCGTCTGCGCGGTGATAGCCGAGACGCCAGTGCAAAGGATAGAGGACGACTCTGTCGGCCCGCTTCATTTGAACCTTCGCCGATTGCCGCACGATGTCTTCCCGGATGAGCCGCACGCCGTCGAGCTCGCCGCCGAGCGAAAGCGCCGCATACATCTTTGCGAGGGAGCGTGCCGTGCAGACACCGTTCAGCGAAGGGAGGCACGCCTTCCAAAAGCGGGGGTGGGTGAAAAGCTCCTTGAGCTTGTCGGGTGTGAGCCCTCGACGCACCAGACTCCGGAACGGCCCCGGAGGCACCCAGGCAGGAGCACGATACGCGCCCGGTAGCGCTGCGGCGTCTTGCCGACGCATGGCAGGCAAGCCTACGAGGTCCGCGAGCCGGTCCACCTCACCATCTGCGTCCCCTATGTAGAGGCCATCGAGCGCCAGCGGCTCGACGATTCGCTTTTGGACGAACTCCGAGAACGTCATCCCCGATACGCGATGAACGAGCTCGCCCACGAGCCATCCAAAGGTGACGGCATGATATCCGTTGGCTGTGCCAGGATGGAAATCGGGCTCGGTTTCGGCCAGTCTGCCGACGATCAAATCCCAATCGAGGATATCGGTGAGTTGGTCCACGAGAGGCACAATCTTGTGGAGGCCAGCCTGGTGGGACAGGAGCTGTCGAACCGTGATCGCTTCTTTGCCGTTCTGCCCGAACTCGGGCCAGTAGCGGGCGACCGGGGTGTCGTAGTCGATCAGCCCATCCGATGCGAGGATGTGAACCGCCGTCGCGGCAACACCCTTGGTGCCCGAGAAACAAATCGACATCGTGTCGCGTTTCCAAGTCGCCCCATCGTGTCGCGCCTGACCGGCCCAGATATCGACCACAGACTTCCCGTCGAGATAGACCGCAACCGCACCGCCTCCCCCGTAGTGCGAAATCTGCTTTCGGAGCACGTTTGCAACCGGCTCGAAGCGCGGGTCGTAGTCCCCATGGATTTGGATGTCTTTGATAGGCATGCTGAAGCACTCAACGCAAAAAGGGAATCCGCTCCCGCAGCTTGGAAGCGCGGTCGCGGGCAAGTGGTACCTTTGGTTCTTCGGGATGATCGAGGGCCAGGCGAAACGTTCGCGCGCCTGCTGGCTCAATCGTGTGGATACGATCGAGACGAACGATGCAGCTTCGGTGCGACTGAAAAAAGACCTTTTTGTCGAGCTGTGCTGCCAGGGCGGTGAGCGTTCGGTCGATCGCGAAACGGTCCATCTCCGTCACAGCCCAGACGAACTCGCCGCGGGCCTCGAAGTAGACCACGTCCCGTACCTCGACGACGACGTATGAGCTCTTCCGGCGCACGGCGAACCGTTCGAGACGCCCCGAGCCGGGGATTGGCACCGGGCGCGCGTCGGATACTCGCTCGAGCGTCCGCCGAAGCCGGTCGAGTCGGACCGGTTTGAGCAGATAGTCGGCGACTTGTGCCTCGAAGCCGCGAATGGCGCCATCGTCGTGCGCAGATACGATGACCACGTCGAGGTCAGGGTGTTTCTTGCGGAGAACGTCCGCCAGAGCGAAGCCGTTGAGGTCGGGCATTCGAAGATCGATGAAGGCGACTTGGGGCTGAGCGTCGTCACACAGTCGCTCCGCTTCTAACGCGAACCCAGCCTCACCAACGACTTCAACTTGGTCGCATTGGCGGAGCAAGAACGTGAGCTCGTCTCGCGCGAGCGGCTCGTCGTCGACGACAATCGCCCGGAGCGTCACGGGCCTCCTCGTGACACTGCAAGCCAGTTCTCGAGCTCGCCCGTGATGATGCGCGGCGCGTGGCGAAGTTCCTCGACCGTAGAAGTTCCGGTCAACACCATCACGGACCGAAGCTCCTGCACGATCTCGTCGAGGTACTGGCGCACCCCGTCCTCGCCTTCACGGCTCAGCGTTTGGAGCACAGGTCTTGCGATTCCACCGGCCCGCGCGCCGAGCGCGATCGCCCGCGCAATGTCGAGCCCGGAGCGAATTCCCCCTGTCGCGATGGTCGTCAACGATGCGCGCGCCGCGTAGTACACGGAGGGCGCAGTGGGAATTCCCCAGTCCCACAGTCTATTTCCAATGGAACGCCGTGCCCCTTGGGCCCGAAGAGTCTCGACGCCCACCCAGGATGTTCCACCCGCGCCGGAGGTGTCTACGCATCGGATGCCGGCGGCAACGAGCTTCTGAATCGTCTGCGGACTCAATCCGTTTCCGGTCTCCTTCGCCACGATCGGGACGGAGAGCTCGTTACACAGTCTTTGGAGAGTCTGCACACATCCGCGGAAGTCGCGGTCGCCATCGGACTGGATGAGCTCCATCGCTGGGTTGAGGTGCACGCACAGCGCGTCGGCGCCCACGTCCCGGACGAGCACTTCGAGATCCTTGCTACTTGTCTCTCGCGCCTGAACGACGCCGATATTTCCGAGCAGCAATACATCCGGTGCCCACTCCCGGACTCGATACGTCCAATCGGAAGCAGGGTCTCGCTGCATGGCACGCTGGCTCCCGAGCCCAAAGCCAATGCCTCGTTCTTGCGCGATCTTCGCGAGCGACCGGTTGATGGTCGCGGCGCGCTCGTGGCCACCCGTCATTGCGGCGATGACGACTGGAGCACGGAGTCGTCGGCCTAGCAGCTCGACTTCCGTGCTCACTTCGTCCGCGCTGAGCTCGGGCAAGGACTGATGCAACAGCCTCACGTGCTCCAACAGCGTCGTGGTCGAGCGAAACCCAACCTCGGCGCCTTCGCACAGGTCCAGGTGATCGGCCTTGCGAGCCTGGATGTCGGACGCACCTTCCGAGGTCCGTTCCTCAGGCGCTTGCGCGGGCATGGCCTCGAAGCGTTTCGTAGCCCCACATGTCGAGGGGCTTTCGCGAGCGGAGATCTGCCTCCACGTCCGAGACCCACCCCGCCGCCGCAGCGGCTGGCCCGGCGGTCAGCTCCAACAGCTCCGCCCCATAGCCCGACCCGTACGAGAACGCGGTGATCGGAACCCCCTCTTCGAGCCCTACCAGTGCTCGAGCCACGGAGATCCAAAGGCTTGCGGTGTACGCGTTGCCGGTGAGCTGGTTCCACTCGAGCGTGTCGTCGACTTTCTCGAGGTAGAGAAGCTCTGCTTCCTGAGCCGACCAGCCGAGCTGCTCACCGAAATGAAGCACAGCCTTCTTGACCATCTTGGGGAATGGCACGTGGAAGCACATGGACCGGTACTTGGCCAGCACCGAACGCGCGTCGCGATCGCCGATGAGCGCGCCGAAGCACTCGGCCACGGCGTGCTTGTAACAGTCGAGGCTGAGTTGCCCGTCTACGGACGGGAACTCATCGCCGACGGGTCGCCAGAAATCAAAGGCCGGGCTGCTGAAAGGAAACGACGTCGCCCCGACGCTTGCAACAGTGGGCTCGTCGATGATCATCGCAACCGCGCCCGCGCCTTGCGTAGGCTCCCCCGGGTCGCCGAGCGAGTAAAGTGCCACGTCAGAAGCGATCACGAGTGCCGCCTTGCCCGTACCCGCACCGGACCATTTCCACTCGAGTGCCTGGCGTAACGCGAGTGTGCCCCCGTAACAGGCGTGCTTCACCTCATACGATCTCACCGCGCCGGAAAGCCCGAGCTCTTCGGCGACCCATGCAC
>Ga0265306_10000389_pt1 | contig 20672 bp, 13 predicted proteins | sample Helome_3_FD_192493 | JGI IMG/M metagenome (GOLD analysis project Ga0265306, IMG submission 192493) | Marine sediment microbial communities from subtidal zone of North Sea - Hel_20160420 (Illumina Assembly) | ecosystem: Environmental > Aquatic > Marine > Subtidal zone > Sediment ... | reverse complement strand
ACTCCCTGTAAGTGCCATTAAATAGCCCATATCATTAAGCTCAATATCATCTGTAAGGGTGTCTGAATACACATCGGCCACCATGGCCTCGAGCCCAAGTTTTTTGGCCGCATCAATATTTGCACGGTTCGTGTCTATCAATACCACATGCCTGTTGTTGTTCTTCAGGTAACTGCCAAGAAGCCTGGACGTTTTGGACGCGCCTAAAATTAAAATTCCTTCAGCGTGTTTTAGAAATACTCCCACCCATTTTGCAAAGAGCCTGGCTGTTGTAGCATTTAAAAGAACGGTCCCTAATACAATCATAAAGACCAGCGGGGTAATATATTCAGCTCCAGGTTCGCCCTTTAGAAGCAATTTGGAACCAAAAAGTGATGCAATACCTGCAGCTACAATCCCTCTGGGGCCAACCCAACTTATAAAAAGTTTTTCATTCAATTTTAAACCAGAGCCTTTTGTACTTAGAAAAACCCCAAGAGGCCGAATCACAAAGACGATTACAAGGAATATCAGCGCAGAGTTCCAGTTGTAGATCAACTCCATATCACTGATGTTGATGTTCGCTGCTAAAAGGATAAAAAGAATAGAGATCAGTAACACACTCAGGGATTCCTTGAAATACAACAGCTCTTTAAGGTTTGGCAGGTCCATATTGCCCATAACCATACCCATAACCACCACTGCAAGAAGACCGGATTCGTGTGCCAAAATATCAGATTCCACATATACTAGCAGTACGACAGACAAGGATACCACATTTAATAAATAGTGAGGCACGTATTTCTTTCTGATAATAAACGCCAGCGCATGGGCGAAAGTGAAGCCAAAAGTAGTTCCAAAAAGTAAAATCTTACCAAAATCTATTAATGCTGTTTTTGTATATTCCTGTCCTTCGCCAACACTGATAAATTCAAATACAAGTACTGCCACCAAGGCGCCAATTGGATCAATTAAAATTCCCTCCCATTTTAGAACTGCGGAAATATCCTTTTTCAAAGGAATATTTCGAAGGATTGGAGTAATAACTGTAGGACCGGTAACAATGATCAGAGCTGAAAACAAAAAAGAAATTTTCCAGCTAAGGCCAAAAATAAAATGAGCGGCAACGCCTCCTCCAAAAAAAGTAACCAGCGTTCCCACGGTTATTAGTTTAGTAATTACAGGGCCTACATTTCTAATCTCGGAGCGCTTTAATGTTAAGCCCCCTTCAAATAATATTATGCTAATTGCAAGTGAAAGAAAATAATATAGCCCCTCACCCGGGAATAGTCCTTTTTCCCCATTCCAGACTGGTTCTATCAGTTTAGAACCATCCTCGGTATACAAAGTGGCAATAGGCCCTACGAGAAGACCAATTAGAATTAGGGGCAGGATGGCCGGCAGTTTTAAACGCCATGCAAACCACTGTGCGATGATCCCTAAAATAATTATCCCCGCTAGTTCTAACATCTTTTTCCTTTGACTTTAAAAATAGTGATTAAAATGAATTTCGATTAGGAATAGATCAAGAAATAGAATTTCAAGTGTTTATAACACATAAGTCTGGAGAATAATTTAGGCAGGCGGTTATTTGGAATTTTAATTCATCTATCATAATAGGTATATATGTGTTATATTCAACCAAAATAAAAGTAATGGAAACGCATCCCCATCCTTTTAAGAGAATTTTATTCGGTTTTGCTTTTTCGCCCACTCTGGAAATAAATATTCTGGAAACCACGCGAATTGCACATTTTTTTAATGCCAAATTAATTCTACTTCATGTTGGGGAAAAAACTGAGGAAAAATCAGGTATTATTAATGCACTCCTGAAGAAAATTGACTTTCCCGATGATGCCATAGAAATTCAGTGGGAACAAGGAAAACCGGTCTCCGTAATTTTGGAGGCCTGTACTAAATATGATATCGATTTATTGATGCTTGGTGCCCTTCAGCATGAAAATATGTATCAATTCTATGTGGGAAGTATAGCCAGAAACCTGACCCGAAAAGTAAACTGTTCGGTTTTGTTGCTTATAAAACCCACAGCAGATCGCATGCTCTGCAAGCATATTGTTGTAAATGGATTGGATGCACCCGAAACACCTGTGGCCATTTTGGATGCCTTCTATGCCGCTAATGCACTGGGCGCACAACAGATTACCATTGTAGAAGAGATTAGGCAACAAGAAATACACGTCACTGTTGAAGATGACCGATCCTTAAAGAAAGCAAATATCATGAAAGAAAGACTAAAACAAAGAGAAGACTCCAGGGTGCGTAAAATCCTGAATAGTCTCCCTGAAAATTTCTTTAAAAACATTAAGGTAAAAACGCAGAGTATTTTTGGGAAACGGGGCTATTCCATAGGTCATTATGCAGAGGTCGTACGAGCAGATTTACTAGTAATGAATGCCCCAAAAAAAACAGGTCTTTTAGATCGTATTTTCCCTCATGACCTTGAATATATATTATCTGATTTACCCACTGATTTATTGATTATACGCAAAAAAGATTGACCGCAAAAACCAACAATACCAACCTCTTTATAAAATCTCTGCCTAAAAACATTTTTTCGGGCTTTGTGGTGTCGCTTATCGCACTTCCTCTTGGTCTGGGATTGGCTTTAGCAAGTGAAGCCCCACCTATTTCGGGTATAATCGCGGCAGTAGTAGGAGGCATTATAGTTGCACTACTGGGGGGTTCTAAAGTTACCATTGCCGGGCCCGGTAATGGCCTGGTCATTGTATTGTTAGGGGCAATTACTGTCCTTGGTGAAGGGGATTTGTACCAGGGATATTTATTCACTTTAGCCGCCATAGTGTTCTCCGGGGTCTTGATGCTTCTTCTGGGGTTTTTAAAAATGGGCCGTTTGGCCGATTTCTTTCCGGCTTCAGCCATACAAGGTATGCTCGCCGCAATTGGAATAGGTATTCTGGCGAAGCAATTTCATATTATGGTGGGCCATAACAACTCCAGAGGTACAATCATAGAGTTATTGCTTACCATCCCAAATGACTTACTGGACTTAGTGAATAAGGCAGACGTGGATATGTTGTTTGCCTCAGTAATTGGAATTGTTAGTCTCTTGATCATGGTCTTTTATTCAAAAATAAGGAACAAGTTCTTTCAACTCATCCCTGCACCCATGTGGATATTGATCCTGTCAGTCGGTTTAAGTTATATCTATACCCTTCTTGGTAAGCCCTATCCCATTGGGATAGATTTTTTAGTAACCATTCCTGATAATGTTTTGTCTAATCTTGCATTCCCTGATTTTGCCAAGATATGGGATAAACAGTTTATCCTTGCCGTTTTTGCTATTACCCTGATAGCGAGTATAGAATCCTTGTTAAGTATAAAGGCTGTGGATAAACTGGATCCCCTGAACAGGAGATCGAATGTCAATAAAGATCTGAAAGCGCTTGGATTGGCCACAACTATTAGTGGATTATTAGGCGGTCTGAATGTAGTAACGGTAATTGCCAGAAGTTCGGTTAACGTAAATAGTGGGGCTACCAACAGGTCTGCAAATTTCTTCCACGCCCTGTTTCTGGTGGGCTTTGTACTTGTTTTTCAGGAGCAGCTTAAGCGCATACCCCTGGCGGCATTAGCAGCCATCTTGGTGTATACAGGATATAAGTTGGCAGATCCTGAATCATTCAGAAAAATTGCGCGCATAGGGAAAGAGCAAATACTAATTTTTTTAACCACCTTATTTACCACCTTATTTACAAACCTTATTACAGGAATTGGGGTCGGGATTTTGGTTACGATTTTAATTCATATGGTTATTAATAAAAGTATTTCCCTGTTCCTTAGCCATTTGTTTAAACCCAATATCCTTCTTTTTAAAGAAGAGGATGAAGGGAATTTTTATGTGAGTGTAAAATATTTTTGCAGCTTCCTAAATTTCCATAAACTAAAGGATAAACTAGACGCAGTCCCGGAAAACGAGCATGTGGTACTGGATTTTTCCATGTGCAGTTTTGTGGATCATACCGTCCTGGAAGGTCTGGAAAACTATCGATCCACCTTTGATAAAAAAGGGGGGAGTATTGAGGTCATCGGTTTGGATAAACATGATGCCGATTCCTTTCATCCCTTTGCCATTCGAAAAATATTACCCGTTGCAGCTCTAAAACCAATTGAACGGTATTTTACAAAAAGACAAAAAGATCTGGAGGAAGCCGCTAAGGATTATGGCTGGAAGTATCTAGCTAAAAGGAATACCAATACTTCCTTTTTGGAGAATTTTGTTTTCTTTCATACGAGAGAAATAGATTATTACTACAACCATTTAAAAGATGCGAAAAATGATTGTAGCGTCTTTGACCTCGAATGGACCGAAGGTGCTTTTATAGCTAAGGAAGTTGTTAAAACCACCATGATGCACATTAAGTTAGATGTTGATATCCCGGTTTTTACCCTGGACAAGGAAGGTTTATTGCAATTAATTTATTCTCTCGCAGGATTCAAAGATATAAGCATAGAAAACCATCCGGATTTCAACAGGCGTTTTAACCTCAGCGGAGAAAATGAAAAAGCGATACATGAACTCTTCACGGATGAAATGGTTTTATTCCTTGAAAGCCATCCCTACTATCATATCGAATCTAATGGTTCTTCTTTGCTTATTTTAAAAAATGAACGCCTGTTGGGTGTTCAGGAAATAAAAAGAATGATTTATTTTGGCCAGCAGTTACATAACCTGGTACAGCATAAAAAGATTCTTCATTGATTGTTAAAAACTACTAATAGTAAGGATTTTCAGTAGTGGTTTTGTTATTTTGCAGACGACTCAGATTTCTTGAATGATCTTATATCCCATTGAAAGCGGAAATTTTAAATTAGACGGAGGTGCAATGTTTGGTGTAGTGCCCAAATCCCTGTGGAACAAAACCAATCCGGCAGACGGAAATAATATGATTGATATTGCCGCCAGATTGCTCCTTATTGAAGAAGGAAGTCGGCTTATTCTTATCGATACAGGTATGGGCAATAAACAATCCGATAAATTTTTTAGTTATTACTACCGGTGGGGTAATTACTCCCTTGATGCATCCTTAAAAGAAGTTGGGTTTCACCGGGATGATATTACTGATGTGTTTCTCACTCACCTTCATTTTGACCATTGTGGCGGGAGCATTCAATGGAATAAGGATCACACAGGATATGAACCTGCGTTCAAAAATGCTCATTACTGGACCAACAAAGATCATTGGAATTGGGCCACACATCCCAATCCACGGGAAAAGGCTTCTTTTCTAAAAGAAAATCTATTCCCAATGGAAGAAAGCGGGCAGTTAAAATTTATAGATCGTACAGAACATCCCTTTATAAAAAACTCGGAGTTGGGTTTTGGAGTTTTGTTTGCAGACGGGCATACAGACAAACAGATGTTACCTCATATCCTATATAAAGGCAAAACCTTGGTTTTTATGGCAGATTTACTGCCAACTGCGGGGCATATTCCGGTACCATATATAATGGGTTATGATACAAGACCCTTAATAACTCTTAAGGAAAAGGCAACTTTTTTAAACACAGCTGCAGACAATAATTATTATTTGTTTATGGAGCACGATGCACATAATGAAGTTTGTACAGTAGCACATACCGAAAAGGGGGTTAGACTTAATAAAAGTTATACGTTTAATGAGATTTTTAATTAATATATTAATTGGTCTATTTTTTCTTTTTATACTTTACAGCTGTAAAGATGAACCACAGCACAGTGAAGATTTTACAGCGGAATTTGCTTTCACAGCAGGTATTGAAGGGCCTGCCGTAAACGGAAGTGGAGAACTTTTTGCGGTAAATTTTGCCAGGGAAGGTACCATTGGTAAAGTAAATAAAGCAGGGGAAGGTGAAGTTTTTATTAGTTTGCCGGAAGGCAGTATTGGCAATGGCATACGTTTTGATCTTGATGGTAGTATGTTTATCGCAGATTATTTGGGTCATAAAGTTTACAGAATTAAAAAAGGCACAAAAGTCCCTGAAGTATGGGCACAGGATTCAACTATGAATCAACCCAATGACCTTGCCATTGGCCCCGAAGGGGTAATATACCTCAGCGATCCAAATTGGGCTGAAAGTACGGGCAAGCTTTGGATGGTTAGCCCCGAAAGGGAAATTGTATTAATTGAAGAAGGAATGGGAACCACCAATGGCGTAGAAGTTAGTCCAGACAATAAAACCCTTTATGTGAATGAATCTGTACAAAGGATAGTGTGGAAATATGATATTCTGGAGGATGGAAAGCTAAGCAACAAAAAGAAATTTATAAACTTTGCGGATTTTGGACTGGATGGAATGCGATGTGATATGCAAGGAAATCTTTATCTCACGCGCTATGACAAAGGTACTATCGCTATTGTATCTCCGGAAGGCAAGATTCTGAAAGAGGTGCTTTTGAAGGGCAAAAAGCCCTCTAACATTGCCTTTGGCGGGGAAAAAGGACTTAATTGTTATGTTACAATGGCAGACAGAGGTTGTCTTGAAACATTTGTAGCTTTGTCGCCTGGAAGTTATTATTATAAAATAAATCACTAAACATAAATTTAATATGACTGTTAAACATTTAAAATCGGCTTTTTATTCGAGCCTCGTTATGGTTTTTCTTGCCGGATGCGGCAGTACAGCCCTGGTATTGACCCCAATTGAAAATATTGATACCACACCACTGAAAATATCTGAACTCACAGATGAAGAGAGTAAAACCTGGGGGCACGCAGATTTAATTTCGGATACCATCCCGGGTATCAGCCTAAACAAAGTTTATAATGATATTATTAAAAATAAAAAAGGTAAAAAAGTTATCGTAGCCGTACTGGATTCGGGTATTGACCTGGGTCATGAAGATCTTGATGATGTTATCTGGATCAATAAAGGAGAACGTGCCGGTAATGGTTTGGACGATGATAACAATGGCTACATTGACGACATACACGGATATGATTTTTTAGGTGAAGCCTATAATGAGCAATTAGAATATACAAGAATCATTAAGCTTAAATTAGGCGATAATGCTATTCAGGAAAAAGCTAAAGCCGAACAACAGAAAGAGTTTTCAGAAGCAACGCAAAACAAAGAACGATATGAGCAGATTCTAAGTTCTGTAAAAGAGGCGGATGCAGCTATAAAAAAACATTTGGGGAAAAATGATTATTCCAAAAAAGATGTTATTGCTATTCAAACAGAAGATGAGGCCTTGCTTAAATATGTTGCAACACTTAAGCAGATGTATAATTTTGCTGATAGTGTCCCTGATGTTTATAAACAACTAAACAGGGGCATCGACTATTTTAATGGGCGATTGAATTATCATTTGAATTTGGATTATGACGGCAGGAAAATAGTAGGTGACAATCCTTATGACCTAATGGATTTGGGTTATGGTAACGGAAATCCTAAAAACAGGGTAAAAGATGAAAGTCATGGAACACACGTTGCCGGGATTATTGCTGCCGAACGCGACAACGGGCTGGGAGTAAACGGAGTTGCTAACAATGTGGAAATAATGAGTATCCGGGCAGTACCCAACGGTGATGAATACGATAAAGATATCGCCCTTGGAATCCGATATGCCGTTGATAATGGAGCAAAAATTATCAATGCAAGCTTTGGTAAATCCTATTCCCCGAATTCAGATTGGGTTTATGACGCCATAAAATACGCGGCAGACAATGACGTACTTATTGTGCATGCTGCAGGCAATGATGGCCTGGACCTGGATGATCCCAATAATACGAACTTTCCAAATGATCATGCCGATATTAACGGTAATGAAATAGCAGACAACCTTATCACGGTAGGTGCCCTGGACGATAAATATGGTTCAGAAATGGTTGCTTCATTTTCTAACTACGGCAAAATGAATGTTGATGTTTTTGCGCCCGGTGGGCATATCTATTCAACAATGCCAGAAAACAAATACGAGTTTCAGGGCGGTACATCAATGGCTGCACCAATGGTTGCAGGAATAGCAGCACTTATTCGCTCCTATTACCCAAAACTTACGGCTGCTGAAGTAAAGCGTGTCTTAATTGAATCGGGGTTGAGTTCCAGTGCTTCAGTTGTTTTGTCGGGAGATGCTGAAAAAACCAAACCTTTTATTCAGGTTTCTAAATCGGGAAAGATGGTCAACGCCTATAATGCCTTAATAATGGCGAGTAATCTTTAAAAAAGTTTATAATTTTTATATTAAATGGTTTTAAAGAATAAATTCCCCAATATCATTCTTGTCCTGTTGGCAGGTTTGGCAAGTCTGCAGGCTCAAACAAATCATTCTTATTGGCAACAGCACGTTGACTACAAAATGGAAGTTTTCGTGAATGTTGAAAATTACCAATATAAAGGCACTCAAACTTTGGTCTATTCTAACAATTCACCTGATGATTTAAGTCGTGTGTATTTTCATATGTACTTTAACGCATTTCAGCCGGGGAGCGAAATGGATATTAGATTGCAAAATATTCAGGATCCTGATGGGAGAATGTTTGCAAATGGCCAAAGTCGGATCGCTAATCTCAATCCTGATGAGATTGGTTATCTAAGAGCTTCTTCCCTTACACAGGATGGTGAAAATGTTTCTTTCAGTCTTGAAGGTACCGTGCTGGAGGTGAGTTTGGCTAAACCAATTCCCTCTGGAGGTAAATGCACATTTGATATGAAATTTGAGGGGCAGGTTCCTGTACTAATAAGACGTGCCGGAAGGAATAATTCTGAAGGAGTTGCACTATCCATGAGCCAATGGTATCCTAAACTGGCCGAATATGATTTTGAAGGGTGGCATGCAGATCCATATATAGGGAGAGAGTTTCACGGAGTCTGGGGTGACTTTGATGTTAAACTTACGCTGGATAAAAATTACATTGTAGGGGGAAGTGGTTATTTACAAAACCCTCAGGAAATAGGTCATGGCTATGAAGCCCCGGGAAGTAAAGTCAAAAATTCTGGGGGTAAAACACTTACCTGGCACTTTAAAGCTCCTATGGTGCATGATTTTATGTGGGCCGCCGACCCTGAATATATTCATGATTCCCTAAAGATGGAAAACGGCCCAACTTTACATTTCTTGTATAAAAACAAGCCCGAACTTCTTGAAAAATGGAAAAATTTTCAGCCGAAGACTGCAGAAGCCATGACATTTTTTAATAAGAATATTGGCACGTATCCATATGATCAGTATTCGGTAATACAGGGTGGAGATGGTGGTATGGAATATGCCATGGGTACACTTATTACCGGGGAGAGAAAGTTTGAAAGCCTGGTTGGTGTTACGATTCATGAATTAGCGCATTCCTGGTTTCAACATTTATTGGCCTCCAATGAATTAAAACATGCATGGATGGACGAAGGCTTTACCCAATTCATTTCGAGTTTATGCATGAATGAAGTGATGAATCAGGAGAAAGCTAATCCGTTTGAAAATACTTATAACAGCTATATTTCATTAGAACAATCTGGGAAGGAACAACCTCAAACAACTCATGCCGACAGATATAAACTTAATTCGGCCTATGCCATTTCTGCGTATAATAAAGGATCTATATTTTTATCGCAACTGGGGTATGTCATAGGACAGGATAAATTGATGGAAACGCTTAGGTCTTACTATGATAACTTTAAGTTTAAACATCCTATCCCAAATGATATCAAAAGAACGGCTGAGAAGGTGTCCGGTATAGAGTTAGACTGGTATCTTTTGGATTGGACAGAAACCACAAATACCATTGACTATGGAATAAAAGAAGTTAAAGCTGAAAGTGATAAAACCAAAATAATCCTGGAAAGAAAAGGCCTTATGCCAATGCCAATTGACCTTCTTTTGGTTTATGAGGATGGAACAAGAGAAACTTTTTATACTCCATTACGTATCATGAGAGGGCAAAAAGATAATCCTTATCCAAATATTGAGAGAACAATTTTACCGGATTGGCCATGGGCTTATCCTGTATTTGAATTTGTTATTGATAAACCTATCAGTTCTCTCAAAGCGGTAATAATTGACCCTTCGCAGCTAATGGCCGATATAAATCTTGAAAACAATGTTTGGCAAGCTTCTGAGTAATAAAGTACTCAGGCCCGGAATATATTTATATAGAGTAATTATTTTTTATACCAAAAAGCGTCTTTGTACATCTCATTTTTGGCGGTCCGTTCCCTGTTATTCAATATTAAATGGGTTTCATCTACCATTCTGTTCCTATACCCTAAAAGGTGAAAAAAAGGTTTATTAAAGAACGTGGCTACTTTTAAATTTACCATAAGCTTATCACGAGTCCCATTTGACCATGAAACTCCCGGAAGCAAAGCCAAAAAAGAATCAAATTTAATTTTCCGTAAAAATGCAGAAAAAGTTAATATCCATCCGGGTATTTTGCGAATAAGAAAAAACCCTTCTTCACCCTGAGCCTGATAGAGAGGCATGAACACTATGGTGTCTTTATATGCAGTAATCTGTTCCCCATTATGATTAGCCATTGTTATGCCTTTCTCTAATTTTTCAAAGCTGCGGAAACCGGGCAACATTTTAAAATCATCAGACTTGGTAATTCTACGTCGGTGAATTATCTCATAGAAAATATTATTCCCTTTTGCCGCCAAATTAAGTTGATCGTGATATTTTTTATAGTCAGGTACTTGTTCTTTAGTAAGTACTCCACAATAAATCATTGACAACCAGATAAAGGAAACTGAGTTTTTTACCGCCTCTTCGGTGAAGTGTTGCCCGGATTCAAATCCCAGGGAAACATATCCTTTCTCATTTATGTAGTTTAACAGCGGTCCTTCCAGATATTCTTCTATCCCCAGGATTATGGGCACAGGAAATAAACGAGCAAATTCACGGTTTATTAAGGCGTCATTTATTGTAATAAATGGCAAAGTAGGACTGGAGGTGGTATGAAAATCAATGAAGTAGTAAGGGGGTGCGTGAGTCGCAAATATATCTGAAATTAGCTGATGTAGTTCAGACAATTCATTTTCTTCAACCGATCGCTCCGGTTTACTTTTTTGTTTTATTTCGTCAATGCTGTAATGTGTCCAAATTCGATTTAGATCATGCTCTAAAAAACGTTTCTTTTCGAGTAATGCCGGCAAATTGCCCTTAATTCCAAAAACCGATCCCGTTACTTGCAGCTCACTGGCTTTTAATTGCTTAAAAACCTGGTCCAGAGCTTCAACCCCTGAGGGCTCATTTCCGTGTATTCCTGCAAAATAAACTACGGTAGGGCCCGTTTCCTTACTAGAAACATGACCTATTATTCTTGTTGATTTCAGTTTTTTAATTGAATTAGCTTGGATTTGCGCCATGAATTATAAATCATTGGTTGTAATAATTCCAATTAAATTTTTTCCTTCAACTACGGGTAAACAATTAATGCTATTAGAACTCATAAGTTCTTTGGCCTCTCTTAAGGGTGTTTCAGGAGTTACAGTTATCAAGTCTTTGGTCATTAGTGTATTAATATTTTTTTTCAGCTTAGCCGGGTTCTCCATGTAATTTTTGACATCTGTCCAGGTAAGCAACCCGCTTAGATCAAGATCATGATTTAATATTGGAGCATGGTGAATATTTTTCCAAAGCATCATTTTTAAAACTAACTCCGCGCTGTCATTCTCCTGTGCGGTCATTGTTTTTCTGTTCATTCGGTCTTTAACTTTAAGCTGAGCTTTAGGAATCACATATTCATCTCCTCTTGGCAATTGCCAAACATCTACGGGGTAGCTTTTTTCCTGTCGCTCATACATCGTGGCTACCAATATCTTAACCGCATCTGGTATTTTATAATTTTCTTTGAGTTTTCGGAATGATTTAATCATCCATTGGGAACCATTATTTGAACGAATCCTGTTTTCAATAATGGATAAATAATGTTCTGCATCTCTTGGTTCAACACCCATGCTATAAAGTCCTCTGAAAGCCATGGGTAAAAAGTGATCGAGTAGTAATTCCTGGCTACTAATCAGTTTTCCATCCCAATGAAACTGCGCAGCCATACCATACCTTGCGGCGTTGAAGAAATTACCTTTTACATCATTAAAATTCATTTTATTATGAACTTCATCAAAGGCTTTTGGTTTTCCCATCATTACCCCTACCCATAACATCATATTTGCAATTTCATCATCTGTGGTAGGTCCGGATGGCATATATCTATTTTCAATTCTCACATGGGGTACGTTATCAGTTACGCCATAACAAAGCCTGTTCCATTTATAAATAGTTCCATTGTGAAGCGCTAATGCCCTTAATTTTGGCGTTTGCCCGCTTTTAAGCATTGACATGCTATCGGTATCAAAGTCGGTAGTTAACAGACTTCTGAATCTGATTATTGCATCTTTATAAAAATCCGCTACAGATCCTGAAACCCAATCATTGCCGAAACCTACTCTTGATTCTTTTTCATTGAGAATGAAAGTGCTTGCTCTGGTATCAACACTTTGAGTAAATAGTGCAATTCGTGTCTCTTCCCATAATTCCTGACCAAGTAGCAAAGGAGAATTGGTGCATACAGAAAGTATCGGGCCTGCAATAGCTTGTGCCCAGTTATAGGTGTCTGCAAAATTATCTGCATCTATTTGAAGATGTGATTGGAAGCTTGTATTACAGCCTTCATAAAGTATGGTATTGTGATGAAGGTTTACCTCATCTACCCCTTTTATGTGTAGCTCTATATCGTCTTTCCTTATATCTTTAATTGCTTCGTTTAAAACCTGATAGCGCTTTAAAGGCGTCATATATGACGCTTCTAAAAACTTCGTGTCTACTGTGGGTAATATTCCGGTTAGAATAACTTTGGTGCCGTGTTTGGCTGCGCTTGATTTGGCTTTTTTAAGCAATTCTTTTAATTGTTTATGCAACTCAGAAAAACATCGATCATTCAATGCAAGAGGATCCAGGTTAATTTCCAGGTTGTAAAGCGTTAACTCAGAAGTAAAATGGGGATCATTGATATCTTCAAGGATTACATCTGCTTTATTAGTAGGTTCCCAGTTTTCATTAACAAGGCAAAATTCCTGCTCTGCTCCGATGCGGACAGGCCTCTTTTTAAACATATCATTTTCCAGCATATATTCAAGTGCTTCAATGTCTGTGAGCAATTGATCAATATATCCTACTTTATCCTCGTTCCTGGTAAGTTTTTTTACATTCAACTCCCCCATAATAAGTGGTATTTAGACGTATAATCTTGAAATATAATCCAATGCAAGATAAAATCCTAGCACTCGGATAAATATGATATTTATCATACAGCCTGGGCGTGGTTTTTATTGTTTAATTTAGCTGCGTTATGTCCTCAAAATTTCCAAAAAAAGAAAAATTAAAAGGTGAGAGCCTTATTCGTGAGATTTTTGAAGAAGGAAAATCTATTTCCAGCTATCCTTTAAAGCTAATCTATTTGGAAATAAAAGTCCCGGTCAAAACAAAAATTCAATGTGGAGTTACCGTGCCCAAAAGAAATTTTAAAAGTGCAGTCAAAAGAAATCGGATTAAAAGACTGTTAAGAGAAAGCTACAGGCTAAACAAAGAACAAATTTTTAACAACATCGAGGGAAGCTTTGCGTTCCTATTTTTATACCTTGGAAAAGAAATGCCTCAATACGAAGAAGTAGAATTGAATATGCAGGTAATTCTACAGAAATTTTTAAAGAAAGTACCTAATGAAAAGACTATTAAATAAAAAAGTGCTGATACCGACGCTAGCGGTTGTCATGCTTATCGTTGGAACTGGTTTTAAAAGTGATTTTTTTGAAATTGCTAAACAGATAGAAATTTTTACCACCTTGTTTAAGGAGTTAAATATGAATTATGTAGATGAAACCAACCCTGCAGAGCTTATGGATACCGCCATAAAGTATATGCTGGATGATCTGGACCCTTATACTAAATTCCTGAATGAACAGGACGTTGAGGCTTATAAAATAAATAATGCGGGAGAATATTCCGGTATTGGATCTTTAGTCCGTTCATCTGATAATAAACTGGTAATTATTGAACCATATCAAGGCTATCCGGCAGATAACGCAGGTTTAAAAGCTGGAGATGAAATCATTAAAATTGGAGACATCTCCATTTCAGATTTCAAAGATGATGCAAGTGAATTATTAAAAGGAGCCAATAATACCAAAGTGGAAGTAACCTACCAAAGGCAAGGTAAAATAAATACAACTATAATTGAAAGAGAGGCTATAGAAGTTGATGCCGTCCCGTTTTACAACATGGTAAATGAAAATACAGGCTACATAGTGCTTTCCAAGTTTAATGCAAAGGCCTCTTCCCAGACAAAGGCAGCTCTCCGAGATTTAAAGGGGAAAGGTGCTGAGCAAATTATTTTAGATCTAAGAGGAAACCCGGGAGGTCTATTATCTGAAGCAATCAATGTTACAAATCTCTTTGTGCCTAAAGGAGAGCTGATTGTAACGACCAAATCCAAAGTAAAAAAATTCAACAGTGAATACAAAACAAAAAATCAGCCTTTTGATAAAGAGATCCCATTGGTTGTTTTAGTAAATGGCGGAAGCGCTTCGGCCAGTGAAATTGTTTCAGGAAGTCTGCAGGACCTGGATCGTGCAGTAATTATCGGGGCGAGAAGCTTTGGCAAGGGACTGGTTCAGCGACCTCTCCGGCTTACCTATGGCACTCAGTTAAAAGTTACTATCTCCAGATATTATACACCTTCCGGTCGTTGTATTCAATCTTTGGATTATTGGAACAGAGATAAGAATGGGAATGCGGTAAAAACCACAAATTTTAATGAGTTTAAGACTAGAAATGGTAGAAAAGTTGAAGATGGCGGAGGGGTGATGCCGGATATTGAAATAGCTGCACTAAAAACTAATGCGCTAACCAAGGCTCTTTTAGTAAATCATGTTGTTTTTGATTTCGCCACCAACTATTACTATCAAAATACCATTACAAGTATTGACGACTTTAGCTTTAACCCTTCTGACTTTGAAGATTTTAGAGACTATGTGTCTCAGAGCAATTTTAATTTTGAAACAAACACGGAAAAAGCTCTAAAAGAAGCAATTTCCGGTGATGACAAGGGTATATATGGCGCAGATATACAGGATAGCTACAAAAGCCTGTTAGCAGAAATAAATAAACGTAAACTCAACGCTCTCGAAACCTATCAAAAGGAAATTCAGATAAGTCTTCAGGACGAAATTATTAAGCGCTATTTCTACAGAGAAGGCCTTTATCAGTATTATTTAAAAAATGATGAGGCCATATTAACCGCTACCAGCCTGATGGATGATAACGTAAAATACCAGTCTGTATTAAGATAGAGATTCATTTTTGTTTAGGTTTCTCATGCTTGCTAATATTCGTAAATTCAATGGAATATTAATCTCCGGGATTATATTAGTTGATACCATTATACCAAAAAAAAAGTTTCTTTTATTCCTGATTCATTTCTATTATTTTACATTAGTGGCTTCTTAAAAAACACATTATGTTAAGTAAATACAATAAATGGTATCATCCCTATAAATCTGACACAAAATATAAAAAAAGAGCGGCTTATTTTAGTATGGAATTTGGTATTCATCAGGCGCTTAAAATCTATTCCGGTGGCCTGGGCTATCTTGCAGGATCTCATATGATTTCAGCAATGGAATTGAAGCAGAATATGATAGGAATAGGAATGCTTTGGAAATATGGGTATTATGACCAGGGTCGAAACACCGACCAAACCTTACAAACCAGTTTTATTGAAAAGCACTATAATTTCCTTGAGGATTCCGGAATAGAAGTAGAAGTAAAAATTCACGACAACCCTTCCGTTAAAGTACGCGCCTATGTCCTTAAACCGGAAATATTTGGCTCCGTACCAATCTATCTGCTTACCACAGATGTCCCCGGTAATGATCATTTGTCCAGGACAATTACAGATCATTTATATGACAACAATACATTAACACGTATCTCGCAAAATATTGTGCTTGGCATCGGAGGCGCCAAGGTTGTTCAGGAATTAGGGGGGGCAGACATATATCATTTAAACGAAGGACATGCATTACCAGCTTTCTATTACCTGCGTAATATTGGAATTACCAAAAATCAACTGTTCTTTACCACACATACTCCAGAAAAAGCTGGTAACATGGAGCGAAATGGACATCTCCTGAATAGTTGTGGCTTTTTTGGAAGAACGCTTACAGAAGATGAGTTGCAAAAAGAAGTGGTAAATGATGATATGCTAAATTATACAGTAGCCGCACTCAGGATGGCTAAAAGGGTTAATGCTGTTTCCAGGCTACACTCTGTAGTGGCCAACAATATGTGGAATAGTTTTAAGGGGACAACTAAAATTATCCCGATATCCAATTCCCAAAATCAACGTTTTTGGCAGGATAGTGTTCTTGAAAAGGCCTGGAAAAGTCTTAATGAAAAGGCGTTTAAAAAGCGAAAACTGGAATTAAAATCAAAGCTTTTTGATGTTGTGTTAGATCAGACGGGGAAGCTTTTTGATCCCAATGTGCTTACCATAGTCTGGGCAAGAAGATTTGCTCAATATAAACGGGCAGACCTACTATTATATGACCTCGAGCGTTTTGAAAAACTTGCCTCTTCAGTAAACTATCCGATTCAGGTTATTTGGGCGGGGAAACCATATCCTACAGATTATTATTCTATAGACATGTTTAATCACCTCGTAAATTATACAAAGTATAAACCGAATATGGCAGTCCTTATTGGATATGAAATGGAGCTTTCCCGAAAACTTAAAACTGGTTCTGATGTCTGGCTGAATACTCCCAGAATTACCCGGGAAGCTTCCGGAACCAGCGGGATGACAGCTGCTATGAATGGCTCCTTAAACTTAACAATTAACGATGGCTGGATCCCGGAATTTGCTGTGGATGGAGAGAATTCGTTCGTTCTTCCCGAAGCAGATTATAAATCTCCCGCCTGGGAACAGGATAAATTTGACAGTGACAATCTCTATAACACCCTGGAGCAAAGTGTTCTTCCTACTTTCTATGAGAATCCTAAGAAATGGCAGAAAATGGTTTTTAAAGGAATTGATGGGGTTGTGCCTGCTTTTACAAGCCGCAGAATGGCTGATGAGTATTATAATATTCTCTATAAATAGAAGAGAATGCTTGTGAGTGTTTTTAATTAAGAAAAATGAAACCCGAGCTTAAGGATTCTATTGGTTTGCTCCTTGGCGCTAAAATCAAAAACTGTGTGCCTGTTTCCGGTGGTGATATTTCCAGGGCTTTTGTGGTATATACAGCTTCTGATCGTGTTTTTTGCAAATTAAATAGTTCCTTGACAGCCAAGTCCATGTTTGAAGCAGAAGCCGATGGTTTGAAGGCTATTTCTAAAACCAAAACCTTAAAAACTCCCGTTGTTTACAGTGTTAAAGAGCTAGATGAAGGAGCTTGTTTGTTAATGGAGTATGTGACCTCTAAAAGCCCCGAATCTAAGGATATGGAAATTTTTGGTGCTCAACTCGCGGCTATGCATCAAACCAGTTCCGATTATTATGGATGGGAAAATCCAAATTTTATTGGGAATTTACCACAGTCCAACAAAAAACATGACAATTGGATTTCGTTTTATATAAAAGAGCGATTAAGTCCGCAATTTCAAGCTGCCATTGATCGAAAATATTTAACTAAAAATGACATTCCGGGTATTGAGAAACTACAAACAGTTATAACCTCCTGTTGTTCGGATATTGATCCATCCTTGTTGCATGGCGATTTATGGAGTGGAAATTACTTAATTGCCGAAAATAGCGAGCCTTATCTTATAGATCCGGCTGTATATTTTGGACATAGCGAAATAGATTTATCAATGTCGCGTCTTTTTGGTGGTTTTAGCTCATCTTTTTATTCTGCTTATTTTGAAATTAATCCTTCTCTGCCAGGTGAATCCAATCGCATGGCAATCTATCAATTATACTATTTACTTGTTCATTTGAATTTGTTTGGAAAGTCTTATTACAAATCAGTAATGGAAATATTAAAAGCACATTTTCAATAAAGTCTGCTTATTCTTTTTTTGTAACAGGCTTTTTTAACAAGCTCCATTCGTCTATCCATGGTTTACAGGAGCTCACTAATATTTTATTTGGGTGATTTGCCATCAAATAAATAAAAGTGTACTATTTTTAAGCTTGTTGAACTCTTGCTTTCTTGAATTTTTCATGTTATAAGAACTGAATATGGATAAAATTAAAATCCTTGTTGTGGGTTGCGGAAATATGGGAACCAGCCACGCTCGTGCTTACCACAAATTACCTGGTTTTGAAATTGCCGGATTGGTTAGTAGAAAACCAGAAAGTCGTGAACGCCTATCTAAGGAATTGGGGGGCTTGCCTAAATTTGGTGATTTTAAAAAGGCCTTGGCCGCTGCCAGGCCCGATGCTGTGGCTATAAGCACTTATCCCGATACTCACGCAGCCTATGTGAGGGAAAGTCTGGAGGCCGGGGCGCATGTCTTTGTTGAAAAACCTATAGCCTTAACGGTCGAGGAGGCTCAGGAGCTTGTTGATTTGGCTATTACAAAAGGGAAAAAATTAGTGGTTGGATATATTTTAAGGGTACATCCGGCCTGGACAACATTTGTAGAAATCGCGCAAACCCTTGGTAAACCCCTGGTAATGCGAATGAACCTTAATCAACAAAGTTCGGAAGAGCAATGGTATACGCACAAACAGCTAATGCGGTCTATGTCGCCAATTGTTGATTGTGGAGTTCACTACGTTGATATTATGTGCTTAATGACAGGGGCACAGCCCGTGAGCGTAAGTGCTATTGGAGCTCGGTTAACAGAAGAAATAAGTGTCGATATGTACAATTACGGGCAGTTGCAAGTGCGCTTTAATGATGGTTCCGTTGGTTGGTACGAGGCGGGTTGGGGGCCTATGATAAGTGAGACGGCATTTTTTGTAAAGGATGTTATCGGTCCTAAAGGCTGTGTTTCAATTTCTGATGAAAAAAAGGGCGATTCAGATGATATTGAAGGCCATGCCAAAACCGGTGGTCTAATTTTACATTTTAGTGAGTTGGATTCAAATGGAAAATTTATTAAAAAAGACATGTTGGTCAGCACTGAAGATGAGCCGGATCACGATGGACTTTGTTTATTAGAGCAGGAATATTTCTTAAAATCTATTCAAAAAGACCTTGACCTTACCAATCATTTATCCGATGCTGTTAACAGCCTAAAAATAGTTCTTGCCGCAGATAAATCCTTTAGATCAGGCGAAACAGTCCATTTGTAAGGTCTTTGTATTTATCTTTTTCTTGATTTCATTGATTCCCGGCAACTTATAAATCCATGATAGATCTTTTCCAAAAAGCCAAATTATATACAGACAGAACCGCAATTGTTTCAAATGGTAACGATTACACTTACCAAGAATTGCTGCTCCAATCATATGTTGTCGCTGCCAATCTTTTAAATAATTCAACAGATTTAAACGAGGCCAGGATAGCCTTTTTAGTGCCTCCTTCTTTTGAATATACGGCTATACTATGGGGAATATGGGCTGCGGGTGGAATTGCTGTTCCTTTATGTGTACAACACCCATTGCCGGCAATGGAGTATGTTATAGAAGATTCCGGCACCAAAGTTATAATCGTACATGGAGATTTTCAGGATGTTCTTGAGCCTCTTAAAGCAAACTCCAACCTGTTTATTATTCCTATAATGGAGATCTTTAAAGAGAATTCTTCGGGTCTTCCGGATTTATTACCCAACAGAAGGGCTATGATGTTGTATACAAGTGGCACCACAAACAAACCCAAAGGTGTAGTAACCACTCATGGTATTATACAATCCCAGATTACCACCCTGGTAGAAGCCTGGGAATGGGAAAAGAAAGATTATATTCTAAATATTCTGCCTTTACACCATGTTCACGGTATTATCAATGTATTACATTGCGCACTATGGAGTGGCGCATGTTGTGAATTTCATACCAAATTCGACGCTGAGAAAGTTTGGCGAGTACTTTTATCAGGAAAGATGACTCTTTTTATGGCTGTACCTACCATTTACTATAAATTAATTACGTTTTGGGAAGGGGAAAAAAAAGAGAATCAACTCCTGATGTCTGAGGCAGCATCTAAGTTACGGCTTATGGTTTCAGGGTCAGCCGCATTGCCTGTTCCTGTTTTTAATAAGTGGAAATCTATTACCGGGCAAACGCTGCTGGAACGCTATGGAATGACAGAAATTGGTATGGGGCTTTCTAATTCATATCGGTCGGAGAGACGACCGGGCTATGTTGGGCTTCCATTGCCGGGGGTAGAGTTGCGCCTGGCAGATAAGGATAATAAGATAGTTGATGAAGATATACCCGGAGAAATTCAAATTAAGGGAGCTTGCGTGTTTAGGGAATACTGGCAAAAGGAAGAGGCTACAAGAAAAGCCTTTACTAAGGATGGGTGGTTTATAACGGGTGATATTGCTATGTTTCACGATGGGATGTACAAAATTTTAGGGCGTGATAGTGTTGATATTATTAAGTCTGGTGGGTATAAGATCTCTGCGCTGGAAATCGAAGACGTCCTGAGAGATCATCATGACATAGATGATGCTGCTGTAATTGGGGTAGAAGATGAGGAGTGGGGAGAGGTTGTAGCGGCTTGTTTGGTGTCAAATAAAACGTCATTGGATTTTGATGAAATTTCTAAATGGCTTAAAACCAGGTTGCCTG
>Ga0265306_10000388_pt1 | contig 20694 bp, 18 predicted proteins | sample Helome_3_FD_192493 | JGI IMG/M metagenome (GOLD analysis project Ga0265306, IMG submission 192493) | Marine sediment microbial communities from subtidal zone of North Sea - Hel_20160420 (Illumina Assembly) | ecosystem: Environmental > Aquatic > Marine > Subtidal zone > Sediment ... | reverse complement strand
CTGGAGCTCGAGTTCGAGTTCGAGAATCGTGCAACCGACATTATTTTCGGGCGCTTCTTTGAGAAGACCTGTAACTCACTGGTCGATTCTTTTACCCGGCGCGCGGCTCAGTTATACGAAGTCTCTGCGACATCATGACGGCCACCATTCGAGTCGAGGTCGTATTTGCATTGCCTGACAAACAACGACTGGTTGCAGTGACGCTGCCGACCGATGCTACGGTTGCTGATGCGATCTCGCAGAGTTCGATGTCTCGTCATTTCCCCGATGAGCGCCTCGACGATCTCGAGGTCGGTGTGTGGGGTCGCCACGTGACGCGTGAGCATGTCTTGTCCGACGGGGACAGGGTGGAAATATTGCGGCCACTCGAACTCGATCCCAGGGAAGCCAGGCGGCAGCTTGCGCTTCTTGGTCAAACGATGGGCAATACGCCAAAGGGCTAGAGGTTCGGGTTCAGTTCCTGTTCCTTGCGAATTTCACTGACCCGGTCGTCCACGAAGAAAATGGAGACCCAGCGCTTGAAGGCGGCGTCCTTGCGTCCAATCTTGAGGTAATAGACGTAGTCCCAACGCTGCTGGTGAAAAGGATCGTCGATCATGGGCGTACCCAGCAGGAATCGAATCTGATTGCGCGTCATACCCACTTCGGCCTGATCGAGGTCCTCTTGCTTGATCAGATTTCCTTGGGCGATATTAGCGCGGTAAACGCAGCCGCTAGCGGTCGCCAGCGCGATCCATAGGAGTATCAGAACGAGTGATTTACGGTAAGCCATAGAGCCGGACTGCCAACTGGGTCATAATAGGCGCGCATCATACCTTGAAAGAGTTTGTTCATGCAGCAACGACAGGAACTACGCAAGGCGGGCTTGAAGATCACACTGCCGCGCCTCAAGATTCTCGAGATTCTTGAGGGCGCCAAGCTGCGCCACCTCAGTGCCGAGGACATTTACAAGGACCTGTTGCAGGCTGGTGAAGATATCGGACTGGCGACCGTCTACCGGGTTCTCACGCAATTCGAAGCCGCCGGGCTCGTCACTCGCCACAATTTCGAAGGCGGGCATTCGGTCTTTGAACTTGACGATGGCGACCACCACGATCACATGGTTTGCGTTGAAACCGGCGACGTTGTGGAGTTCGTCAACGAAGAAATAGAGCGCTTACAGCACACCATCGCCGAAGAGTATGGTTTCGAACTTCTGGACCACAGCCTGGTGCTGTACGTGAAGCAGAAGGGCGACGATTCGGATCCTGACGATAGTTGAATCAGGCACGTTTTCGGGGCGCGCCAGCGAGCATCTCCGCCGCATGAGCCAGTGTCTTTTGTGTAATCTCCACACCGCCGAGCATGCGAGCCAGTTCTTGCACACGCTCGTCCTTGTTAAGGACATGCAGTCGTGTTCGCGTTAAGGTTCCGTCGGTGACTTTGCTGACGCGATAGTGCTGACCCGCGAGGCTGGCGACTTGCGGCAAGTGTGTGACGCTGAGTACCTGGCGCGCGGTCCCCAGCTCCTGCAAACGCCGGCCGACCATTTCCGCAACGCCGCCACCGACGCCGCTATCCACTTCATCGAAGATCATCGTCGGAATTGCACTGCCGTCGCTCGCGATGACCTGGATCGCGAGACTCATTCGGGACAGTTCGCCGCCGGAAGCGATCCTGGCCAGTGGCTGCGGTGCCTGGCCCGGATTGGCGCTGATCAGAAAATCGATCTCGTCGATGCCCCAGGAACGTACGGAAGCGTCGTCAAGCCGGCTTAATGACACCTCGAAGACGCCGCCCGGCATTCCCAGGCCCTTCATCGCGTCAGTCACGGCCGCTGCAAATTGCAGCGCGGCCTTTTGCCGCTCACTCGATAGCGCTTTGGCGTGTTTCAGAAACCGGGCTTTCGCCGCCTCTGTTTGCTGTTCGAGCTCCCGGCCGCGTTCTTCGGCGTGACCGAGTTCTTCATGTTCCTGGCGCAGCTTGTCGGTGAAGGCGGGGAGTTCGTCAGCGGACACACGGTGTTTGCGCGACACAGTCTGGATGGTGTCGAGCCGCTCCTCGACCCAGTCACGGCGTCGGGGGTCCATGTCGATTGTATCGCTGTAACGGCGTAGCGACTCGGCAGCCTCGCTAACCTGGATGCTGGCACTGTTCAACATCTCCAATACCGGATCCAATGTTGAATCGTAGTCCAGCAGTGGCTCGATGGCTCGGATCGCGTCAGCGACAAGACTGTTGGCATTCGCTGCATCGCTTTCAAACAGGCACTGCAATGCGCCGCCGATGCCTTCGGCGAGACGACCACTGTTTTGCAGTTTCTGTCTCTCGGCGTTCAGCTCGGCGGATTCTCCGTCCGCCAATGCGAGACTGTCCAATTCCTGTAGTTGAAAGCTCAGGAGGTCGAGGCGAGACGCACGATCGGATTCGGCTTCGGTTAGCCGTTCAAGTTGGTCCGTGGTGGTTTTCCAGTCGGCGAAGCTGCGTTCTGTTGCCGCCCGCTGCTCCAGCAGTCCGCCAAAATGATCGAGTAGCTCTCGCTGTATGGCGCGGTGACCGAGTGACTGGTGAAAATGCTGGCCGTGAATGTCCAGCAACAACTCACCGAGACTCTTCAGCTGGGACAAGGGAACTGAATTGCCGTTGATAAACGCGCGAGAGCGACCGTCGGCGTTGATGATGCGACGCAACAAACATCCGTCATCCACGTCGAGTGCCTGTTCCTCGAGCCAGGCCTTTGCGGTCTTCACTTCCGAGACGTCGAATTCGGCGGTGAACTCGGCGCGTTTCGCGCCCTCACGTACAAGCTGCGCGCTGCCGCGTTCGCCGAGCACCAGTCCAATCGCATCCACCAATATTGATTTTCCCGCGCCGGTTTCGCCGGTCAGCACGGTCATACCTGTCTCAAACTCGACATCGATCTGGTCGACAATGGCGAAATCGCGGACCTGGAGGTTCGTCAACATGTCATGTGTTCCCGGAGTCAAGCATTCCGTTTGCGACTGTCGCGCCCCCAAAATAGCTTGGACCGTAATATGCCGTAGAAATCATAGCTGGGTGGGTGCACCAGTGTTATTCGCCGTTCGGCTTTCGAGATGATCATTCGGTCGACGGGCGTTATCTCGCCCATCGAACGCCCATCGACTGTAATCGACGCTTTTGTCTCATCCCGTTCCAGTAGTACGATCTCAATGGACTGGTTGGCCGGAATGACGATGGGTCGGTCGGTCAGGGTGTGAGGACAGACTGGAACGACGACGACGACGTCAAGCCGTGGAGAAATAATCGGGCCACCGCAGCTAAGGGAATAGGCCGTCGACCCGGTTGGCGTCGCGACGATCATACCGTCACCCGAATGGGTGTTGACGAAGACGCCATCCACTCGCGTGGAAAAATCCACCATTCGGCCTGTTTCCCGGCGTTTCAAAACCACATCGTTGAGCGCGAATGCGGTCGTCTCTTCACCGGATTCGGTTGTCAATCGCGCCTCCAGGAGCATTCTGGAGTCGCGTGTGTAGTGACCGCCCAGCACCTGTTCGACGCTCGCAATCATCTCGTCCGGCGTTACGTCGGCGAGAAATCCGAGTCGGCCGCGATTGATGCCGAGGATGGGGATTCCCGACTCGCGCACAATCTGACTGGCGTACAGCATCGTGCCGTCGCCACCGATTGCAATAACCAGGTCGGCAACGTTACAGAGTTCCGCCTCATCCAGTCGCGTTACAGGCAGGTCCAGCCGCATTTCGTTTGCGGCAAATACCTTGATGCCGGCTTTCGCCAGATAGGGCGTAATGATCTGCATCGCCTCAGCGACGCGCGCATCGTCGTGCCGGCCGAGAATCGCGATGTTGTCAAACTGCGTGTTCATGGGCTGATTGTGGCAAACCCCCGACCGGCCGCCAAGCCGATGCCGTTACGTTTTCATCGGTATATTGATAGTTTTTGCGAGTCGTACTATCGTGTCGTTCAGCACCCTAACACAGCCAACTACCCGGGGAGTTCTCTTCTTTCCAGCGAATGTCAGCAGGAGCATCTAAACCGGTTCCAAGTGATCGCGAGCAGCATCTGCTGCGCGTGTTGATTCAGCGTTATATCCGTGACGGACAGCCTGTGGGCTCGCGCACGTTGTCCAAAGACTCCGGCCTCGATCTCAGCCCCGCGACGATACGTAACGTCATGTCCGACCTGGAGGAGATGGGTCTGGTGTCGGCGCCGCATACGTCGGCAGGTCGCATCCCGACGCCGCGAGGATATCGCTTGTTCGTCGATACACTGGTGCGCTATCGCCAGCCTGGCGACGGTGAAATCAGGAAGATCGAACGTCAGATCAAGGGTGACATCGACAGCCCGGGGGGACTTGTCACCGCGGTGTCGAGCCTGTTATCGGAGTTCACGAGCATGGCCGGCGTTGTGTCTATTCCGAAACCATCGCAGGTAACGCTTCGGCAAATCGAGTTTTTACCACTGTCGGAACACAGGATACTCGTTATCCTCGTGACGAATGATCGGGAAGTGCAAAATCGAATTCTTCACACGGACAGGAACTACACAACGTCGGAACTACAACAGGCCCAGAATTTCATCAATGAGCACTATTCAGGCGCAGATCTGCAAGCGGTACGGCAGAAATTACTGGTTGATCTGGACGAAACGCGGAACTCGATGAACCAGGCCATGCATGACATTATCGCTGTGGCACACTCCGCGATGGACAGCGCTGCACATCCGAACGAAGAATTCGTGCTCGCCGGCGAAACCAATCTGATGGATTTTGCGGAGCTTTCCGATGTCGACACCTTGCGACGCCTGTTTGATGCGTTCTCGCGAAAACGCCTGATACTCGATTTGCTGGATCGCAGTATCAGCGCGGACGGTGTGCAGATTTTCATTGGAGAAGAGTCCGGATACGGTATTTTTGATGACTGCAGTGTCGTGACCGCTCCTTACCATGTCGACAATGACACGATCGGTGTGCTCGGAGTGATTGGGCCCACCCGCATGGCCTATGATCGAGTCGTACCTATCGTTGACGTCACGGCAAAATTGCTCGAGTCGGCCCTGAGTCACGGAAACTGAGCCAGGCGCCAAAAAAGAGCTGCCTCCCTCTTGATATTTTCCCCCGGACCCCCAAACTGCGGACGTAATTTTTGCATTGACCGCCGGGTCGACGGCGGACGTGTTGACTTGGAGCACATCGATGAATGGACAGGTAGAGCGCCCGGAAGAGGAAATCATGGACGATACGGCCGCGGCGGAAGCCGAAGCCGCTGAAACAGGTGCGCAGGAACCCGATGCGCAAGATCCAGACGCCGCGTTGGCGGCGGCCGAAGCCAAAGCTAACGAGAATTGGGAGCGCTACCTCAGGGCGGTCGCAGAAGCCGAGAATATCCGCAAACGTGCCTCCCGCGACGTCGAAAATGCCCACAAATTCGCCCTGGAGCGCTTCGGCAGGGAGCTGTTGGCGGTCAAAGACGGCCTGGAAATGGCTTTGGCGGCCTCTGACAATGCCAGTATCGAAAGCCTGCTCGAGGGCAGTCGTGCGACCCTGAAATTGCTGGATACCACGATGGAGCGCTTCGGGATCGTCGTGGTCGATCCGGAGGGCGAGCCATTCGACCCCGAGTTTCATGAAGCGATCAGTGTGCAGCCGTCGGAAGACCTCGAGCCCGGTTCGGTCGTCACCGTGGCGCAAAAGGGCTACACGCTGAATGGACGGCTGCTTCGACCCGCCATGGTCATCGTTGCCGACGATTAGCGCGATCTCGGGAAAAAAGTGCGCAAAAACGCTTGAAACAGGGGCCGCTGGCCCCACGTATTGGCCAGTTTAGGCATTTCTTATCGAATCTGGAGCAAAAGAACATGGGCAAAGTGATTGGTATCGACCTGGGTACCACTAACTCCTGCGTTGCAGTGATGGAGGGCAATACGCCCAAGGTCATCGAAAACAGCGAGGGCGATCGCACGACACCGTCGATTGTCGCCTTCACGAAGGACGACCAGGTGCTGGTCGGTCAGTCCGCCAAGCGGCAGGCTGTGACAAATCCTGAAAGCACGCTATTCGCGATCAAGCGCTTGATCGGGCGCCGATTCGAAGACGACGTCGTGCAGCGTGATATCAAGATGGTGCCTTACACGATCACCAAGGCGGACAATGGCGATGCGTGGGTCGAGGCTGGTGGCAAGAAGATGGCGCCGCCGGAAATTTCGGCTCGTGTCCTGATGAAGATGAAGAAAACGGCCGAGGACTACCTCGGAGAAGCCGTGACAGAGGCTGTTGTCACGGTACCGGCCTACTTCAACGATTCGCAGCGCCAGGCGACCAAGGATGCCGGCAAGATCGCCGGACTGGAAGTCAAGCGCATCATCAACGAGCCTACCGCGGCCGCACTTGCGTATGGCATGGACAAGAAGCGCGGCGACAAGAAGATTGCCGTGTTCGACCTCGGCGGCGGCACCTTTGACGTGTCCATCATCGAAATTGCCGAAGTGGATGGCGAGCACCAGTTTGAAGTGCTCGCCACCAATGGCGATACGTTCCTCGGCGGTGAAGATTTCGACATGCGTGTCATCGAGTACCTGACCTCCGAGTTCGAGCGTGAGACCGGTATCGACATCAGTACTGATGCACGAGCCATGCAGCGTCTGAAGGAAGCGGCGGAGAAGGCCAAGATCGAGCTCAGCACGCAGCAACAGACCGAAGTCAACCTGCCCTACATCACAGCCGATGCCAGTGGCCCACAGCACCTCAACATCAAGTTGACGCGAGCGAAGCTCGAGTCACTGGTTGACGAGCTGGTTGAACGCACCATTGGCCCCTGCAAGATCGCGCTGAACGATGCCGGGCTAAAGGTCAACGAAATCGACGACGTCATTCTCGTGGGCGGCCAGACCCGTATGCCCAAGGTGCAGGAAGAAGTGCAGAACTTCTTCGGCAAAGAGCCACGCCGTGACGTAAACCCGGACGAAGCGGTTGCCCTTGGTGCGGCTATTCAGGGCGGTGTTCTTGCCGGCGACGTCAAGGATGTGTTGTTGCTTGACGTCACGCCGCTGTCGCTGGGTATCGAGACCCTTGGCGGTGTCATGACCAAACTGATTGACAAGAACACGACGATCCCGGCCAATGCGGAACAGGTGTTCTCGACAGCGGATGACAACCAGACGGCCGTGACCATTCATGTTCTGCAGGGTGAGCGCGAGCGTGCCCTGGACAACAAGTCGCTGGGCCGTTTCGACCTGGCGGATATACCACCGGCGCCACGTGGCCTGCCGCAGATCGAGGTTACTTTCGATATCGATGCGAATGGCATTCTTAATGTGTCTGCCAAGGACAAGGCGACGGGTAAGAGCCAGACCATTGTCATCAAGGCGTCCAGCGGATTGTCGGACGACGAAATTGCCAATATGGTGTCTGACGCCGAAAGTCACGCCGAAGAAGATCGCAAGTTCCGCGAGCTCGTCGACGTGCGCAACCAGGCGGACGGACTGATTCACGCGGCCGAAAAGACGCTGAGCGAGCTCGGCGAGAAAGCGAGTGCCGAAGAGCGACAGGCGGTCGAAAACGCTGTGTCTGATCTGAAGCAAGCGCTCGAGAGCGACGACAAAGACATCATTGAGAAGAAGACGGCGGCGCTGGGTGAGGCATCCGGTGGCCTTGCACAGAAGCTGTACGCTGAACAGGCAACTGAAGGCGCTGCGGCTGAGGGAGATGCGGCTGCGTCGGAGGATGACGTCGTCGATGCCGAGTTCGAGGAAGTCGACAAAGACGACACGTCGAAGTCTTAGCAGGGTGACGCAGCAAGGGAATGTCCGGGCGCCCTCTGGGGCGCCCGAACCGTAGGTGATCATGGCGAAACGCGACTACTACGAAACACTGGGGGTCTCCAAATCAGCGTCTGCTGATGAGATCAAGAAGGCCTATCGTCGCCTCGCTATGAAACACCATCCTGACCGCAACAAGGATGATACGGCGGCCGAGGACCGCTTCAAGGAAGCCAAAGCGGCTTATGAGGTCCTGAAAGATGCGGACAAACGGGCCGCATACGACCGTTTCGGTCACGAGGGCGTGCGTGCCGGCGCCGGCGGTGCCGGAGGTTTTGGCGCCGAGGGCTTCGGTGACATCTTCGGTGACGTCTTCGGCGACATTTTCGGTGGTGGCGGCCGCCGTGCAGGCGGTGGTCCGCAGGTATTTCGTGGCGCTGATCTTGGCTACGAGTTGAAACTCGACCTCGAGAAAGCCGTCGCCGGAGACAACGTCAAGATTGACGTGCCGACGCAGGTCAGTTGCGAAACCTGCAACGGCAGTGGCGCGAAGAAAGGCAGTGATCCCGTCAAATGCTCCACCTGCGGTGGTGTGGGTCAGGTTCGCATGCAGCAGGGGTTCTTTTCGATCCAGCAGACCTGTCCGGCCTGCAAAGGGGCGGGCACGACAATTGCTGATCCTTGCACGGAATGCCACGGTCGTGGCCGTGTGCGCAAGACTCGAACCCTGGCCGTGAAGGTACCAGCGGGTGTGGACGACGGAGATCGAATCCGACTCTCGGGCGAAGGCGAGGCGGGTCGAAATGGTGGTCCATCCGGCGACCTTTATGTCGAGATTCGCGTCAATCCACACAAGATTTTCGAGCGGGAAGGCTCCAACCTGTCCTGCGAGGTGCCGGTAAGCATTGCGACGGCTACGCTGGGCGGCGAAGTCGAACTGCCGACACTGGATGGTAACGTCGCGCTCAAGATTCCGGCTGGCACACAATCCGGCAAGGTTTTCCGACTTCGCAGCAAAGGTGTCCGAACGGTACGCGATGCGCGGCAAGGCGATCTGTTCGCCCAGGTTGCCGTCGAGACGCCGGTGCACCTGACGGCGGATCAGAAAGAACTGCTGAAGCAATTCGATGCGTCATTACTGGCCGGTGGCGAAAAACACAGCCCGCGTGCCGGGGGCTGGCTGGACACTGTAAAGCGTTTCTTCGAGCGTATTAGCTAAGGGCGGCATTCTTTATCAAGCCGATAAGCATAGGTATTGCCGGTTCGGGCCGAATGGGCCAGGCGATTTTTCGCGCTGCACAGATGCACTCGGATGTGATTGCAGCGGCGATCTGGGTCCGAGATGGGCAACAGGCGCTGGCGACGCTAGAGGATGCCGATAGCCTTTGCGTGAGTGAAGATCTCGATCAGGTGGTGGCCGGGAGTGATGTCTTGATCGACTTCAGTCTGCCGGACGGCACCGAACGGGTGCTCGAATCCGTGACCCGGCAAGCCAAACCATTAGTCTGCGGAGTGAGCGGCCTCAGCGATACGCAGATTGACACGTTGAACAGAGCCGCTATGACGGTTCCCGTGGTTTACGACAGGAATATGAGTCTCGGAATCGCTGTGCTCGAACGCTCCGTGCGCGAGGCTGCCGCGTCACTGGGGGCGGATTTCGATATTGAAATCTCCGAGGTTCATCATGTCCACAAGAAAGATTCGCCGTCCGGAACGGCCCTCAAACTGGGCGAGGCGATTGCCGCTGCGCGCGGAGAAAGCGGCACAGGGAGCGTGCGTTTCGAGTCGGAACGGCGCGGTGAGGTGCCCGGCGATCATGAGGTCGTCATGCGTTCGGCAACAGAATGCCTGACCTTCGCTCACAGCGTGACGACCCGCCAGGTATTCGCCGACGGCGCATTACGTGCGGCGCGTTGGGCCGTCGGCCAGCCGCCGGGACGATACCGGATGTCCGACGTCCTGTTCGGAGCATGACGAGTGTCGTCTACAGGCCCGGAAAATCACACAATTGGCATTAAAAAAAAGCGTATTGACTCTGGCGCAGGGAGTTCGCGTTCAGTAAACTGTGCCGGATCGCTGGGCGGTCAGCGAAGTCGCAAGCGGAAGGCCACGTCCTTCCGCTTTTGTGCATCTGAAACAGACGCATGTCGCAGCAGTGAGTACTGAAGGAGCGACAGACACGCTGATCCACGTGTGGTCTGGTATTCGTTCTTCACTTGAGGGTCACTTTTGAGCAAGCCCGCGATACTTGCCCTACAGGATGGCACTGTTTTTCACGGTACCTCGATCGGCGCCGACGGTCAGACGATCGGCGAGGTCGTGTTCAATACGGCAATGACCGGGTACCAGGAGATCCTCACCGACCCGTCCTATTGTCGACAAATCGTCACGCTGACCTACCCTCACATCGGGAATACCGGCACCAACAGCGACGACATGGAGTCGTCGACGATCCATGCGTCGGGGCTGGTGGTTCGCGACAGTTCGATGCTGACGAGCAACTGGCGCTCCGAGCGCTCCTTCAGCGACTTTCTCGTTGAGGGCGGCACCGTGGCGATTGCGGATATTGACACCCGCCGACTGACTCGCATCATTCGCGAGCAGGGTGCCCAGTCAGGTTGCATCATGACCGGAAACCCACCGGTCGAGAAGGCAATCCAGCACGCCAAGAAATTCCCGGGAATCGCCGGAACGGACCTTGCGAAGTTCGTTACGACGGACAGCGCCTACCAGTGGTGCTATGGGTCGACGTTTGGACGCAAGCCTCGCATCATGAGCCGTCGCGTCGCGCCGTATCATGTCGTGGCGTATGATTTCGGCATCAAACGCAACATATTGCGGCTGCTTTCCGATCTTGACTGCCGAATGACGGTCGTTCCGGCGGAGACGTCTGCTGAGGAAGCGATGGCGCTGTCGCCGGACGGCATATTCCTGTCCAACGGGCCGGGCGATCCTGAACCCTGCGACTACGCGATTGGCGCGATCAGGTCTTTTCTCGATCAAGACATTCCGTTGTTTGGTATCTGCCTCGGACATCAGCTATTGGCGTTGGCCGCGGGTGCCGGTACCAGCAAGATGAAGTTTGGCCATCATGGTGCCAACCACCCGGTGCAGGATCTGCTCAGTGGCAAGGTCATGATCACCAGCCAGAACCACGGTTTTGCCGTCGACGAATCGACATTGCCCGAAAACGTGACGGCGACGCACCGGTCTTTGTTCGATAACACGTTGCAAGGCATTTCGGTCAGGAACAAACCGGCCTTTGGATTTCAGGGGCATCCGGAGGCAAGTCCCGGGCCGCACGATCTTCTGCCGTTGTTCGAACGCTTCATTCATTACATGGAAGTGCAGAAACGCAGTGGACTTAGAGCGATGCTATCGACATGAAAATAGGTTATAAAACAAAAGTTTACAGTATAAACTTAATCTATCTTATTACTATTGGGACGTGCGACTGACGCCATGCCCAAACGCACAGACATCGAGACTATCCTGATCATCGGGGCCGGACCGATCGTCATCGGGCAGGCGTGTGAGTTTGATTATTCCGGGGCACAGGCGTGCAAGGCGCTCAAGGAAGAGGGGTATCGAGTCGTCCTGGTGAACTCCAACCCGGCGACGATCATGACCGATCCCGAGATGGCGGATGCTGTCTACATCGAGCCCGTTCAATGGCAGGCCATTGAACGCATCATTGCCAAAGAACGGCCGAACGCGTTGCTGCCGACGATGGGCGGCCAGACAGCGCTGAACTGTGCGCTGGACCTGGTCCGCGAAGGCGTGCTTGCCCGCTACGGAGTCGAAATGATCGCCGCGTCGCGCGAGGCCATCGACATGGCCGAGGACCGTGAGCTGTTTCGCAAGGCAATGACCGAAATCGGCCTCGAGGTACCGAAAGCGGCGATTGCGCATTCGCTCGAAGAGGCGCTCGAGAAGCAAAAAACTGTCGGCTTCCCGACCATTATTCGCCCGTCTTTCACCATGGGTGGCAGCGGTGGCGGTATCGCCTATAACCGCGAGGAGTTCGAGCGAATCGTCTCTCACGGTCTAGAAATGTCACCGACCACCGAGGTGCTGCTCGAGGAATCCGTGATCGGCTGGAAGGAGTTCGAGATGGAGGTTGTCCGTGATCGGAACGACAACTGCATCATCGTCTGCTCCATCGAGAATTTCGATCCGATGGGCGTTCATACCGGCGATTCGATCACGGTTGCCCCGGCACAGACGCTGACGGACAAGGAGTATCAGCGGCTGCGGGATGCGTCGATCGATGTACTTCGCAAGATCGGTGTCGACACGGGTGGATCGAATGTGCAGTTTGCAGTGTGTCCGGATACGGGCCGCGTCCTGATCATCGAAATGAACCCGCGGGTGTCGCGTTCTTCGGCGCTGGCATCGAAGGCGACGGGCTTCCCGATCGCAAAAGTGGCTGCCAAGCTGGCCGTTGGCTACACCCTGGATGAACTCAAGAACGAGATTACGGGTGGCGGCACACCAGCGTCTTTCGAGCCTACGATCGACTACGTGGTTACGAAGATTCCGCGCTTCACGTTCGAGAAATTCCCCGGGGCCAACATTCGCCTGACGACGCAAATGAAATCGGTCGGCGAAGTGATGGCGATTGGCCGGACCTTCCAGGAATCACTGCAAAAGGCGTTGCGCGGTCTCGAGACAGGAATCTCAGGACTCGATGAGGTTTGTGGGCCGATCGCGAACGAAATTGATCGCGACAACCTCCGCATGGAGTTGCGCATCCCGGGCGCCGACCGGCTGCTGTATGTCGCCGACGCGATGCGTCACGGCTACTCGTACATGGACGTGGCTGAGGTAACCGGCATTGATCCCTGGTTTCTCGCCCAGATTGCGGACCTGGTAAACACCGAGATTGCCGTCGGTGCCGCCGGCACGAAGGGACTCGATGCGACCCGCATGCGCGCACTCAAGCGCAAGGGGTTCTCCGATGCTCGCCTGGCCAGGATCCTGCATGTCGATGAGAGCGTTGTCCGCAAGCAGCGCCTGGCGCTCGACATTCGACCGGTATTCAAGCGAGTCGATACCTGTGCTGCGGAGTTCGCGACATCGACGGCGTACCTGTACTCCACGTACGAAGAAGAGTGCGAGACGGATCCGACGGATCAGCCCAAAATCATGATTCTCGGCGGTGGCCCGAATCGAATCGGGCAGGGTATCGAGTTCGACTACTGTTGTGTGCATGCGGCGCTTGCGCTGAAGGAGTCGGGTTACGAGACCATCATGGTCAACTGCAACCCGGAAACGGTTTCGACGGATTACGACACATCCGACCGGCTGTACTTCGAATCGCTGACGTTTGAAGACGTCATGGCGATCATCGACAAAGAGAAGCCAAGAGGCGTCATCGTCCAGTATGGCGGCCAGACACCGCTGAAACTCGCCAGGGCACTTGAGGCGGCAGGTGCGCCTATCATCGGAACGTCTCCGGACTCCATCGACCTTGCCGAAGACAGGGAGCGTTTCCAGAAACTCGTTGCAGCGCTTGAGCTTACGCAGCCTCCGAACTGTACGGCGCGCAGCAAAGAAGAGGCGTTGACGCTCGGAGCCGTCGTTGGCTACCCGCTCATCGTCCGGCCGTCCTACGTGCTCGGTGGCCGCGCAATGGAGATTGTGCACGGCGATGAGGATCTGGCGGCCTATATGGACGCAGCGATCGATGTCTCCAATGACAGTCCGGTGCTACTGGACCGTTTTCTGGACCTCGCAACGGAGGTCGACGTCGACTGCATTAGCGACGGTGAAGACGTATTGATTGGCGGTGTCATGGAACACATCGAGCAAGCTGGCGTTCATTCCGGCGATTCAGGTTGCTCGCTTCCACCGTTCAGCCTGACGCCCGAGATTCAGAAAGAGCTGGAGCGGCAAGTGGTCAAGCTCGCAAAGGGCCTCAAGGTCGTCGGCCTGATGAATACACAATTTGCGATCCAGGGTGACCAGGTCTATTTACTGGAAGTCAATCCGCGCGCATCCAGGACGGCGCCGTTCGTATCGAAGTCTACCGGTGTGCCGCTCGCGAAGATTGCCGCGAAAGTCATGGTGGGTCAGACACTGGCGAAGCAGGGTTTCGTGACGCAGCGACTGCCCGAGTATTTCTCGGTCAAGGAATCCGTATTTCCATTCATCAAGTTCCCGGGAAGCGATCCGATTCTCGGACCGGAAATGAAGTCGACGGGCGAAGTCATGGGGGTCGGCCGCACTTTCGGTGAGGCGTATGCCAAGGCACAACTGGCTTCCGGCGTTTATTTGCCGAGACAGGGAGCAGCACTCCTGAGCGTTCGGGAGAGAGACAAGGAGAGCGCGGTCGAGCTCGGCAAGATTCTGTCCGCGCTGGGTTTCGACATTGTGGCGACGCATGGCACGGCGAAGTGCCTGGCGCAAGCTGGTGTAGACTGTCGTCGGGCGAACAAGGTCAGGGAAGGCCGCCCGCATATCGTGGATATGATCAAGAACGGTGAAATAGACCTGATCGTGAACACCACCGAAGGGAAGCAGGCGATCAACGAGTCGGTTTCTATTCGGGCTGAGGCTGTTCGTAAGGGCGTTACGTATTACACGACACTGGGCGCGGCCATTGCGACATGTACGGCGATCGAGCATCTGGATGATTGCGATGTCAATCGATTACAGGACTTGCACAACGAGGTGGCGGCATGAGTAAGGTGCCAATGACGGTACGAGGCCACGAGCTGTTACAAGAGGAAGTCAAGACGCTGAAGAGCGTCGATCGTCCCGCTGTGATCAAAGCGATTGCCGAGGCACGGGCACACGGTGATTTGAAAGAGAATGCCGAATATCATGCGGCCAAGGACCAGCAAGGGTTTATCGAAGCGCGAATCAAGGAAATTGAAGGCAAGTTGTCGCATGCGCAGGTCATCGATGTCACGGCCATTGATGCTCGCGGCAAGATCATTTTCGGGTCGACAGTCGAGCTCGTCGACGAAAGCACGGGTAAAGAAATCACCTACAGAATCGTCGGCGAGGATGAGGCCGATATCAAGAGTGGATTACTGTCGTTCACGTCACCGATCGCCCGCGCGCTGATCGGTAAGAACGAAGACGATGTCGTGGACTTCCAGGCACCGGACGGCGAAAAGAGCTATGAAGTCATCGAGGTTCGTTACGAGTAGTCGGTTATCGGGCGCTCATTTCGACGGCAGCCGCAGTCGCTTTTCAAGTTTCTTCTTCAGGTTGGGTCGATACAGCAGCGCTACGTTGCCGACCCGCTGTATTAACGCCGCCGCGCTCTTCGAGCAAAGTTCCTCAATGATCTCATCACGTGCTTTTCGATCACCAACGCGGACTCGCACCTTGATCAGTTCATGGTGGTCCAGAGTTGATTCAAACTCGGCGAGTAATGACTCACTCAGCCCCGCGTCGCCTACCATAATTATCGGTTTCAACTGGTGGCCAAGTCCGCGCAGGTATTTCTTGTTCGATTCGCTCAGATTCATGGGCGCGCAGTGTAGCAGTGTGCAGGCGCCGAATGGAGTGAACCCGTGAGCAGGTCGCGACGCTCAGGCGGAAGTTGGCGCGATCGGCAGGAACGGGACCCCTATGTTCAGCAGGCGCGCAAAGACGGATGGCGCTCCCGCGCCGTTTTCAAACTGGAGCAGATCGACTCGAAGGAGCGTCTGTTGAAACCGGATATGGTCTGCGTCGACCTTGGCTCAACGCCAGGCGGCTGGAGCCAGTACGTCTCCAGACAACTGAAAGGGCGAGCACGCATCATCGCAGTCGACTTGTTGGCGATGGACTCCCTGGAGGATGTTGAGTTCATTCAGGGCGACTTTCGGGACGAAACTGTGTTCGAACAACTCCAGCAGCAGATTGGCGAAGCGGGTGCGGACCTTGTAATGAGCGATATGGCACCCAATATCAGTGGATCGAAAGCGGTTGATCAGCCAAGGTCCATGTACCTGGCGGAACTCGCGCTGGACTTTGCCAGGCAGGTCCTGAAGCCCAAAGGCAGTTTCGTCTGTAAAGTCTTCCAGGGGGAGGGATTTGATGCGTTTGTCGTTGACGCGAGAGCTTCTTTCGAGCGCGTGAAAGTGATGAAACCCAAGGCGTCCAGGGCCGGAAGCCGTGAGGTTTACTTGGTAGCGAGGAACTACCGATTGTAGTAGGGTCAAATGGTCATAGGAATGGCAGGACTGCCTCGGGTCCAGCGTTGTCTCTGTACGGAATCCAATTGTGAATGATTTAACAAAAAACATACTGGTCTTTATTGTCATCATCGTGGTGCTGCTCTCGGTGGTGCAGGGCCTGTCCGGCGTTAGCGGCGGGCAGCCACAAAAGAAGGACTATTCGGAATTTCTCGCACAGGTTCGCTCAGGCCAGGTAGCCGTAGCTGTTATCGACGATGACCAGATTCGCTTCGGCAAGACCGAGCCATTGCCGTATTTCACGGTAAGTCCCGAGACCGACAACAACACGCTGATCGGACTGCTCGACAAGAATAATGTGAAGTTCACAGGTGCCGACAAGAAACAGCAAAGCCTGATCGGACAACTTTTGATCAGTTCGTTTCCGATTCTCCTCTTGATCGGTGTGTGGATCTATTTCATGCGCCAGATGCAGGGTGGTGGCGGAGGCCGCGGGGCGATGTCGTTTGGCAAAAGCAAAGCGCGGCTGCTCGGTGAAGATCAGGTCGGCGTGACGTTTGCCGACGTTGCCGGTATTGAAGAGGCCAAGGCCGAAGTCTCCGAAATCGTCGAATTTCTGAAAGACCCCAGCAAGTTCCAGCGACTGGGCGGCAAGATTCCCAAAGGTGTCCTGATGGTGGGTGCACCAGGCACCGGTAAGACGCTGCTGGCGAAAGCGATCGCGGGAGAAGCGAAGGTGCCGTTCTTTACAATCTCCGGTTCAGACTTTGTGGAGATGTTTGTCGGTGTCGGCGCCTCACGTGTTCGTGACATGTTCGATCAGGCGAAAAAGCAGGCGCCGTGCATCATCTTCATAGATGAGCTTGATGCGGTTGGCCGCCATCGAGGCGCGGGTCTCGGCGGGGGGCACGACGAACGTGAGCAAACGCTCAACCAGATGCTCGTGGAGATGGATGGTTTTGAAGGCACTGAGGGTGTGATCGTCATTGCCGCGACCAACCGGCCTGATGTACTTGACCCTGCATTGCTGCGCCCCGGTCGTTTCGATCGACAGGTTGTTGTGCCATTGCCGGATGTTCGTGGCCGTGAACTCATTCTCAAAGTCCACATGCGCAAGGTTCCGCTCAGCGAAGACGTCCGTCCAGGCGTGATCGCACGCGGTACGCCCGGTTTTTCCGGGGCTGACCTGGCCAACCTCGTCAACGAGGCCGCACTGTTTGCTGCCCGCTTTAACAAGCGTGTCGTGAGCATGGACGAATTCGAGCAGGCCAAAGACAAGATCATGATGGGCGCCGAGCGCCGCTCAATGGTCATGAGCGAGAAAGAGAAGCTCAACACGGCGTATCACGAGGCCGGTCATGCCATTGTCGGCTACCTCGTGCCGGAACACGATCCGGTTTACAAGGTCACGATCATTCCGCGTGGCAGGGCGCTGGGTGTCACGATGTACCTGCCCGAAGAAGATCGCTACAGTATGTCGAAACAGCGTCTCGAGAGCAGCATTTCGAGCCTTTTCGGCGGGCGAATTGCCGAAGAGATGATCAACGGCACCGACGGCGTTACGACCGGTGCGTCAAACGACATCGAGCGCGCCACCGAGATCGCTCGCAACATGGTGACCAAGTGGGGTCTGTCCGATCGCCTCGGGCCACTGACTTACAGTGAAGACGACGGTGAGGTATTCCTCGGTCGATCGGTGACCCAGCACAAGCAAGTGTCTGACGATACGGCGCACGCGATCGATGAAGAAGTCAGGCGCATCGTCGACAGCAACTATGATCGTGCGAAGCAGATGCTCGACGATAATGTCGAGAAATTGCACGCGATGGCGAATGCGCTCGTCAAATACGAAACGATCGGTGAGATACAGATCAAGGACATCATGGAGGGCCGGGAGCCGCAACCGCCCGAAGACTGGGACGATACGATCGAACCCAAGACTCCTGGTGACGGATCCGCAACCGCTGAATCGGATGCCACTGGCAAGATTGGTGGTCCCGCAAGCGAGCACTAGACCCGAGATGACGCTTCCCGCGGGCGGTATCGGGCCGCGCAGTCGGTATTAGGGAAAAGAACACCTTGCGTCTCGGACCACTAAAATTCCCGACTCCCGCCGTCATGGGTATTCTCAACGTGACACCCGATTCCTTTTCGGATGGTGGGCGATTCGACAATCCGCACATCGCCCTGCGGCAGGCGGCCATGATGGCAGAGGGTGGTGCCGCCATCATCGATATCGGCGGCGAATCGACGCGGCCGGGCTCAAAGAGTGTCGGCGTGCAGGAAGAACTGGATCGTGTCATCCCGATCATCGAGTCGGTCACGTCGATTGTGGATACCCCCATTTCCGTGGATACGAGCAAGCCCGAGGTTATGCGTGAAGCCGTGGCGGCGGGTGCGGCAATGATCAACGACGTCTTCGCATTGCGCGCCGATGGCGCGCTTGCGGCGGCGGCCGAGCTTCAGGTGCCAGTGTGCCTGATGCACATGCAGGGCGAGCCGGGGACGATGCAGGAGGACCCACAGTACGACGATGTTGTTGCCGACGTCGCGTCGTTTCTCGAAGATCGTCTCCGTGCCTGCATCGCTGCGGGTCTCGATGAGGCGCTCACAATTGTCGATCCCGGCTTCGGCTTTGGCAAATCACACGCTCACAATATCGAGTTGCTCGCAAATCTGCGACAATTGCAGGTGCGCGGCCGACCCGTACTGGTCGGCGTTTCCCGAAAGTCGACATTGGGGGAGCTCACGGGGCGCGACGTCAGCGAGCGTATGCCGGCCAGTGTCGCGGCCGCGGTTGTCGCGGTCATGCAGGGTGCAAATATCGTACGGGCACACGACGTTCAGGCGACCGTTGACGCACTTGAAGTTGCCAACGCAGTTTTGGAAATGGGCGAGAGCAAATGAGCAAACAGTTTTTCGGTACGGACGGGATTCGTGGCAGGGTCGGCGATGACCCAATGACCGCCGATTTCGCGATGCGGCTGGCCAGCGCGGCCGCGCAGGTGCTGGTGCCGAGTGGCGGGACCGTCGTCATTGGCAAGGACACACGATTGTCAGGGTATCTGTTCGAGTCTGCGCTGGAGGCTGGATTCGTGGCGGCGGGCGTTGATGTGTTGTTGCTCGGACCCTTGCCAACGCCGGGCATCGCCCGCCTGACCCAGGAGTTCAATGCGGATCTGGGCGTCGTTATCAGCGCTTCGCACAATCCGTATTTCGACAACGGCATCAAATTCTTCGATCGCGCCGGCTCGAAATTGAACGACAGCATCGAACTGAAGATCGAGGAGCACCTGAAGGAGCGGGCGATAACGCTGGAGTCGCAAGCGCTTGGCAAAGCGAAGCGAATCGACACTGCGAGAGTTCGTTACCAGAATTTCTGCACGGCAAGCATGCCCGATGGAATGGATCTTGACGGCCTGAAAGTCGTATTCGATGGCGCGAATGGCGCCGGCTACAAGGTTGGGCCCCGGGCGCTCGTGGCGCTGGGCGCCGAAGTCATACCTATCGGCTGTTCGCCGAATGGCAAGAACATCAATGACGGCTGCGGCTCCATGCAGCCGGATCTGTTGCAGTTAACTGTGCCGGCGGTACGCGCCGACGTCGGCGTTGCGCTCGATGGCGATGGCGATCGGCTGGTGATGATCGATGAGAAGGGTAATCTGGTCGATGGCGACCAGCTTCTGTACGTGTTGGCAACGGCACGTCAGCAGAAAGGCGAACTCCGGGGCCCCGTGATCGGTACCGTAATGAGTAATCTCGGTCTGGAACACGCGCTCAAGCGACAGGCGATCGAATTCAAGCGCGCCAATGTCGGTGACCGTTATGTCCTCGAGGCACTCAAGGACAGTGGCGGGGTCCTTGGGGGTGAGACCTCGGGTCACATGCTGGTGCTGGACAAGACAACGACCGGTGATGGCCTGATATGCGCCCTGCAGATTCTCGCGGTCATCAAGGAAAGCGGCAAATCGCTGTCCGAACTCACGAAGGGAATGCCAAAGTACCCGCAAACGATGGTCAACGTGCGGACCGAGCGCCCCATGGATCCGGGCCAGTCGGCCGAAATTCAGGATGCCGTCGCCGACGTGGAGGCCGAATTGGCGGACAAGGGTCGCGTGGTGTTGCGCGCATCCGGCACGGAGCCCGTGATCCGCGTTATGGTCGAGGGTGAGGATCGCCAACAGGTCCTGTCGCTCGCCAACCGTCTCGCCTCGGTTGTTGCCTCGGCAGCGGCCTGAACGAGCCGTTTTGTGCGTTGATTTGCCGGGAAAGCCTCGGTATCCTTGCGCGCCGCTTTAATCACTGGAAACACACAAATGCGCGAACGACTGGTCGCCGGTAACTGGAAAATGAACGGCAGCAATGCGCCCAATCAAGAACTGGTCGCGGGGATCGTCGCCGGTGTACCTGCAGGCGCTGGTTTCAGGTTGCTGCTGTGTCCGCCGTTTCCCTATCTGGCGGCGGTTTGCTCGCAGGTACAGGGATCGGCCGTCAAGGTGGGGGCGCAGAACGTTTCCGAGCACGAGTCGGGGGCGTTTACCGGCGAGGTCTCATCCGGGATGCTCGCCGACATTGGCTGCGACTACGTCATCGTCGGACACTCCGAGCGCCGTGCCATGTACGACGAGTCGAGTTTTCAGGTCGCGGCCAAATTTCAGGCGGCGCAGGCGGCAGGAATCACGCCGATACTTTGCGTTGGCGAGACGCTGGAGGAACGCGAAGCGGGTGCGACGGAAAGCGTTATCGAGTTTCAGCTGAGCGCCGTGCTTGACGCTGCCGGGATCGGGGCGTTCGCATCGGCGGTCGTGGCTTATGAGCCAGT
>Ga0265306_10000387_pt1 | contig 20714 bp, 21 predicted proteins | sample Helome_3_FD_192493 | JGI IMG/M metagenome (GOLD analysis project Ga0265306, IMG submission 192493) | Marine sediment microbial communities from subtidal zone of North Sea - Hel_20160420 (Illumina Assembly) | ecosystem: Environmental > Aquatic > Marine > Subtidal zone > Sediment ... | reverse complement strand
CCCGATCTTGCGGTCGGTATCCCTGGGCCCAGAGGATATACGACCAGCACTCCATCCACCATTCCCAATCCTGCCAGATGTCGGGTTGATAGACGGGTTGGCCGGTGGTGCCGCTGGTCTGGCGAAAGATGGTGACCTCATCTAAAGGCACGCAGAGAGCTTCGCCGTAGGGAAAGGGTTCCTTGTGCTGGATGTCCCGCATCATTGATTTTTCCACTTTAGGAACCCGTTGAATATCCTCAAACGATTGGATGTCTTCCGGTTTTATGCCGGCATCATCATACAGGCGCCGGTGGAAGACGGAGTGTTCGCAGGCCCATCGAAAGATCTTTTTGAATTTGCTGAGTTGCAGCTGTTTGATTTTTTTGGGGCGGGAGCGTTTCCAGAACCGGATTCCAGTAAATTTGTTTAGAATTCATCACAACTCCTTGGTTACTGTAATACTTATGCTACCTTTAACTGAATCTGGCCCATTGCGGTGCCGGCTTCGATGTGGGTTTGCGCCCGTAAAAGATATCATCCATAAAGTAAAAGAGTCGGCGCGATAAGCGATTGCGACTGATCAGGGTCCGGATGATCTTGTGAGGAAAGGTGTTGGCATGGCTCCAGGGGCACACCCGCATACAGACATTGCAGTCGGTACCGACTTTACCCCAGTAGTCAAAACAGGTTTCGGCATTCAGCTTCCAGCGCAGGGTCCCGTTGACTTCCGTTGGATCAGCCAGCGGGATGGAGTTTGAAGGGCAGCAATTGGCACACTTTTTACACCTCTTGCAAAAGTCTTCAACACCGATATCAACAGGGCTGTCCACAACCAGCTCAAGATCGGTGGTAACAGCAGCCAACCTGACCCGTGGGCCAAAATCTTTGGTCATTAAGTAGCCCAGCCGGCCGGTTTCGCCCAGACCGGCATCAACGGCCAGCGGGACAAGAGCGGCATCATAGTGCCGCAGGTGGTTGGCGGTGGCCGAATAGCCCAAATTGGCTACATAGGCCGCCAACTGGGTGGCGATGAAGGCGCCCTGGGCATAATTACTCATACTGGCGATCACCGTCGGCGTGTGGGGTGCGGTGCCCACCAGTTCAAAAGCCATCTCTGTGGTGAAGACCACCGCATATGTATGGGTGGCTTCGATTTCTTTGCCCCAGTCCTCCCAGTTTTCACGAAAGATCTCTCCGCGTTTGGAATACAGCCACAGCGGATTGATCTTGGTAATTCCGACCTGCTTGGCGCCCAGATTCAGGGTATAGCCCTTGATACGTCTGCTGGCCTCCTGCGGGCTGATCTCAACCCGCTGTTCCTTAAATTCCGGGTGGGCAGCCGGTTGATATGTTTCCGATGCCGACAGATTCAGGGCGATACCCTGAGAGGACAGGGTCGCCGCAATATTGGGCCTGTCTTTGGGTTTATCGATGGCACCGGGTTGCCCTAAAGGCCCGCCCTTTTTTCTGCGGGCGGCATCCATCTTTTCATATTCAGGCCGCATGGCGTAATAGGCCCTGTATTGTTCTGACCCCGGCCGAATCGTACGATTTCTGGCAAATACGACATCCCTTTCATCAACCCTTTTTACATCACCGACAATGGCTCCGCGGGTCCCCTCAAGCGCCCTGGCATTTTGTCCAGTTTTGCGCATGAGCAATACACAAAGAACCACACCTGAAATCAATCCTAAAATCAGCAACAACCTGCCGGCCCCGGTGCTGAAAAAGCCAATGCGTTCAAGATATATTAGCGCCAACACCAGTCCCAGCATCAGGATGAACTGGAGGGTGCTAAAAAAGGCGGCCCGGTTTTCTTTTTCCCACACACAAGAAACACAATAAGCCAAACCGATAAAAGCCTGCACGCTGGCGCTCAGAAGCGCAACAAAAAATAGAAAATTCTCCATAAGGCAAGCCCTAAATTACCAGAAGGATTTCAAATTGTCTGCACAGGTTTTTGACTCACTAAAAGGCCGGCAAATTGCTCTGAAGAAACCACTTTCCCCGTTCTTCGTCATATTCCCATTTTTGGCGGTCAATTAGCGTTTTCACGGTCACATCTTTCATTCGGTAATACTGGAAATCGACAATTTGGATGATCTTCGATTTGTCCTCTGAAATAATCGTTTGTTTGACTTTGTAATTCGTAACTCTGACAGTGCGGTAGTCTTCAAAATCCGGCAACGGTTCGTCCCTTGCCGTTAGCTTTTTAAAGGCAAATGCGGCTTCGAATTCCCCCCATCGAATAGCCCGTATGTAAGCTCTGGAGGTTTCGTCAAATTGACTCATTTTTTCACCGGTCTGCATTGACGCGCATCCCATGATCAGCAGTATCAAAACAACACCTTTGACCGTAAATTTGCACATATCAGCTTCCTTTTTTAATTGTGTAACAATAATCACAGTAAGCCGCTCCTTCCATAACAGTCTGTGTTCTTTGCAAAGTTATTTTCTGGTTAAATCCTTTAATCAAGGCAAAGTCACGTGCACACGAAAAAGGCGCAAGAACCCGGGCTTCCACTTCCCTTCTGGTCAGCACGCCAATTTTTGCATTTAAATCATCCCCGCTAAAAACATTCACCGATCCAACTTGCCTGTTTGAAGGGTTTTCTGTATTCAAAAGAGACGGCGTCTGTCAAGGTGTTTTAGGGACTGATAAGATAAATTGCTAAAATTATTTCATTTTTACCCTTTAACCGTGTATAAGCCCATCTGAAATATATAAAAAGCTTGCTAAATGAAGCCGGGTTATTCTAAAACGCTTCTATTTCAGACAGATAAAGAAATGAACCTGGACGCGTTAAAACAGTAAAACGGAAAATAGTAAAATGAAGAAAGGAAGCTAAACATGCCCAAGCATATTGGAATTGTCGGTTGCAGTGCCGAGGGTGCTGCCCTGTGCTATCGCACAATATGTGGCGAGGCACAGCCTTTGTTGGGTGAGCATATGCATCCTGAGATCAGCATGCACACGCATCCGTTGGCAGAATACATGGTCCACATCCGCGCGGGCGACTGGGAAAAAGTTGCGGCGCTTATGCTTTCGTCAACTCAAAAGCTATCCCGGATCGGGGCCCAATTTGCAATTTGTCCGGACAACACCATTCACGAAGCGTTTGATTTTGTAATAGAGAAGTCACCTATTCCCTGGATTCACATTGCTGAATCTGTTGCTGATAAAGCGCGCACAGAAGGCTATAAACAGCTGGCTATATTGGGAACCAAATACCTCATGACGGGTCCGGTATATCCCGTCACGTTACAAAAATTTGATATTATCGGTCAAATACCCGCAGAAAACGATCGTGAGCACATCGATGAAATTATCTTCAAAGAGCTGGTCAACGGAGTTTTCACCGAGAAATCACGTCGCTATTTCAATGAGGTTATTGAAAAATTAAAAGGCCGCGGGTGTGAAGCAGCAATTCTGGGGTGCACGGAAATTCCATTGCTTGTTAATCCGGATGACTGTCCCCTGCCCGTGCTGGACTCCACTCGTTTGCTGGCCCGGGCCGCTATAGAAGGGGCCCTGGCATAAGGCCTGGAATTGAGAATCGCCGGCAGCGGCCAAGCGCCGCTGAATGACTAAAATGAATAGGGATACGCTGATGAAGAAATCCATTTTTAAAAACAGATTAAATTGGGTCATCGCAACAGGCGTCGTCTGCCTTCTGGGCGGTTGCGAATCTACTTACTACAAAACAATGGAGACTATAGGGTACCATAAACGGGATATCATGGTAGACCGCGTGCAGGATGCCCGTGATGCTCAGGAAGAAGCCAAGGATCAATTCGAATCCGCCCTGGAGAAATTCAGCACGGTTCTCAATTTTCAGGGCGGAGATCTGGAAGAAAAATATGATCAACTGAAAACCGAGTATGACGCCAGTGAAAAGAAAGCGCAGGCAGTGCGCCTTCGAATTGATGAAGTCGAGGATGTCGCCGAAGATCTGTTTGTTGAATGGCAGGAAGAATTAAATCAGTATACCAGCAGCAGCCTCCGAAAGTCCAGCAGCCGCAAGCTCGCAGAAACCAAGCGACAATATGCGAAATTGATCGGTGCCATGAAACGCGCCGAGCAAAAAATTGATCCGGTCCTCGATGCGTTTCGCGATCAGGTTCTGTATCTAAAGCATAATTTAAATGCCCGGGCCATCGCCTCATTGCAAAGCGAACTCGTCTCAATTGAATCCGATGTCGCCAAGTTGATCCGGGAAATGGAGGCTTCGATTAGGGAGGCTAATAGCTTCATTTCCTCTATGGAAAAAACTTGAAATACGTTTTAGTTTATCAAATTTTGAGATAGTTTTTTTATTCATATATACAAATAAATGCTTATGTTCTGCGATACCGATTGGGGTATTCTCAATACCTGGTAGTTCCATCGAATAAACTCTAAAATTTCTAAGTCGGTTTATACCTGAATTTTGCATAAAAATTACTGAGAAGTTGAGATTACATTTAATGAATGAATTTAAAAAATGTACATTTTGCGGTTATCGATGGCAAACGCGTGAAAATTTTTTACAAGATTCCACATTAGATTTGATTGGATATCAGGTTAGTTTTGATAATTTAAACCTGGGTTTCTTTTTATTCAATCACTTAACATGCGGCACGACCATCGGCCTTGCTGCGGGCCTTTTCAGCGACCTTTATGGGGGGCCGGTCTATAAACAGAGGCTCACGGGAACAGAAAAATGCCCCGAATATTGTCTGTATGAAAAACAACTTGAGCCCTGTCCGCAAAAATGCGAGTGCGCCTATGTCAGGGAAATCATTCAAACTGTCCGGCGATGGCGCAAAATTGGAAGAAAATTAAATGCTTGAATTCTTGAGTGCTGGAATTCTACTGGGATTGGCGGCAGGTTTCGCACCCGGTCCGCTGCTGGTACTGGTCATATCAGAAACGCTCAGGCACGACATTAAAGCCGGCCTGAAGGTATCGATTGCACCCCTGGTTACCGATATTCCCATTATTCTGATTTCTCTGCTGCTGTTAAACAGGCTGGCTGAGTTTAAATCCATATTAGGCTGCATTTCAATTTTTGGTGGCCTATTCATACTTTATCTGGGATATGAAAGTCTTAAAACCAGGGGCGTTGAATTAAATTTATCTTCAGTCAAAACCAGCTCTTTTAAAAAAGGGGTGATCACCAATGCCTTAAATCCCCATCCATATATTTTTTATATGACCGTGGGCACACCCATCATTTATAGAAGTATCAATCAAAATCTCCTGGCAACCGTATCATTTGTCGGCAGCTTTTTGCTTTTGCTGGTTGGCTCGAAAGTCGTCCTGGCGATGTTGGTTGAACGCTCGCGGGCATTTTTAAAAGGGCGCTTTTATATCCGGGTTATGCGAATACTGGGTGCTCTATTGTTAATTTTCTCGATGGTTCTTTTTCGAGATGGATTTGAGTTATTGGGCTGGTTGCAAATGTGGAACCATTAAAAAGGATGATGCTTGCATGTCTGAAACGTTTGAATATGCAATTGCACGAACACCGGCCAGAACCTTCGCTCGTGGCATAACGACGACAAATCTGGGTGCGCCCAATTATGATATAGTGTTAGAGCAGCACCATGCCTATATGGAAGCCCTGAAATCAATCGGGTTTACGGTCATAGAGCTCGATCCTCTGCCGGACTACCCGGATGCGCATTTTGTGGAAGATACTGCTGTAGTGACACCGGAAGTGGCAATTATCACCAATCCCGGTGCGCCGTCACGTCAGGGTGAGAAAAAATCGATAGCGGGCGTTCTTGAGCAGTACCGCCAAATCGAACACATTCAGGCGCCCGGCACGCTTGACGGCGGTGATGTCCTGATGCTCGGCAAGCATTTTTTGATCGGAATCTCAGAACGCACCAATCAGCAGGGCGCCGAACAAATAGGCCGCATTCTGGAAAAATACGGCAAAACCCATACAACCATTCCGGTTGACGCCGGTTTACATTTTAAATCCAGTGTCAACACTGTCGGCAACAACACCTTGGTTGTTACACAGGATTTTGTAAACCACGAGGCACTTAAAGCATACGATAAAATTGCAGTGGACCAAAAAGAGTCCTATGCGGCTAACACGCTCTGGATAAACGATCATTTGTTGGTACCCAAAGGGTTTCCGAATACAAATACAAAGCTTCAGGCCCTGGGATTGCCAATTGTCGAGCTGGATGTCAGCGAAATGCAAAAGATGGATGGGGGGTTGACCTGTCTGTCGATAAGATTCTAAAACTGATTTCAATACCGCCACCTCTTGCCCGAGGGCTGTGTTTCCCCGTCAAGCCGGGATTTCACATCTTTTTTATGTAAATTAAGGAGATCAATAATCCGCTTCCAAATACTCACAAAATCAAGTGAGCTAAAGTGGTTAAGGTTGAGAAATGGTAAGAATCCATTTAAATATTGCTCACGCAAAGCCGCTAAGCTGCAAAGAATGATAATTTAAATAATAAAAAAGCTCTTGGCGCCTTTGCGTCTTTGCGAGAGGCTTAAAACTTTATGTCACTAAGGCACTGTCAGAGTAACTGGTAAACTAAAACAGGAAGGAGATGACGTTGCTGCCTGAAAAACAAAAAGCCAATTACAGAGCGTTTTATGATTCAGCGCGCTATAATGACATTCTGGACCCCAAAACAACATTGATGCTCCACCTCGCGTCTGCGATGGCCATCGGGTGCTACCCGTGAATGCAGGAATACCTTGGCGTGGCCAGGGAAGAAGGGTTCAACGATGCGGAAATCGGAGCGGTCCTTTCCATTGTCATGGCCGTATCCGCCGGAAGGGTTCAGGCCCAATTCAAAGATGCAGGTAAAATTTATGAATGATATTCGTATCGAAGCCTGCCCGGTCAGCGCGCTGAGTGCGGATGCATTTGAAAGACACACGTGTTGGAATCGACTTAATGAGAATCGTAAGGCCATGGAATATTTTTCGGATTTACCGGAATCAACGCATGTTTGCGGCAAATGTGCCGCATTAATGCCGTGCAGCTTTCTAAATCCGGTCGCTAAGCCTTAATTAAAAGCGCCTATAAGAGAAGATGACGGCATTACAGAATGGATCCCGCAGCTTGAAAAAGAAGGAATAATGGGTTATGAAAGGCACAGTAAACAATTTATTATTGGTTTTTATTTGAAACTCAATATTCCAGGAGGAAAACAACTTCATGGGCAAAGGAGACAAACGAACAAAACGGGGGAAAGTTTTTAGCAAATCGTATGGCGTCAAAAGGCCGCGCAAGAAAAAGAAAAAATCCGAACAGAAGGAAAAATAAAATCCGAATCCGATCTTATCCTTCCCAACGATAAGCCCAGGGGATGGAATGGTGCCGCTGGAAATTTGAAGCTGTGGCGGGCATTTTCTCACGGGAGCCGACAATCAGCCAGCCATTCGGCGTCAGGGCTTTGACAACCCTGCTCAACCCCTCTTCCTTGAGGGACTCGTTATAGTAAGTTAACAGATTGTTTCTTAAAAAAATGATATTAAAGCCAGAACCGGGCAGCTCTGCGAAAATATCCTGAACCTTCCAATCAATGTCCGCTTTAACAAACGCCTTGACATCAAATCGATGACCGTTTCTGCGGATATCAAAATAGTGTTCTCGCATTTCCGGGGGAACTTCTTTTAAGCTGCTTGTGGCATACACCCCTGCCCTGGCCTTGTCGATATAGCCGGAATGTTTGTCGGTGCCGGTCATTTCAAGTACAGGCAGATGCGTATATGTTTGCCTTAAGCGGTCCCAGATAATCTTTAAACTGTAGACTTCTTCGCCACGCGCACAACCGACCGACCATATACGCAACCGTCTCAGCTGTGTTTTGATTAGGCCGGGTAAAATATCTTGCTCCAGGCCAACCCAAAGTTTGCGGTCGCGAAAAAACCGGCTGATGGAAACCGTCATCCGCAGCATACATTCCTGCCGCACGGCATCGTTTTGAGTGATCAAATCCAAGTAGGCCTGAAAGCCGGGGCAATTTAATTCCTGCATATGTCGAGATAGACGCTTTTTAACACCTTTTCTAACCTTGCGATACCCTGACCATGCAAGATTAAACCCATCCAGCAGTTTTTGAAATTGATCGTCGTGCATAGCGCTAAATTTAAGATGACTCTGACGCTTATTCAAGAAAAAAGCTCAATCTTGGAGTGATGGAGAGTTGGAAGATTGGAGTACTGGAGTTTGGGCGCCATGCGACACTAAAAATCGTAATTATATATACAGGGCGGCCTGGCGCTGCGGGTTTAAAAGACCTTGCATCAAAACGCTGATCCCGGTAATACGTATTCGTAGCTTTTAAGTTACAGTAACCTTTTACCGTATTAAGGATCAAAAAGCCATGAATTTCATCGGCGTGGACGGCTGCAAAAAAGGGTGGTTTGCGGTAACGCTCGACTCGGAAGGTAGCTGGCAAATCTATCTTTACAAAACCATTGAAAATCTTTGGAATACATCAAATTTAGCGTCGATGATCTTTATTGACATACCGATTGGCCTGCCGAATTCCAACAGGCGCGTCTGTGACCGGGAAACACGCAAACTATTGGGGCGAAGAGGTTCCAGCGTTTTTGCGGTACCCTGCCGCAAGGCGCTGCAAGCGAAAAGCTACCACCAAGCGTGCCAGATAAACAAGCAGGTAACGGGGGCTAAGCTTTCTATTCAGACCTGGAATATTTTCGCTAAAATCAAAGAAGTCGATACCTGGTTGCAAAATGCCCGAGAGGCGCAGTCAAAGGTTCGTGAATCTCATCCCGAGCTCTGTTTCTGGGCATTGGCGGGCGCTCGTGCCATGGCGTATCCCAAGAAAACCGCACAGGGCTTTGCGGAACGCTATTCGATAATGCTAAAAAACTACTCACAAACTGAAGCCATTGTCGAGCAGGCTCTGAATCAGTTTCGGCGCAATGCGTTAGCACGTGATGATATTCTGGATGCGCTTGCGTTGGCTGTTTCTGCCAAGCTTGGTTTAAAATCGATCAGGACCGTCCCCTACAATCCACCCAGGGACAAAAAGGGGCTTCCGATGGAGATTGTATATGCTGTACCGGAGTGTGAGGTTGCAGGATGAAGCCTAAATCTCCAGTGAGAAACTACCCTATCGAATGGTTTCGTGTATTTGCCATGCTCATCGTGTTCCTATTTGGACTCAAACCAAAGACTTAACAGCTAAGAATGGAGACCGACGATGGATCAAACGGTAAGAAATGCAATTTATAGCGCAGTCAAAAATGAGCCTTTTGCAAAAGCAATGAAGATCAGCCTGAAGGAATTGGAACTGGGTTATTCAGCAGTAGAAATGATATTTGACCCGGCCAGCATGAACAACATCTATGCGCGCGCCCATGGCGGTGCTTTGTTTGCGCTAATCGACGAGGCCTTTGAAACCGCAGGCCAGACCGACGGCACCATCGCGGTAGCTTTGAATGTGAATGTGACCTACGTTTCCAGCCCTGAGCCAGGCGTCAAACTGCGCGCGGAGGCGAAACGGGTCAGCCAGACCAAAAAAACGGTCGGCTATGACATCCGCGTCAGTGCCGAAGACGGCAATTTAATTGCCACCTGCTCCGCCCTGGCCTACCGCACAGGTAAACCGATTCCATTTCTATAGCAAATATCAGGAATTTAGTGATCGAACTATTCTAAATTTGTGTTTTGAATTCTTTTATGTCGTATACTATTGAGTTTTGCATTATCTTTGAAATATTTGACAATCTCTAATCTGTCTCCTAGCTTAATTTATATTTTTTTCCAATTAAATTTTTGTGTCGCAACTTATCCTAAGGAAATATTGAGGGTAAATTTATGAATACTTCCAAATCACCTGAGCATTTAATACAACAGGTTGAGTCACTGAAAAAAACACTCAAGGAATGCAAAAAAGCTAAAAAACTATTGCAGTACAACGAATTGAAATATCGCAACTTGGTTGAGAGCGCCAATGAAGCCATATTGGTGGCTCAAAATGGAATTTTTCGATATGCAAACCCTAAAGCCGAAGAGCTTTTTGGATATTCACATAAGGAAATAGCTTCAAAACCATTGTCAACTTTTGTTCATAAAAAAGACCGTGAAATGGTGATGCAACGCCATGAAAAGAGAAGTAAAAATGAAAGCCTACCTGAAGTGTATTCCTTTCGAATTGTTAATAAAAATGGTGCGACAATATGGATAGAGTTGAAAGTGAAATTGTTTACATGGAATAACCAACCCGCTACGTTGTGTTTTATGACAGATATTAGGAAACGGAAACAAGCTGAAGAGAAATACAATCGCGTTCTTGAAAGTAGATTTGAAGGATTCGTGCTGCTGGATAACAATCGTTTTATAATCGAAGTGAATAAGGCCTTATTGAAAATTTCAGGTTATAACCGTAATGACTTTATCGGTCATTTAATTGACAAATTTTACGATAAAACCTCCGTTGATTTTTATTCCGCAAGCCCCGATCATTTTAGCTTTGAAGCTTTATTTCGCGCCAGTGATGGTCGTGGGATTCCAATGCTTTTTAGTCGAAGCACACTAAAAGATGCAAACGACAAAATTACGGGCTTCATGTATTTTCTTACGGATCTAACCGATTTAAAAGCCACTCAGGAAGATCTTAAAAGGGCAGAACAACAATACCGCGGCATGTATCAAAACGCGGTACAGGGTATGTTTCAAAGCAAGCTGTCCGGTGAGCTTATTCGAGTAAATCCGGCCTATGCCCGTATCCTGGGATATGATTCTGTTGATGAGGTGCTTTCTCTTACGGAGGGTGCCAATAAGTTTTATTTTACTTCTGAGGACCGTGTCAGGATGATCCGAGCAGTTCAAATGAAAGGCGCTGTTGTAAATCATGAATTGCGGCTTAAGCGCAAAGATGGGAAGCCGGTATGGATATTGGCGAATATTAGATATGTCGAGAATGATAAGGCAGGTGCAATTCTCGAAGGAATTTTAGTCGACAACACGAAAAAAAAGGCTTTGGAAAAAGAGCTCAGGCGCGATCGAAAAAAATTCCGTAACCTTTCTATCCACAATAATTTAACCGGGCTCTATAACACGCGATACCTTTATCAAACATTGGATAAATTAATCGAAGAAAGTAACCTGGCCCGAACGCCATTTTCTTTAGTTTTTATGGACATGGATAACTTTAAGCGAGTGGTTGACACCTATGGCCACCTGAACGGAAGCCAAGCACTCAAAGAAGTAGCAATTACAATCAAAAGCTGCATAAAGAGACCTTGCTTTGGTGTTGCCTACGGAGGTGACGAGTTTGTAATCGTGCTTCCCGGGTTTGGCAAGGTTAAGGCCACAGAAAAAATTGAACAAATTCGCGTGCAGATGAAGCAAACAACATACTTATCCAAAGCCGGTCACACAGTTCATCTTGGGGCAAGTTTTGGGATAGCAACATTTCCTGATGACACAGACAACCGGGAGGGCCTATTGGCTCTCGCTGATCAGGCTATGTTTCATATTAAGCAGACAGGCAAGGGTTTAATCGGTACTACTAATTCGTAATCTTTAGCAAAGCCAGTTGTAATTTTCAGCTTATCAAGACAATTCTAAAATGTGTGCGCATCACGAAATTTAAACTTTTTGATTAGCCCAAAAATTAAGGACTAGCATATGAAATGTAAAAAAAAATATTTGAGGTCTCTATACATGAATAAGTTGATATAGTTATAAAATATCTGACAGTCTGTATAAAATTGTACACAGTTTTATTTTAAATCTCAACCTTCGCATGCTTAACATTCTGAATTATCAATAAAAAATTTTGAAAAACAATGGTATAAGTTTTGCAGATTGTAAGTGGATAGTATCATTTATAAATGAATTTTTGCAGCCATATCTTGAATTCTGCTTGCCTCATGTATCAAAAAAACTTACAGAGTTATATTGAGGGAAATTTGCTTTATGTTAAATCAAAAGCAATTAAATGGTCTAAATAATATTTTGAGACAAAACCTGATTGATAAGGGAGTAAGTTGTGCTTTATTAATTGATATGGCTGGAAATATCGTTGCTAGTTTGGACGATGGCAGATCACATCCGGATACTTACTCATTGGCCTGCCTGGCAGCTGGCAATTTCGGTGCTGTAAAAGCGATGGCCGATATCGTTGGAGAAGGAGATTTTTGCCTGTTGTTCAATAAGGGAAAAAATGTGAATATACATTATAAAACCATTGCATCTAAATATCTGTTAATTAACATTTTCAATAAGGATTTATCTTTAGGTTTCCTTCGGTTGAAAGTGGCCGAAACGGTTAAAAAAGTGCACGATGTCTTACGCATTCCTTTTGAAGAAGAAATTCGTAGTATTGTTTTTAATCTATCCCAACAACCTTTGACTATTTAATAAAATTTCCACTATTCTTAATCTTCAAATTGATACACGCTATATCCCATAGTCATCCTCCTCCAATTCTTATCTTTTTGATCATTTAGGTATATTAATTATTTTTTTGACTTAAAAGATAAAATCTTTTGGTTTTCTTGTAAGATAGGCAATCTTGTGCCCTATTTCATGAAGTACATTTGAAAACTCACACCAAATAGGATTGACACCCCCATAAGAAATGAATAGTTTCAAAATAAAGATTCAAACTAACTTTCAGGCACCATGGAGGTGATGAAATGAAGACCGGGCTAATGCAAAGATTGGATCAGACAGGTGTAGTTTGTGCAGAAGGATATCTCTTCGAAATGGAGAGACGTGGCTATTTGACAGCCGGTGAATTTGTTCCGGAGGTGGCGTTGGAAAATCCAGAGGCCTTGAAATCACTCCACAAGGATTTTCAGCATGCGGGATCGGACGTATTGGTGGCCTTCACATATAATGGACACCGCGAAAAAATGCGCATTATCGGCAAAGAGGACCTATTGGAACCACTGAATCGTGCTGCACTGCAAATTGCCAATGAAGTAGCTGTTGATGTCCCCGAGGATTACGAACCGAGTCTCGTTGCCGGCAACATTTCCAATTCCAATATCTGGAATCCAAATGACTCCAGGAGCCAGATGGAAGTCCGTAAAATGTTTTCAGAAATGGTCGAATGGGCCGTGGATGAAGGGGTGGACTATTTCATCGGTGAAACCTTTTATTTTGCCGAAGAAGCTTTTACCGCTTTGGAGGTCATTCAGAAATCGAAGAAACCAGCGGTTATCACCATTGCCCCCATGGGTGAAAATATTCTCAGAGATCAATGGGACATCATCGACACTTGTAAGGAGCTTGAGCAACGAGGTGCAGACGTAGTGGGCATGAACTGTTTTCGCGGACCTAGTACCATGATGCCGTATATTACAAAAATCAGGGAATCAGTGTCAGGCCACGTGGCCGCACTGCCGATACCTTACCGCACAACCGATCGGCAGCCAACTTTTTTCAACCTTGACGATACCTGTGGATGTACTGTGCCGTCACCACACGGGAGGACCTTCCCAACTGCTTTGGATCCGCTTTACTGTAACCGCTATGAAATCAAGAAATTCGCCGAAGATGCCTGGAGTAACAATATTCGTTATCTGGGAGTATGCTGTGGTGCCGCACCTATTCACATCCGGGAAGTAGCGGAGGTAATGGGCAGAACACCTCTAGCCAGCCGATACTCGGAAAACATGCAAAAGCATTTTATGTACGGCACGGACGAAAATCTTCCAGAGCATATTACTAGTTACGGTGATCAGGCTTAAATTATCCACGCAGAATACTTGAACCATTGAACTATCATGGGTTCCTCCTGGAGATAGTGTATCTAAATTCCTGTACTGTCGCCAACATAGGCAAACATTGGAAAAACCCAAAAACATATGATACTCTAAAAATATGTTCAATTTTGGCAAAATACAGATTATCTCAAAGACTGTCGAAAAACCCTAAAGTTGTAATTTTGATGTTTGTAGTTTATTGATTTTATTTTGTGCGAAACTTCTAAAATTGTTATGTTTGAACTTTTTCGATAGTCTCTGAAGGCGTATGGCAATGACGCCAAACGATCTCATCTGCGACCTTCTACGACGTATACCGGGTTTCGCCGAACAGCTCGGCACAATTCACTTTCAAACAAGGAGAAACTGATATGGGTGATAAGGGGAAAAAAGACAAAGGAAAAAGGGAACAACAGAAAAAGGCCCAGCTTAACCCAAAGGAAAAACGAAAATTGAAAAAAGAAAAGAAGAAATAAATGCCCAGTGTTGTTCGGTGACCTTGAATCAAGCACGGAAGTTGTGTGTCAGTTAATAGAGGAGACAATTCAAACCGTCGCAAATGACGCCCAACATACCCTAAAAATCAACTATCCTCAAAAACTTGAGATACCCAGTTAGTATCTGCAATAATTTCATTTAGTGTGATAGTTGGTAGTCTCTCAATGTATCGGTAATTGAATGATATTTGGTTTTCGGCAAAAAATATGAGATTTTAGCGTACTTTGAGAACCACAAGATATAGTATTTTAGGCAAGAAATCACGTGGGGAACACGCTTTTAATAAATTTACGCTTTTGTTCCATTATTATTTTCAATCAAAAACCGAAAATGGAACAAACCCGTAAACGGCCACCCCGATATACTCATCCTTCTTCTCAGGCATCCCTTCCGGGTTTTTATAAATAGGGAAGCAATCCTCTAAACCTCCATACAGGTTCGCCCACTGGTTGTAGAGCCGCTTGCCCTTAATCCAGCTTTTACCAGTGTCAGATGTTTCTTCGACATCAGCAACTTTCCCTTTTACATATCCTTTTGGCCCACAGTAAGTAGCTTTGCCGTCCTTATCGCGTTTAATCCGCCATTGTTTTCCAGATACTACATCAAATCCTGCAACCGTCTGATCGAAAACCAAGTCTTTGATCTGCTCTCCAGTCAGCTTGTTCTCTTGATATATTTTGTAATATCCACCCGGTTCTCCCGGAATACCAGCCTTAATGAGCCCGTCAGCAAAACGTCTCTCAACTTCCTTATCCTTGAAGGGGCGTAAGTACATTTGGGATCTCAAATTCACCACTTCCACACCCTTTCCCGCATAGTACTTAATCAGAGGCTGGAGAGTGTTGCGGGCTTCTTCAGTCCGCCCAAGGTTCGCATAAACGACTGCGAGGCGCGTTAAAACCCATCGGAGTTTCGGATTATGTTTGTGCGCTTTTCTATAGGCAGTTAAAGCTTCTTCCAGTTTTCCCATAGCGAAGAGACCCTCCCCGCGGCAAGTCTCAGCTCAGTACACACAACCGGGATCTATCCTGAGAGCCATCTTCGCATACTCAATGGCTTCTTCTGGTTTCCCCCCCGCTGTTAAAGCTCTGGCCATATTCCAGTTACTTCTTGCGTCGTTGGGATCTAAAGCAATTGCCCGCTCAATTTCCGCGATGGCTTCTTCATAACGTCTTTCTAGATAGATTATCTTAGCGTTAAGCACGCTAGCAAAAGATGTGGGATTTTTCATAGCCAATTGCAGGTAATGACGCATCCAAAGGCGAGTTTCTTGAAACGAAAGGCCCAGGGGCTCATACAAATTAAGCCAACTGACATCAGCATATGCTCTAGCTAATCCAGCATAAGCCCTCCCGTAGTTCGGATCTAATTTTATTGCCCTCTCAAAATAGGAAAGTGTCTTGGCTGTACGACTTTGTCGATTTAAATAATCCATCCCTTTAAGGAACGCGTCATAGGCAGCAATGTTGGTTGTCTCTTTGCTGGCTAAATTTTTTTGCTCCGCTTTCGCCAATTTCACTGCCAATGCGGCGACTATCTTTTGGGTGATCTTATCCTGCAAATCAAATATGTTGTCCATCCTCCCGTCATAACGCTCTGCCCATAGATGATGGTCGGTGGTGGCATCAATAAGCTGGGCGTTTATTCGTACTTGCTCACCGACCTTACGAACGCTTCCTTCGAGAAGGTATCTTACACCGAGATTTTCTGCTATTTGCTTAGCGTCTATAGACTTCCCCTTATAAGTGAATGCCGAGTTACGGGATATTACTAACAGCCCAGAGATCTTTGACAGATCAGTCATCAGGTCCTCGGCCATCCCATCGCTAAAATACTCCTGCTTGGGGTCGTCACTCATATTGGTAAATGGAAGAACAGCGATGGAGGGTTTGTCTGGTAACTTAAGCTTTTGGCTCACCTGCGAATCAGGGATTTCGGTTTCAATCCTTACCCCAAACACTCGGATCGGCTTTGCGATGTTTTTTACCTTATGTTCTCCCAGATTTTTATATGCTAACCCCAATTTGTTCTCAACATGGTCATAAGCGGCTCCAGATATACATATACCTCCTGCTTCGGCCATGCTTTCCACCCGAGCGGCAATGTTTACCCCATCGCCGTATATACGATCTGCTTTTTCGACCACATCGCCCAAATTAATTCCAATCCGAAACTCCATCCTGCAATTATTCGGCAAATCCGCATTTCTGGCTTTTAGCTTCCGCTGAATTTTAACCGCACATTCGGTGGCATCCACTATGCTGGCAAACTCAGCCAGCAGGTTGTCACCCGGGGCATCCACAACTCTTCCTCTAAACTGCTGGATGAGTTCGCTCATCAATCTTTTACTGTCCTCTAAGGTCCGGATGGTCGATGCTTCATCTTTTTGCATAAGACGGCTGTAACCGACAGCATCAGCACTGAGGATGCCGCTGAGTTTGCGTTTGGCTCGCTCTTCAGTCATGGGTGACCCCCATTACTTTTTGCGATTAATACAAGGGATAGATCAGGAAAAATTATCGCTTATGAAATGTGCTGTAAGGCTTGACTCGGTTCCACTTGAAAAGGTGCATTCGGTCAACAGGCATAGGAGCTTCAGATCAATTAAATCATATATATCACTAAATTATTTTGGGTCAAACACATTTTGGTTGATTGATTAAAGGGTCACAAACCACAATATCTGGTAGTTTGGTAAAATTAGGTTGGGCTGTATGTATTCTTAAATATCACAACCATTTTTGCAGTGCCAACGGCTGCTATATCTCCAACGTATTGGTGTTTTTGAGGATTTCAAAAAATTGAGATAGCCATAACATATATGAAATTTTACCAAAGTTTGGATTATCTCAATATATCGCGATCTGCTGATATTTGGTTTTCTGCATGGATATCCAAAGCTGGTTCGGTAAAATTTTAACCGATTTAAGACCAATCTGTAAAATTCCAATATTACATATTTTGTCAGCACATCTAACAAATTCTCAGTTCTCCCAGATTTCACCATCAGGCACGCGACCTATTAGAAAATAAAGATTAAAAAGAGAATGTATTTGTCATTGAGCTAAATAAAAAAAATATAATCTGCGATTTATGCATTAGTATTCAAACCCGGAATACCGCATTAGGCCATAATTTTCATCCGATATTTAGACATCAAGTACTTGCAATTTGATGCAAATGAACATCGCGTTGCGGGAAGGGTATGGACACACCTTCAGCATCAAACCGTTCTTTGACAGCGCGGGTTATCTCCCAGTAAACATCCCAATAATTTTCGGTTTTGACCCAAGGACGGACCACAAAGTTAACTGAAGAATCGGCTAATTCGTGAACTTTAACGACGGGTTCGGGGTCTTTTAGGATCGATTCATTATTTGCCAAAATTTTTTCCAATATTTTTTGGGCCTTTCCGATGTCATCACTATAGCCAATACCAAACACCAAATCGACGCGACGCTTAGAAGTGCCGGTTATATTGGTGATGATATCTCCCCAAATCTTATTGTTCGGCACGACGACTTTTTGATTGTCAGGTTTTCTTAGCGTTGTTGATACAATCGTCATGGCATCTACCTTCCCCAAGATGCCACCAACATCAACGAAATCACCAACATCGTACGGTCGATAAATCAGTATCATAATACCGGCAGCAAAATTACTTAAAGTGCCTTGAAGGGCAAAACCCATGATAAATCCCACGGCACCGATGGCAGCCAATAAAGGTCCAACGTTGACCTCCAGCATCGATAAGGCCACGACAAAACCGACTATGAAAATTGCTTTTCGGCTTATATTCACAATAAATACTTTCAAAAGCGCAGAAGCACTTTTAATATTAGCGACAGCTTTTTCAACAGCTTTGCCAACAACCTTTGACAAGATCCATGAAATCAATATGATAACCAAAAAAAATGAAAGGTTTTTAGCCCAACGAATACCGCCTTCGGTTGATTTTAACCAGCCTGTAATTACCGTCCAGGTTGCACTCGCATCTGAAACATCTACCGTAACTCCGGTTATTGCTGTGATATATGATTCGTAATCTTTAATTTCGCCCCGTTTTGATTTTAATTCTTCTATCACCACTTTTAAACGGTCGGTTAAGGCAGTCTGTTCCTCTTTGAGCTTGTTTACAGTTTCAAGCAATTTTGTTTTCTCATCACCTTTAGCTGTCAGGGTCTGGATTTGCGCGTCACTTACTTTCCCAACATGTTTTTTTAATACTTGCAGCCAACCATTGGCTTCCACAGAAAGATCATCCTTTGTCAGTGGTTCAACAAGGTATTCCAGTTCTTCTTTCGAAATGTTAGGATTATTCGTTGTCAACGGTGTCGGTTCTGGTTTTTTATCACTCTCAGCGAAAGCACCTGAGAAAGGTACCAAAATAATGGTACAAATAATAAATGCACTTAAAATCCTTTGGTTTTTTAGAACATGCTTCAATTTCATTTTTTCTCCTTCCAGAAATCGGTATGACCGATTTTACCTCAAAACGCTCAAAGTTCAATATAATTATTCAAAAAACCTTAATCACAAAAAAGTAGAAGTCAAAGCAAATTATTTGGGGATCACCTCAATAAACCCAAAGGATCATAATATATTTGGGGATGCCGAATAGATTTCACTAGTTTGCTTTATCTGGAACATAGCCTTATCAGCCAGGCTAAGAGCCCAACACGAGTTTAGCTGCTGTCGGGATACTTTGAATTGAATATTAGATTTAAACTTTTATAGATGTATTAGCCCGCGCAGGGTCATAACGGCCCTGCCTTTATTATGGGTATCACTAAAAGAACCATATATCTCTGGCCATGATTTTATGCATATACCTCCAAACGGCAAATATCAATTCTGAAAATTCCTGTGATATTCGATTTTAATCACAACTCAGAGGGGTGAATCCGAGCCTATGGATTTGCCTTTTTATTGTCGCAAAGCCGTATTTTTCGGAACCATGATTTGACATCAATCCCCCAAATCCGATAAGTTTCACATATCGCTTTTGTATCTGCAATAATTTTAGAAAGCCTTATATCTTGATATATTCAATATCTCACGATCGGATGATATTTGGTTGTCTGATATGGTATCACCACCTGCTGGAACCCTCAATTTACGTTAATTATGATATGGGTTGTAGGTATAATTTGGACCGCAACCAGGAAAGGAGGACTTGAAATGAAAATTTCGCAAGTGCGTGCCACACCGGTCAACATTCCCCTTGAGGCTCCTTTTTACTGGTCGGTCGGATCTTATCCGGGTACAACGAAAACGATCATTGAAGTTGAAACCGATGAAGGGATTGTTGGACTCGGGGAGTCGCCGTCGGGAGATTGTGCCGAGGTGATCAACAACCATATCGGGCCCCGGTTAATCGGCCATGATCCCATCGATATCGCCGGCTGTGAGATGCGATGCTTACCGGAGTGGTGTGTGGTCCAGAATACAGATGACGCTTCGGTTGTCAAGGCATTCGGCGGCATTGAGATTGCGCTTTGGGATATACGGGGCAAAGCATGGAACCAACCGCTGTACGAATTGCTCGGAGGCGCCGTACGCAAGAAAATTCCATTTACCGAATACTTTGCTTTCAGGGTGGAAAAGGAAGGACATGGCGGAGAAGTAACTCCTGAGGCGGTTGCCGACTATTGTGTCAAAATGCAGGAAGAACATGGATCCACCATGTTTGAAGGCAAGCTGAGCCTCGGTGATCCTCACCTTGAAGTTGCTACGGTTAAATGCCTGCGTGAAAAACTCGGTGCAGAAGTGATGATCCGGCTCGATTCGAACATGTCGTGGTCTCTGTCTGCTGCCCGCCAGATATTGCGTGAAATTGAACCCTATAACATCCGTAACTATGAAGATCCCGTGGCCACCTTTGAAGAAATGGCGTCGCTGCGCCAGCACTCAAGCATTCCATTTTCCTCCCACGTACCCGACATTCGACGGGCTGTGGCGTTGGGGGTTCCGGATGCATTTGTCACCAATTTCGCAGTACTGGGTGGCATTAATCGGGCGATTCGATTCATCGGAGCCTGTGAGGCCATGGGTATCGGTTTCTGGTGTTATAGCGGTGACGCGGGGATCTGTACGGCTGCCTACTTGCATGTAACCGCCGCCACGCAATGGATACACGAACCCAGTCAATCTTTAAAGCGCTGGCAAATCGGCGATGTCATCCAGGGAGGTCCTTTTAAACCGCGAAACAATGTGGTGGATGTGCCGGAAGGTCCCGGTCTCGGAGTGACGCTGGATCAGGATGCCTTCAATCACTGGCATCAGGATTACCGAGAAAATGGCCCAATGGATCATTATTATAATCCGGAAAACCCCGGATACTTTCGGCGCTTGCCGTTAGACTAGCTATACCCTATCTCAAAAATGCATGTATTCTCAATATACCATACATTTTTTGCCCTAAGCTCCAATCACAATATGTTGATGTCCACGGCTCCTACTTTTTTTCAACTTTTGGATACCATCCATATGGTTAACTATGGCGGGACTTATCCATAAT
>Ga0265306_10000386_pt1 | contig 20724 bp, 16 predicted proteins | sample Helome_3_FD_192493 | JGI IMG/M metagenome (GOLD analysis project Ga0265306, IMG submission 192493) | Marine sediment microbial communities from subtidal zone of North Sea - Hel_20160420 (Illumina Assembly) | ecosystem: Environmental > Aquatic > Marine > Subtidal zone > Sediment ... | reverse complement strand
AAATAACAATAACAATAACAATAACCAATAATCAATTAAATCAAATCAAATGAAAAAAGTAGAAAGTAAAGAAGTAAGTAAAATCACTGAAGAGCAGTTAGAGGTAATTACAAACCACCAGAAAGACTTAAATAAGTCTTTAACTAATATCGGCTATGTTGAAACGCAAAAACACAGCTTGCTACATGAGTATGCTGGCGTTGTTGAGGATATCGAAAAGTACAAAAAAGAACTAGAAGATATCTATGGTGCTATCAATATAAACATTGAAGATGGTACTTACACTACTATTGAAAAAGAGTAATGACCAATAACATTATAAGAAAAATAAGTATAGGTTCTGATTATAAAAACGAAGCTATGCACTACGCTGTAGGTCAACAAGTCTACGGCGGTCACACTATCTCTGATATATTATTTCAGGATAAAGACGACTCTTATAATATATATATAAAAAAGCACGATGAAATTCTTCCTTGGAAGAAATTTAATAGCAACATGGCAATATCTGTTGAATACGATTTAGAGTATTAATGAACAGTGTTTATCAGTTCATAATTAAACCTATAGGCAAAAGATACAATAACGAGTTAAGTATTGGTAATAAAAAGCTAATAATTAACTCTAGTATCTCTAGTCATAAGTTTGTTAATAGAGAAGCGGAGATAATTGCCGTACCTTTAGCGTTTGAAACAGAACTCAAGAAAGGTGACAAAGTTATAGTGCATCACAATATATTTAGAAGATACTACAATCAAAAAGGTAAATCTGTAAACAGCGGAAAATATTTCAAAGATGATATGTATTTTGCATCTGAAGATCAGATATACATGAAAAAAGTAGGTGACAGCTGGAAGACGTTGAAAGAGTACTGCTTCGTCAAGCCAGTTGTTGATAAAGATGGTTCTAACTTAAGTAAGCTAAAAGAATGTGTTGGTATAGTAAAATACGGAAACAGTGTCTTAGAAGCTCTTAAAATGAATGAAGGTGATTTGGTTGGATTTAAGAAAAACAGAGAGTTTGAGTTTTTAATTGATGACCAGGTTTTATACTGTATGGAACCCAATGACATTTTAATTAAATATGAAAATAAAGGAAACGAAACTGAATATAATCCAAGCTGGGCAAATAGCAGTTGAAGAACTTATAAAGGTAGCAAAAGAAAAGATCGTTGACTCAGAAGATGATATCTCTGCTGACAGACTTAAAAACGCTGCCGCTACAAAGAAACTTGCTATATTTGATGCTTTTGAAATATTAGCTAGAATAGAATCAGAAGAAGATCTTTTAAACGATAAACCAAAAACTAGCGCTATTAAAGCTGAAGAGTTTAAAGGTTTTGCAGAAGGAAGATCTAGATAATGTACAAGCAGGATCTATACTATATAGTAGAAGACCATATAAAGCCAAACGTTCTAAGTAGAATGAATAGGCTTAAGAAATGGGAATACGGATACAATAAAGAGCACGACATAGTTGTCATAAGCAAAACAGGGCAAATAGGAGAAATATATAATATACAAAACCTATTAATAGCTCTTCCGTTAGCTGAAGACGTGTACAAGTGTTCTAAGAAGAAAGAAGAACAACGTTGGAAAGTTTTAGAGTATCCATCTGAATTAAATAAAATAAAAACAGTTTATGATTGGAACGAAAGACCAGTCGAGTTTAAAGAAAAATGGTACGAGTACATTAACAAAGAGTTTGTTCGTCGCGAAGAAGGCTATTGGTTCTATAGTAACGGCGTTCCTACTTATATTACTGGTTCTCAGTACATGTACTTGCAGTGGACTAAAATTGACGTGGGGTCAGCAGATTTTCGAGAATCAAACAGGTTATTCTACATATTCTGGGAGGCTTGTAAATCGGACAGTAGGTGTTACGGAATGTGCTATCTTAAGAACAGACGGTCTGGATTTAGTTTCATGGCATCATCCGACACAGTTAACCAGGCAACAATTTCAAGAGATGCTAGGTTTGGAATACTCTCCAAGTCTGGAGCTGATGCTAAGAAAATGTTCACTGATAAAGTTGTACCCATATCGATCAATTACCCCTTCTTTTTTAAACCAATACAGGACGGAATGGAACGTCCAAAGACGGAATTATCATACAAAGTACCTTCGAAAAGGCTCACGCGTAATTCCATCAAAGAAACAACCGAAGATTTACAGGCGGGTCTTGACACCACGATCGACTGGAAGAACACAGGGGACAACTCCTATGATGGAGAGAAACTCAAGCTTCTCGTCCACGATGAATCGGGTAAATGGGAGAGACCAGACAACATCCTCAACAACTGGAGGGTTACGAAAACAACGTTAAGATTAGGTAGAAAAATAGTAGGCAAGTGCATGATGGGATCTACTTCAAACGCATTAGATAAAGGTGGATCAAATTTTAAAAAACTATACGAGTCTTCGGACGTCACAAAAAGAAACCGCAACGGACAGACTAGCTCAGGATTATATAGTTTGTTCGTACCTATGGAGTGGAATTACGAAGGATACATTGATTCTTATGGAATACCTGTATTCGACACTCCAAAAAAACCAATTAAAGGTATAGATGGTGAAGATATAGATATAGGTGTTATATCACATTGGGAAAATGAAGTAGATGGACTGCACGATGACCAAGATGGTTTAAACGAATACTATAGACAATTTCCAAGAACAGAGAAACACGCTTTTAGAGACGAAGCTAAAGAATCTTTGTTTAATTTAGGTAAAATATACGAGCAAATAGACTATAATGAAGACTTACGTAACACTAATGTCGTTACACAGGGTAATTTTCAGTGGGAAGGTGGGATTAAAGATACTAGAGTGCTGTTTGTTCCTAGTAAAAGTGGAAGATTTTTTGTTAGCTGGGTTCCTCCGGTTACACTACAAAATAGATACAATATAAAAAACAACGTTAAGTATCCTGGTAATGAGCACTGTGGAGCTTTTGGATGCGATAGTTACGATATATCTGGTACTGTTGATGGTAAAGGTTCTAAAGGATCTTTACATGGATTAACTAAGTTTTCAATGGAAGACGTGCCGCCTAATTTATTTTTCTTAGAATATATAGCTAGACCACAGACGGCTGATATATTTTTTGAAGATGTTTTAATGGCGTTGGTTTTTTACGGCATGCCCATACTAGCAGAGAATAACAAACCAAGACTCTTATATTATATGAAAAGAAGAGGTTACAGAGGTTACTCTATGAATAGGCCTGATAAGGTTATGCATAAGTTATCTGTAACGGAAAGAGAAATAGGCGGAATACCTAACTCAAGTGAAGACATAAAGCAAGCTCACGCAGCAGCTATAGAGGATTATATAGAAAACCACGTTGGTTTACTAAACGAAGGTTATGGTAACATGTACTTTCAGAGAACTTTAGAGGATTGGGCGAAATTTAATATAAACAATAGAACTAAACACGATGCATCTATAAGCTCTGGTTTAGCTATGATGGCTTGTAATAAACACAGATACACGCCTGTTGCGCAAAGAGTAACGTCTAAAGTATCTTTAGGTTTTAGAAAATATAACAATTCAGGTCAAAATTCAAAAATAATATAATAAATGGTCTACAATACTAATAATAGCATCTTTCCAGATCAGGTAGTACCTGAAGAAGAAAAGAAATCATTTGAATATGGTTTAGCTGTTGGAAACGCTATTGAACAAGAATGGTTTAGAAATAACAGTGGTCAGGATAGGTATTCCTATAATTTCCAGAACTTTAATAGACTGAGATTATACGCTAGAGGTGAACAACCTGTACAGAAATATAAAGATGAATTATCTAATAATGGTGATTTATCTTACTTGAATTTAGACTGGAAACCAATTCCAGTTTTATCTAAATTCGTTGACATAGTTGTTAACGGTATGACAGATAAAGGATATGAGATTAAATCTTTCGCATCAGATCCCTTTGCTACACAACAAAGAACTGATTTTGCTTTTAATGCTTTAAGAGATATACAGCAAAAAGAAAACATAGAAGAATTAGCTAAATTAACGGGTAAAAACTTTTATGCATCCGCAGAGCCAGAAAGTCTCCCTAATGATCCAGGAGAACTTGATCTTTATATGCAACTTAATTACAAGCAGAGCGTTGAAATAGCCGAAGAAGAGCTAATAAACAGCGTGCTAGACTTCAATAAGTTTGATGAAACTAAAAAAAGATTAGCTTATGATCTAACAGTATTAGGTATAGCGGCTAGTAAAACTAGCTTTAACTTAGCTGAAGGTATTAAAGTTGATTACGTTGACCCATCTAGTTTAGTTTATTCAGCTACAGATGATCCTAATTTTGATGATATATATTACGTAGGTGAGGTTAAAAGCTTAGCACTTCCTGAGATTAAAAAAATGTATCCGAATTTAACTAATGAAGAGTTAGAAACAATACAAAAATATCCGGGTCGTCAAAACTACTCTCAAAGCGACTGGCAAGTTAATAGCGATGTTAATCAATACCAAGTGTTGTTCTTTGAGTACAAGACATATCAAGATCAAGTATTTAAAATAAAGCAAACAGAACAAGGATTAGAAAAAACTCTAGAAAAGCAAGATACATTTAATCCTCCTCCAAGTGACAACTTTGAAAGAGCTTCAAGATCTATTGAGGTTTTATACACTGGAGCAAAGATATTAGGCATGGGCGATACTATGCTAGAATGGAAACTGTCTGAAAATATGACAAGACCATCTGCCGATACTACCAAGGTTAATATGAACTATTGTATATCAGCGCCTAGAATGTATCAAGGTAGAATAGAATCTTTAGTTAGTAGAACAACAGGTTTCGCTGACATGATTCAATTGACTCATTTAAAATTACAGCAAGTTCTAGCTCGTATGGTTCCTGACGGTGTTTATGTTGATGTTGATGGCTTAGCTGAAGTTGACTTAGGCAACGGAACAAACTACAACCCGGCAGAAGCATTAAACATGTATTTTCAGACTGGTACTATAGTTGGAAGATCGCTTACTCAAGACGGTGAGATGAATAGAGGCAAAGTACCTATTCAAGAGCTTCAAAGCTCATCTGGTATATCTAAAATACAAGCCATGATATCTACATATCAGTATTATTTACAGATGATACGCGATGTAACCGGACTTAACGAAGCCAGAGACGGAAGTACGCCTGATAAAAACGCATTAGTTGGTTTACAAAAATTAGCAGCAGCCAATTCTAATACAGCTACAAGACATATACTACAGTCTTTAATGTATATAACCATAAGATCTTGTGAAAATATAAGTCTTAGAGTGGGTGATATGTTGCAGTTTCCGTTAACTAGACAAGCTTTAATAGGTAGCATCAATAGTTTTAATGTAGCTACATTAAGCGAGATAGACGAGCTGCACTTACATGACTTTGGTATATTTTTAGAATTAGAACCAGAAGAAGAAGAAAAAGCTCAATTAGAAAAAAGCATACAAATTGCACTACAAACGCAAAGCATTAGTTTAGCAGACGCTATAGATGTTCGTCAAATTCAAAACATAAAGCTAGCTAACGAAGTTATAAAATCTAGACAGAAGAAAAAAGCAGAACAAGAGCAAGCCGCTCAAATGGCTAACATACAAGCTCAAGCACAGGCAAATGCTGAATCTGCAGAAAAAGCAGCTTTATCAGAGGTTCAAAAACAACAAGCGTTAGCAGAAACAACAGTTCAAATCGAACAAGCTAAATCTCAAATGGAAATTCAGAGAATGGAGCAAGAAGCTTTTATCAAAAAAGAATTAATGGCTGAAGAGTTTCAGTATCAATTAAGACTTGCTGAATTGAATATGAAGGCTCAAAGAGATAAAGAAGATCAAATAGAGAATAGAAAAGATCAAAGAATAAAAATGCAAGGCACTCAACAGAGTGAACTTATAGATCAAAGGCAAAATGATTTGCTACCTAAAAACTTCGAATCAACTAATGACGGCTTAGGCGGTTTTGATTTAGAACAGTTTACCCCAAGATAGGGAATTATTAATTTTTATTATATTATATTATGTCAGAAACAAAAGAAGTAAAACAAGAAGGAGAATTTAAATTAAAAAAGAAAACTCCAAAAATTAAAGGCCAAGGAAACATTGTTCCTGAAGTTACTAAGATAGATTTAAGTAAAAAAACAGAAGAAGATGCCATTCAAGTCGGAGAAACAGAAAATGTGGTTGATGATAAACAAGCCAGAGATCTACCAGAAGTGGAAAAAGAAGTACGGAGCGACTCCAGTGAAGTTACTAAAATTGATCTCAAAGAAAAAGTAGAATCACCTTTAGAATTAGTAGAAGATGAAAACGATAACCCTGAAGAGGTCACAATGGTTGGAGGCACTGAAGGTCCCGACACCCCACAGGAACAAAAAGAAGTATTACCGCAAGCTCAAACACAAGACTACCCAGAAAATGTAGATAAACTTATTGAGTTTATGAAAGAAACTGGTGGAACTATTGACGACTACGCTAGGCTTAATGCTGATTATAGCGACGTTGACGGAGAAGCATTATTAAAAGAATATTACAAACAAGCTAAACCACATTTAAATTCAGAAGAAATTGACTTCGTAATTGAAGACTCTTTTAGTTTTGATGAAGATTTAGACGAAGCAAGAGATATTCGAAAGAAGAAACTTGCATATAAAGAAGAAGTTGCAAAAGCCAAAAGCTATTTGGAATCGCTTAAGGATAAATATTACGCAGAGATCAAGTTGAGACCTGGGGTTAATCCTGAGCAACAAAAAGCTACAGACTTTTTTAACCGATACAACGAAGAGCAGGCAGCTACCAAAGTTAACCAAGACAGATTTATTAGCCAAACGGACGAGCTTCTTAACAACGATTTCAAAGGTTTTGATTTTAAAGTTGGAGAGAAAAAGTTTAGATATGGCGTTAAAGATCCAGTTAAGGTTGCAGATAATCAAAAAGACATTTCCACGTTCATCAAGACGTTCTTGAATGACAAAGGAGAAGTTGTTGATACAAAAGGTTATCATAAAGCTTTGTATGCAGCGAGAAACGCAGACACTATTGCACAGCACTTTTATGAGCAAGGAAAAACAGACGCTATAAAAGGACAGATTGCTAAAGACAAGAACATAACTACAGAACCTAGAAAAACACAAGATGGTAATGTATTTGTAAATGGATTTAAAGTAAAAGCGATTACCGGGCAAGACTCTTCAAAACTTAAAATTAAAACAAGAAAATTTAACAATTAAAATTAAAAATTATGGCAATTGCACCTAATTTTGGCTCGATAGTACCATCGCAGTCACAACAATTATTACAATCGAACTACTTACAGTTCAACAACAGTACGTCTGACTTTGCTCAGCAGTATCTACCTGAAATCTACGAACAAGAAGTAGAGCGTTATGGAAACAGAACATTATCTGGATTCTTACGTATGGTTGGAGCTGAAATGCCAATGACGTCAGATCAAGTTATTTGGTCAGAACAAAATAGATTACACGTTGCTTACGACGGATGTACCAATGATGATGCAAACGGTATTGGAATTCCAGTAGCGGCTGGTATTGTAAACGTTATTTCTCCCGGCCAAACTATCGTTCTTATGGACGCTGCTGGTGTTGAGTTGAAAGCCGTAGTTACATCTTCTAACCCAGGAACTGGCGCTTTAGTTGTAGCTCCTTATACTGCTGCTAATACAGCTGCACTTGCTGCGACTGGAATTAAGATATTTGTATACGGTTCTGAATTCAACAAAGGATCTCAAACAACTAACTGGGATGGAGCTGCTGGAGCAATCACGGGAACTACTAACGTTAGTATTGACCCTACGTTTACTCAATTTAGCAACTCACCAATTATTATTCGTAGCAATTACACTATCAATGGATCTGACATGGCTCAAATCGGTTGGGTTGAAGTGGCTACTGAAGACGGAACTTCTGGATACTTATGGTATTTAAAAGCTGAATCTGAAACTCGCTTACGTTTTGAAGACTACTTAGAAATGAGTGTAGTTGAAGGAGAACTTGCTGCTGCAGGATCTGGAGCTTTAGCTGGAGGATTTAAAGGTACGCAAGGTTTGTTTGCTGCTGTAGAAGCTAGAGGTAACGTTGAAACTGCATTTAGTGGAGCCAACTTAACTGACTTTGATAATATCTTGAAAAACTTAGATACTCAAGGAGCGATTGAAGAGAACATGCTTTTCTTAGACCGGACAACTTCATTAGAAATTGATGATATGTTAGCTGGTCTTTCTGCTGGAACTGCTGGTGGTACTGCTTATGGATTATTTGAAAACTCTGAAGAAATGGCATTAAACCTAGGGTTTAGCGGTTTCCGTAGAGGATCTTACGATTTCTACAAAACAGACTGGAAATACCTAAATGACGCGTCAACTCGTGGAGCAACAACCGGAATCTCTTCTATTGAAGGAGTGTTAGTACCAGCTGGAACTTCTACAGTTTACGATCAAATTTTAGGAACTAATATCCGTCGACCATTCTTACACGTACGATACAGAGCTTCTCAAACAGAAGATCGTCGTATGAAGTCTTGGTTAACTGGATCTGCTGGTGGTGCTTTCACTTCTAGTTTAGATGCAATGGATGTTAACTTCTTATCTGAAAGATGTTTAGTGGTACAAGCTGCTAACAACTTTGTATTGTTCAAAGGAGCATAAACAATTGGTAGACTTGCCCTCGTTGAATCTACGGGGGTAATTCTTACCTTTATTAAACTATTAAATTTTATTATATTATGGCTAAAAAAGAAGTAATTAAAGATATATCATGGGAAGTAAAAGACAGAACTTATTTACTAACCGGGAGTAATAAACCGTTGACATTAAAAATTCCATCAAGACATAACACTAGACACGCTCTACTGCACTATGATGAAAGTAATAACACGCAACGTGAAATAAGATATGCAACTAATCAAAACTCACCCTTTAAAGATGAACAAGGTGGAGAAGCAACGTTAGGGCATATTGTTTTTAAAGAAGGAAGCTTGTTTGTTCCAAAAAAGAACCAAGTCCTTCAAAAAATATTATCGTTATATCACCCACTAAAAGGAGTTATATACTCTGAATTAGACGTAGTGGAAGAAGCTAAAGACGAACTTTTAGATTTAGAATTAGAAATCGAAGCGCTAAACTTAGCTCAGAACATTGATGTAGATCAAGCTGAAGCTATAATGAGAGTTGAGATTGGATCTAAAGTATCTGACATGAGTTCTAAGGAGCTTAAAAGAGATTTATTGTTATTCGCTAAGCATAACCCTAAACTCTTTATTACGCTAGCTAATGATGATAACGTACAATTAAGAAATTTTGCAATTAGAGCAACTGAAGCTAAGATAATTAAACTAGCTGATGACCAAAGAACATTTACTTGGGCTTCTAATGGTAGAAAATTAATGACAGTGCCTTTTGATGAAAATCCATACTCAGCTATGGCATCGTTCTTCAAGACAGACGAAGGCATTCAAGTCTTTCAGTCTATAGAGAAAAAGTTCTCTTAACGTGTAATACTATAAGGGAGGCTAACGCCTCCTTTATTTTAATAATAATAACAAATGGCTATAAACGTAAATACAGTATATCAAACTGTTTTAATGATACTGAATAAAGAGCAGCGTGGTTATATGACCCCGACTGAGTTTAATACAGTAGCAACACAAGTACAGTTAGAAATATTTGAAAAATACTTTGATGATCTTAATCAGCAACTACGTGTTCCTCAAGCGGATACAGATTATGCCGATAGACAAGAAAACATCGATGAAAAATTAGCTATTTTTAAAACATTCGGCGACGCAATATACACTACAATTGGTGGCCTTTCGTATTTTGTACTACCCACATCAGACACTTACGGTGATGTTGTTTCTTTTTACAGACTAGGCAACGTGCTTTATAACGACGAAAAGGTTGTTCAAAGACTAGATAGACATGAGTTCTATTATGCTAATCAGTCTAGACTTACAAAACCTAGCACTATAAATCCAGCTTATCTTTATGAAAACCAAAAGCTTTTTATAAAACCAACAACTATAACAGATAAAATAAAAGTAGACTATATAAGAAAACCTAATGATATAGTATGGGGATTTACTCCAGGCTCTGTGGGTCAATACGTATGGAATAATACGCCTTACTCTTTAAGTAACCCAACGGGATCTACTAATTTTGAGATACACGAATCAGAACAAACTGAAGTTATATTAAAAATATTGTTATATTCTGGTATCATAATAAGAGATCCTGAAGTAGTGCAAACAGCTGCTGCTTTAGTACAAGCTGATGAAGCTAATAAAAAAAGTTAAACAATGGCTATACCTAATAACGGTTTAATAACCGAAACTAACTCGCAATATTATTCTGGTTCTCAAACTTTTGAAGCACCTATAGTAAACTCTACTATAAAAGCTACTTTTGATACTGATTTAATTTTTGGTAGTTATGATCCAACAACCGCTGGATATAATTTAAACAATTTTAAATTATACGTGAGTCAACTAGGAATTCCTGGCAGTTTCGTAGAGTACACTTCGTCTTATACGGTTTCAAATAACGTAATAACTTTAGACATTGCTCCACAGTCTAACGAGTGGTTTGTAATTCAGCTGCTTAGTCAGTATGGTGGAGAATATGGAGATAGAGACGCGTATGGTGACGCTGTAGAGAATAATTATGGAGGCTACGCTTACACTACTTTAGAAGATGTTATAACTAACTTCATGATAGGTTACGTTGGAGCTGGAAAATTGATACCTAGCGCTAAAACAACAGATGTAATGTTTTTTGCTAAAAGAGGACTTCAAGAGTTTAGCTATGATACGTTAAAAAGCATAAGATCTCAAGAATTAAATATTCCTGCTAATCTTAGCATACCGCTTCCTCAAGATTATGTTAACTACGTAAACGTATCTTGGATTGATAGTCTGGGAGTTAAACATGTCATATATCCAACTACTTTAACTACTAATCCCTATGAAACACCTAGTCAAGATACTCAAGGTATAGCAATACAAGACAATCTAAGTGAGAACATAAACACTACCTCTATAACAGAAGATCGATGGGCTACTAACAACTTAGAGCAGGTTAACGCAGCTCAAAGCAACCTTACAGGTATGTTATTGTCGGATGGCTTAGGTTACCCAGGAATGTATGGAGATAATTATATTGGCCAAAGATATGGCTTACAACCTGAAACATCTCAAGTCAACGGGTGGTTTACTATAAACGAAAAAAACGGTAAGATGTCTTTTTCTAGTGATCTTGCTGATAAGCTTATAGTATTAGAATACATATCAGATGGTTTAGGTTATGATGCTGATATGAAGATACCTAAATTAGCAGAAGAAGCTTTGTATGCTCATATAAGTCATGCAATTATAGCATCTAGAATTAATCAGCCTGAGTATGTTGTGCAGAGATTAAAACGAGAAAGAAGCGCTAAGCTTAGAAACGCTAAGATTAGATTGTCAAATATAAAATTAAATGAGTTTGTTCAGATTGCTAGAGGTAAATCTAAATGGATTAAATACTAAATTGAATGGCTGAAGTTAAAAATGCTTTTATAAAGTCTAAAATGAATAAAGACCTAGATAGTAGATTATTACCATCTGGCGAATATCGAGACGGACAAAATATACAAGTTAGTAAATCAGAAGGCGAAGACGTAGGTGCTTTAGAGAACGCGTTAGGTAACACTTTAGCTGTTGATTTTAATCAACTTGCTGTAACTTTTTTAAACGACCAAAGCATAACTAGTTTAGATTTAAAATCTATTGGCATGCATACAGATACTGCAACTAGCACTGTATTTGTGTTTTTAACTGATTATAATGATCAAGACTACGCTTCGACTGGCATATCAACATATAGTCCTTCAGCTAACAACTTTATATACGCATACAACACCACAACGAAACAAAATCCAACTCTTTTGGTTTACGGTTCGTTCTTAAATTTTTCTCAATCATCGCCAATACACGGTATTAATCTGTTAGAAACTTTACTTTTTTGGACAGACAATAGAAATCAACCACGTAAAATAAACTGGCAAATAGCTGACGGCATTTATTATAGTACAGAAGATAAAATGTCTGTAGCTAAGTACAACCCGTACCAGCCTATATACATGTACTATACTAGTGGGTCTGGTTCTTACACTTCAATGCAAGACGTTGTTTCTCCTACACTCCCGGATGGAACGGCTAATCCTTTTTTAAACGCACCTCAAGGTAATCAAATATTAGATCAAGATGGCACGGCTGCGGATTGGCCTGGAGATTCGGATTACTTAGAAGATAAGTTTGTTAGGTTTAGTTATAGATTTAAATTCAACGACGGAGAATACTCTATAATGGCTCCTTTTACTCAGCCAGCTTTTGTTCCTAAGCAAGATGGTTATTTCCTAGCATCGGACGAGGATGAAGCTTTCAGAAGCTCTATAGTTAGATTTATGCAGAATAAAGTTAATAATGTAGCTTTATATATTCCACTTCCTTTTGCAGCTAACAGCCTGTATGCTAATCTCGATGTTGTTGAAATAGATATACTTTACAAAGAATCTGATGCTTTAAGTGTTAAAATTCTAGAATCTATAAATTCAAATGTTTTTTCAAAAAACTCAGATGATTCTGTTAACACTTCTTCTGTGTATACGTATCAATACCAATCTAGAAAACCTTACAAAACTTTACCCGAAGCGGAGATAATTAGAGTGTTTGATAGAGTTCCTGTGAAAGCTCTAGGTCAGGAGGTTATAGGCAATAGAATTGTTTATAGTAATTTTCAAGACAAACACACGCCGCCAGCTTCCATTAATTATAATGTTGCTGCTAATCAAAAATACACATTCAACAATAACACCAATAACACTTTAAGGTATACTAGCGAAGTAGAATATCCTATGCATACTTTAAAGCAAAATAGAAGTTATCAAGTTGGATTCGTACTATCAGATAGATACGGTAGACAGTCTACTGTAGTTTTATCTCCAGTAGGCAACAAGAAGAACGAAGTGTTTGTTGAAGGTGGTATAACTTACTCTGGTTCAACTTTTTACAACCCTTATAAAGCTGATCCAGGTACCGGTAATAACAATATAGATTCTTGGCCTGGCGATTCTTTGAAAATAATAATAGATGGTCAAATACCAGCCAACATAGAAGGTGCTGGATATCCTGGCCTTTATAATAGCGACGCGGATAGCGCTGACTATAACCCTTTAGGTTGGTACTCTTACAAGGTTGTTGTAAAACAAACTGAGCAAGATTATTATAACGTTTATTTGCCAGGTATATTAAACGACTACCCAGACTATAAAAGTACCGAACGAGCCGATATGCCCGATCCGCAGAACACGATAGCTCATATAACTTTAATTAGTGATAATGTAAATAAGGTGCCTAGAGATTTAACAGAAGTAGGACCAGAACAACGGCAATACAGAAGTGATGTAAAGTTATTCGGTAGAGTAACACCTAATTTTATTCTAAACACAGCGCCTACGTTTAACGAGCCTTATTATCCAGGCAATAACTTTATGACTGTTGCTGCTATTTCTGAGCAAGATAATATGTATACAGCGGCATCTAGACAACCTCCGTATAGCACTGTTTATCAAACTGATTCTGATCCGTATATAGCTAGAATATCTCAAAATAAAGTAGGCTTAACTCCACTTTCACCTGCTATAGGGTCTTCTCAAATAAACTCTATAACAGGTTCTTATGATATACTTCTAGGTATTTTTGAAACAGCACCTGTGGAATCTTTAATTGATATATTTTACGAAACTTCTACTAGTGGTCTTATATCTGAATATAATGATGCATCAAATACTATAGACGCTAGTGGTTATAACGACTTTACTTGGGAACAAAGTGAAGGTTCTATAAATGGAGACGTTGTTAGTGGTATTACTGGATTTTACCCAGTAACGCCAGGTTTCATCCCTGTTGCAATAATAGATAGTACCTTAGAACTTTCTTCGGTTTCTGTTGCTGGAGAAACTATTGGCCCTGATGGAAATCCCTGGAAAGACAACTGGAGTTTAACTGCTAAGCCTTTTGGAGGAACAGGAAATACCCCTATAAGATGGGATTTGACCTGTTTAAATACTTTGTATCATCAGCTAGATGATGTAAACAACTGGATTACTTTTAATATTTCAGTAACAGATAACTCTGCAGGAGGTTCAACTAACGTGATAGTACCTATAGTACAAAAGCTAATAAACGTTGACCCTGAGTTTACCTCAGTAGATTCAATTAGTTTTTCAGGCGATAGAGACCTAAACGCTTCTATATACACAGCTACAGCTACAAACGGCGTTGCTGTGCCAAATATAACAGGTACACCTCAAAGCAAAGATTTGAGTTACGAAATAGTTTCTCAAACTCCTGATTTAGGTCCAGGTTTAAATATAACATTAGAACCTAATGCAAGTGCTGGCACAGCTGAACTATTTCAAAGAAATGGAGATGCTAGCGGGTTGTTCGTTGTAGTACTAAAGGTTATAGATTCAGGTCAAGAAGAGAATTTAAAAACTGTAAATATTGTTTTTGGTGAAGAACAAATAAACTCTACTTTTGGAACGGCTAAAAACCGAAACTTTTCGTCAGGTCTTGAATCTTCAGGTTTGTTCTGGGCTAATGACTACAGTGACGTTGTTGGTAATATGCCGTCCGCAGTTGATCTTTCTGCTAGGGCTGTTTATGTAGATCCATCAAATTCTGACAACGATTTAACTTTTGGTAGCACTCCAATAAACGTAGACGGTAAAAGACAAGAATCCGTGAATACAGGAATTAATACTGGTGATCCTGGAGGCTATGTAGATTCGACTGGCGCTGGTTATACTTGGAAAAATACCAATTATGTACCTAAATCATTTCAACCTAGTTTACCTACTAGTGGTAATGATCTTCAATCTGGTACTGCTTATATTAAGTTAGATTTTAGTTTTAAAACTTGGGGAACGCCAGACGAAAACTACTGGCCAGGTCCTAATAACAAGTATGGGGCTATTTGGCCTTGCTATTTGCAGTTTAGAGCTGCTGGAACTACGAACTGGGTTACAGCTACAGATGTAGAAGGAAACGAAATAAGTTTCGGTAAAACCCAACAAAATGTTCAACTTCAAGGAGGTAGTAATAACCCTAATTTTAATTTAGGTGTTGTAACTGATAATGAAGAGTCTATAGGTAGACCAAGCACCAGTAATCAAGCTGATGAAAATGCTGTTCAAGCTACAACTGTTTTTCCACAAGAAAATGAAACCGCAACTGGTTCAACTGCATCTTTTGTTTTTGCTTTCGGTAAAGATCAAGGCTATGGAGTTCAACCTGATAAATTTGGAGATTACAGACTGTTAACTAGATATCCACAAGATATTTTATCAACTTCAACATCGGACATTAGGGCTATACCGCGTTTTGCTAACAATCAACAATGGACATATCCTAATAATGCATTTACTTTTATGGGTAATATGAATTTAAATAATAATGTTAAAGTAGATATTTCTTTTGGAGATTTTTATTATAACAACGTTTCTAGTGGAAGCGCAAGCTATTCTTATTCCGTGTCTAATGGATACAGCAATTCCGGTATAGCATCTTTTAATAATCCTACAACTGTTGTTTTTGCTAAAGAATGGTCTTATAAATATGTAACTCAATTTTATACAGATGAGACTCTTACAACTAAATGGACGCCAATTCAAATCGCTGGAACTTGGCATTCGTATTCAGGTAGAGGAACAAGCTCAGCTGATATAGGTGCAGAAAATTCGAACAACCAAAATGACAACAGTACCGTTGATGCTGGTAACTTAAGCAACAATAATCTGTTAAACGAAAGAAGATGGATGGCGGAGTTTGACGCTACTGGTAAAAAAGTGAGTGGTACCGCTGTTCCTTCTACTGGAGAAAGTGCTATTTAATTTAGGTGAAAATCTACTATAACAAGTAATAATATAATATGGCTGGAGTAATAGAAGTTAAATTTTTTAACAGTTTTATACTGAGAAAGGTGCATAGCGATGGCACACCTACTAGTTTACCTATGTGGAACGGCTCTAGAGGAGATGGTACTTATCCTCAACAAATACCAGCTACGCCTAATGATGCTAACTGGGCTGTTGAAGAAGCTAGAATAACAGGTGGATACAACAACACTCAAACAGACTTAGGCGTTAAAGCTTATTTAACTGAAAGTGAACCTAATGCTACCTTTAAAATAAACAGCATGATATATTCTGGAATATTTAACTCCAGAACAGGCGTAAACGATACCAATGTATTTTCGGTAGGAACCGACATAACTAAAAGTGTTAATCCAGCATACGGATCTATACAAAAATTATATTCAGAAGATACTAATTTAATAATATTTCAAGAGTCTAAAGTTAGTAGAGCTTTAATTGATAAAAATGCTATATATTCTGCCGAAGGAGGTCAAATATCCACCGTAGGAAATATAGTAATTGGACCTGTTACTGCTTTTTCTGGTGATTTTGGAATTAGCAAAAACCCCGAAAGCTTTGCTGTTTACGGTAGAAGAAAATACTTTACTGATAAAAACAGAAACGTGCTTTTAAGGCTTTCTAACGATGGTTTAACTGAGATATCTAATTATGGTATGTCTGACTTCTTTAGAGACGAATTAAGTACTTTAAATGGCAATGCAAGCACGTCAATTGGTAAAGCTGTAGGAGCTTGGGATATTCACTCAAGCCAATACGCACTGTCTTTACAAAAATATGTTACTCCTGGCTCTACGCAAACTTTTAAAACTATTTCTTTTGATGATAGTGTAAATGGATTTCCTAGTTTCTTTGATTATGCTCCGGATCACGGTGATAGCATTAAAAATGAGTACTATACCATTAAAGACGGTAGCATGTGGCTACATTATAGCCCTACTGCTTTAAGATCTAATTTCTACGGAACTCAATATAAGTCTAGCATACGGTTTATTTTTAATCCTAAAGTTAGTATGTCTAAAGTTTTCAAGACTATTAATTACGAAGGAGGAAATGGCTGGGAGGTTAATTCTTTTAAATCAGATATAACTGGAATACACAGTGTGGGTGCTCCAGAAGGTGCTTTAAATGACGAATGGGGATTAGGAACTAGAGATACAACAGCTTTAGTATATAGTTATAACCAAGGATCATACGACAACTATGGTAATTCATTTCCAAGTCAATTAACTCCTCCAATAAACCACGCTGGTTTTGATCGTAAAGAGAATAAATACATGTCTAACTTAATAAACAATAGTCCAGCCGCAGCTGGTGAGGTTATGTTTGGAGCTGACATGACAGGTATAAAAGGTTATTTTGCAACAGTAACAATGTCTACAGACTCTGTTACAGATGTAGGCGGGATGAAGGAATTGTTCGCAGCGTCTTCAAACTACATAGAGTCGTCTTATTAAATTAAATTAAATGGAATTAAAAATACGTAAACTAGAGGAGTCTGATTGGGATACTTTAGTTAGTCTTTGGAAAATGTGGCCGGAATGGAAACAGCATCCAACTAAAGATCTTTTACCTGAAAACGGAACAGGAGGTTTTATTGTAGAGAAAAACAACACACCTATTATAGCAGGATTTTTATACACAACTAATTCTAAAGTAGGTTGGATAGAGTGGATAGTTTCAAATAAAAATTACAGAGAAAAAGATAGAAAAAAAGCAGCCGAACTTTTAGTTAGCGGAATAGAATACGTGGCTAAGATAAGTGGTTGTGAGATAATACTTAGTGTAGGAAGAAACAAAGGATTAATAGAAACACATAGAAATCTTGGATATGCTATAGATAAAGATCCTTCTTACGAAATATCAAAAAAATTAATATAATATGGCAGCAATAACAGCAGCAGCAATAGGTGCAGCAGGAGCAATTGGAGGTAGCGCAATTGGTGCGTTTAGCGCTAATAAACAAGCTAAAAGAGCTAGAGGTAGAGAAAAGGTTTTGTCAGCTGAATTAAATGCTTTAGAAAACTCAAGGCAAGAAGTAATAAATCCTTACGAAGGTGTTACTGATTTATCGGCTATGGTTTCTGATCTTAGTTCCATAGCTAATAATCCTTTTAATTCATTAAGTGTTTCTACTGCTGCTTCTGAAATGCAAGCAGAACAAACAGACCTAGCGTTAGCTAATACTTTAGATACTTTGAGAGCTACAGGCGCAAGCGCTGGTGGAGCAACTGCTTTAGCTAGAATGGCGTTAGAAAGTAAAAAAGGTATTTCAGCCAACATAGAACAGCAAGAAGCTAACAACAATCAGTTAAGAGCTCGAGGAGAGCAAAACTTGCAAGCTATAAAACTTTCTGAAGCTCAAAGAGTTCAAGGAGCTTTATATGGTGAAGCAGGTAGAATGCAACAAACAGAAGTTTCTGGCAAAGAATTTGTTTACAGTGAAACAGAAAGAAGACAAACAGAGCAACTAAACAGAAAACAAGCTCAAATTACGGGTCAAGCTCAAGCAGCTGCTCAAGCCAGACAAAACCAAGCTTCTGCCATAGGAGCTGGTATTAGCGCTGTAGGTAACATAGCTAGTTCTTTTGCTTCTAACTATCAAAGACCTACAAATCCTCAAGTTTCTAGTGTAAACGCAGGAATTCCAACATATGGAACTACTGTTAATAGCCAAATAAAAACATCTGCTGGCGCTATTCCACAGTATAATGGAGGTAATTAAAATAAAACAATAAATGGGAGCATACGAAAATCCAATAACCGTAATAGACAGAGAATCTGGTCAAATTTGGGCTAACGCTATTGCTGGTGTAGGTCAACAAACTGTTAATGTTATAGAGAAGCAAGCTGCTAAGCAGTCTGCTAAACAAAAAGAAATACAAAAGCAATTAGCTGCTGAGGCTGATTACGTTATTAACAACCAACAGGCTTTTTCCAAAGAAATGGCAAAGAATGGTATTAACAACCCTTCTTTATTTAACGCTGGTAAAAGCTTAATAGACGAAATGGCTAGAGCCAGCACAGTTATTAAAGGCGCTAAAACTAGAGAGCAACAACAAGCCGCGTTAGATAACTTTTCTATGCTTCAAAAACAATACAACAATTTAACTCAAGGCATACAAATAGGTGGAGATGCCGATGCTACGTATAAGCAAGATAGAATAGACAGTGGTCAAAAAGGTTGGAAAAAACCTGGAGAACAAGGCGGTATGTCTGTTACCGGTGAGACCACTCAAGCTTTTATTAAAAGAATGAACGTTAGAAATGGTCTAGGCCAAGGCGCTATAGAAGAGTATATACCTCAACCAGATGGAACATATAACTTAAGATATAGTGGCGGTATATATGGCGATGAAGTGGTTGAAGTTCCTATGATTGAATCTTTATCTTATGACGCCGGAGTTGTTCCAGATACAAAAGCTAGAGTCATGGAAGCTTTTACAACTGAGTCTGGAACCAGAGAAGATGGAACTACTTTTGCTATACTTAACGACAAAGGCAAATATTCTGAAGAATATTTAGATTATAAAAATACATTTGAAGAAAAAGGTAAGCTTAACGAAGACGGATCTTATACGTCGTCAACAATTGTTCCAGCTAATACATCTTTAATAGTATCTGCTTCTATAGGTAAAATAAACGCTGTATCACAGTCTTACTTAAGTGATTACAACGAAGCTAATAAAGTTTGGATGGAGGTTTTGAACAACGAAGAGCCATTAAAAAGAGCTAGCGGTGGCAATGTTTCACCAGAAGACCAAGCTAAGTTTAAAGAAGAAATGTTGCGATACGGTAAGTCTATGTTGCCTAGTTTTGAGATAACAGATCAGAAAGAAAATGTAGATTATGGCAAAAGACTTTCTACTAGAATTAAACAAGCTAAAAAAACTAATGCAAATCGCGAAACAAAAACAGATGTAGATCTTGAAAATGCTTATGATGTTGGAGCTAGCATATACGACGCAGCAGAGGGTTTAGGTTTTAAAATAAACCCAGCAGGTGTTTTAGTTGGAGGACAAAAAGTAGATCTTGGAAATCCTAATTTCGATAAATCTCTAAGCAAGGTTGGATACAGAATAAAAGAAATAATTGAAGACGATAACGGAAAAAGAATAGGTATTATTGCTCAACAAAATAACGGCACTAAAGTAGCTGAAATATTAGATGGAGAAGACATGGACGATTTTATATTTAAAATTGTAGGCGCTGAAACTAGTTCTAAGCAAGAAGCTAAAGAGGTGTTAAAAGCTGTTAAAAGTATTTTTGTACCCTTGCCAGAAGAAAATAAAAAAAGCAGTCAATACGACAAATTTTTAATCAAATAATAAGCGATGCCGATATATAAAGTAGGAGATAAAAAGTATGATGTACCGCAAGAAGAACTAGAAGGTTTTCTTGCTGAGTTTCCACAAGCAGAAGAGTTTATTGAGGGAAAGACAACGCCCACGGATCAGGACATGTCTGTGGATGTAACCGAAGTGTCCGAAGTTACGGAATCACCATCGGAAGATGGTTCTTTGGAATTAGAAGAAACTAAATATAAAACTCCTTTAACTTTAGAAGAAAAGAAATCTTTACAAAACAATCAGTTTTCTAAGCAGATGTCTAAAGAAGATAACTTTACTAAAGAAAGACTTGAAGAGTTAGAGGAGGAATCTTTAAAAGAAGCTAATGTAGATAGTTTAGGAGAGTACTTAGTTACTTCTTTAGATAAAGGAGATAAATTTGTATGGGAA
>Ga0265306_10000384_pt1 | contig 20740 bp, 18 predicted proteins | sample Helome_3_FD_192493 | JGI IMG/M metagenome (GOLD analysis project Ga0265306, IMG submission 192493) | Marine sediment microbial communities from subtidal zone of North Sea - Hel_20160420 (Illumina Assembly) | ecosystem: Environmental > Aquatic > Marine > Subtidal zone > Sediment ... | reverse complement strand
TCCCGGTGGCGGGTGCCGCGTGGCTGCAGGGTGCAGCTATCGAGCCCTCGCTGATTCTCTATTCCCTGCCGATCAGCGCCTGGGTGGCCGCCATCCTGCTCATCAACGAGGTGCCGGATATCGAGGCAGACGGCGCATCGGGCAAGAACACCTTGCCGGTCCGTATGGACCTTGTCGGAACGTCGCGCCTGTATTTCGCGGTCCAGGTGGCCGCTGTGGCCTTTATTGTCGTGTTGTCGGTGCAGCGCCAATTGCCGCTGCTCGCACCGCTGGTGCCCATCGCCCTGCTGTTCCTTGCGTGGCGGGCGGCCACGGCCATCAAGACCGGTATCGAAAACCGTGAATCAATGACTCAGGCGATTGAGTCCACGCTGGCCATCCATACGGTTGGCTGCCTGTGGCTCAGCGCTTCTGCATTATTCGCCCTGTGGTGGTAACCATTAGAAGACTACTATGCAGTTCAAAATAAAGAAGGGCCTGAACATCCCCCTGGCCGGGGCACCCGAGCAACGCATATCAAAAGGCCCGGACGTCAGTTCGGTCGCGCTGTTGAACCCCATGGCGGACGCTTTGAAAGCCCGCATCCTGGTGCGCGAAGGCGACCGTGTGAAACTCGGCCAGCCAGTGGGAGAGGACAAGCAGAACCCGGGTGTTCGATTCACGTCGCCGGGCAGCGGCATTGTCGCTGCGATCAATCGCGGCGAACGCCGTGTCCTGCAATCGATAGTCGTAGACCTGGACGGCGCTGAAGCAGAATCGTTCGAGACCTGCAGTGTCGACAAGCTCGGCGAGCTGAGCAACGAGGATGTACGCGGCAATCTGCTGGCATCGGGGCTCTGGACGGCACTACGTACACGTCCGTTCAGCAAGATCCCGGCCCCCGATGCGTCTCCGAAGGCCCTGTTCGTCACGGCGATTGACACGAACCCACTCGCGCCCGATCCCGCCGTGGTCATTGCCCGCGACAAAGAGGCATTTGCCCAGGGCCTGATCATTGTTTCCAAGCTGACCGACGGCCACGTATATCTGTGTACGGCGCCGGGCTCCGGCATCGACTGTCCGCAAAGCGAGCAGTTTCGGCATGCCGAGTTTTCGGGGCCCCATCCGGCCGGCCTCGTGGGCACGCACATTCACCTGATCGAGCCGGTCACCGAGCATAAGATCGTCTGGCATATCGGCTATCAGGATGTCATCGCCATCGGCAAGCTGTTCGCGACGGGGCGAGTGGCTGTGGAGCGAGTGATCGCACTGACGGGGCCCATGGTTAAGAACCCGCGCCTGATTACGACACGTCTCGGCGCGAATACCAGCGACCTGCTGCGTGGCGAAATGGCCGCCGGCGATGTCCGCGTCGTGGCCGGCTCAGTGCTCAACGGCCACCGCGCCGTCGACTGGGCCGCGTACCTTGGCCGTTACGACATGCAGGTGACGGTTCTGCAGGAAGGCAGTCCGCGTGAGTTTCTGTCGTTCCTGCGTCCGGGTATCGGCAAGTTTTCCAGCACGCGTGGATTTTTCGGCAAGCTCTTCAGCGGTGGTTCCTACCACTTTACCACCTCGCAGAACGGCAGTCCGCGCGCGATGGTTTCGACGGGCAGCTTCGAAGAGATCATGCCGCTCGATCTCCTGCCGACTCCGCTACTGAAAGCGCTGCTGGTCCGCGATACCGATGGCGCCCGGGACCTCGGCTGCCTCGAACTCGACGAAGAAGACCTGGCGCTTTGTTCATTCGTCTGCAATGGCAAGTACAACTATGGACGCCACCTGCGTAACAACCTTCACGAGATCGAGGTAAACGGCTGATGAAGAAACTCCGCTCATTCCTCGACGGACTCGAACCCCTGTTTGTCAAAGGCGGCCGACTCGAGAGATTCCATGCGCTCTTCGAAGCCGTCGACACGTTTCTTTATTCTCCGCCCGACCTGGCGCGCGGCTCCCCCCATATTCGCGACGCGCTCGACCTGAAACGCGTCATGATCATCGTGGTCTTCGCGTCGGCACCTGCCGCGATCTTCGGCATGTGGAACACGGGCTACCAGGCCAACATGGCGCTGCAGAGCCTCGGACTCTCAGGAATAGAGGGCTGGCGCGGCGCCCTGCTGCCGCTGCTCGGCGCTGCTTACGACCCTGCAAGCCTCTACGATTGTTTCATGCAGGGCCTCTTGTATTTCCTGCCGATCTACATCGTCACGATGGTTGTGGGCCTGTTCTGGGAGGTCCTCTTCGCCGGCATTCGCAATCATGAAGTCAACGAGGGCTTCTTCGTCACGGGTTGGCTGTTCGCGCTGATCCTGCCGGCGACCATTCCGCTCTGGCAGGTCGCGGTCGGTATCACGTTCGGCGTCATCATAGGAAAGGAAGTCTTCGGTGGTACCGGCAAGAACTTCCTCAACCCCGCACTGGTCGCACGCGCCTTCCTCTATTTCGCCTACCCCGCGCAGATTTCCGGCGATGCCGTGTGGACTGCTGTAGACGGCTTCAGCGGTGCGACAGCACTCGGCGTTTCCGCCATCGAAGGCATGGCGGGCATCGCAGCCATGGGCCTGACCTGGACGCAGGCGTTCATCGGCCAGATGCAGGGATCGCTCGGCGAGACGTCGACGCTGGCCTGCCTGATTGGCGGCGCTATCCTGGTGTTCACGAAGATCGCTTCCTGGCGCATCATCGTCGCCGTGTTTGCCGGGCTTATCATCCCGACTCTCATATTTGGTAGCGCCGACAGCAGCAACCCGATGTTGTCGATGCCCTGGCACTGGCATATCGCGGTGGGCGGTTTCGCGTTCGGCGCGGTATTCATGGCCACGGACCCCGTGAGCGCGGCGCAGACCAACGCCGGCAAGTGGGCCTTCGGCCTGCTGATCGGCTTCATGACATGGTTGATTCGGGTCATCAACCCGGCGTTCCCGGAGGGCATCATGCTCGCGATCCTGTTCGCGAATGTTTTCGCGCCCGTCATCGATCACTTTGTCATTCGCGCCAACGTCCGGCGGAGGCAGAAACGCTATGTCTGATAAAAAGGAATTCGATCGCGACAGCATTTCGAACACGCTCATCGTCGCCGTAGGCCTGAGCCTCGTCTGCTCGATCATCGTATCGAGCGCGGCCATCGTGCTCAAACCGATCCAGGAGAAGAACGAGGAAGAATTCCGTCAGCAGATCATCCTCGATGTGGCCGGTCTCATGCGGCCCGACGCCGACATCAACGTCCTGTTCGAGGCTATCGAACCACGCCTGGTGGATCTCGAAACCGGGGAATACACGGACGCTGCGGACCCCAACACGTTCGATGCGCTCGTCGCGGCCGGTGACTCGGCGATGGGCATCGCCATTCCCAAGGAACTCGACATCGCCCTGATCGGTCGTCGCGCGAAGTACGCGCCCGTCTATATCGTCAAGGACGGTGCAGAAATCGACCAGGTCATTCTGCCTGTTTACGGCAAGGGCCTGTGGTCGACGATGATGGGCTACCTGTCGATCGCGCCTGACGGCAACACAGTCAAGGGACTGCGCTTCTACGCCCACGCCGAAACGCCGGGCCTTGGCGACCAGATCGACAAGGAACCGTGGCGTGCGCAGTGGGTGGGCAAACACGTTTACAACGGTGGCGATGACCCGCAACTCCGCGTCATCAAGGGCACGGTACCTGCCAACGCGCCTGACGCCATGTATATGGTCGACGGTTTGTCGGGCGCCACGCTAACCGCCAACGGCGTCACCGGCCTGGTGCAGTACTGGACGGGACCAGATGGCTTCGGCCCCTACCTCAAGAAATTCCGCGAGGACAGCACAGATGAGTGAAGCACGCACAGTCCTGATCGACCCCCTCGTCGACAACAATCCCGTCACGCTGCAGATGCTCGGTATCTGCTCGGCGCTCGCCGTGACCACGTCGTTGTTACCGGCGCTGCTCATGTGCGTCGCTCTTACGAGTGTAGCCGCGCTGTCGGGTGCCGCGATCAGCGCGTTGCGGCATCGGATCCCGAACAACATTCGCATCATCGTTCACATGACGATTATCGCGTCGCTCGTGATCCTGGTTGACCAGCTCCTGAAAGCTTACGCGTTCGAGACCAGCAAGCAGTTGTCGGTGTTCGTCGGCCTGATCATCACGAATTGCATCGTGCTGGGTCGAGCCGAGGCGTTCGCGATGAAAAACGGCGTCGTGATGAGCTTTATCGACGGCTTCGGCAACGGCCTGGGCTACAGCATCATCCTGATCGCCGTCGCGACGCTGCGTGAACTGTTCGGCGCCGGCACCCTGCTTGGCTACCCGGTACTCGAAACCGTATCGAATGGCGGGTGGTACGAGGCCAACGGCCTGATGCTGCTGCCGCCGAGCGCATTCTTCATCATCGGCCTGCTTATCTGGGGTATCCGGACATGGCGTACGCAGCAGGTCGAGAAGCCTGAATACCAGATTCACGAAGTTCACAGGACGGATGTCTACTAATGGAAGCCTACGTTAGCCTGTTTATCCAGGCCGCCTTTGTCGAAAACCTCGCACTGGCCTTCTTCCTTGGCATGTGCACGTTCCTCGCCGTATCCAAGCGCGTCGAGACGGCGATTGGCCTTGGGCTGGCCGTCATCGCGATCCAGGTCATTACGGTCCCCGTGAACTACCTGATCTACACGTACCTGCTCGCCGACGGCGCGCTGTCCTGGGCCGGTCTCACAGGTGTCGATCTGAGTTTCCTGGGGCTAGTCAGCTACATCGGCGTCATCGCGGCACTCGTACAGATACTCGAGATGACGCTCGACAAGTACTTTCCGAAGCTCTACAACGCGCTGGGCATCTTTCTGCCACTGATTACCGTGAACTGCGCCATCCTCGGCGGCACACTGTTCATGGTCGAGCGCCAGTACAACTTCGGCGAATCGGTCGTATTCGGCGTCGGCAGCGGCGCGGGCTGGGCGATCGCCCTTATCGCGCTCGCCGGTATACGCGAAAAACTCAGGTATTCGGACGTCCCTGACGGGCTGCAGGGACTGGGCATCGCATTCATCATCGTTGGCCTCATGTCGCTGAGCTTCATGGGCTTCTCGGGGATATAACGTGAACATCGACTCTGCTGTACTGCAGGAAGTAATACTGGGCGTGGGCCTGTTCACGGCCGTCGTCCTCATCCTGGTTTTTGTCATTCTTATGGCGCGCTCCAGGCTCGTCGCTGTGGGTGACGTAAAGGTTGTCGTCAACGAAGAATTGACGCTTGGCATCCCGGTCGGCTCCAAGCTCATGCAAGGACTGGCGGACGCCGAACTGTTCGTACCGTCGGCGTGCGGCGGCGGTGGCACCTGCGGCCAGTGCCGCGTCCAGATCTTGTCAGGTGGCGGGGCGATTCTTCCAACCGAACGATCGATCATCAACAAGCGCGACGCGGCGGACCACTACCGCCTGTCCTGCCAGGTAACCGTCAAACAGGACATGAAGGTACAGGTGCCCGACGAGGTATTCGGCGTCAAACGCTACGAGTGCACCGTGGTCTCGAACCACAACGTTGCAAGCTTCATCAAGGAATTTGTCGTGGAACTGCCCGCAGGTGAGGAACTCGATTTCCGGGCCGGCGGCTATATCCAGATCGAGTGTCCGCCCCACGACCTCAAGTACTCGGATTTCGATATCGAAGAGGAATTCCGTGACGAGTGGGACCGTTACAACCTGTGGCGTTATGAGTCGCACGTCAAGAAACCCGAGATGCGTGCCTACTCGATGGCGAGTTACCCGGAAGAAAGAACGGTCATCAAGCTGAATGTCCGAATAGCGACACCACCACCCGGCGCGGACGACTCAATACCGCCCGGCATCATGTCTTCCTACATCTTCAATCTGAAACCAGGCGACAAGGCGATCGTATCCGGACCCTACGGTGAATTCTTCGCCAAGGACACCGATAACGAGATGGTGTTTATCGGTGGCGGCGCGGGCATGGCGCCGATGCGTTCACATATCTTCGATCAGCTCAAACGCAAACACAGCACGCGCAAGATGTCGTTCTGGTATGGCGCTCGCAGCCTCAAAGAAATGTTCTACGAGGAGGAGTTCAATGAGCTCGCCGAGAAGAACGACAACTTCGTGTGGCACCTGGCACTGTCCGAGCCGCAGCCCGAAGACAACTGGACCGGGCTGACGGGATTCATCCACCAGGTTCTGTACGAGGAATACCTGTCGTCTCATGAGGCGCCCGAAGACTGCGAATACTATCTCTGTGGTCCGCCCATGATGAACTCGGCCGTCGTCAGCATGCTCGACAGCCTCGGAGTGCCGAAAGAGAACATACTGCTCGACGACTTCGGCGGTTAGCATGACCCGGCTGTTCCTGATCAGCTTACTGGCATTGGCCGCCTGCGGTAGTGAATCGCTGCCGCAGTACGAGCTATCAGGGAACGCGATGGGCACGACCTTCAATATCACGCTCGTTGATCCGGCCGAGGACTTTGCTGACAAGGCCCTGCAGTCGCGCATCAGCGAATCCCTCGAGCACGTCGACAACCTGGCGTCGACCTGGAAACCGGACTCGCAGTTATCGCGGCTGAACGCCGAGCGCACGACCGAGTGGGTTGCAGTATCGAATGAGCTCTGCGTCGCCCTCGAAAGCGCCCTCGAGATTGGCCGGCTGAGCGAAGGCGCTTTCGACATTACCGTGGGCCCGCTCGTAAACCTGTGGGGATTCGGCCCGGACGGCATGGTCATGAGCCCACCAACGGACGAGGCGCTTGCCAGTGCGATGGAGTCCGTCGGCTATGAACTTCTCGACACGCGCTGCGAACAGCCTGCGGTCCGAAAAGCGCACGCAGATCTCTATATCGACCTGTCCGGATGGGCCAAGGGCCATGCCGTCGACGAAGTCGCGACGCTTCTGGACCGCGAAGGCCTCATGAATTACCTTGTGGAGATAGGCGGTGAGTTGCGCGTTCGCGGCCACAACGCGGCCGGCGAGAAATGGGCAATTGCCGTCGAAGCGCCATCAACGCTGCAACGCAAGCCCCACGCGGTGCTGCGCGTCACGGACACGAGTGTGGCAACCTCGGGCGATTATCGGAATTATTTCGAACACGATGGCGCCCACTATTCGCATACAATAGACGCGAGAACCGGACGGCCCGTGACGCATGACCTGGCGGCTGTTACGGTCGTGAACGAATCGGCGGCATTTGCCGATGCGATGGCAACGGCGCTGCTTGTTCTCGGCCCGGACGCCGGTCCCAGACTGGCGACAAACCAGCAGATTGCCGGTTACTTCCTCGTGCGAAATGCCGCGGGCATCGAGGAATTGACGACACCTGAATTCGACTTGTTGAGAAACTGATGAGCGCACTACTAACAACACTGCTCCTGAGCTTCATCGTCATCCTGCTCGTAATTACGGGCATGAGCGTTGGCGTCCTGAACGGCCGCCGTGCCATCAGTGGCAGCTGCGGCGGCCTCAACGGCGGTGGCTGCGAACTCTGCAGCGGCAACTGTCGCAACAAGCGAGCGAAAGAAAACGGAGAAACCTGATGCCTATCAAGTCCTGCGTGGTCAAAGACTACATGGCCCGCACACTCGTGACGTTCAAGCCTGAAACCGACGTACTGGACGCGGTCCACACGCTCGTCGAGCACCGCATTGCGGGAGCACCGGTTGTTGACGACGAAGGCAACCTGCTCGGCATGCTGTCGGAGTTCGATTGCATGAAGGTCGCCCTCAATGCGGGTTACCACGGCATATGGGGCGGACCCGTTCGCGACTTCATGAGCGACGGCGTCGAGACCGTTGATGCCGACATGAGCATTGTCGATCTTGCCCAGGTCTTCATCAACAAGAAGTTCCGCCGCTTCCCGGTCACACAGGGCACGCGACTCGTCGGCCAGATCAGCCGCAGGGACGTCCTCAGGGCGCTGGAATCGATCAGTAAAGGCTAGCCGGCTTCCTTGTCGGACGCGAAGCGTGCGCCCAGCGTACGCCGCCTGAGATAGGCATAGACCTCGAGCAATGGCAGCTCCTTCGGACAGACATCGGCGCAGGCCATCATGCCGATGCACCCAAACACACCCTCGTCGCCCGCAACAACCTCGAACCAGTCTGCGTCCGAACGCTGGTCCCGCGGATCCATCATGAAGCGGGCTACACGATTGAGCCCGGCGCCAGCCAGGAAGTCGGGCTCGAGGTTGGCAACGCCGCAGGACGCCACGCAGCAGCCGCATTCGATGCAGCGGTCACCTTCGTAGATAGCCGCAGCCATGTCGTCGCTCATACGCTCTTCGGTCGCTTGCGGATCGAAGGGCAGACGCTCGTGGATCCAGGCCTCGGTACGCTCGGCCATCTCACGGAACCAGGTACCCGTGTCCACGGACAGGTCGCCAATCAGCTTGAAGGCCGGCAACGGATAAAGCTGGATGTCTTCGGGCAGGTCGGCGGTCAAGGTGCGACAGGCGAGCGCCGGGCGACCATTGACCATCATGCCGCAAGAGCCGCAGATCGCCGATCGGCACGCGAAATCGAACTGCAGCCCGGGATCCTGGCGCTCGCGTATCTGGCTCAACGCGATATACAGCGTCATCGACGGCGTTTCGTCGAGTTCGAATACGTCCGTGCGCGGTTCGGACTTCTCGTCTTCCGGGTTGAAGCGAAAGATCTCGAACTTGAGGCGTCTAGCTGTTGCTTGCTCGCTCATCAGTATCCCTTCAAGTCACGGCCTGCCATGCACCCCGCTCAAGGCGGCTGCCCATGGCCTCAACGCTTTCCAGTCGGCCATGCCGGGTCTGTTCGGTCAGAACCGCATCGTTGTAGTCCTCGACGCTCTGCTGCATCTCAATGCGCTCGTCGCTGCCATAGCCACGGTGGCCAGGCGGCAGGTCGATCAGGCCCGTCGGCTCGTAGCTGAAATCAGGGTCACTGTCCCCGGCGCCCCAGCGTACGAGCGTGCGGTTCAGCCAATCGCGGTCGTTGCGTAACGGGAAGTCCGTCCGGAAATGCGCGCCCCGGCTTTCGGTGCGTGCTGCCGCTCCCATAGCAACGGTCATCGCGAGGCGCAGCATGCCGCGCAGACGCAGCGCGAAGGAAAGCTCCGGATTGACGCCCGGGTCCTTGCAACGCAACACCGCGTTGTTGCAGTCGTCCAGTAGCTGGCCAAGCTGTTTGATCGCGTCGGCGAGTTCGTCCGCGTTCCGGAAAATGCCGACCTTGTGCATCATGATTTCGCCCATGGCATCGCGAATATCGTAGACACCTGGCCCACTGCCCGAACGCTCGAGCCACTCGGAAGCACGTTGCTCAGCCACCGCGACGGCATCGAACGCCGTCGCCATGTCGGCCGACTGGGTCACCCCTGACACGTACTCGGCCACGCGGCGGCCCACAATGCGTCCTGCGACCAGGGTTTCGGAAAGGCTGTTGCCACCGAGCCGGTTGAAGCCATGCATATCCCAGCACGCGGCTTCGCCAACCGCGAACAGTCCCGACAGGCCATAAGCCTGCCCGTCCTTGTTTACGCGCACGCCGCCCATCGAGTAGTGCTGGGTGGGCCGCACTGGCACGAGTTCCTCGGCCGGGTTGATCCCCGCGAAATCACGGCAGATATCCCAGACTTCGAGAAGTTTCGTCCGCAGGTGCTCCTCGCCGAGGTGGCGAATGTCCAGCCAGAGATGCGGGCCGTAGGGTGAGTCAATGCCATTGCCGTCGCGCATGCATTGCGCCATGTGGCGGGACACGACGTCGCGGCTCGCGAGTTCCTGCTTCTCAGGCTCTTTCTCGACCATGAAGCGGTTCATGTTCTTGTCGAGCAGGTAGCCACCATCGCCGCGGCAGCCCTCGGTCACGAGAATACCGCTCGGAGAGAGCGTCGTTGGATGAAACTGCACGGCTTCCATGTTGCCCAGCGGCACGATCCCGGTATCGAGCGCTATCACCGCACCCGTGCCCTCGTTGATCGTGGCGTTGCTCGTGTACTGGCCGTAAATTCGGCCATAGCCGCCTGTAGCAATGACCGTGGCCCTGGCCAGCACCGCGAAATGCGATCCGGTCTTGAGACAGCGCACCACGGCGCCCAGGCAACGGCTGCCATCGTGAATCAATGCCACGGCCTCGGTACGGTCGCGTACCGTGACCCCGAGGCGCACGACTTCGCTGTCGACAGCATATAGCGCCGCGTGCCCGGTACCCGCGGACGCGTAGCAGGCACGCCACTTGGCCGTGCCACCGAAATCCCGCTGCCCGATCAGGCCGTCGTTCTCGAGCGCCTCGTCGATTAAGACTTCTTCGCCCTTGATGAAGTAATGGTTCTTGCCCCCCTGGACGCGACTCCAGGGCACACCGTAGTGCGCCAGCTCGCGAACCGCGACAGGCGCTTCGTCCGCAAAGATATTCGCGACCTCCTGGTCGGCACCCCAGTCCGAGCCCCGCACCGTGTCCAGGAAATGCACGGTCGGATTGTCACCCTCGGCCTTGACGCAGTTGCCGAGCGACGCCTGCATACCGCCCTGCGCAGCACAGCTGTGGCTGCGTCGCGGCGGAACGAGCGACAGGATCATGGAATCGAAACCAGCCGCAGCGGCTTCGATCGCGCAGCGTTCGCCCGCGAGCCCACCGCCAATGACGAGGACGTCCGTCGTTACGAGGCGTTCGCTCATGGCGCCACCTCGTCAATGAGAAAAGCGAGCGGCGGGTCAACCCAGCCTGCAAGCACGAACAGCGTCAAGCCACCGAGGCCCAGCACGACCCAGAATATGACCCGTTCGATGCGATGCATGGCCTGGCGCGACATCCAGAGATCCGCGCCCCACTTTATGGCGAGGCGGTAAAGCCCGACACTCGCGTGGAATTCGACGCAGAGCAGCAACACGGCGTATGGAATCCAGAGGCCGGCACTGACGCGCGCCATTGATGTTGCCGCCTCGATGCCTGCGATCTCTCCATAGAGCGACGTAAATACGTCCATCGCCAGCAAAACCAGGTGGAAGCTGCCCAGCACCAGGATCACCATGCCAGTGCGCACCTGCCATATCCACAGCATCGATTCGACGTGCGGACGGAAGGGCGAATGTGCCGTACGTGTGGCAACTTTCTCCCGGCCCGATGCACTCAGGCCCCTGGCCAGTTGCAGCAGTCGTTTGCGCTCGCGCAGCTGCGCCGGGATCTTGCGGGCCGCGAGCACGGCATGGACGAGGAACAGGATCAGCACACCGGCAACCGTCGGCTGCGCGATGTAATAATCCTCGAGCATACCCGCGAGCCAGTTGAAGCCGCGTTCGCCCGTCAGGATCGAACCAACGAGAATGACATGCCCCCACATGAACAGGGCAAGCAACAGGCCCGTGCCACCGCTCAGGACTTCATAGAAAATCTGACGGCGCGCGGAGAGCGCCGCGCTACCGCCTTTGTCCAATGCTGCGGATACTTTAGTCTGCATGAGCTAAGGATTGAGTTGCTTGAGAATCTCCGGGTCTTCCTCTTCTTCGGCAAGAACCGAGTGGCAGACGTCGCAGTCACGAGAAATATTCTCTCTCTCCTTAGTGCGCAAGCGTTTGCCATGGCAACGAAAACAACCGTCCGAGGCTTCGTGCCCGATATGTTCGGGATAAGTGTTCCACCAGACCTGCATCTCCGGAAAAACGTTGACCGAATATATGTCGCCGAGCACTGTCCCCGCCGCCGCAATGTCTTCGGTCCGTTCAGCAGCAACTTCAGGATAGTTTTCTTCGTAATACCTGCCGAGTTCGGTCGAAATTGACTGACGTGCATCTTCGTGCGACGGGTACTCGGCATCAATGATGCGCAGGCCTTCTTTCTTGATGAATGGCAACGTTCTGTCAATCAGGTCGTCGCGCAGCGCGGCGTCTATTTCGAAATCAGGGGGGAAGTACTTATGACTGGGCCGGTTGTGGCAGTCGACGCAGTCCATCGTGCGCCAGACACCGCCATCCTCCGGCGCGCGCCGGTCTGCATACACTTTCATGTTGCCCTCTTCGTCCGTGTACTCGACCTCGTAGACCTCCTCGCGAGTCTCGTCCGAGCGGTAACGAATGTTGACGCCGGGGTCGACGTGCCAGTGTATTCCCGATGAACCGTTGCCGGCACTACCGCCTACCCTGAGCAGCAGTGCTGTAGTCAGCTCGGTATTCTCCTCATCTTCGGCGAAGCGCTTGCGGATACTGAGCTTGTCGCCCACAAAACGGGTCGGCCAATGACATTGTTCGCAGGTCTCGCGGGCCGGGCGCAGGTCGTGCAAAGGCGTCGGCACAGGACGCGGGTATAAATCGAACGCGACCGAAACCAACTGCCACGCTCCATCAAGCTTGGATTTCACGAACCAATTGGCGCCAGGACCGATATGACAGTCAGCACATTTGAGCCGCGAGTGCGAAGATCGCTGGAACGCGGTGTGCTCGGGTTCCATGACCGAGTGACAGGCCATGCCGCAGAATTCGACAGACTCCATGACCTCGACGCCTTTGTAGGTTGCTCCCGCAATGATGACGATATTGAGCATCGTTGCGCCCAGGAAGATCATCATCCAGCGCCGTGTCTTGGTATTGTTCAGGTCGAATACAGGCAATACGGGCGTTGCCTCGCCGCCCGGCATTCTGCGCAGCCTGCGCCGATAAAGAACGGCACCGACAGGAATCAGGACCAGCCCCGTTGCAAAGATTCCGGGCAGTAGCAGGTAGGTCAGAATACCGAGATAGGGTCCACCCTCGAAACCCAGCTGTTCCATCACGAACAGGCTCACAATCAACACGAGACTCGCGATCGCGAGAGCCGTGCCGATCAGGCTAATGCCATTGTGGGTGATCGACGACAAAAAATTTCTAAACACGGCCTTCCCCTTCTTCTTTTTGGTTGTCCCGATCCGCTGGCTAGTGGGTCAGCAGCGCCCAGATTATACCAATTGCGAGGAGTGTCCCAATGAACAGGAAGATCGAACCGAAGATGTACGCATCGCGGCGCTGTCTCGGATTCGGCCCTTCGACGAGGTATTGCTCCAGCTCTCCAGTTTCAACGAGTCGTTCGTACTCGAGCGGCCGTTCAGCCTTGAATCGCTCGAGCGATATTTTGCCCGTGAAGATCACGAGATCCATCGGGAAACTCTCAGGACGCAGGTGCGTGTGGAAGAAGTGGAACACGAAAATGAACCCGGTTGCGAGCAGAGCCTCGTCGCTGTGAATCACGTAAGCAACGTTCAGGGTCCATCCCGGCAGGAAGCTCGTGAAGAAACCCGGGAACCACAGAATCAGACCCGACACGCCGATGATCGCGACACCCCAGAAGACTGCCAGGTAGTCGAATTTCTCGAAGTACGTCCAGCGATCACCCTTCGGTGGATCACCGAGGTACAGGTAGTAGCGAATGTTGGCGAAGAAATCCGCAAAGTCCTTGGGCTGCGGAACCATCGAGTTCGGCCCCCAGAACATGCCCCGCTCCTTGCGAAATACCCAGCGAACGAAGACATCAATGAGGTGGAAGATGAAGTAGCCGAATGTGCCGATCGCTGCAAGCCGGTGCAGGAATCGTGTCGAGTCAATTCCGCCGAGTATCGCGACAAGCTGATGCGCCCACGCCGTATCGTGGAACTTGAGCGGCAAGCCGGTCAGCGCGAGAAGCATGAACGTCGTAATGATCGTGACGTGAGTACGCATGTGCTTCCTGCGGAAGCGTTGTATGTACTTGCCACTGCTGCCATAGCCCTCTTCCTTGAACTCGCCACGAAGAACGCCGACCAGCGATCGCTGCAACCACAGGAAGTCGTGCACGCCGAAGAATATGAACACACCGATCAAGAGACCCGTCATGAAAAACCAGACCACGTAGACGGCGAAAATATCATCCGGGTTGGTCGGGTCATTGTGTGGATCAAAGGATGCAAATTCCGGTGTGACATTGTCGTGGCAATTGCCGCAAGTCTCGATCACATTGTCGGGATGCACGCTCGATTCGGGATTGTCGGCCGCCAGGTTACTGTGCGGTGTGTGGCAATCGGCACAGGTCGCGCCTTTTGCCATACCGAGATCATCGGCCTTGCCATGGAAGCTGTCCCTGAACGTCGTCAGGTAGTCCTCATGACATCCGCCACAATTTTCGGCTGACGCAAGGTGCGCTGCCGCCGTGGTGGGATCAGCTATCTGGTGTGACCGGTGGCAGTCGACACAGACAGGGCCTTCCTTGTCCTCTTGCCAGGCGAGGCCATGCGCACTGTGGTCTTTCCACTCGTCAAGCAACAACTGGTGGCACGTGCCGCACATTTCGGGCGAATTGGCGTGCGCGGTTGGCGCGCGTCCCTTCTCGACCTCGAGAATACGGTGGTCGCCGTGGCAATCGCTGCAGCTCGGCGCATTGATCAGGCCTGATAGCAACAACGCCTTGCCATGTTCACTCGTCAGGTAACCGTCGACGAGCTCGGGCGGATCATCGTGGCAGCTGCCGCATTGCTTGATCTGGTTGACCGCGGACACCGCTGACGCGAGATCCGCAACCTCGTGAATCTCGTGTGGCGCACCGTGGCAGTCGTTACACCCGGCCTCGCCGCCATGGGCGCTGCGTCCTATGGCACGCTGCACCTGGCCGTGGCACTCGGCGCAGCTCTCCGCATCGGTCAGCGGTTCGAGGTCATCGGCTGCGTGCTCCGCGGTGACGTTCGTGTGGCAGTCTGCGCACAACAGATCCGGATGTGCCGCCGAAGAAAAGTTGACGTCCTCGTGGCACTCGGCGCAGTCGTTTTCCTGCGCAAGCGCTGTCGATGAAATCAGGGCTAATGCGCCAATCGTGGCGGACGCACGAATCAGTCGGCCGATAAACACGGGATAGGTCATCTTCTTGTTTCCCTGGAGTCTGGCTTTTTAGTAAGCCAATAAGCGATTGTTTGGTATCAGGGATTTCCGAATGAGCTATGTGGCGTACAGCGGCCCGACGTCGATGTAGATCTTGTATTGCGCGATCAGGTCGCCTTCGTATTCGAGAACATCGGTGAACGGCAACGTAATATGGCTACCATCCTGTCGCGTGTACGTCACTTCGCCCTCCACGACCCGGGTAGCGCCTTCACAGAGTGTCTTTTCGATAGCGTGAGTGCTGCCGGCGATTGTCGCGAAAAAACTTTCGACAGCGTCCCGGATGGCGGCGCGCCCATTTACGGCAGGCGCTGACCCGAAACGAAAAATGGCGTCGTCGGTCAGGTAAGCGACGAACGCCTCCGTGTCTTTCGCGTCGATCGCGGCAAACATGCCGCCGGTGACATCACCGGCGGCAACGTCGGACGTCATTGAATGCTGCCGTAGTAGTGAACCAAAGCCTTGATGTCGTCGTCGGACAGTGCATCCAGTTTTTCCTTCATCTTGCCCGGCTGTTCACGAGTTTCGGCGGCATACTGCGCAAACGTGGTTTCGAGGTAGCCCATCATTTGCCCACCCAGCATGCCGGCTTCATCCTCAGGATTGGTGCCGGCATCCGAGTGACACTTGTCGCAGTGCTGCTTGTGAACGCCTTCGCCCGTTGCCGCAAGCGCTGCATCGAATTCCTGTGTGGCTTTCACGTACGGCAATTCTGCGTATGCGGCGGCGAGCGCGTCGATATCGTCTTCGCTGAGTTCGGCCGCTATGGCGCACATGGTGGTGGGTGCGCGGCTGGTATCACCGTGGCGATATTCCGATTCGGCACAGGGCCGAGCTTCGTCCTGATAAATATAGAGCGCGTCGACATGCACGAACTCGGCAAGGCCCGCGATCGTCGGGACATCGCTGGACTGGCTGACGCCATCGTCACCATGACAGCCATTGCAGTTTTCCATCATTGCATCGAGGTCGCCGGCGCCGGCGGAAGAGGCAGCTAGAAATGCGGCCGCGAAAAAAGCTATACGTTTCATGTCGTCTCCTGGCGAAATGCAGAACCCTGCGGAACGTTACAGGAATTTTAGCTACCGCCTGTTGAACGGCTCCTGAACCAGGCCGCGGGGCGGTCCTGTAATCGCCGCATATTATCAGCCTGCGGCGTGGCGACGGCCAGTAGGTACATGCCGTCATGTTTTTGCAGTCCATATCTGATAAAAAAGGTACAGGAAACTTCCAGGTTTTCGTGCCGAAACAAGAACTTAATAACCATAGGTTATAAACCAGACCTCATCCAGGGGAACGTTATGAGCCGTCCAATCGACCCGCGATCCAGAATTCTGGCCCTGCTATTTGCGTCCGCGCTGCTGTTCGCGTGTGAAGGAGACTCCGGCCCGGCAGGCGGCACGGGAGCTGCAGGACCGATTGGTCCACCGGGGCCGCCAGGAGATCCCGGGTCGGCCACCGTACCCGTGGAATCGGCCGAAAAGATCAACGTTTCGTACGACAGCGTGACGGTTCCACAGGGCGGCGGCGCGCCGAGCGTTGTAGTGCGCCTGACCGACGACCTCGGCTTCGGTCTCACGGGACTGCCAGCCGCCAACCTCCGATTCACGATTGCGCAGTTATCGCCGGGCCAGAACGGCGGGTCGAGCGAATGGCAGTCGTATGTCACGCGCGACAGCGCCGGCATCCCGGACGCCCAGGCAACCACCGAGACGGCTACCGCGGGAACGTACTCGGATAACGGCGACGGCACATACAACTACACGTTCTCGCAAGCCCTGACAGCGTACCCGGCCGGACCGGCCTACGTAGAAAGCAAGATCCATCGCCTGGGTTCCGAGATTCGAACCAACTCGGGAGGTTTCCTGCCGTACAACATTCCGGCCAACAACGAGCCTTACGATTTCCTGCCCACGGGCGGCGCTGTCGATGATGACGAGAACCGCCTGATCGTCAACAACGACACCTGTAATGCCTGCCACGACAACCTCGAGTTCCATGGCGAAGCACGCTTTGATATCGAGTACTGCGTGACTTGCCACAACCCCTACTCCATCGACGGCGATACAGCCGATGAGGCGTGGGCCGGCACCGTCGACATGAAGGCGATGGTCCACAAGATTCACTACGGCGAGAACCTGGCTGACGGCTATTTCATCATAGGTTTTGGCGGCACGCTGCACGACTACTCGGACGTCGAGTTCACACAGGACGTCCGCAACTGCCAGACCTGCCACAACGACTCCAATCCCGAAGTTCCGCAGGCCAGCAACTGGTTCAAGGTGCAGAACCGCGTTAGTTGTGGCAGCTGCCACGACGACATCGACTGGGCGGCCGGCGACCATCCGGGCGGCATCGCCTTCACCGACGACACACTGTGTGCAACATGCCACGGGGAAGACTCGGAGGTCGCGGGCGGTGCGTTGCGCGTCATGGAAGTGCACCGGCAACCCCAGCGCGAGGCCGGCGAGCGCTTCCAGTTCAACATTCTGAATGTAACGAACACGGATATAGGCGAATTCCCGGTCGTCGAGTACTCGGTGACGGACCCGACCAACGACGACGCGCCTTATGACCTGCTCAACGACCCCGAGTGGACGGCCTGCGGACCGTCGAGGCTGGCTGTGGGCATCGCCTGGGACACGGCCGACTACCACAACAATGACACCGGCAATTCCCCGGGGCTCGGTATTTCGATGAACGCTATCGACTGTTTCGGCGGCATGCCGGCCGATCTCGGTGGCGGCGTTTACAGCGTCACCTCGCCCGTTGCCGTACCGCCGACGGCGGGCGGCTCGCTCGCCGTGACTATCGACGGGCATCCGGCCGTCGACATCGATGGATCGCTCGAGCGCATCGCCGTAACGAACGTGGTGGCCTACGCACCGATTACGGATTCGGAGGCCATGCCGCGCCGCAATGCGGTCGCAATCGAGAAGTGCGACGACTGCCATAACCAGCTCGCGATGCACGGCAACAATCGCACGGACAACATCGAGGTTTGTGTGACCTGCCACGCGCCGAACGTGACTGACGTGAATCGTCGCGCCGGCCAGTGTGCAAGCGACCTCGGTACCGACGACACGTCCGTGGACATGAAGTACATGATCCATGCGATGCACGCATCAGGTGCAATTGGCGTGCCGTACGAGGTTTGCGGCTTCGGCAACAGCACGCACGTCTACGAATTCACCTACCCGGGCAAGCTCAACAATTGCGAAGGCTGCCATCTGCCGGGCGGCTACTACCCGGTCGATCCGGCCGAAGTGCTCGGCACGACTGTCGACGTGGGTACCCTCGAGGGTTCGCCGATTGACGACCTGGTTGTGTCGCCGAACTCGGTGGTTTGCTCGAGCTGTCACGCAAACGAACTGGCAGCCAACCATATGATCCAGAACGGCGGTGACTTCAATGCAAGCAAGGCCGCGGACAGCACGCTGATTTCGTCCGGCGTCGAGACTTGTGCGCTCTGCCATGGTGAAGGCCGCTCGGCCGACGTGGCAGAGGTTCACGACATCGACACGTTCGAGTCCAACTGATGACCGCAACCCGGAAGCCGCCTGTCCGGCTCCTGCTGGCGATGGTCCTCGCGACCATCGCCGCACCGGTGTTCGCCCAGGGCGGCGACGAGGCACCGAAGTACAGCCGTAAAGGAGCAGACACCTGCTTCCAGTGCCACGACGACCAGGTCACGCTCGCCGTATTTCGCACCAGGCATGCCGTTCCGAGCGATGAGAATTCGCCATTCGGGCACGGCCAGCTGCAGTGCGAAGCCTGTCACGGCCCGGGCGGCGATCACGCGGGCCGTGTAAGGCGTGGCCAGGAACGACCGTCGGTCGTCCAATTCGGATCGGAATCAGGCACGCCCGTCGACGTGCAGAATGGCTATTGCCTGGACTGCCATCTGGCCGACGCCGAGCCGGGCTGGCATGGCGGCAGCCACGATTTGAATACGGTCGCCTGCGCCGACTGTCATACGAGCCATGCCGAGCGCGATGCCGTTCTGTTTGCGTCATCGCAGGCCGAAGTCTGCTTTGACTGTCACCAACAGCAACGCACGCAGTCCATGAAGCCTTTTGCCCATCCTGTCCGCCAGGGAAAGATGGCTTGCGGCGATTGTCATAGCACTCACGGCGACTTCAGCGGCTCGACGATCGCCAGCCAGACCGAGACTGGCACCTGTTACGAATGCCACGCGGAATATCGCGGGCCCTATCTATGGGAGCATGCGCCGGCCGTCGAAGATTGCGGTAACTGTCACGACCCCCATGGCTCGAACTACGCAGGCATGCTGAGCATGCGTGCACCGACGCTTTGCCAGAGTTGCCATTCGCAGGCCGGTCACCCGAGCCTGCCGCAGGATGAACGCGGCCTGCCGGGGAACACGCCTTCGATCTATTTGCTGGGCCAGTCCTGCCTGAACTGCCACGACCAGGTCCACGGATCGAACCATCCGTCCGGCTCTAAGCTGATGCGCTAGGAGCAAGCTTAAATGTTGAAGCAGACAACGAGAATTTCCCGCGTTCTTATTCCGCCCATGCTCGTCTTTGCGCCCGGCCTTTGCTTGGCACAGGTCGACACGAGTGACTGGCTTTGCGAGTCGTGCCCGTTCGAAGAAGGCTATCGCGCCGAGGTCGACGCGGGCGGTACTTACGTCAGCGACGATGCGGCACGCTTCGGCAACGGCACCGGCTACGATGAAGACGGCGGCTATGTGAACGCAGACGGCCAGGGTCGGTACGTCAGCGACGGCTATCGACTCGACTGGTACGCCGAGGACCTGGGGCTCGACTCCCGTGTCTTCGAGATCGACGGCGGCAAGCAGGGCGTATTCGGCTTCAACCTGGGCTACCGAAAACTGCCCTACCGGCGATTCGATACGACCGAATCCGTATTCGTTGCGACTGAATCCGATACGATCACGCTGCCACCGGGATGGGTGCCGGCGGGATCGACCACCGGGATGACGGAACTGTCGTCATCGCTGCGCCCCGAGGACGTGGGCCTGGACCGTGAAACGATCGATGCGGGCGGCTACTGGAACCCGGCCGCGGGCTTCCGCGTGTACGCGGATTTCAGCCGGCAGACTCGCGACGGTATCGACATCATGGGTGGTTCCGGGTTTACGCAGTCCAGCTTGCTGCCCCGCTGGGTTGACTATGAGACCGACCAGGTTGACGCGGGCATTCAATACAAGACGGACCGCACCAGCCTGACGCTCGCTTACTATTATTCGGACTTTTCCAACAACAATGCGTCACTGACCTGGGACACCCCGTTCACAGCGGCACCGGGCGCCGAGCAATTGCGCATGGCAACGGCGCCGGGCAATGATTTCCAGCAGGTCTCGCTCGCGGGAGCTTACCGGGCAGATGCCTGGGACACGGTAGTAGCTTTCTCGCTGGCAGCGGGCAATGGCGAGCAGGACGAGGCGTTCCTGCCCTACACCATCAATCCCAACGTCACGTCGATGTCGCTGCCACAGGACAACCTGGACGGCGACGTCGACACCACGAATTATTCGCTGACGGTTACTTCCCGCCCGATCTCCAAAGGACGCGTCAAGTTTTCTTATCGCCATGACGAGCGCGAGAACAATACTCAACAGTCGGACTGGAATCGCGTGATTGTCGATCTTCTCAACTCCGGCGAAATCGAGCAGAACCTGCCTTACAGCTATGAACGCGACACATTCAGTCTGGTTGGCGAACTGCTTCTGTGGGAGGACGTGCGGCTCTCGGCCGGTTGGGAGCACAAGGAAGTGGATCGTGATTTCCAGGAAGTCGCGGAGCACGAAATCGACGACGGCTGGGGACAAGTCCGTTGGCAGCCGACGGGGTGGCTCGACCTGCGAGTGAAAGGCGGTGCTAACGAGCGCGACATAGACCGCTATGATGAAACCGTTGCGGCCAGCCTTGGCCAGAACCCGCTGATGCGGAAGTAC
>Ga0265306_10000383_pt1 | contig 20783 bp, 17 predicted proteins | sample Helome_3_FD_192493 | JGI IMG/M metagenome (GOLD analysis project Ga0265306, IMG submission 192493) | Marine sediment microbial communities from subtidal zone of North Sea - Hel_20160420 (Illumina Assembly) | ecosystem: Environmental > Aquatic > Marine > Subtidal zone > Sediment ... | reverse complement strand
GCAAGCTCACTACATAGCCATAAAGCGAGCTTGTCTCTGCTTTATGGCTCCCCCTCTTGGACTTCCCGCCAATGGCGGGATAAACTTCTCACCCAACATTTTCTGACGAAAAAAGCCACTTACTTTCGTAAATGGCTTTGGTTATCTTTTATAGTTGACTTTTAGAAGTGTATTTCGAATTATTAGTTTCAGCATTCTCTTCCCTTGGGTGGTTTTGAAATATGATTCACGGCGAATAGCGTCATTTTTACTAAGGAAATACTCACAATAGATTAGTTTAAGAGGCCTTCTTTTTGAAGTGCTTATAGTTTTTCCTGCATTATGATTTCGTATTCTTTGTTCCAGATTGGTTGTAAATCCATGATAAAGTAGAAGGTCCCTTTGGCTTTGAAGGACATATACACAGTAAGGAAGAATCATGCGCTTAAAATAGGTCCTGTCAATGCATAGTAAATGCATAAAAACAAAAAACCCATGCATTATGCATGGGTTTTGATATTGATGGCTATGAAGTAGAACAAAGTTCACTACATAGCCATAAAGCGAGCTTGTCTCTGCTTTATGGCTCCCCCTCTTGGACTCGAACCAAGGACCCTCTGATTAACAGCGCGAATATTTGTCTTTTCATTTGTTTTCATTTTTCTTCAATCTCTGTAAACCCTTGTTTTTACTGGGTTTTTGTTTTTACTTGTTTTCATGCGTTTTCAAAAAAGGTGGGATTTGTTTCACCTATGTTTCACCCCTCAAGAAAAAAGCATGGTAAGTATCAAATTAAAATTGAAGGCAAAAGCCAATTCTGAAGGCAAACATTCCATTGTTTTGCAAATACTAAAAGACCGGCAGAAAAAAATTATTGCCACCGGGCTTTTGGTCAAAAAAGAACTGTGGGATGGAAAAGAACATTGCTTTAAAACCAGACATCGGAATGCGACGCAGAACAATCGCCTGTTGGACTCCATCAAAAGCAAAGCTCGAAATATCATATCAGAATTTGAAATTGATGATATCGATTTTACCCTTAATGAATTTGAAAACCGTTTTCGCTTTGGCTCGAAACGAAGCAAAATCAATTTATTCGAATTCTGGGATTCCGTTGTAAGTGATTTGGAACTTTCGGGGAGAACCGGTTATGCTCGAAACAATAGGGATACCATTCGTTCCCTTAGAAAATTTCATAAAAAATCAGTTTTGCACATGCGGGAAATCAATGTGACATTCCTTGATAAGTACGAGGTCTTTTTGAGAAGTAGGGGTGGCACTAACGGTGGTATCGCCGTTCGAATGCGAAGCCTTCGTACTATTTTTAACTTAGCCATTCGAAGAGATTTAATTAAACAGAATCTATATCCTTTCCATAAGTACAAAATATCAAAATTACGTGGCAAACGAATCAAACATGCCTTGACTTTATCTGAAGTTGACGCTTTCAAAAAAGTAGATTGTGAAGGCGATATACAGCTTATCAATGCAAAAAACTACTTTCTATTTAGCTTCTATGCCAGAGGTATGAACTTTGCCGACATGATGCGCTTAAGGTGGTCAGATATAACCCAAACGCGAATCACTTATGCACGAGCGAAAACCCAGGGTAATTTCTCGCTAAAGATTGTACCACCGGTAAGAGAAATCTTAAATTATTACAACGAAAACAGGAGGGATACGAACTACGTCTTTCCAATTTTACTGCATGATGTCCTAGCTCCCATGCAAATTGAGAATCGCAAACATAAAATTCTATCCCAATACAATAAGGCACTTAAAAAATTGGCGAAGAAAGCAGGTATTGCCAAAAATGTTACCAGTTATGTTGCGCGTCATAGTTTTGCTATGTGCCTGCGCGAAAAAGGGGTCAGCATTGATATTATTGGAGAGACACTAGGACATCAAAGTGTTTTAACTACAAAAGCGTATGTCCGCGAGTTTGGCGTTGAAGTATTGGATGAGGCAGTAGAAGTATTATTATGGTAAAATACTAAACATAAAAAATAGCTAATATATTATCCTTTTGGTGTATATTCGTGTATTATTAGCTAATATATTATCCGTATTATGAATAAGTATAGTATCGACAAACTTCCCGGAGACGTCCGTTTAGAAATTGCGCACAAACACAAAAAACTTCGGAAACAGAAGGGACTATCCCAAAATGAACTAGCAGAACGTTCGGGCGTGTCGCTGGGTAGCTTAAAACGTTTTGAAACCAAAGGGCAAGTTTCATTAGAATCACTTTTGAAGCTTGTATTTGTTCTAGGTCGGTTATCTGATTTTGAAAGTGTACTGAAGCCTGATAAAGACCTTAAGCATATTGAAAAATTATTTGATTCAAAAAAGAAAAATTGATGGAACCGATTGAACAACTGGAAGTTTATCTTCGTTTTACCGACACACCTATGGCAGTTGGTCAAATGGTCTCAGACAATGGAACTATTTTCTTCAAGTATGATGCTACTTTTATAAAAAAAGGTTTAGAAATATCTCCTTTTAAACTGAAACTTTCCGATACTATTTTAACTCCTGAAACGCCTATTTTTGATGGGCTCTTCGGGGTGTTCAATGATTCGCTTCCAGATGGTTGGGGTAGATTGCTATTGGATAGAACGCTATTGTCAAAGGGAATATCCCTAAATCAAATCACACCCTTGGACCGTTTGACCTACGTTGGTTCTGGCGGCATGGGTGCATTGACCTATAAACCAAACCTAAACTCCGAAGTTCAGTCTGATAAGCTTATGGAATTGGACGAAATCTATCAGGAAATGAATAAGGTATTAGAGGGTACACCTTCCGATGTAATAGAAGAACTATTCCATCTTGGAGGTTCTTCCGGTGGGGCAAGACCGAAAATTTTTGTGGGTTATAATCCTAAAACCAATCACCTTATCCATGGACATTCGTCACTCCCTGAAAATTACGAACATTGGATAATAAAGTTCCCGTCTTCGACCGATCTGCCCGATATCGCTCAAATAGAATATGCGTATTATAAAATGGCTTTAGCTGCGGGTATCGAAATGTCAGAATGCAAGTTATTCGAAGGTCCATCCGGGAAAAAATATTTTGCAACCAAAAGATTCGATAGAATACAGAATGACCGTTTGCACTTACATTCTGCAAGCGGACTTTTGAACGACAATTTTCGGTATAGCAATTTAGACTATGGCAATGTTATGGACTGCGCTTTTCGTCTTGAAAACCATGTGGCTGCCTATTCAAAAGTACTTCGGTTGGCTGCTTTCAATGTGTATAGCCATAATCGGGACGATCATAGCAAGAATATATCTTTCCTAATGAACGTTGCGGGAGAATGGAAGTTGGCCCCGGCCTATGACCTTACCTTTTCAAATTCATCGCACGGCATGCACAGTACCATGATTGCAGGGGAGAGTAAATCCCCTAGGCAGCAACATTTGTTGGAATTGGCAAATACCTTCGGAGTAAAAAACCCTGAAACTATTATTAATGAAGTAAAAAGAGCTATTGCCGACTGGCATATTTATGCCAAGGATTGCGGTATTAGTGATGATTCCAAAAAATTAATTGACAAAGCCATGACGGAAATCAGCAAGGGATAAAATACGGGTTGTGGTTGATTTTGTTTAAACAGCGGTATAAGGGTCAATAACCACAACCGGTATTGCACCCTTCGGCGGAGTTCATGTTGAGCGAAGTCGAAATGCTCAGGATAAACTCCACTGAAAGCTCTTATTTTTGAGTGAATGCAGCTTGTCGAATGAAAGAAAAGATAAGTGCTGGAGGTACTAGCTAGAACTTAACTGAGCACTAAAAATTTACTAAACCGAGTCCTGTAAAAGGTCAATTAACGAAACTACTAAAAGAGACCAAGATTGGGACACTCTGGGATAAGGCTAGGCAAGTTTGTAAATAAGTAGCGTAAAACGGCCGTTTTATGTGACAATGAATTCCACACGAAAAACTTTAAATTCGTAACGTTTTACAACAAAGTTACGAAGGTTTGTTTTCTTATATTGTGGAGCATAAACTAATTGCTTTCAAGAACATGTGAATCGCAACCCATCAAGCATATACAAGAACCAAATTTCCAACACCAACCTAAACTATGAGCACAACAGAAGATTTTAAACAATTTGAAAACCTCGACGAAGAATATTTACCGGTTGCCAAACACAAATTACACGATTGGACGCATTTTGCCGGACTCTACGCTGCCGAGCACGTAGCGGCGACGGAGTTTGTCATCGGCGCGACCTTTGTCGCGTTGGGTGCCAAGACCATGGATATCATTCTCGGGCTGCTGATCGGTAATATTCTGGCCGTGCTGAGTTGGCGCTTTATCACCTCCCCTATTGCCGTTGAAACACGCTTGAGCCTATATACCTATCTGAACAAGATTGCAGGCGACTCGATGACCAAGTTGTACAATTGGGCCAATGTCATCATCTTTTCGGTGATTTCTGCGGCTATGATAACGGTCTCGGCGACGGCGGTTCGTTTTGCCTTTGATATTCCCGCGCAACTCAATTGGTACCCTAGCAATCTCTGGTTTATTTTGATCGTATTGGCGGTGGGCATCTTTGTGGTTTCCATTGCGCTCTATGGATTCAATGCCGTTTCTGAGTTTTCGGGCCTCTGTGCACCTTGGCTTTTTGTCATGTTTACAAGTGGCGCCATGGTGCTCCTCCCCGCTTTGTCCTTGGATGTTTTGGGTAAAACGGTACCGGCAGGATTGGCCGATTTTATCACCCTCGGCGACCAGAGGATCTGGACAGGCATCAGCAGCGACGGAGCTCCGGGCATCGGCTTGGTCGAGGTCATCGGCTTTGGCTGGGCCGCCAATACCATCACCCATTTCGGATTGGTCGATATGGCCCTTTTGCGTTTTGCTAAAAAGAAGAACTACGCATACGCCTCCAGTACCGGCATGATGTTCGGTCACTACGTGGCATGGATTGCTGCCGGAATCATGGGTGCCGGGGCCGCAGTTATCTTGGGAAAATCCATCGTAGAACTCGATCCGGGCGATGTGGCCTATTACGCCCTAGGTTGGTCCGGATTTGTGATTGTGATCGTAGCGGGTTGGACGACCGCGATTACCAATCTGTACAGATCAGGTTTGGCCGCGCAAGCGATTTTCTACAATCATTCCCGAAAGTTAACGACAATTGTGGTCGGTGTGGTCACCGTTGTCATCGCCTGTTTCCCCTTTGTGTTTTCACAAATATTGCCGCTACTCACCTATGCGGGGCTGCTGGTCGTTCCTGTTGGGGCGATTGTGTTTGCAGAACATCAGCTATTCCCTAGAATTGGCTATACGCGCTACTGGTCTTCTTACCGCAAGCTGACCTTTAGTATGCCTGCCGTTGCCTCTTGGGGCTTGGGCTTGGTCTTCGGTTTTGGACTGCAAGCTTTAGATGTGATTTCCTTCTTTTACCTGTTTATCCCCACTTGGTTTTTTACCATCGTGGTATACACTTTGCTCGCTTCCCGTTATGGGGCGAAGCAAAAGTATCCTGAGGAAGCCAAAGAAGAGGAAGTTCGAAATGAGGCCATCGAACGCTTTCAAGAACAGCAAGCAAAAGAGGAGCATGTTATTTCCAAGGATGTTTCTTTTTTCTCCAAGGGATTAAAATTCGTGGCGATTTCGGCTTTGGTGGCTACTTTGGTCTTGGCGTGTAATGCGTTATTCGGAAGTGCTACGGAAGCAAATTATCTCGAAAATCGGGAACTCTTTTACACCTACGCATTCGTATGTACCATCATTTATTTCGTGTTGGCCTATTGGGCGCTAAAACGCGGGAAATCTAATACCACAGCATAAACATGGAAATTCCAATACAAATCAATCAAGAAAATTTGGCAGCAATAGGAAGCCGTATGCCCGTGCCAACCTATTCGCGTACTGTGGATAACATAGAAATCGTACATATCGGCGTCGGTGGATTCCACCGCGCGCACCTGGCCTACTACCTACACAAACTCAAAATTGGCGGCGAGGCCTCCTCGCTTTGTGGGATTGGTTTACGTGAGGCGGATACCAAACTGCACGATATTTTCAAAAAGCAAGACCACCTCTATACCCTGATGGTCAAACACCCTGACGGTACAATCGAACCCGAAGTCATCGGATCCATCGTCGATTTTAAAATGGGCACTACGGACCCCGAACCCGTAATCGCTCAAATGGCGCATGCCGATACGAGAATAGTTTCTTTGACCATTACCGAAGGAGGTTACAATTTCAATCCCACTACGGGCGAATTCAATTTTGATAACCCGGACATTCAACACGAACTACAAAACCCGCAAGAACCGAAAACCGTTTATGGTTTTCTAACGGCGGCCCTAAAAAGACGGCACGATGCAGGATTGTCTGCTTTTACCATTTTGGTTTGCGATAATATAGAACATAACGGAGATATGATGCGTAAAATGCTTGGGACCTTTGCCGAAGCGCAAGATGCAGACTTGGCCAAATGGATAGCCCAAGAAGTCTGCTTTCCCAATAGCATGGTAGATCGTATTACGCCTGTGACTACGCAAGCGGATATCGAAACCTTGGCAGAAGACTTTGGTGTACACGATGCCTGGCCCGTTACTTGCGAACCCTTTATACAATGGGTGGTAGAGGATAAATTCTCCAATGGGCGCCCTGCTTTTGAAAAGATCGGTGTACAATTCGTACCCGACGTTGGGCCGTATGAAAAAATGAAACTGCGCCTGCTCAATGCCGGGCATTCCGTTTTGGGACTTTTAGGGGCCCTGCACGGCCATCCTACCATCAATGCCTGTGTAGAAGATGAACTCTTTGCCGCCTATTTACGAGCCTTTCTAGACGAAGAAGCCACGCCCGTTTTAGGAAAAATTGAGGGCATTGATTTATCGGACTACAAAGACAGTCTGCTCGACCGTTTTGCCAACCCCAATATCAAGGACAGCGTCAGCCGTATTTGCGCGGAAAGTTCTGCCAAATTACCCAAGTTTTTGATTCCTACAATTCATGAGAATTTAGCGACGGGGGGAAGTATCAAATTTGCAACATTGGTTATTGCCGTCTGGTGCTATTATAGTGATAAAGGAATGGATAGAAATGGGCATCCATTTAAAATTACTGATGCCATGGGCACCGACCTACATCTAACAGCCAAACAGACCACAAACGACCCATTGGCTTTTGTAAGACACGAATCTCTTTTTGGTAATCTTGCAAAAAATGAGCGGTTTATAAAATTATACTCGGATACAGTTGGGAAAATCTACAAAGATCCCAATATCAAAAAGCATATGAGGGATATGATGTAGAAAAATAAGTAGTACATATTTCTAATATGTTCACTTTAAGTTATTTAACACTTGAAGAACAAAAGTAAATCAGAATTAATGGACTATACTATAGTTCGCGGCGAAATAAAGGCTGGTCATGGTGTTGCCTCTGGAAAAGGCAAAGATGAGCGATATCCGGAAGGAACCTTAAAACAACAGTTTCAACATTTTCTGGAACGAGGTCTCGATTTGAGCGACTATTTCATGGGGACTATCAATTTAGATATTTCGCCTTGCTCCTATAAAATAAAGAAGCCAAAATATTTTTTTAAGAATATTGATTGGTCGGAACATATTACTCCGGAGAATTTTTATTTTTTTGATGTAACCCTGTTTTATAAGGATAAAACCTATAAAGGATTGGTGTATATGCCCGATCCAGAAACCAAAGAAGATCATGTTCAAATACCGAATATGCTTGAACTGATCCTTCCAAAAATAAAGGGCCTGGAATATGGTCTTATGGTAGATATAGCGCTTAAAAAAGACCAACTTGCCATCATAGCCAATTGACCAATGGAAAACCAACCACTCACAAACTGATTTTTAAAAATAGGGATGTGGTTTTGAAAAATAACAGTACCACTAGACTATATATGCCTCAGAGAAATACTGGTTTCGGTTTCTTTCTATTTCATAAATCCAACTATGAAATTTTAATTTCAATCAGTCCCTTAAAAGCAACGTTTTATGGCACACAACCAACTTTCTGCAACTGTTCTTTTTAATGGCCGTTTTATAGGATTTATCTAATTGAATAATTTTAAGAATCATTTCAACGACTGAAATTGCCCAACTTTTTTCTTGAATAGACTGCTAAAATGTTTCAGATATTTAACGCCAAGCTCATATGATATTTCACTCACTAATTAATTAGTTCCATAGATTTTCTCTTTAGCCGCTTCTATAGGCTTACTTTGAATATTTTCTTAGATCGATTTTCCAGTTTCCTTTTTTGACAAGGTCGTCAAAGTAATTGGGCAATAATTGAAGCTCATCAGCAAAATAAGCTAAAGATGTAATTTCATATTCATGAAATAGCAATATTCTTTTTCAGTAGTAACACATGAAATGCCAATAATCTTTACAATTCTAGAGCTGTGAATTTTCAGGCCGTTTATAGAGGGTGTACTCAAATATAATGGCCCCTACGACAAGTATAACCCATAATGCTGGCATGAATGCATAAATAATCATAAAACAACAAATGATAAAGAACCTGATAGAACAAGCAATTGCACACGCCGCATGTTCTTCGGTTTTTACTTTTTGAAAATGTGCATTACACTGGGCGATAAAGGCAAGAAATACCGCCGTAAAAAACAACACCCAATTAAAGCCACTTATCCATCCACTGAAGTAAAAACCAGAAAGCACTATCATGTAAATAAGATCACTTGCCCACACGGTCAAATCCCATCCCCAGACTACTGAAAATGTATTATAATTGGCCTCTTTATCTGCGGATATATCCTTTAAATATCCCATTAATGGTAAGAAAGATTATAAGCGGGTCCTAATGCCCAAAAATGACGTTTTATATAAGAGTATGTAGCCAAGCCTACAAAACTTAATATCCCAAAATCAAATTATATGGATTAAACCAACAGAGAATTAATATACAAACCACAAGTCCAACAACACTTACTCCCAGGACATCAATCCTTCTAATTATACCCCGCGATAAAGGTCGGTAAGGAGAAGAAATCTTATCGGTGTCAATTTGAAAACAGTCTGTCAAAGCCTGGCCAAATCCATAGGAAAGAAAAAAGGTCATTAACGCCAATCCATGTACAAATACTATTTTGGAGATCTTCATATCCTCTTCTAATTCTGTTGTTCAATTCGGATAGCCTTTAAAGGGTATCATTCTTAGGTACTTTAAGCTGAACCGGAAGCTTGTCCTATTTTATTTTCCATATGCACGTCTATTTTAGGGACAGGTATTTCGATTCCTGCCTTTCGGAGTGCATCAAAGGCTTCAATTCGCACCAAATTTGCAACGCGAAGGACGCCGCTCGAACTATCCATCCAGAAATAGAGTTTAATATCCATAGCGCTTTCTCCGAGGCCTTCAAAGTTCATATAGGGTTCTGGATCCTGGAGAACTCCTGGCTGCATCTTTGTTGTTTCAATCAAGAGTTTTTTGACGGCCAAAATATCGGTATCGAAGGGTACCCGTACTTCCACTGTTATCCGTCTTCTAAGATCGGAGAGCGTCCTGTTGGTCAGTGCTTCAGAGAGGAGCATGCCATTTGGTATGATAACTTCAGCACCGTCCCAGGTACGTACTACACTCGCTCTGAATCCAATGTCCTTTACAACCCCGGAAATGGATTTTATTTGCACCGTATCTCCAATTTGGATAGGACGTTCCATGGCTATTATGATGCCTGAAATAAAATTGTTAACAATGTGCTGCAACCCAAAACCAACACCTACTCCCAAAGCGCCCACCGCAATGGTTAGTTTATCGAAGGGAATTCCGGCAGCGGCAAGTGCTATAATGAATCCCAGTATAATAAAGGTATAGCGTAGCGTCATAGATATAGTATTAGAAACGCCTACCTTGAGCTGGGTTCGTGGAAAAACCTCCTTATTCAGTAAGTAACGAATAAAACTGGAGAGCCAGAGTGCAATTTGAATTGTGATAAAAAATGCAAGAACATTGCCTAATGAAATGCTTACTTCACCAACTGTGAATGGCGTGTTTAGAAAAGTATTGAAAGTATTCCAAACATCCTTCCATATAGTTAAAAGGGATAGGATGGTATAGACCCAAAATGCAAAACCAACAATCTTTAGCACGCGGTTTACCTTATTTAATACGGTTTTGCTGTCCTCCTGAAGGATATATGATTTTTCAAAGAGCGGTCCCAATAAAATTAAATAAAGAAAGGCCCTTGTCAGGAGTATGGCTTCTGAATAAATGATAAAAAATATAAAAGTGCCCAAGGTTGCTGTTGTCAATATTTGTGAAAGTTGTACAGCTCCTAAAATATTACTCAGAAGACCAACCAGGCTGATCATCATAAACAGACGGATAGTAAAAGGCAATAATCCAAACCATAGATCCTTCACGTCGTCAAGCAAGTCCTTTCGTTTCTTGATCCAAAATAATACCGAAAAAGCACCAATCCCAATAAAGAGAAGGGTAATACGCTGTACAAATGGAAAATAATTGAGATAGGGAATGATCAGGAATAACAAATAAAACACAATAAATGTGACCATCTTGTACCAAGCCCGATCTTTATCCATTAACCAAAATATTATGCTGACAGGTATAAGCATGAATAATGCAATAAGACGTGTTAATTCAACAGGCAATTCAGCGAAAAGGCTTATAGCGAACCAGGTGAGGATCAGAGATGAAAAAATAGGGTGGTGAAGTATTACACCAGATTCTTTGTATTGTTCAGGGAACGCATCAAAAAAGTAAGATGAATTAAACTTCAAATAAATTATCAGTCCCAGAAAAACTATAAAAGTGAAACCAGTCTGGTAGGGCAAATCACGATTGTTTTTTAGAAAATCTCGTGCAATTCCAATGCTGTTTTGTAAAACTAATATAAGTTTTGGCTCGTCATGAACGTATATAGAATATTGCTTAATATTCCATATCGGAGGATATTCGGGAATCCAGATTTGTTTTGCCATTTCCTGTCTTCTATCCTGGAGCAGGTTTTTAGCGGCATTAATGTCGCTAAAAGTAACCGTCAACATATTTTCGATTGGCTGAATTTCATTGATCCATATATTCAGATTGCTTTGTGCGAGGGTAAGTCCAGATATGTTAGAATTGAGATCATCAACTAATTTTAATATCACATTTACGTTGGTACTATCTTTTTCCAGCGTATCAGATTCTGATTTGCTTTCTTCCATTTCCCCTGTTATAAACTCCAATGAAAGTTGTCCTAAGTTCAACAATGAATCTAGTTGTTTGTTTTTTAGCCGGGCATCATCTGACCATTCTGTCACTAACCCTTTCCATTTATCTACGCGTTCGCTAATGAGGTCTATTTCGCGCAGTTCCTGGTCAAGGCGATCTGGTCTGTAGACAACACTGCTATCTTTCAATAGTTGTAATTTGGTACTGATGTCTTCCCCGGCCAGGGGTAGTTCCTTTTTAATATGATTTAAATCCTTATTTTGTTTGGTCAAATCACTGATATTTTTTACTAAACGACCAGAGGCATGAGTGTATTCCGGAATTTGCGAGATATTGAGTGATTGCGGAACTGGCACGATTGTATCGCCAACAATAACGTTTTGAGAAGAAGCGTTCGGTGGAAGTAATAGTAGGGATATTATCAAGGGAATACTCCATAAAAAACTCTCGTGGTTTTGTAGAAAAAAATTTTTAAAATGTTTGATTAAATTGATCATATTTCTGTTAGTATTCAAATTAATTCTTATTATAGCTTTTCCTATTTCACCAATTCAACATTGCTCGGTCTCCATGCACCATCTATCCATGGTTGTGTTGGTCCATACATTCTTAAGCAAACAAAGAAGTTTTTTAAACAAGCAGGGCTCTATCCAAATACTTTCCTTTTCCAGGCTATGAGAATTAAAGTAAATCATAGTCTTTCAGTTTTTATGATTTAAAAGCATTTGTTCGATGCATTTTCAAAATTGAATTCGTACTATCAGGTTTTGATCTCGTTTTTTAATTCGGGAATAAAAATGCTAACTGGAACCGCAAGGCCCAATCAGGCCCGTCTGGCGTAGCAGGCTTTACCGCATTGTAATATGCGCTTACTTGCCCATTAAATTTTTGCTTTCCAATTGCAAAAATTTTTCCTGCACCTCCACCAAAAGGTACGATCCATTTATCATCCTCCTGAGCTAACCAATTCACTGATATGATAGGGGCTGAAGTCAGATACCATGCTTTAGGTAAATTGTAATTGATAAAATATTGAAAAACACCTGCATTGACATCTCGACGATCACTTTGCCCCGCAAAGGACCAGGCATTGTGAACCACACCTCCTATAACCCATTTTTTCACAAAGGCTACTACAATAGCAGCGGGTCCTGCTGACCATTTCCTTGCCCCCTCAACACCAATTGCGGTTGGAAAAATCAGAACAGGTCCTACCCCCCAGGTTACTGATCCTGATTTGGCCGGAGTAAAAAATCCTTGATAAACAATATCTCCTAGTCCAAAGGTTGTTCCATCTTCTTGAAACACATCTGGCTGCCAGATTATTGGAGCAATGAATCGATTGATCAGGTTCCAGCTCCCCAGTGAGACCGGAATGACAGGTTGAACATTCAAAACATTCTGATTTCTGTCATATTCCCCAATACCAAAATTTGTATTGTTCTGCAAAGGAACACTAATCATATTGGCAATTGGGTTTTGTGCCTTTTTCGCTAAGGCTTCAGCATCCATCTCCTGGGACTCATCCTGAGCCCATAATTTATTGCCGGCAGCAAAAAACAATAGGACAATAAGAAATACTTTAATTAATTTTTTCATATCTTTTAGTTTATTTTATTAATTCAAAATCATTCAATACCCAGGTCTTATTAATGTATCCTTCTTCAGGGCCATAGAAACGGAAGACCACAAAAAATCCTTTCTCAGCATTGGTGGGTACCCAATTGTTTTTTAGTTTTTTATCTTTTGGAGGTTCAGCACCAAAATAAAGATCAACTGAGCCGTCTTTATTCACTGCTGGCTTATTCATACTACCCACAGATTTGTTGGTGTTTCCGCCAGCATCCAATAATCCACGAGTGGTTACATCGTAAGCTGTTACAGCCCAAAAACGTTTAACAGGAGCATTTGCTGGAACGTTTAATTTGTAAACTTTTCCTCCATCTAAAAACTCATCATTCCTATCGCGAAATGCGGTTAAATAAGCTGTTCCGGCACCAGGTGTCGTGGATAATAAATTAGGAGAAACAACAATGGCTTGATAATGCCAAAGTGTTCTTGCATCAATATCTGTAATTCCATCTCGCTCAAAGGTGGTATTGTACAGAAACATTTTCTCCCACTTACGATTATCCCAATAGCGAATATCCGGCTCACGTGAAGCATATACAATGGCACGTGACATGGCAACACCTTGCTTTGCACCCTGGTCCAATATCTTTTTCATACGAGCATCAGGAGCATAAACTTGCCCTTTACGTATGCCTAAGGTTGATAATCGACCTAATTGTTCAGGACTAAATAAGCCGGTTGGCTCATATTGAATAATCTCATTCAAATCGGTAAAAACAGAAGCATCTTCTGCCGGCAGTGGATTAATTCCCATACCTGTTGTATTCGCATAATTACCTTCTCGTGGGCCTGTAGCCAAAGGATATACTTTCAGGTTTTTTTTGAACCAGGCTACAGCCTGATCGCCAAGACCTACTTCGCCAAATCCACGCATCATAACCCATATTCTATAACTATTGGATTTTACAGCAAAATGTCCTTCTGGAATTTTACCTTCGTATCCCGGTGGAACAAACAGGTATTTACCACCTTCACCTTTGTCTGGACCAACAAAACCAAAGTCCACCATAAATTTGAATAAGGCATCGTTTGCAGTACCGTACATTCCAGGTGGAATCTCAACAACCGTTGGACCGTCAACTTTTAAATCCAGTGAAGCAATTGCATAAACCGTACTGTTATTTCCTGTTAAAAAAGGTTCGCTAGGCAACCAACCTGGGCCAGCTGCTACGGCTATATCTGATGAAGATTTAAATTTAAAATCGCGGATTTGAGATTTTACTATTGCATATACCGAAAGCGAAGGATAAAAATCCATATACGCTTGAGTAGCACGTTGCAAATCCATTTCATCGTAAATTTTCTGAACGGATGCTTCATCCGGAAATGCCTCCAACTCGAAATTGAGTGTGCCGAAATTGGTTTCGATTTTATCAGGAGCAGGCACAAAACCTTTTTCAGTTTGTTTCTCACCGGCTGTCTTAAACAGGTTTCGGTTTTCGCCGGTTTCCTGTGCTTGCATTGGAATAGCAATTCCAATAATAAACAAGCCCAGTAATAGAATGCTTAGTGATTTTTTCATTTCTATAGTTTTATCGTCATTACGAGTCCCGAAACTTCGGGACTCTTAATGAAGGAGTATATTTTTTTATTTTACTAATTCAATTTCACCAGGTCGCCAGGTTTGATCTAACCAGGGTTGCAGTGGACCATACATTCGTAATGCAACGAACCAACTTTTACCCGGAATAGTTTGCAACCAATTACTTTCCTGTCCCTGCGGTGGCTTTGGAGAAAAATACACATCAATTGAACCATCAGCATTCGTTTTCATTCCTTTCTTATAACTATCCAAAGTCGGAAACTGTTGATCGGTTTGTAACTGACAACGGGTCTGAGTATCATACATGGTTAAAGCCCAGAAATCTTTCACCGGAATATTCGCAGGCATGTTCAGTTTATAGGTTTTGGAGCCATCTAGTGCCTGACCCTTGGAATCAACCATACCCATTGAATAGTCAGATCCTTTTCCAGCCGATTTGCTGGACATGGCAGGAGACACACATATATAGCCGAAATGATAGAATACGCGGCCATCGAGAACACGAGCACCCTCATCCATATAAACAGTGCTACCACCAATAATTGGTTGACACCAACCACTGTTTTTGCCATAGGTATAGAGACCTGGATTACGCGGCTTGAAACTTATGGCACGTGCTGCTGTATTAGCTATGGCCGCTGCGTCTACCAGAATAGCAGTCATTCTTTCATCCGTAGGAAAGTCTTTGCCTTTAACAATACCAATGGAAGCCAACTGACCGGTAATCTCAGCACCAAGAAAACCTGCTGGTTCTTCCTGAAGAATAGCATGAACATTTTGGTAAAAAGAAAAATCATTCGGAAGAACGGTTTGAATCTCTTTACCCGTGCCATTGATGAATTCCATTTTTGCAGGATTATCCATTTTAGCAAGCGGATACACTTTCAGATTTTCTCTGATATTCTTTGAAGCTGCTTCAATACCCTTATCCAGGTAGCCACGCATAAACAACCATGCTCCATAAGTTTTTGATTGCACTACATGAAAGCCTGCCTTTGGCACAGCACCTTGGTAATTTGGAGGTAATACCAGAAATCGACCACCTTTCCCTTGATCCGGACCTGCCATACCTAAATCTGTCATATAAAGGAAGGCCATGTCGTCTAATATACCAAGCATACGAGGAGGAAGATCTACAACTAATGGACCGTCCTTTAAATCTAACCAGCCCATGGCATACATGGTTGATGTATTTGCCGTTAACCACAGCGCCTTAGAGTCCAATAGGCCATCATATATCACTATCTTATTGTATGCATCAATACCAAATTCTTTCATCCCTTCGCGAATTGAATACATCGACATGGCCGGAATGCAGTTAAGGAAAGATTCCACAGCACGGGAGCGATCGAGATAATCATAAACTTTATTAACCGATGCTTCATCAGGAACCCCATCAAAGAATTTCATAGTTCCAATGGTGGTCTCCAATTTATCCGGAGCCATGATGCTTGCCGGAATAGGACTCGTCATTTTCATGACAGGCTTTTGTGTAATCATTTCTGGCTTTTGAGCCTGAACGGTAACAATCGTAGTGGCTATAAGCACACTAGAAAGTAATGTTTTAATTGTTTTCATTTTAATTGATTTTATATTAGTATTCATCAAAGAGCAAAAACTCTTTGGTTTTAATTTTACTGTTATTTAACCAACTTCACATCATCCGGCTTCCAGGTCTTATTGTTGTAGGCATTCATCGGTCCATAGAATCGAACGACAGGAAACCAACCTTTACCTGGGATTGTTTGCAACCAAAACTTCTCTTTCCCATTAGGTGGTTTTGGTCCAAAGTAAATATCAATCGAACCATCTGGATTTTTACCTGGCAACTCCTGGCTACCGATCATTGGAAACTGCTGATCTGTTTGCAGTTGGGAGCGCGTAGCAGGGTCATAAATTGTAACTGACCAAAAGTCCTTTACCGGCACATTCGGTGGAATATGCAAAACATAATCTTTGCTACCATCGAGGTATTGACCTTCTGCATCTTTATATCCAAACAAGTACTTTGAGCCAACACCTTCAGGCATTGGCGCAGCCATAGCAGGTGTAATTACGATCGCTCCATAATGAAACAAACTTCGTGCATCCAGATTTCTATACCCATTTTTCTCAAACTCGGAACTGCCACCTATAAACACAGTTTCCCATTGTCGGTCCGAATATTCTTTTACATCTGGATCTCTGCTGTCAAAAGTGTTGGTTCTGGCCATGGCTACAGCGAGTTTTGCTGCTTGCTCAAAAATATGCTGCATGCGGGCATCCGGATTAAAAGGCTTGCCTTTCTCAATCCCTAAGGAAGCCAATCTTCCCAATAGTTCTTTGTTTACAAAATCAACTGGTTCATGACTGATAATTTCATGCAGCCATCTAAAGGCTTCCCCATCTTCGGGTGCAATTGAATTGAGAGGTAATCCACTGACATTTATATATTTACCCTTTCTACTTGGATTATCTAGAGGGTATACCTTGAGTTTACTATAGTAATCCATCGCTTCTTGGCCTTCTCCCGGATTGGCTCTAAATAGCCCCCAAAGGCGATAAGACGTAGATTTAGCAACAAAATAACCTTTAGGAATTTTACCTTCATAACCAGGAGGAAGCAGTAAGTATTTACCTCCTTTACCTTTGTCCTGACCTGTAGCGCCAAAATCAACCACAAATCTGAAATAGGCATCATCCAAAGGGCCCATTACCCCTGCAGGAACTTCAATCACAAGAGGACCATCTTTTTTCAAATCGAGGGTTAACATGGCATAAATGCTATTGGCATTTCCTGTCAACCAAAGCGGATCAGAATCCATTCTGTTGGCAAATACCAATACATCCGATGAGTTGGTGGCACCATAATCACGTACTTGCGCCTTCAAGATACCATGTATCGACAAGGCAGGAATGAAATCATAGTAAGCTTGTGTAGCTCTTTGCAGATCCATTTGATACTGCACTTTTTCAATTGTTTCGGGTGTTGGGTATCCACCACCTTTAAATTCTAATGTTCCAAAATCGGTGTAAATTCTGGATGGGGCAGGCACAAAATCTTCTGATGATTGCTTTGCTTTCCCTTTTTCCAGTTCATAGATCGTTTTATCCTCCTGTGCTTGCACAGTTACCATAAAGCTGGTTAGTAACAAACAGACCAAAATTGATTTCATTTTACTTTTCATATAGTTAATATTTTATTTTTTAAACTTTGTCATGCTGAATGCTGGTGGATTGGGATATTTTTCCAGTGACTTCTGGTATTCGCCCACAATCTTCATATACGGTCCGAGCACAAAGGCAGATACTGCAACCTGGTTCCATTGTTCCCGTGGATCACGGGCAATGTTGTAGACAGAAGGATACCCCATCCCCTCGGCACGATAGGCACCCACGCCCATCAGGGAAGGGTTGCCAGCAGATGCAACGAATTCCTTTGGATAAATCCGCCACTGCTTCCAGCGCACTGCAGCAACCTCGCCTTCCATAAACGTGATCAGGCTTTCGCGCGCTGACTGCTTGTTTTTGCCCAGGAAGAAATCACCCTGATCTACGCCATCAATGGCACGGTCAGTGGGTACTTTGGCCCCAATAATGTTGGCCAATGTAGGGTAGAAGTCGTGAATAGCTACCATCTCGTTGCTCTTTGCCGGTTTGATCTTTCCTGGCCATTTGATCATGCCCGGAACGCGCAGTGAACCCTCAAGGGCATCACCAACCTCGACACGGAACGGTCCGTTTGAACTGCCCAAGAAATCATTGTTGGACCCCTGGGTTGTAGCCCCCCCATTGTCGGAAAGCCATATGACGATGGTGTTGTCTTCAATACCGGCCTCCTTTATGGCGTCAAGCACCTGTCCTGTGCGGTAGTCAAGTTCCATCACAGCATCACCAAAAAGCCCGGCACTCGATTTCCCTTCAAAGTCGGGATGCGGCAAGGCCGGATAATGCACATGTGACCATCCCACATAAAGAAAGAATGGTTCCTTTTCTTTTGCCTGTTCTTTGATGTACTTCACGGAGGCTTCTGCTATGTCACCTTCGATATAACGTCTGTATTCAAGATCGTAGGGACGGACCTTTTTCACCACATCTTTTCCTGGTTCTGATTCCCAGATAGCAGTTTGCGATTTGGCAATTGCTTCTTCTGAAAAACCGCTTCTACGCATACCATCCGGATACAATGTACCGTCGGTGGTTTCTAAAATCCCAACATGCCATTCATCAAAGCCCTGGTTAATGGGCAGACTTTGCTTTTCTCCACCCAGATGCCATTTACCCGTCATGGCAGTGGCGTAGCCTTTTGATTTGAACAGTTCGGCCAGCGTCACCTCACTATCCTGAAGTGTGCTGGGTGTACCGGCAATAATTATACTTCCCAAGCCTGCACGTTGAGAATATCTGCCTGTCAGCAATGCCGCTCGGGTCGGTGTACAGCCCGGCTCCACGAAAAACTGAGTGAGCATCATCCCTTCGCTTGCCAGTTGATCAATGCGAGGCGTGGGCATACCACGAAGTTCACCACCGCTGCCATAGATTCCTAAATCACCGTAGCCCATGTTGTCTGACAGCATGAGTACTACGTTTGGTTTATCATTTTTTTGTGCTTGTAAAGGCGTCAGTAAACCAATAGTCATTACGCACACTAATGTGAGAATTAATAAGTTTTGTGTTCGCATAGTTTTATTATTAATTAATTTCATGAGTGATTCTTATAACTACAGAATAAGACTAAAGGAGGTAGTAAAGTCAATAATACTTTAGTAGTAAAAAAGATGTAATTTCTTATACATCACTGTCCATTTCCTTAATCGGCATCGAACATCTCGCTTAGCTTTTGTTTATAAGCTGCAATCTTTTCTTTATCATCCTCTACCATTTCACTATAGCGTTTTTTAAATGCTTCAATCTGTTTATTAGCTTCTTCAGAGCTTTGCCCGTATTTTTCCTGAAGCTTGCCCTTTAGCAATTTTGCTTCTCCTTTGAGCTGTTCAAGATCATCTTTGGTGAATTTTCCCCATTCTTTTTGAAGTTCGCTTTGGAGTTGACTCCATTTTCCTTTAATAATATCTTCGTTCATAATTTCTGTTTTTAGGTTTAATAACTTATTTCACTAATTCTATTTCACCTGGTCTCCAGGTTTTATCGAACCAGGGTTCAAGCGGGCCATAAATACGCCACAGCATATGCCAGTTTTTACCGGGAACAGTTTGTATCCAGTTTACATTTCCTTCTGGTTTTTCATAACTGAAATAAACATCAAAGGATCCATCTGCATTTTGCACAACATTTTTATCGGAACTGGTAACCCCCGGGAATGGATAATCCGTTTGAAGTAATGATCTTGTCTGTACATCGTAAACGGTTACATCCCAGAACTGTACAGCAGGGACATTGGCTGGTATGTGTAATTTGTATTGCTTATCTCCGGATAAAGGATTGCCTTCAGAGTCGCGCATACCTTTCATGTATTGTGATCCTTTTCCAACCGGTGGAGTTACCATAGCGGGCGTGATTCCTGTCGCATAATAATGGAATCCTAATCTTTGATCGATTAAACGAACTCCATCTTTTTCAAACAAAGAGCTATTTCCAGGAAATCCTGTTTCCCAGGTCTGGCTGCCAGGATAAGCTTTAAAACTCTTGTCCCGGTTTCTGTATTCATTAACACGTGAATAGGCATTCCCAACAAGGGCTGCTTCATTTAGAATTTTTTTCATGCGTGCATCCGGTGCAAAAGGTTTCCCTTTTTCCATTCCGATGGATGCCAGGTAACCTAAAATTTCAGGGCTAAATGCTGAAGCAGGTTCTTCCTGTACGATTGCATTCACTTCTTCAAAAAACTGAAAATCGCTGGCGTGTACAGTGTTAAATGCTTTACCAGATACATTCACAAAATTTACAGATTTAGGCTGATCTCCCAATGGATACAATTTAAAATTCTCTTTCATATTTTTTACAACAGGTTTTGGATCGAAGTTGTCCATAAACCCACGCATCACCAACCAATTTCCATAGGTAGCTGATTTTGCTACAAAATATCCATCAGGTATTTTGCCTTCATACCCTGGGGGAACTAAGAGATATTTACCTCCTTTTCCTTGGTCAGGTCCTGCGTTTCCATAATCGGTTACATATTGAAACCAAAAGTCATCGATCAATCCAAGGGTGTTTGGTGGTGTTTCCATTACCATGGGCCCATCTTTCAAATCAATCCACATAAAAGTGTATACAACGGTTGTATTGGGCGTAAGTAATATCACTTTAGAATCCATGCGGTCTTCCCAAATTATCATGGTTTCATTATCGGGGCCAAATTTTCGAAGGCTATTTCTAAAACCACTTAATGAAGCACCGCTTGTGGTTAAGGTAACACATTCAACTGCACGTTGAAAATCGATTTGATCATACAGTTTTTGAGCTGTTTCTTCT
>Ga0265306_10000380_pt1 | contig 20835 bp, 19 predicted proteins | sample Helome_3_FD_192493 | JGI IMG/M metagenome (GOLD analysis project Ga0265306, IMG submission 192493) | Marine sediment microbial communities from subtidal zone of North Sea - Hel_20160420 (Illumina Assembly) | ecosystem: Environmental > Aquatic > Marine > Subtidal zone > Sediment ... | reverse complement strand
TTTATGCCGCTGAATAAATCAGTCCCCTTTATGCCGAATCAGTCCCCTTTATGCCCGAAACACGGTCATACCTGATATCTGTCAAAATGCGCTCCGGCAGCATTAATTACCCGGATGCAGGAATGAACCCGGTCCAAACAGAATCTGTACCCCGGTCTATTGACCTGGATCAACCACGTCATTCACCATTGTCTATAGGATATCCTGTTTGCGGCATCCCTCACTTTGCACCAGGCAAAAGCGGGTCGCACGCGCGGTATATCCACATACATTCAGACACCCGGCCAGACCAGGGAGGCTTCGGCCCACATGTTCGCATCAGCAGCTAATGTCGAGGAACTGGTCAACAATTTCCGGCTCGACGGCACGACGTTTCGTTACAGCAGCTTCGTACCCCGTCTTTATAATTACGTCAAATCCCTGGGCTTCAAGCCGGGCAAGATACTCCCCTCGCGCGCCTTCTGTTCCGACGAGAACCAGGGTTATCCGATCATTGTCCTCACCAAGCACTTCGGCACCTTTCCATTCAACCACGGACGCGGCGGGGCCGTGGTCGCAACGGATCGGCATGGCCCCTATGCGGAACATGGCGAGGGACTGGTGATCATCCAGGCCAGCCATGTCGGTTATGAACCGGACAATAAAAGCTTCGGTACCTACAGCCGGATTCATACCAGGGACAATCACCATACCGCCTGTTGCGGCAAACTGTCGGCCATCGTCGACTGGTACCTTGAGCAATACCGCTTTGCGCAATCCTACATACAGCTTGAACGCTGCAATGACCAGATGTGCCTGCGTATCGACAACGGGCTGCTGCGCGGCAGCCGCAAGGAAGGTCTGTTTCTCAGGCTGAAGAGCCTCGTTAAACCGGACAGGGAAGGCAAGTTCGTGCCGTTGCATACACACAGCACCGCCAAGAGTTTCATCATCTGCGATGAATTACTGCACCGGCTGCCTGACCTGGATGCCGTCCTCCAGAAAGGTGAGCGTATAGCAATCGGTGACCGCCTGAAGCCGGAGATGTTCAATTTTCGCCGCAAGCTCGACGAAACCGTGGAAGGTCGCAACCACCAGGAACTCAACCTGATCTATCCTATGCCGTGGATCGTGACCTCACCCTGGCCACTGCTGACGGCGGCACAGATCAATACCCAGGTGGAGTTCGACCGCACACTGCGCACCGTGGCCCGTTCGCACTGCTTCAAAAACAAGTGCGTGTTCTATATCGCCGGTCTCAATATCGATATCTCACCCAAACCCGGTGACGCCTTCCCGACTACCAAGTTTGTGCCGTGGGCCGCCTTCCTGAGAAGCCGCAAGGGCGGGGAACGCATTATCGAGCAACCCGAGCTGGTTGCGCTGCTGCGCGAACAAAGCAAGGATAATCCCGACCAGATCGATATGGATGATGCCATTCAGGGTATGGCGGAGGCCGAATCGGTAACGGTTGAGGCGGCGGCGAATTTATAACCAAAAAGGGCCGGATGCATAGCACCAATGCACCCGGCCTGTTATTGATAACCGGCTCACGCCGCGTACTTTTCCTTCATCTCGCGTGCGGACTTCGCCTCGTCCGGGCTGTAGGCCCTGCCGGACCACAGCATCTCGTTGGCGATTTCCTCGTTACCGTTCTCGCACAAGGCCGGCACATCGCTGAACAGCGGCTGGAAGGTCTCGCTGCGATGTGAACGCTCGTGATCCTCGAACGAACGCCAGAACGTTACGATCAACGCCTCGCGATCCTTCAGCGAACTGGTGACCGCCTGGCCGATGGTCGAGCCTTCATTGGAGATGTCGCCGCTGTTGAGGACGACGAAGCCACCCACGAAACCGGTGTCGGAGTGTTAGGTCTTCACGTTTTCGCACAGCATTGCGACCCGCTCCTGAAGGTCATCCACCGTGAACCCGTCCTTGAGAATCACCCGGCTGACGGTGACAACGCCGTCGATGGGAAAGTCAGGAATCAGATTACGCATGACAACCTCCTGTATCAGTTATTTAGCGTGTTCTTGTATTATAATTCCTGACCAATATTGTCAAGTATCCTGAGTGGCGTACTGTTATATTAACCTATTGTTTATAATGAATTAATTGGAATTTCTGTTCGTCCCCTATATGCTTGCGTCCTTGAAACCGATCCCCTTCCACAACCGTTACGTTGAGCTCGGCGAGCGTTTCTTCGCCAGGACAACGCCCGCGCCCGTCTCAAACCCGGCACTGGTAATCTACAATCGGGCCCTGGGCGATGAACTCGGGCTCGCCGACAGCTGCCTGGACACCCCGGAAGGCGCCGCCGTCTTTGCCGGCAACCAGGTCCCGGCGGGTGCCGCGCCGCTTGCAATGGCCTATGCCGGCCACCAGTTCGGCCACTTCGTGCCGGTCCTCGGCGATGGCCGCGCCATCCTGCTGGGCCAGCTCAACCGTGCAGACGGCGGCATGGTCGACCTCCACCTGAAGGGCTCCGGGCAGACGGCCTTCTCGCGCGGCGGCGACGGGCGCGCCGCACTGGGGCCGGTGCTGCGCGAATACCTGGTCAGCGAGGCCATGGCAAAACTCGGCGTGCCGACTACCCGCGCCCTGGCCGCCGTGACGACGGGTGAACAAGTTGCCCGGGAGCAACTGCTGCCCGGTGGCGTGATCGCCCGCACCGCCACGAGCTTCGTGCGCGTCGGCACCTTCGAGTATTTTGCCTCCCGGGGCGACCTGGATGCCGTCAAGCAACTTGCCGACTACGTCATCGAGCACAACTATCCCGCGTGCCGCGCTGCAGCGAACCCCTGCCTGGCCTGGTTTGAGGCCGTTATTGACCGGCAGGCGGCACTCATCGCGCAATGGATGCAGCTTGGCTTCATCCATGGTGTGATGAATACCGACAACATGTCGGTTGCCGGCGAAACCATTGACTACGGTCCCTGCGCGTTCATGGACCACTATGCGCATGACCAGGTCTACAGCTCCATCGACCGCCAGGGACGCTATGCCTACAACAACCAGCCCGGTATCGGCCTGTGGAACCTGACGCGTCTTGCCGAAACGCTCGTGCCCCTGCTCGCGGAGAACACGGAAGCGGCAATTGAGCTTGCGAAAGCCGGCCTGGCAACGTACAGGGATCTGTACGAAGGTTACTGGCTTGACGGCATGCGGGCGAAAACCGGCCTGGCAACGGCGCGGGATGAAGACAAGACGCTGATCGAGGCACTGCTCGACTGCATGGCAGCCAGCAAGGCGGACTTCACCCTGACATTTTATTACCTGTCCAGGCTGGCAATGGACGTAACGGACCATGACCGGGATGTGCAGGACCTGTTCGATCATCCCGAACACTTCGATGCCTGGGCAGCGAACTGGCGGGCACGCCTGCAGCAGGAAAACAGTGATGATGTCACGCGCCAGTCAGCCATGCAGGCCGTCAACCCTGTCTATATCCCCAGGAACCACCGTTTAGAAGCCGCCATCCGGGCAGCGGAAGATCATGCTGATTTTTCGGTATTCCACGACCTGCACGCGGTGCTGCAAAATCCTTACGAGCGACAGGCGCAGAAAGATGCCTATATGCAACCGCCCGAACCGGACGAGGTCGTTCACCAGACCTTTTGCGGGACGTAGGATCAATCAAGTCTGGCACCATTGATTTTTTTGTATTTGTACTCCGTGCGAGAGGTGACGAGTCGATAGAACAGGGGAATAAAAAAGATCGCCAGGAAGGTCGCGGCCAGCATGCCGCCGACCACGCCGGTGCCGACGGCATGACGCGCACCGGCACCGGCACCCGTTGAGACGGCCAGGGGCAATACGCCCAGGATAAATGCCAGTGACGTCATCAGGATCGGACGGAAGCGCAGGCGGGCCGCCTCCAGTGCCGCCTCGGCCGCTGGCAGCCCTTCTTCCTTTTTATACAGGGCATACTCGACAATCAGGATAGCGTTCTTCGCGGCAAGCCCCAACAGGGTCACCAGGCCGATCTGGAAATAGACATCGTTGTTCAGATCGCGCAGCCACACGGCGGCCAGCGCACCGAAGGTGCCGAACGGCAGTGCCAGCAGCACGGCAAGGGGCAAAGACCAGCGTTCGTACTGCGCGGCAAGAATCAGGAACACCATGACCACCGCCAGGCTGAGCGCAATATTCGAGGTGCCGCCGGAGCGCTTCTCCTGGTAGGAAGCCGATGTCCATTCATAGCTGAAAGTTCGCGGCAGCGTTTTATCGGCAATCTCTTCGACAATCGCGAGCGCCTGGCCCGAGCTGACGCCCCCTGCCGCACTGCCGAAGATCTTGACGGCCTGCAGGTTGTTGTAGCGGTCCAGCGTTTCCGGTCCCGACGTGTGCCTGACCTGTGCGAGCGCGGACAGGGGCACCTGGGTGCCATCACGGGCGGGCACGAACAGGGCGCCGATGTCCTGTGGACTGGCGCGGTACTGCGGCTCGGCCGACATCTGCACCTGCCATGTGCGCCCGTATTTATTGAAGTCGTTGACATAGTAGGTACCCAGCGTCGCCGATATAGTGGTGAACAGGCTATCGATATCGACATCCAGCAGCTTGGCACGATCACGGTCAACATCGACATAGAGCTGTGGTACACGTGATCGCCACAGTGACAGCGGCTGTTCAATCCGTCCATCCTGTCGCAGCGCATCCAGCAACTGCTCACTCGCTGCGGCCAGTGCCTTCGGACCGCCGGTACCGCGGTTTTGCAGGTACAACTCGAAACCGCCGGCGTTGCCGAGACCGAAGATCGGCGGCGGCCCGAATGCAATCACCATGGCTTCCTTGATACCGGCAGACTTCATCATCAGCTCGTCAACCATGTCGCTGATCGAGCGTTCGCGCTCGTCCCAGTGTCGTGCCGCGACAAAAATCGTGGCGGCACTGTTGCGAAATCCGCCGCCGAGAAAGTCCATTCCGGCGAAGGCCACCACGTGCTCGGCATCCGGGTCGGCACGCATGATATCGATGACGCGCTGTGTCACCGCCTCGGTGCGCGCAAGACTGGACCCGTCGGGAAGAAATGCCGCGCCGATGTAATAGCCCTGGTCTTCATCCGGCACCAGCGCACCCGGCGTGATCTGCCACAACCACACCGCGGCCACCACCATCAGCAGATACAGCATGACACCCAGGCCGGTGCGCCGCAGCAGAAAGCCGACTCCACCGAGGTAATGACCGGTTATGCGTGCAAAACCGGCATTAAAGGCGTTGAAGAACCGGCCCGGCTGGCGCGCCTGTCCACGGAGAATGATTACCGAGAGTGCAGGCGTCAGCGTCAGCGCGACAAAACCGGAAAGGATGACCGCAATCGCAATGGTAACGGCAAACTGGCGATACAGTTCGCCCGTCAGCCCGCCGAGAAAGGCGATCGGAATAAACACGGCACACAACACCAGCACGATCGCGATGACCGGGCCGGTCACCTCGCGCATGGCCTGCAAAGCTGCCTCGCGTGCCTCCTTCTGCTGTTCGTGCATGATGCGCTCGATGTTCTCCAGTACCACGATCGCATCGTCGACCACAATGCCGATTGACAGCACCATGCCGAACAGGGTCAGGGTGTTGATGGTATAGCCCAGCAGGTGCAGGCCAACAAAGGTACCGAGCAACGAGACCGGCACGGCGATGACCGGTATCAGCGTCGCGCGCCAGTTCTGCAAGAACACATACACCACCAGCACCACCAGCAGGATCGCCTCCGCCAGCGTCTTCAGCACCTCCCGGATCGAGACCTCGACGAAACGGGTCGTGTCGTACGGTATGCGGTAGTCCAGCCCTTCCGGGAAATCACCGGCCAGCTCCGCCACGGTGGCCTTGACCTCGTCACCCACGGCAAGGGCATTGGCGCCGGGCTCCAGGAAGATACCGACCAGCGTGGCGGGCTTGCCGTTGTACAGGCCGGTAAAATCATAGTCCTTTGAACCCAGCTCGATGCGCGCAATGTCCTTCAGGCGCAGCAGCGAAGCATCCTCGCCGGTACGGATAATGATGTCACCGAATTCCGCGGTACTCGACAGGCGACCCCTGGCGTTAACGGTGTAAACCAGTTCCTGGCCGTCACCGATCGGCGGCTGACCGATCTTGCCGGCGGCGAACTGCGCATTCTGCTCGCGAATGGCGTTGACAATCTCGTCGGCGGTCACGCCCAGTTCCGCCATCCGGTCCGGGCGTAGCCAGATGCGCATGGCGTAGTCCTTGGCGCCGAATATCTGCACATTGGTGGTACCGGGTATGCGCTTCAGGCGATCAAGGACATTGAGCGTGACATAGTTACTGGTGTCGATATCGTCATAGCGTCCGTCCGGAGAAATGAAGGCAAGCACCTGCAGAAACGCCGATGAACCCTTTTCCACCACTACGCCCTGGCGCCGCACCTCTTCGGGCAGGCGCGGTTCGGCCTGCTTGACGCGGTTGTTGACGTTAAGCGCCGCCTGGTCGACATCGGTACCGATCTCGAAGGTAACCTGGATTTCCAGCAGGCCGTTCGAGGCCGAGGTCGAACTCATGTACATGAGGTCTTCCACGCCATTGATGGCATTCTCGATCGGCGCCGCGACGGTCTGTTCGAGGGTTTCCGCCGACGCGCCCGGGTAAACGGCACGCACGGTGACGACCGGCGGGGCGATCTCCGGGTACTGTGCAATCGGCAGCACACGCATGGCCAGCAGGCCGGCGAGCACCAGGAAAATGGAGATGACCGCCGCGAAGATCGGCCGGTCGATGAAGAACCGCGAAACGATCATGGCCCGCCGGCAGGCGCCGCGTTGACAGCCGGCTCGCTCGCTGCGGTCGACACCGGCATGCCGGGATAGAAGATCCGCGCCGTCCCGTCGACAATCACACGGTCGCCGGCGGCCAGCCCGTTCGCAATCAACCACAGCTTTTCGATGCCTTCCGGGCCATCGGTCTCAAGCCATTCCCCGACCTCGACCGGCCGCGAGTTCGCGACGGTCATGCCGTTCTCACCCGCTTCCGCCACGTAGACGAACTTGCCATTGGTGTCTTCCAGTAACGCACGTTGCGGAACGGCAAGCGCACCGGGTAGCACCCCGCCCAGGATGCGGACCCGCACGAACTGTCCGGGGCTGAGCAGGCTGTCCGGATTAGGTAGTGTGGCGCGCATGGCAAAGGCCCCGGTGTTTGCATCGGTGCGGTAGTCCGTGAAATCGACCAGGCCGGTATGTGCATAGGGCGTGTCATCCGCCAGCAGGACCTCGACCTGTATCGCATCCGCCGCCGGCATGACCAGGTGGCCGGCCGCCCGTTGACTGTCCATGGCCAGACGCTCGTTTTGCGAAATGGAGAACTGCACATACAGCGGATCGGTTTGCGCCATGCGTGTCAGCGGTCCGGAGGTCTGCGAGACCAGAGCGCCCTCGACTTCCAGTGCACGGCCCATGCGACCGGCAATCGGCGCGACCACGTCGGTATAACCGAGCTCCAGGCCGGCCTGCGCCACCTCCGCCTCGGCGGCCTCGACCTCCGCGCGGGCGCGGTCACGGCTGGAGCGCGCATCATCCAGGTCGCGCTGACTGATAGTTTTCTTCTCGGCCAGCGGTGCAAGACGCTTCACCTCGCGCTGGGCCTGCGCCAGCGAGGCCCGGGCCTCGGCCAGCCGCGCACTCGCCTCGCGCTTGCCGGCCGCGAACGGGGCGGCATCGATGCGGAACAGGACCGCGCCGGCCTCGACCTGGCTGCCCTCCTCGAACAGCCGCTGTTCAATCAGTCCGGACACACGCGGGCGGATCTCGATCTCGCGCGAGGCCGCCAGCCGACCGACATACTCAAAGCGCGCCGGCAAATCACGCGGTGCCAGCGCGATGGCAGTGACCTGCTGCGGTGGCGGCATGGCATCTTCCGCCTGCGGGTTATTCTCCGCACTGCAGCCTGCCAGCACTACCGCGACCAGCAGCCATGGCTGCGAATATTTCATGGCAATGGCAGTACGGAAAAGCGCGAACAAAACAGATGTCTCCCTGGAATAATCGACAAACAGATTAGCACGGATCAACGGGGGCAGACTCGATAGATCCACGAAAACGCGGTCTGCCGCCTGTTGTTGCTAATGTTCACCTTTGGTACGCAATAGTCCCGCCAGGCGGTTTCCCTGTTTTTGCGGTCCACCACGCGGGAAGATGGCATGCAGATGGTGGTTGCTGCCAGGCTCCGGCCCCCACAGCTTGCTGAAGTGCCTGATGATCTCACGCACATTGGCCTGTACCCCGTGTTGCTCATAGAAGTCCCGCAGAAAACGGATCACTTCCCAGGTTTCATCGGTCAACACAAGGCCTTCGTACTCGGCCTCGGCGCGTACGAAGCCTTCGGACCAGTCGTCCAGGTTGACCAGGTAACCTTCACTGTCGGTTTGAACCTCACGTTCATTGACCTTGAGCGTACGGGTCTGCATACCGGGATAGGCAACGCTGCCGCCTGCACCGCCTCCGGGCGATCCATACTCATCCACCGCGTCGGCATCGGTCGGCGACCAGAGGCTGATATCAATATCGCCCTCGATGCGGCCATGGTAGCGGGAGACTCCGTTGATCACGACCTTGCCGCTGGCGGGTGGCAAATCAAACAAGGCGGTACCGTTGCGGTCGGTGTTGCCCCGGACAGGATGTTCAGGGTTGGTGTCCAGGTAGAGGACAACCGGGGTCCGCTTGAGTGGTTCATTGGTGAATTTCATTGATACATGGACGCGCAGCATGCCATCGCCTCCCGCTGTGAACTTCACGGAAGCTTCAAGGGACCTCTTATCCCGGTGATCGTGAAGTCGCTGTAAAACCCGAGCCTGATTCTAGTCTAATATCAGCGATCTATGGGGTTGACCCGACTGATCTGAAGGTTTCCTGTCGAAACAATGGAATCTGACCCCCATTGATTTTGATTTTCATTTACTGTTTATCTTAGAAAGAATTGTGCTCTGACCCCCTTTTCCTGAATTACAGGGAAATCCCACATCAACTATGGACCGGATTACGGGGGTACGGTCAATCTGCTGCAGGCATGTCTTCACAACGAATGTCAAACGTGGCATTTGCAGTTTCATCAACCTGACTGCTAGGTAGGTTTGAGTTTTTGACTTTGGTATGCCCTGTTAATCGACTCCCCTCTCGCTCCCAGCTCAGGCTATCAAGGCCTCTGCTTGACCACCGAACACTGGCATCTTCAGTTTGATAGCTTATGTATGACTCAGTTTGAGGTTTATTATAGAATTGCGCGTCAAACACATTGTTACTAATGTGCAGGTAATTGGAATCAGCGTGCCCATAATTACATGCCACCAGAAGTTCTTGTGCTTTCCCGTCGATAGTTATCGTGGCATCGCCCATGACAGCAGTGAGATGTCTTGTTGGCCTTCTTTCTCCATGAGCAACTGCAAATATTGTTACGCTAATAAATGTTAAAATAATTAATAATGTTTTTTGAAACATTGAACACCCCTCTGATTTAAGTTTTTTATAAATGAGATTGTTTTTTATGATTAATTTATCGTTTATTCATATTAAACAAGGCAATCGCTAATGAACAATTTTATCAAATTCTAGTTATTTTTTATTCTCAGCAAATAAATGGTAGACGTAATTAAGCCTTGTCTGCTTTTTCAAGCCTAAATATTCAAACCTGAATATTATAATTTTGCGTATTGCAGTGATTTTTTATTATGATTTTTCACATGGTAATTCTAAATTGAATTTTATTTGTACACCCGATCCATTATTAGTGGCAACCCTGCCTTCCCATTCAACTTTTTTGCCATCGAAGTCTAAAGCTGGATCAATAACAGGACGATAACTTTCGGTGGTCGTTGAAAATTTAAACTCAGTATGATACTCAAATTCATCAGCGCTAATATAAACCCTTTTACCCACTGCCCATAATTTCCCGTTATCACTTCCCGGGGCCTGTTGTGCGTCAATTCTGAAATCCTCTATATCACCTAGGCGACATGTAGTTACTTTAAGCGCATATATTTTCCCTTGCACCTCTACTTGAGCATTTCCATTTTTTGCCCACTTTTGTTCAAATTCTTTTTTTTCTTTCTCTAATTTAGCAACATCTTGCTCAGTCGCTTGCAATTGCATTCCCTGCAGCATGGATTCCATTTGTTTCATTGTTTTTTCATCCATACCTTGTGATTTCATCATTTCTAGTGCTTTATTCACATCCTCTTGCTGTGCACTTGCAGCCCCATCATCTGCGTAAGATTGAATGGTTACATTCATAAAAAGAATAAGAACTGATAAAATAGCAAATAGACGTTTGTTCATAGTTATCCCTTCAATTAAATATTTTATTTCACTGCTGTCCCATAAACAGGGAGCAAAGAAGGCTTAAACCTCAATCAGATGTTACAATGGCTGTGCTAGAAAACACTGTAATAGAAGTATATTTAAGCCTTGGCTCATCATAATACTGTGTTCTCACAAATACTCAAATTAATTCCGAGACATGAATTCGAGTCCCCGGCTCGGAAGCACCATCAGGGCCAGAGACTGCGCGAAATAACCCGCTGGTCGCAGTTCGTAAGTCTCGGCCTGGCGCAGCTTGCCGGGCGTGCCAGCCTGCGTGATGTCGTCAGCAACCTCAAGGCCCAGGCCGGCAAGCTCTATCACCTGGAATAAATGGGGTCAGACACCTTTTTCGATAACTACCATATATTTCATGACATATCCCTTACAACTATTTTAGACCAGCCTGCTTGAGGATGCTCGATAAGAGATAAAAAGGGGACGGAGGGAATAAAACTTAATCCCTCCGTCCACAATTATTCCTTTAGACGTACAGAATAAAGGGATTGGATATATTTTCCAGGGCTTAGAAATGTATCCGATCCCTTTATTTCGACCCCATTGATTGAGACCGCCGGCCCAAAAATAATATTGTTCCCACGCCCTCTAGGCAGACCCCGGTTTTAGACTACGCTCACACTATCTTCCCTTGCAGGGAGTGAACAATGCATGCCACGCATTGCCTTTAATGCTCTGTATCCGGTGTTGGCCCTGGTGGTGGCTCTGCCGGCCTGCGGCTCGGACGCGCCCCAGTTTCAGTCAAATGATATTCAGAATGATACGATGGCAGTACACATGGGCAGCGTGGTCAGGGTTGCAACCGAACTGCCGCTGCTGGTCATCGGCAACCATACCTTCCACAAGATCCGTCTGTGCATGCAGGAGGTCACCACCTACCTGCGTCCGGACGATACAGCCTGCATCTACGTGTTTCGCCATATGTTGCGCAAACAGCTCATCATCGGTGTACGTTCGGAGAACGGCCCGTCCTGGACCATGAGTTTCGGGCGTATGCTGATCACCGTGCTCACCTACCTGATCGTCTGGGCACTGCTGGCCGGCATCCCGTGCATGATGGCCGGCCGGATCATCGGCATACCGTTCGGCACGAACGGCGTCGCTACCGGCATTACACTGGGCCTGTTGTTCGGTATCGGGCTTGCCTGGCTATCCGGGTTGCGGTTGTTTTTGACCTGGCGCGAGATGCAACACGACTGAGCCGAAAACCGGATTAAAAAGGTGTCGGATCCAGGCTTCGGCTAAAATTAGGGAAAACCGGGGTCTGACCCCTGTTTTATTGCCAGCGTATGGTAATCAGCACAGAGGACTACTGCATGCGGAAAATAATATATCCGGGCTCTTTATATATTCCCATGATACTTACAAGCATACTGACGGCAATACTCCTGTGGACGGCAGGCTGCACAGCGGGAACGACATACACACTGGTCACCATTGCAGATGCGCGATCCCGGCCTGCACAGGTCATTGATGTCGGCGACGCCGGTGACTCACCAGGCGACCTGCTGGTATTCGACCAGCCGCTGCTTAATACCGACATGCAGGAAATCGGCACGAACAGCGGTATATGCACACGTACACGCCCCGCACACAGCTTTCAATGTCAGTGGACGTTAACCCTCGGAAACGGAACGATCACGGTTGCAGGACGTGAGTTCGACACAGGCACCTCGCTGATCAGCATCATCGGAGGCACCGGCGATTACGCAGGCATAAGTGGTGTGATGGAATCCACCAACAACAACGACGGGACATTTACACAGACACTGCGGTACAAACAAAAATAAAGATTAACTGGTGTCAACGGATCATCTTTACTGCCTGTATAAGGATAAATGTGTTTTCACGACATAAAGAACATAAAGGGGTCGGTGTCATTTCTTTTTTTCGTAAAATGACACCGACCCCTTTAATTTTTTAATTTCCTTTAATTTTGCTTTTTTACCCCCGCAAACTATTATGGACCTAACCTGTTAATCTCTATGTAGGATAATTACCTATATTGCCTGAGTGAATAATATAAATCTGATCATTCAGGCAATCTACTTATAGTTGGGCAGTAATATTATACAGGAGGATAAAGCACGTGAAATCCTACGACCCGCGAAAGCCACTTATATCAATACACATACCAAAATGTGCAGGCTCATCATTTTCAAATGTTCTTATGGCATGGTTTGGTAAAGGCTTTCATAAGCACTATCCCAACGAGAGACGAAACAAGCCTCCTAAGAAACACTCTTTGTATACTGGTTTTATTAATAAGAAATTAAAGCATGGTATATGTATTCACGGCCACTTCAACAATGCCAGAGGTAATGGCGTGAATGATTACTATCCAGAAGTAGATCAATTTATAACGATTATGCGTGACCCCTTTAATCTTCATTTGTCGACTTATTTTTATGTCCGGCGAGAAGCGAAAAGTAATAGTGGCGGCGCTTACAGGGCGGGCAAACGACACCGAATAATTGAAAACGGCTGGAATATTGAAGACTACCTAAAAGAGGTTAAGAAATCATACATTTGCAACTTTTTGCCTGCTGATATTACGCTCGATAATTACCAGAAGCATTTAGAGAATCAATTTCTTTATATTGGGCTTTCAGAGAGGCTTCAAAGCTCAGTTGATATTCTTGCGCAATTACTCGGTTTTTCTAGTACTACTGTGCCTCAAGCCAACGTTTCCAATTGGAGTGAACCTATACCTGATGGTGCAAGAGAAGTGTTCGAAAAGAATAATCCGCTAGAAATGGCAATTTATAGATATGTAGAAAACAATTGGGGAAACGATCTCTTAGAAACAGCCGCTAGTGCCCAACATGGAACATAAAGGGGTCGGTGTCATTTCTCTTTTTCGTAAAATGACACCGACCCCTTTAATTCTTTAATTCTTGTTTTGCCTAGAACAGCCCCGGTATCGCTGACGCATCGACCTGACGGTAACTGCGATAGCCGCTGAAAAAGCTCTCATCGATCCTGCTGGAACTCGTTGCGACCACCCGGTAACTTTCTCCGGTGTCGAAGTCGCGCAGGGCCACGGGCACGCCATCCATATCCGGGGCAAGCAGTGCCGACTTGCTGCCGGCCATGGCCAGTAATCCGGCCGAGTGCCCGGACAATTCCCGCAACAGAGACATGACGGTATCCAGAGTCGCCAGGTCGTTCGGCGAAACGGGGCCGCCGGGGCGTTGCAGCAGACAGGCGTCGCCGACCTGTCTGTCGCCCTGCATCAGGCGATGGTGAGCACAAGACAGCCCCGCCAGTCTTTGTACCCCGCCGTCTGCCACCAGCCTGGCAGGTGCGCCCGCAGCAGGCGCGCCCTGCTGCGCGATGAATCGTTCAGCCATGACACGTTGCTCGGGCGTCAGTATTTGCAGACCCTTGCGCACGGTTTCCATGTGCGGTCTGATGGAGTTGCGGACCTGTTCAACTGTCTCCAGGCGCTCTCGCAACTGTTTGTCAGTCAATGTTGCGTATTCATTTCGACTGTTATCGACATGCGTGATGGTGCGGTCCCGGGTATCGATGACCGCATAGCCCCGCATATCCCCGGACTCGATACGGCAGCGCCCGGCACTGACATAGACCGCTGCCTCCATGCCCTGGTTATCCATGATGCGCAGGCTCACATCCGCCGAAGCAGGCGCTGCGGCCACAAGCAACAGCAGCGACACACAACTCAGTATTAACCGGTATATACGCATGTTCTGCCCTCCAGGCTGTTAGGGTAATACGGGAATCATAATATAGAAGCGCTAACCGCAATCAATGCGTTCAGATACCATTAATCAGGCATTAACTTGATGAGTAAAGCTAGCCCGACCCCATAGATTCATTCATCGCTCTTGCCTTTTAGCAGGTCTGCAAGCCCGGCAAGTGCCTTGTGCGAGGCTGACCGGTCGCCCTCATCGCCTGATGGTGCCGGGCCATCCAGGTAGCGTGCATGCTCGTTGTCATGGCAGTACAGGCACAGCAACTCCCAGTTGCTGCCATCGGGCGGGTTGTTGTCGTGGTCATGGTCACGATGGTGCACCGTGAGCTCGTGCAGGTTGGCACGCGTGAACTCGCGCGCGCAGCGCCCGCACACCCAGGGATACAACTTAAGGGCCTGTTCGCGGTAACCCGCCTCGCGTTGCGCGCGCCGCTGCTGCGCGGCCGCCACCACCGTATCCAGCCGCCGGCCTTTTTCCCGATCCTTGCCTGACACCTGCAGCCTCCTCCTGAATTATCAATGTCACTTTTTATCCGGTACCAAAAGCAAAACAGGACCAGATCCTGGTTTCAGCTAATATCAGGCGCAAAGGTGCCAGACTCCATTTATCTGACACATTATTGATGAATCAATCGGGTCTGACCCCATTGATTGGCTTAATCCCTCGAGTGAAGCCTGGCTGCAGGAACATGAGACGGTGTCTTGTCATTAATTCTGCTCAACCACTCGGCGGCACTTACCCCCCTGAATTTTCGCTCAAGAAATAGCGCATCGGATTGCGTCATCGTATGCTGCAGCCCGCCCGGCAGAAAGGTTGCCCAGTCATGTCCAATATGTTTGTCGCGAAGAACATAAAGGCTTAAACGATAGTTGAAGATGTTCACGCCGCTGCCGCCGCAGGACCTGGATTCCTTGTCGTACAGAATAACACCGGCAAGATCGGCGTCCGCGGAGGCAAAAGCATACCGACCGTGCGGATAGGTATGACTGAGGTAATTGTATAAATTGAGGAAGCCGCCTTTGGACGGGTCGGCACAATCAGGGCAACGCTCCGGAAGCTGCAGATCGAAGGTCGCAGTCAACTTGCGCTCAAAACAGGATGTTTTGATTGCTGACTCCGGAAGCACCGGTGCGGAGTCCACCAAAGCCGCAACGGATCTCCCGCCAAAAGCTTCAACAACCTGTGGGTAGTTGACCAGCACGCCGAACCCACCAGCACTTGCTCCCACCAGTGCCACATCGCTGGCATCCCGGAAGTGGGGTGAAACCAACTGCAGAATGCGCTGTATATTTCTATAGCCTAAAAACTGCTGCTTTCCCGGAACACCGGGAACCCTTGCATTCTCCCTGTAACCGCCATGCAGATCACCGGTACAGTAAGGGACATATATGTGGTTCCATCCTGCGACCGGGTTCGAGGGGTTCTTCGTATTGAAGATACCTTGATTACCTAACGTTGCGACCCACTGCTTGAACTTTTCTTGGGAAAATCTTTCGCCCGCGATCGGTGCGTTAGCGTTTTCCTCGCATGATTTGGCATCGTAGCAGGCACCACCGCCTTGCAGGTATATCATTACTGCATCGGCTCCCGGCAATAATCGTACGCCAACGCCGGTGGTTGACCCGTCGCGACAGGAAGTGTCTGCTCGCGGAATCCACACCCAGCTCCCCGGGTTCGCTTTGGCGTTCGCCAGATCGAGGGATTGGCGATTATTGTTGTCAGCTGATAGTGCGCCCGGTGAGAACGGCAATACCAGAAGTGTGACTACAATTATCCTAAGCATCTTGACAATCAATCGAGTCTGACCCCATTGATTCCGGTTTAGACAAATACTAGCGAGAACCGGAATCTGATCCCAGTTTTTGATCTATTTAAACCTGATCGAGCGCCTGGCTGACATCCCCGATAATGTCGTCGATATGCTCGATACCCACCGATATTCGCACCAGGTCGGCGCTGACACCGGCGGCCTTCAACTCGTCCTCGTTCAGCTGCCGGTGCGTGGTTGAGGCCGGATGACATGCCAGCGACTTGGCGTCGCCGATATTGACCAGGCGCAGGATCATCTGCAGGGCATCAATAAACTTTGCGCCCGCCTCGATTCCGCCTTTGATACCGAAACTCAGGATACCCGAGGCCTTGCCACCGGTGATCGCCTGGCACGTCCGGTGATACGGACTGTCCGGCAGGGCCGCGTAGTTCACCCAGCTGATCTTGTCATGCTTGATGAGGTAGGCGGCGAGCTTTTCGGCATTTTCACAATGACGCTCCATACGCAGACCCAGCGTCTCCAGTCCCTGCAGGATGAGAAAGGCATTCATCGGCGACAGCGCAGCCCCCGTGTTCCTGAGCGGCACCACCCGGCAACGCCCGATATAGGCCGCCGGCCCGAGTGCCTCCGTGTAGACCACCCCGTGGTAAGAAGGATCGGGTTCGTTCAGCATTGGAAATCGCTCTTTATTGGCAACCCAGTCGAACTTTCCGGAATCGACGATCATGCCGCCGATCGAGTTGCCGTGACCGCCAATATATTTGGTGAGCGAATGAATCAGGATATCGGCGCCCAGCTCGATCGGACGACACAGGTAGGGCGTCGCAACCGTATTGTCCACCATCAGCGGAATGCCGTGACGACTGGCGATTTCCGCCAGCCGGGCAATATCGACCACATTGCCGGCGGGATTACCGATCGACTCGCAGAAGATGGCACGGGTGTTGTCATCAATCGCCCGCTCGAATCCGTCAAAGTCTTCCGCAGACACCATGCGGACTTCAATACCCTGCCGCGGCAGGGTATGTGCAAACAGATTGTAGGTGCCACCATATAACTGGCTGGTACTGACGATGTTGGTTCCGACATCGCAGATACACTGGACGGCATAGGTGATCGCTGCCATCCCCGAGGCCAATGCCAGCCCGGCAATCCCACCTTCCATGGCGGCCAGCCGTTCTTCCAGCACTGCGTTGGTGGGATTCATGATCCGCGTATAGATATTGCCCTGGACCTTCAGGTCAAACAGGTCTGCACCGTGCTGGGTGTTATCGAAGGTATAGGAGGTCGTCTGATAAACAGGCACGGCGGCCGCTTTCGTGGTCGCCTCGGACTCGTAACCGTGATGCAGGCCCAGGGATTCAAGTTTCATGATCGCTCCTCGCAGAGAATGGGAAGACAGCAGTTACCGGATAATATCAGAGAAAATAAAGGGGTCAGACTCTATTGATATGATGAATCATTGACGTATCAATCGAGTCTGACCCCCTTTGATTGTCCAGGAAGGTTAAATAATTAAGCAGAAAATGTATCCGTTTCTTTATTTCGCCTTTATTTCAATCCACTTGCGTATTCGGTTGGAGTCGCCAAAGGGAGTCAGCTTGCCAAAGGAATTGAGCAGGACAATGGTGAGTGGCTGGTCGTCAATCTCGGCCTGCATCACGAGACAACGCCCGGACTCGTTGATATAACCGGTCTTGCTGAGCTGGATGTCCCAGGCCTTGTTTCTCAGCAGGCGGTTGGTGTTATTGAACGTAAGTTCTCCGCGGTTCTTGTATGGCCTGACACTGACAGAGCGGGCGGTGGTAGCATCACGAATCAGAGGATAGGACACGGCAGCGCGAACCATACCGGCGATATCATGAGCGGAGGCAATATTACCGGGATCAAGACCGGCAGGATCGCTAAAATGACTGGCCTGCATACCCAGCTCATCAGCCTTTTTATTCATGGCTGCGACAAATGCCGACTTGCCCTGAGGCCAGGTGCGGGCGAGGGCATTGGCTGCCCGGTTTTCGGATGACATTAGCGCCAGCTGCAGCATCTGTTTACGTGTCAGTACTGCGCCGTATTTCAGCCGCGAGCCGGTTAACTGAATCAGATCCCGGTCATCCTTGGTAATGGTGATTTTTTCCTGTAATTCGAGATCACTATCCAGGATAACGATTGCTGTCATCAGCTTGGTAATCGAGGCGATGGGTCGAGGTTCATTAACATGCCTGGAATAGACTTCTTCGCCATTCTGATCCAGCACCAGCACGGCGGCAGATTTGAGCTTCAGGTTTTTCGGGTTCAGCGTGCTCCAGCGTGGGGCTGTCATGGTCTGCGAGGTTGTGCTGGCGAGCGCCAGTTTTGTCTGTTGCACAGGAATATCCGCAGCAATACCGGTTCCCGCGAAAAAGATGAATGACAGACAGCCAGGTACGAGAAAGTCTTTCATAATCAAAATCGTTATCGGCTAGCAGATGTGTTCATTTAGGCTGGATCGGATGCCAATATAGGGGACGAAGGAGTTATTTTTCTCCCTCCTGCCTCGGTCTGCCCCGTCGCAGCTGACCGAGCCGAATACCATACAGTTGCTCAATCAAAGGGGACAGACACCATTGATCTGACCATGTATATTTATAGCCTCCGTCCCCTTTTACAATAATCTGGCACCCTCGAAGGGAGATAACGTGGTCTGTCCCCTGTTACTATACGAGCAGACCGAGGTAGAGGGAGACGGGCGCCAATGGCGTCAGTACATCACTGATCACCGATGCAATGGTTGTCAGACCGGCTCCAAACGTACCCAGAAAAGCGGCAACGGAAACGGGTTGCCTGGTATCTTCTGACATGTCAGCCCCTCCTTTTTTGTTACTTTCTCTGGAGTTTAGCAGTTAATTACAGGCCAATGGAGTCCGGGGAAAAGGGGTCGAGTAAAGTAAAAGGAGGCGGAGGGAATGTTTGAGAATAATGTGCTCTGACGCCCTTTTAGATTCTTAATTGTGGAAGAAGACCCAGGCCTAAAGTAAATGTATCCGACCCCTTTATTGTCATTCAGCAGACTAGTAAACCGAGTCTAACCCTATTGATTCTGCTGATTTAGCTATACTGTCTGACAGGGAAACGAACAGGGTGCATGGATCATGAAATACCGTTTTGACGATATCATTCGTGACCAGACGTCGGTCAAAACCGGCATCGTCATCACACACGAACAGCGGGAATATACCCAGACCACATACTCCGGTGGTGGCGGCTACATCGACCAGCATGGCAACCGGGTCGGGTCTACGCCGGTAACCAGCCAGACCACCCACCATCACAAGCAGGACATCTGGTACCGGGACAAGGATGGCAATGAACACAATCTCGCGCTGCACAACGTTAATTTCAAGGTCAATGAAGACCAGGGCATCGCCGTACTCCGAAGCAACAATACCGGCACAGCGCTGCGCGTCGTGAATCTCATGACCAAATATTTCTGGGATCTCGGTCATGGCAATCGCCGGCGGGGAAAGGCCGGCCGGATTCTGGGACGTATCGGCATCCGGCTGAAGGCCATGGTGATCGCGACCCTGTCTGCAACACCCTTTGTTAACCTGGTTGCCGTCCTGGTCGTGCTGTTTTCCTTATTCAAAAAACGTCATTTCCGGGGTCTCTATAACCGTCAAAATGTCTACGGCGTGCTTTTTATACTGAGTGCATTGTGTGCCTTCATGCCGATTGCAGACAGGATCGTCGACACCCACCTGATGGACAGCGTGATCGCTGAAGATAGCCGTTTCACGGTGAGTGGCCGGGCAGTACGGTCGCTGGCGACCCTGGCCTGGTCTGTCATGAAACCGTTTGAACAACTAATCGGCGATGAGTTATCCAGCCGCGAGGAACTCGACGCGGAACTGGCAACCGTACCGGATGCAGTCGGCATCGTTTACAGGAAAGCCGGCACCCGTGAAAAACAGCTGACCAGCAGCGACACAGTCATCTACGACCGCGAGACGCGCGACATGACCTGGCTGGCCCTGTTCACGATCCTTTCATTCCTGTTCATGTACCTGCGCAGCGTATTGTCGGATCGAATCAACCTGGGCATCGCCGAAGCACTGGACAGACGCACCAGTGAAGTCATCAACGAAAACCCGGTGACGGCCGTCTAAGTAAAAGGGGTCGGATACATTTTCTGACTATCACAAGGAAATTCCTCCGATTCCCATTCAATCCTCATAGCGTCATTGTGGTAACGCCTGGTATCGGGATTAATAGGGGCCGGATATTTTTATTAATGTTGTATCCGGCCTCTATAACAGTGAATCTGCCCCCTTTTGAGACCAGGATTTATGTGTCAAGTCCGCACAGAAAAACCTGTCGGGTCTGAACATTTAAAGCCAACAGCTTGTAGTCAACCGAACCAATGTCACTTCTCCAGTACGAAGAGCCTGCAGGTACCTTGACGGGTTCCACGTAGCATATGCACTGCATGCAGTCACAGTAGAAATCCTGTTCGAGGACTTTCCATTCAAGCCCTGCAGGCAGGATGTTGAGCATTTCCGATAGCTCGTCTTCCCCGGCAGAAAACCTCATCGCAGAGCCTCCCCGGTCTAAAGGACTGGGCACCGCCATCCTGAAGTAAAGGTCGGCAGCACCCTTCGGGAACCGGTACAGGCCACCCTCTTCAAACCTCTCTACCGCGAGCGAATGCGAGGGGAAGGCAGACGTTGCATATAACCAGGCGAAGTAACCGAAAAATTCGGTTATTGGAATAACCAGCACGATCGCAACCAATATGCCTGCGACCCTGAACGCATTGCCCACATTCCTGCCCGGAAGTATTTTCTTGGAGAACCGACGCATTCAACTCGTACACCAAAAGAAAATGTATCCGACCCCTTTATTTCCAAATATTAGAATTAATTGTGCACTGACACCTTTGTACAAGGAATCTTTCAACCAGCCGAGGCAGGCTGGGGATCATCTCCTGTTACAAAAATATTGGAACTAAAGGGGACGAACTAAAGGGGACAGATTTATTTAGCAGGTAATAATCACGTCTCCGTCAAAT